>Ga0208188_1000607_pt1 | contig 20740 bp, 9 predicted proteins | sample June2015DPH_8_50_FD_184698 | JGI IMG/M metagenome (GOLD analysis project Ga0208188, IMG submission 184698) | Peatland microbial communities from SPRUCE experiment site at the Marcell Experimental Forest, Minnesota, USA - June2015DPH_8_40... | ecosystem: Environmental > Terrestrial > Soil >...
CGGTCGCGGCGGCCTGGGCAACGACGCCGTGCAGGCGGACGCCCAGGACGGCCTTGGCCTGAACGACGGCCGCCACGCCAACAACGCCAACATGTCCACGCCGCCGGATGGTTGCGCGCCGCGGATGCAAATGTATGTTTTTGATGGCGCTTCGCCGGCCCGGGACGGTTCGCTGGACGCACAGATTATTTTGCACGAATACACGCACGGCTTGAGCACCCGGCTCGTGGGCGGTGGCGCGGGCATTGACGCCCTCCAAACCGCCGGCATGGGCGAAGGCTGGTCGGATTTCTACGCGCTGGCCCTGTTGACTGATCCGCCGGCGGACGTGGATGGCGTTTATCCTATGGCCAGCTACGTTGCCTACCACGGCTTCGGCACCACGTTTGAGGAAAATTATTACTACGGCATCCGCCGTTATCCGTATTGCACGGACACCAACAAGAATCCGCTCACGTTTGCGGACATTGACCCGTGGAAAGCCTCCGCGCACGACGGCGTGCCGCGCAATCCGCTGCTCGGCCCGTTCCGCGCGGACCTGGCCAATGAAGTGCATTCGCAGGGTGAAGTCTGGTGCATGATGCTTTGGGAAATGCGGGCGAACCTCATCCGCAAACTCGGCCCCGAAGCCGGGAACAACCTCGCCCTCCAACTCGTGACCGACGGCCTGAAACTCTCGCCGCCCAATCCGAATTTCGTGCAGGCGCGCGACGCCATCCTGCTGGCCGACCGCATGTGGTCCGGCGGGGCCAATGCGCCGGAAATCTGGAGCGCGTTTGCCAAACGCGGCCTCGGCTTCAATGCCAAGGCGCCGGAAAGCTACACCACGGCTGGCGCGCAGGAATCCCGCGACCTCATGCCCGCGCTCGCCACCGAGCGGGTGGAAATTCAGGGCGGCAGCGGCTCGATCGAACTCGGCGTCAACAACAACCTGCTGATTCACCTCCGCAATCAGGGCGACACAACGGCCACCCATGTCTTCGGCCAGCTTGCGACCACCGTGCCGGGTGTGGCTGTGTTGCAAAATCTCTCGACGTATTCGGACATTCCGCAAGGCGGGTCGCGCGCCAACGACGCCGTGTTCCAGATTCAGACCGGGACCGGTTTTGTGGAAGGCACGCCCATTGATCTGGCGTTCGTCATCACCTCGGACCAAAGCGCCGGTACCAATTATCTGCGCCTGTTCACCGGCGTGCCCGGCGCGGAAATCCTGTTCGACAACTACAGCGCCATGGCCGATCCCGCCACGGATTCCTCCGTCACGAAGGATTTGACGCCCCTGGACCTTGGCAACCTGGAACCGTTGTGGATGTCCGACGACGCGAGTTGTTTGCTCACCATCGGGCCAGGCAAGTACCTCCTCTGGCGTCTGAATAACGAACCGGTTGAAATGGTGAACACCCATTTCATGGCTCATCGTCTAACACGGAACGGCGTGGTAGTGGGACGCATGGAAGCGGATTCGACATTGGACATCTTTGGCAACTGGCTGCCCCACACCTACGGCGCGAAATGGGTGCCCGACGAAAAGAACCCCGTGGCTTTGACGCTGAACGGCAACGGTTATCGCTTCCCAAAAGGTTGCATTCTCTACGCCAACGTCGGCAGCGCCTATGACCTCACGGTTCAGCCGCCCGTTTGGCTTGGTTTTGTGACGAATTATCCGACGTTGCAGGATGTCTGGGATTTGGATTCGGGTGGCCAGGCGGTGGGCGCGGCTTCGGTTTATGTCCAGCCGCATGACGCCAACGGCGATGGATTCATAAGCCGGTCGGAACTGGAATTTTCGCTGACCGAGCGGCACGAGTTTGACGCTTATGGCATGTTGCAATGGCTGAACGTTACCGAACGCGGGGTCAATGCTGGTTACACCAACATCGCCGTCATGCAAATCAATTACAACGCCATGCTGACCAGTGCGGCGCAATTCGACCCGATTGGCGGCTGGCGCTGGTTGGGACCGCTGAACTTCGGCTTGGGTAGTTCGTTGTTCTCAACGGCGTTGCTGGCCAATGACGCCGGGACAATTGCTGGTTATGGCGCGGCGTTCACGGGCAATCCGACCGTGGATGCGTCGATGCCCACGCATGCCTTTCGGGTGTCCGGCAATCTGGAGTTCACTTGTGTAACGCCCATCCTGCAAGACTTGGGTGTGTTGCCGGGCGGAATATACAGTTTCCCGCGTGCAATCAACCAACTCGGACAACTGGTGGGCTATTCGCAATATCAACCGGCGGGTTCATCGCCAGACTTTCACGGGGTCTTTTGGGATATCGCAGACGCGGCACCGCAGGATTTGCGGTCGCTGATGCAGGAGAAACCGGAAGCACCGCCTGCCGGTTCCAGCGATGCCTATGCCATCAACGACCACGAACAAATTGTGGGCACTTCGCATCGCCTCGGCGACGGTGCGTCCGCCGCCGTGCTCTGGCAGGTTAACCACGACACGAACGGAACACCGTTCTGGGAAATTACTGATTTAAACCAGCGGCTCACGGACGATAGTTGGTATGTGTTGAACGGTGTGGGCATCAACGACGACGGCCTGATTCTCGCCCATGCCCAAAATGCGGCGGGCGAAAATCACGCGGTTCTGTTGGCGACGCCGCAACTGGCCGTGGATGCCAATCGCGACGGACAAATCACGTTCGACGACACGGACAAAACCACAGCCGCAAAACCCTATCGATTTTGGTTAAACGACGATCAAGATGAATCGCAACCAAGCGACACGTTTACCGAAGACGAACCGGAGATTTACGAAGATCATCCAAAACATCATGACTTGGATGACCGGATTATCAACAACTCCCGTGATTGTGAAGACCTGACCCGGTTATGGCTGGATACGGGCAACCTCGCGAATTATTTGACCGATGGAGCCACCGATCTTTATCTGGGGCTCAAGTGGATCAATACGGAAGGCACGAAACCCTCGATTCGCCTGTTTCGGTCCGTGGATGCCATCGGCGGTCTCGGCCATATCAAGAATGCCAAGACAGCAGCATTGCAGGCCAGCGGATTTCCAAATTCGGTTGATAGCCCCAATCATTGCCTGTTGGACGTAACGGCACCAGACTTTGCACCAATTCCGTCGGATGCCATAGATCAAGTACAACCCACAGACCGTCTGGCGGATTTCATATTCAAGAAAAGTGCGTTCACCGATCCGAACGACGTGTTCGGACCAAAACTGAAACGAATCTTCCTTCTCTTTGAAGGTGTTGCCGAGGGCAAAGGCGAACTCCGGCTGGTTTTCCTGAAGAAAAACAGCGACGGTTCATGGCAAAGCATGGGCGAAGGCCCCGGCGTGTCGCTCGACCTGAAAAACATCCAGCGCATGTACATGCGGGCATATAGCACACCATTGCCGGAAAACTTCCCGTTGCCGTGGCAGGCTGCCGCGTGTACACAGCCCCCGGGGTTTCCATATTTGACAAATTGGATGACCGGCTCACTATACATTCCTGTGGAAAATCTCAGATTTGGAATTGGAGACAGTACCCCGGAAGACGAACGCCAGGTGGACTATCCCTTTGATGCGCCACCAGACGAGCAGAAGAAGTGCGTGGTGTTTGTGCATGGCATAGACTTGACCGTCGCGGAACAGCAGGGCTACGCACAGTCGTTCTACAAGCGGCTGTGGTGGGAAGGGTATCGGGGGCGGTTGGTCGCCTTTCGGTGGTGCACAACCTTGGATAAGGGTATGTTTGCCATTGGACAAGAACGCGAAAACACCTCATTTTACAACTCAGGCGAATATCGTTCGTTTAACGGTGGAACTTCACTCCTAAAATACGTTACCAAATTGCGCACCGATTTAGGCAATGACTGGATCATCAGCGTGGCGGCGCATAGTCTTGGCAATGCCTGCACGGGCGAGGCGTTACACCAAGGAATGCAGGTGAACAGCTACGTCGCGATGGAAGCCGCCGTCTCGCTGAGTTGTTATTATACAGAGACGGAAAATCCGCCGACCCTTCCAAGCTTGGTCAGGGCCGATGACGCCAGTCCGACGCCGGGTTATGCCCGCGAACTTGGCTATCAAGGTTATCTGAGTGATATCCGGGACAGCGCGGTTAATCGCGCCAGCTACTATAATGCTGATGATTTTTGGTTGGTAAACGGATACTTGAAAGGAGGAATTGTGCCTGTTAATTGGATAGCAAATGAAAGGAAATACAAGCCGGATAATCGTTACGGATTCGGTGAGTATAAATACGAATCACAATCCGGTCTTCCGCGACAAGCAAGTTTTGAGCGGGTAACGGGATCTGCCAAATACACCCGTTCGGTTTCCGACGAGTTTGAAGGCATGGCCTTTGTCGCTCGTTCGCGGACGAGACCATTGGGGGCTGGCGAACCGCCGCAGAAATTTTCGGGGTTGGATTTGAAAGAGGTTTATCGTTTCAATTTGCAACGTTCATGTCACAGCGGGCAATTCCAACGCAATATTCAATTGATGTATGGAGATGAAAATGGAAAGCAGTGGATCGACCCGCAAACGCAGGCTAGTCAGCCATTATACTCTCGCTTAATGCGCGACCTTGACATCGCACCTTGAATATGAACAAACGATTAATCTCATTTGCTTTCTTGGTTGTATGCCTATTAGTGCTGGGATGGTGGTTTATGCAATCGGCTCGACATGAACACCCAACTGTCGGATCTGAGCCAGTTGTTCCAAGCATGACAGCCATACCAGTCGTTTCGAACAAGACGACCATGTTGTCTCCAACGGTCACTGCCCCCAACATTGCACGTGTACAATCGAATCATGGACCGCAAAGTGTGCGCCTGTTCAAATCTACAAATTATCCGCCTCAAACCACTGAAGAGAAGGCGATGTGGGAATGGTGGGACATCATGGATAAAGCAGATCCCGATTTTCAATGGAAAATGCCGATTAAATTTTATGGGAAAGTCGTTGACCAATTTGGTGAACCAGTCGCCAATGCAACAGTGGTGTTTGGGTGGACGACTGTTATTGGCCCTATTCCTGACCCCGAGCAAAGAGTCTTGAGCGGTTCTGATGGGCGGTTTGAACTAAAGGATGTGCAAGGTAAGAGACTGTCCATTGATATCCTGAAAGAAGGCTACGATCGTACACACAATTCATTTGGCAGTTTCGAGTACGCCGCTTTTTTCAACGATAACTTCTATGTTCCCGATCCAAATAATCCGGTGATATTTCACCTGCATAAAACAACGGAGGCGGAACCGTTGTATGTGTTTTCACCTTATAGTTACATCACCCCAGGTGGTGAACCACTGATTTTGTATGTCGAAAAAGGCAAGATTGTCGCCCAAGGTGATTTGTCGTTTTCGGTTGCTTTAGGTGCTGAAACCAACCGATATGGTTCTGACTTCATCGTGACCATGCAGGGGCTAAATGGAGCCGGCTTTGTTTTCAGCGATGAGGAATTTATGTCCCAAGCGCCCGAATCCGGTTATCAAAAAACTTTCACGGTAATTCACAAGATCAATGTCCCCAACTACAAACCTGAACAAGTACTTCGGTTTTATGTAAAAACCGGCACCGGCAAATACGCTTCTGTCGGAGTGAAGATCAAATTGTGGGGTGACTTTTCCAAGGCCGATTTCGAAGCGGGCATACATTTCAACCCCAGCGGATCGCGGAATTTGGAGTTCGACCAGAACAAGTGGATCAATCGCTGAATCGCGGATGAACAGGCGGCCAAGACGAAGCTCAATGTGAAGATCAACGTGAAGATTGCGGATCGTACCGGTTGCGGCTTGCGGCGCAGTTTGATGAGGGAGCCGGAGAAATCTCGTTGGTGCTATCCTGCCCTTGCTGCCGACAACACGAACGGTTGAGAATTGAGCATTGCTGAAAGGCGCGCTGGAAGATTCTTGACCAGTATGCTGTCCCCCTATTCATTGCGACTATCTTTGCAGCCTATCCTGAGCGAATCAACTGGCTCCCGTTCGCTGCACCGTCTCGCCCAGAGTCAGAAATCCAGTCGTGGAGCGGCAAAAAAAGCTTGATGGCACTGGCAGAACTGATATGATGTTGGTCAATCAGACTGAATGGCCCGCGATAGTCGCGAGACGTATGTCATATGGGAAATGTCGAATAAGATGAAGAAGTTGGGGAAAGTGCCCTTTCGCGGCGAAAGCAGAATAGAGAGCGAGCCTGAGCCAATGAAAATAGCTGTTGTATCTTATCGGCCGGCATTGTTTGGTCATCGGTGTTGTGTTGGCATCGCCCTCATGGCCCTCCTGGCCGCACTCAGTGTCCCAGCCGGCGCGCAAACCGTGACCATTGACGGCGCCCAGACCTATCAAGTCATCGACGGCTTCGGCGTCAACGCGAATCACCGGAGCTGGACCAACAACGAACTGCAGCCGGTGCTCGATGCCTTGATCGACCAGGCGGGGATGACGCTGTTCCGGGTGATCTATGACCGGACGGACTGGGAAGCCACCAACGCCAACGGCGATTCCGCCGTAATTACGAATTGGACTTACTTCAACACGGTGTACAGTTCGCCGGACTTCGAAAGTATGTGGGGCATGATCGCCTATCTGGATCAGAGAGGCATGAGCAACGGGGTGATGCTGAATTTTCAAGGCATTGGCCCGTCATGGATGGTGGACAGCAGCACCTACACCCTCACGCCCGGCTACGAAGATGAGTGGGCGGAGATGATTACATCGTTGTTGGTTTATGGTCGGAACACGCGCCAGCTCCAGTTCGGTTTGGTCGGGCCGGACAATGAGCCGGACAACACGCCGGACCCCATCCAGGGCGTGCAGGTCGTGAACACCGCCCAGTACATCACCATGTTGCATCAACTGGCGTTGGATCTCGATACCAACGGCGTGGGCGACCTTCGGTTCGTGGCCCCCGATCTTGGCTACGGCGGCACGAACTGGCTGCCGCAAATCATGAGCGACCCCGTAATCATGGCGAAGCTGGCGTATTTCGGCGAGCACAGCTATCTGGCCGACGGCGGCAATTCGGCCGGGGTGTATGACTTTCTCCAGCAATCCGCCTATCCGGATCGCCATTTTTGGATGACCGAGTTCAACGTCTGGTGCAGCGATTGTGAGAACTGCGTGGGCGGGGCGACGGGTTGGACCTATTTTCGCGGCACGGCAGAATATCTGCTGGCGCATCTGGCCAATGGCGCATCGGGGGGACTGGTGTGGGAAGGCTATGACAGTTTCTATATGATCCACAACTGCTGGAGTTACTGGGGTTTGTTCGCTGTGGATGATATCAACGCCGTTCCCAAGACCTATACGCCGCGGAAAAACTTTTACACCGTGGCGCAGATCTCCAAATTTGTCCGTCCGGGCGCGCAGCGGATCAACGTGAGCGGTTCGACCTCGCCCTTTGTTCTGCTGGCGTTTTACCAGCCCAACACCGGGCAGCTTGCCCTGACCGGAGAGAACACCGACAGCAGCCCGGCGACCTTGTCTGGCACGCTGACGAACCTGCCGTCCATTTCCAGCCTTGATCTCTATTACACCAGCAGCACCACCAACCTCGCCTATGACGCCACCTTCCCGGTCACCAACGGGGTCTTCACCGCAACCGTGCCGGCGGATTGCATCTTCACCTTCAGTGGGTTCACCGTCACACAATTTGGGGACACAACACCGCCGACGCTCGCCATCACTGCGCCGACGCCGGGACAATTATGGAGCAACGCGGTGTTCACGGTCACGGGCACGGCCAGTGACAACGTGGCGGTGTCGAATGTGTTGTATTCGTTGAACAACGCAGTTTGGACAAACGCGGCGACGGCGAACAACTGGACCAACTGGACGGCGGGGGTGACATTGTTACCGGGGACGAACACGATTGCGGCTTATGCGGTGGACACGAGCGGCAACATCTCGACCACCAACAGCGTGAGTTTCGTCGCCGTCTTGAGCACGGTGCTCACGGTCAATACAAATGGCAACGGAACAGTCAACCCAAATTACAACGGGGTGTTGCTCCAGATTGGCAACAATTATTCGATGACGGCGACGGCGGGAGCGGGGTTTGCGTTCACGAACTGGACGGGCAGCCTCACGACCAATAACGCGACTCTGATGTTCACGATGGCGTCGAACTTGACGTTCACGGCGAACTTTATGGACGTACAAAAGCCGACCAACAGCATCACCTCGCCGAAGCCGGGACAACTGTGGAGCAACGCGGTATTCACGGTCACGGGCACGGCCAGTGACAACGTGGCGGTGTCGAATGTGTTGTATTCGTTGAACAACGCAGCTTGGAGGAACGCGGCGACAGCTAACAACTGGGCCAACTGGACGGCGGTGGTAAATCTGATTGCGGGCACCAACACCATCCAAACCTACGCGGTGGACACCAGCGGCAACATCTCGGCCACCAACAGCGTGAGTTTCGTCGCCGTCTTGAGCACGGTGTTGACGGTGCATACCAACGGCCTGGGATCTTTGAACCCGAATTACAACAACGCACTCTTGCAAATCGGAAAGAGCTATTCCATCACGGCGACGCCAGGATCGGGTTTCATGTTCACCAACTGGACGGGGGGAACCACATTGCCGCTGGCAGTGCTGACGAACGGGGCGACTTTGCAGTTCGTGATGCAAAGCAATCTGGTGTTGCAGGCGAACTTTGCGGGCACGAACAAGCCGACCGTGAGCATCACCGATCTTGCAACAGGTCAGCGGGTGAGCAGCGCCGAGTTCACCGTCAAGGGGAAGGCCAGCGACAGCTGGCAGGTCAGCAACGTGGTTTGCCAAATCAATGGTGGAGGTTGGAACTCGGCGACGAACATTAACAATTGGACGAACTGGGCGGCGGGAGTAACGTTCATCCCGGGTACAAATGTGGTGCAAGCCTGTGCGGTGGACACCAGCGGCAATGTTTCCACGACCAATAGTGTGAGCATCCAATTCGTGGTGACCAATCAACTCCAAATCCATGCCAGCGGTCTGGGAACCATCTCACCCAACTACAGCAATGCCTGGCTGGAAATCGGGCGGAATTACAGCACGACGGCCACGGCCGCCACCAATGGCTTTGTGTTCACCAACTGGGTGGTTTCAACCAACTGGATCGGCGGCACGATCATAACCAAAACCAACCTGTTATTCATGATGGCCTCAAACCTGACCTTGCAGGTGAATTTCGCGGACGTGGCTAGGCCGATCAACCGGATCATCGCTCCGACTCCCGGCCAGCACATGACCAATACCTTGGCGACTGTCGTTGGCACAGCTATAGACAATTGGAAAGTGGCTGGTGTTTGGTATCAGCTAAACAACGGGGCTTGGAACCCAACTACAACCACGAATGGCTGGACAAACTGGACAACCACGGTGGAATTGAGTTCTGGCACCAACACCGTGAAGGCGTATGCGATGGATTTCGCCGGAAACTTTTCAACAACCAACAGCGTAAGTTTTGTGTCGAGCAATGCGTTCAAGCTGCAACTCGCCTTCACCAACGCTCTCCCGCTGAAATCGAACGGACTAGTCTTCAGCTTGGAATTGTCAATCGGCTTGAACGGACACATCCAGGTTTCAACCAACCTGAAAAGCTGGACCACGCTGACCAATTTTGTAGGCACCAATTCCACAATCACTTTCCGTGACCCGGCGGCGACAAATTCAAACCACCGGTTCTACCGGGCAGTGATACCGTAGATTTACTTTTTTTGAGTTACGGGTCGGTTCCTAGTATTGTAGTATTCTCGCATTTCATCCCGACGGCACACGGAACACGGAATTTGGGGTTCGACCAGAATAAGTGGATAAATCGCTGAATCGCGGATGAACATCCGTCTTTCCGACCCGCGCCCGGTTTTCACTCACGGCGGGAGCGGTCGGCCCTTGGTTTCGGGAGCAAATGGCAGAATCAGCAGTCCGACGAGATAAATCACGGCCACGGCGCTGGCGGCGCGGCCAAAACTGCCCAGTGCTGTGACCAGGCAGCCGGTCACAAACGGACCGGTGGCAGCCAGCACCCGGCCGATGTTGAAACAAAACTCCGCGCCGGTCGCGCGAATCCGCGTGGGATACAATTCCGGCAGGTAAATCGGAAAGCCGCTGAAAATGCCGTTGTTGAAAAAACCCAGCAGCGGCAACAGCAACAGCACCTGGACGTAGGTTCGCGGGGTCAGGAACGTGACGGGCAGCATCACCAGACTGCCCGCGCACATCAGAGCAAAGACCCGCCGCCGGCCCACGCGATCAGCCAGCGGACCGAAACTGAGGTAACCCGCCAGCGCCCCGACATTCAGCAGCATGGTGGCGTAGCTGACAAGGCTCGTGAGTTCGGATGCGTTCATGCCCTGCAATTCCGGCAACGCGCGGATGAGCGTTGGCGTCCAGTTCGTCGCCCCCCACAAACCGAACACAGCCACAAACGCCAGCCCGGAGCCAACCAGCGTGGCGCGCAACAGTCCTGGCGCAAACAGTTCCGTCAGTTTTAACCGGCGCACGCCGCCGGCCGACCGTTCTTCGGCACGGGCCTTGACCCATCGTTCCGGTTCCTTGACCCACAAGAAGACGAGGAGCGCGACCAACGCCGGCGCAACCCCGACCACAAAGATCAGCCGCCAGCCGCAGTTGCGCAGGAGCAGGTTGAGGATCGCCGCCACAAAAAATCCCGCGGCCCACGCCGATTGCAACAGTCCCGCCGCCTTGGTGCGCTTGTCCTCCGGCCACACTTCCGCCACCAGCGCCGCACCCGCCGCCCATTCGCCGCCGATGCCCAGCGCCGTGAGGAAACGGAACAGTGCCAGTTGCCACCAGGTCTGCGACATTGCGGCCAGGCCGGTGAACGCGGCGTAAATCAGGATGGTAAAAACCAGCGTCTTGGTCCGCCCGAAATGGTCCGCCAGAATGCCGAACAGGACGCCGCCAATGGCCCAGCCGATCAAAAAAATCGAGAAAATGATTCCGCCATACCAGCCGATGACCTCGGCGGTGACGGGTCCGCCGCCGGGTGCGCGCAGGAGGTCGTGCAGCGCAGGTTGCAGGACGAGCGCGTAGATGGTGGAGTCCATCGAATCGAACACCCAGGCGAGCCACGCGACGAAGAGCACCAGCCATTGGTAGCGCGTGATCCCATGACGCCACGAAGCCAAGTTCACAAAACAAACTTGTAACGAAACATTTCAGCAAAGGGAAGCGTCAATATGAGCCACCCCGTCGACTCTTCCCCGGTTGCACTTCTATCCCGCCGAGGACAGGGATTGTTGCTGCGTCTCCAAACCAGTGAACAACGCCCGAAACGATTCACCGGACTGCATCAAAGCAGGATGATCTTCCATCCTCGATTTTTACCTTCTACCGGCAATAAACCTTGTCATTAAAATTGTTTGAAAGAACAGCCTGCCGCTTCCGTAACGCCCCATGGAAATGTGTCCTTTTTTAAAACCGATCCGCTGCCAAACACTCGAACGGGATAAGGCAACGATGACTGATCCAATCAATTTTCTGTTTACCGAGGTGACGACATGAAACTAAATGCCAATTCAACATTCGTAAGGAAGATCTTCCTGGCACTGTTGCTCTTTGCCTGCGTTATCATTTCAGGTTGCTCATTACTGTCGCCACGACCGTGTAATCAGGTTGTGACCGTTCAAAACTTTCAAAAAAAGTTGCAGGGAATTCGATTTAAATCTGGCTCGGAAACCAATCAGAACGATCAATGGAGGGGGGTTTTTATCGGGGAAATGCAAACGCTGAACGGTTGGGCGCCCCCCGCAGGGTGGTTTCGAGACCTGCCGGTTGAATTTGAGAGGCTGGAGCAGGAAGCTGGAATCAACGTGATTTCGAATTCGAATTACTCCGAGCGAGTCAAAAACGACTTGATTGATGCAGCGGCTTATTTCGAGCTGGATACCAACGTCACCACCTATTTCCAATGGCCGGCGTTAGACGATCCCGGGAACACCAACGGGTACTTTTGTGACAGTCAACCGTCACGAGTATTCGTAACAGGCCGAACCAGCCTGCGGCAGCAAGCGTTGGATATGCTCCGGCGGATCGATGACGAACATCGCACACTTTTGACAAGCAAAAACGGTTCTCCGCGCAGGGGATCCTCTCCGCAAATGGTAAGCCAATCCTACCCCGCGGGGGTTTCACTCTCCATTGTAAGCGAGCAAGAGGAAAAACCCAAGAAACCAGAGACGCCTTCAACAAATCAAATCACAATCAACAATGAATATTTGGTGGCGGGTTCATCGCCTCAAACAAGAGTTCAGAATTCCAACGGTAATTCGTCGAATGTTGTGGAAGCAACCCAGGACGCAGCGCTCTATGATTTTGATCCGATTCAAAATGTCACTTTGACGCTGTCAACGGTCTTGAACAGCGCGGATGTCCTGGACCGACTTGAATATGTCAGCACTTTTATTTACATATACCCATACCAGATGCCTCCCAATACCGGGGTCAATTTGGAAAGGACGTACTGGGATAACTTCTTTTCTTTCCAGGCAGCCCGCAATGACACTTACAACCGGTTTTCAGATGGGGCGACCGACGGGATTAATACGAACATTTTCCTGTACATCAAGGATGATCTGTGCCGCGCCTTCGACAACATGAAGGTCAAGTTTCAGAACGTAGCGACTACGGTGGTCACAAACAACCTGGATCTGGGCTCCGTGCAACGCACCAGCGGCGATACTTTTACCCCCAATATAGGAGCGTCCGTTCCGGTTTCGGCGGCAACAGCCAGTGCCAGCCTCAGTGCGGCTTTCACCGATTCGGCGACGACCACAACCAAGCTTCTCAGACAACTCGATCAGCGGTCTGCCTACATTTCCCCGGACGCCAATTTCCTGCGCATCACCCAGCGCGGCATGATCAACGCCAGCCTCGGAGGCCGGTTCAACGAAAAAGTTCAATTATACATTCCGCCTGCGTCAGACCCACTGTACGTGATCAGCCTGGATGAATCATCCTCTTCGTCAAAAGCTGGGACGAATCAAACTGAACAGACAGGCGAGCCAAAAGCCAGGCAGCAGGTTTTTGAGATTCAAAAAATCTCCCAGCCGCTTTACAATCAGGTGAAGGCACTCGTCGTGAGCGTGGCTGTGGTCAGGCACCCCGCCGAGCTCCGTCGCACGATCTACGATAGTTTCGGTTTGGCGCAGGATGATGCGGCAGATACCGATTTTATTGTCGGCCTGCCCCGTCCAAGCGTTTTAACGCTGTGGAAATGGTCCAGAGAGATTGACAATCTTTGCACGAAAGATTTTGTTCCGCGCCTCCAGCCAAGACTGAACCGGCAAGTCTACTTTGACGTGCCGTCGCTCCCCATACCTGTGCAGCCACTTTGCATGATGAGTGCGACCAACGCCGACAAAAGGGAGCTTGAATTCCGAGCGGAGGTGTACCGGGCCATTTGCGAAGGCTTGCTAACAAACAATGTAGAACTGAAAAAGGATGCCGGAAGGCCGAGCACGCTTGGATACCGAGCCAGTCTGGCAACGTTTCCGATGGATTCCACGAATTTTTTCATCGTCGTCACGAATCTTGTAAGCCATCGCGATATTCGCTTGGGATTGCTCGACTATACAACGAACAGACCAAACCGCCTCAGTCCATTCAATATAAGTTCGTTCGGGAACGACTTTGCACCATAGCCGGCCACCAAACAGAGCCTCTATGACAAGAACAGCCATGCGCGCGACCACTTTCGTACGGCGTTCTTTGAAGTCGGTGCGCGGGACGAATGCGCCCGCCCACTGAAGGAGGCCGCAATAGCGGAACGTTTAGGAGATTGACCCCCATATATATTGGCTTCCGTCCCGGGCCACCTGTCTTCGTCCGACTTCGACGTGGCAAGAAGTCGAAAGCATCGGGGGACGCCCGGCTACCGGCTCAGTTCGTAAGCCTTCATGATCGTAGCGTATTTAGTGATCATGTCCGGCACTTCCCAGTCCGGCAATCGCCCGTCGCGGAGGTAATGAAGAAAGTTTTCGGTGACTTGGGCAAAATGGGCTTCGTGACCGACATCATACTTCGCCGGCACGGTTATTGGCCACGCATTCCCTTCCCGCCGGAAACCGACACCGGGATATTTGCCCTGCAGTCCGGCAATCGCGTTCTTGAGCGCCGCTTCGAACGCCGCGTCGTCAACCCCGTCAGTTTTCTCGACGTAAAGAACGGGCTTGAATTTTTGTTCAGCGCCCTGCCGGATGGTCAGCCGCGCCCTGGTCCCGCGCATGGCCGAGTAATGCGTATCACCCGAGCCCGGCGGCGCTTCAAAATCCCAAGCCACAGACACCTTCGCGTACACCTCTCGCAACCGATAAGTGAGTTCACCGTTGGCATAGACCCGCAGCACGCCATCCTTCACGTCGTTTTTCAGAAACTCCGGAAAATTTTCCGCGCCCGTCACCTGTTTGAATTGTGCGCGCGTGAGGGGCGTTGCCCAGCAGCGCGCGCTCAACACGTTGACATCCGCCGGGTTCAATGCCTGCTCCGGGAACGCCTCCCACTGGACCAGATCCACCAGATGGGTGCTGACGTCCACGATGCCTTCGCCTTCCTGGCGCACGTCGAAGAACCATTCCGGGCGCTTGAGCGGCACACCGGCCACGATTTTGGAAAAATAATGGACGCTTTTCATCATGATGACGGGCTCATTCGACGAACCCTTGGCCAGTTCGCCGAACAGCGCCGGTTGCTGCGACAACTCACGCTGCAACTCCGTCGTGATCTCATAACGCTCGGTCATGATGTCGTAGAGCAGGACGTGATTGGAGGCCGCGACGGCAAACGCCTGTTGCAACCTGCCGAAATCCTGCGGCGTGATGGCCATCGGTTTGTCCGCGAGGACGTTCAATCCGGCCTGCACCGAGCGGAGGATGTACTCCGTCTTCCGCGCGTTGTTGCCGGCGATCACGACGACGTTCCCCGGTTTGTCGGCGAGCATCTTCTCCAAAAAATCCGGGCCGGTGTAAACCTCCTCGCGCCAGTGCGTCGGCTGGTTTGACCGTGAATTGAAACTCTCAACCCGTTTGAGGTGTTCCTGCAGGTCCTCGCCGGCGGGCGCATACACCTGCACGAGCGGGTCCACGTCGGCATACATGAATTTCTGCACCAGCGACGCGTGAAAATGTCCCGGGTCAAGCGTGATTAATCGAAACCGGGCGCCCTCGGCGTTGGTCCGGGCCATCGCGGAATTTACGGCTGCGATTACACCGCATATCAGCATCATCATAAGAATGCGATTCATGTTCAGAAACCTCCGACTCTGCTGCCAATGACGTGGTACAGGCGTGGCGGTGGTTGGCAAACCGCCGCTAAAACATTTGCGGCTTTCTTCCGAAAGCCGCTACGGGATGCAGGGAAAAAATGCACGGATTTTCAGTCTTCAACCCTTTGCCAGCCGAAACGCCCCATAAGGCGCGCGTTCAGGGCGCGACAGCATGGCGTTGGCCTGATCGTCGTTGACAAACCGTTCGGTTTTCACGTCCCAGTTCAGCGGCCGGGCCAGTTTCATCGAGATCCAACTCAAGATGCACGCGCTGTTGCTGCGGTGGGCAATCGCCGCCGGGGCCAGCGGGGTCTGGCGCGACTTGACGCATTCGAGCCAATTCCGGTGATGTTCGAGACTGTGCGGCAAATGCACGGTCACACCTTTTGGATCGAGGAGTTTCTCGTTGCTCGCATCGAGCGGCTTCAAGGAAGTCGGGCGCGAGGCCGGGTCGCTGGCCGTGGTGGAGGATTGCGGGTCGCGGGAAACAAAAATCCAGCCTTCATCGCCGATGAACCGGATGCCGTTCGGGAACTTGTCCGTCACGGTCATCCGAATGTTGCCGGGATAGGTCAGTTCCACGTGGTAGGCGCCATGCACGTTCCAGATTTTGTTTGTCGGAAACTCGCCCTTGCCCTCGATCCGGCCCGGGCCGCTCAGCTCCAGGTTCATGCCCCAATGCGCCGTGTCGAAATGATGCGCGCCCCAGCCGGTAATCATCCCGAGGCAATACGACTCATTGCGCAGCCAGCCCGGACGGGAGGTGATGTCGTGCTGTGAATGCACGCGCTGTTCGGTGTAATAAACGTCCGGAGTCGGGCCGAGCCACATCTCGTAATTGAGATTCGGCGGAACCGGCTGCGGCGGGTCATCGGGCGCGGTGGGGTCAACCGGCAGTCCGATTTCCACGCGCTGCAAACGCCCGACGCGCCCGCTGCGGACGAATTCGCACGCCTTGCGGAATTGCTCGTTCGGCCCCCAGGAACGCTGCTGACTGCCAACCTCAAGGATGCGGTCGGTTTTTGCCACCGCGTCGCGCAGCAATACGCCCTCGGCGTGGGTCATCGTCATCGGCTTTTGCAGGTAAACATCCTTCCCCGCGTAAATTGCAGCCAGCGCGATTTGCGCATGCCAATGGTCGGGGAGGCTGATGACAATGGCGTCAATGTCTTTCCGAGCGAGCAATTCCCGGTAATCGCCGTGCGTGGAAATTGCAGGCGGCGTCATTTTTTTGTCGTGATAAAATTTTTCAACGAACTCCCTGCCGGCGGCCATCCGTTTCGAATCCACGTCGCACACCGCCACGATGTCCGCCAGCCCGGAATTGAGCACGCCGGGCAGGTCATGCACGGTCGCAATCCGGCCGCATCCAATCTGGCCGACGCGCACCCGGTTGCTGGGCGCGTCCGCCCCGAGCAGACGGGATGGGACGATGAGCGGCAACGCCAGTGCCGCAGTGCCGACAGCCGTTGTCTTCAAAAAATCGCGGCGAGTGAGAGAGTCGAAAGAGGATTTAGTCATGGCAAGAGATGTGGTTCAGGGGTTCATGAAACAGGCGATGGTAGACAACTCGGTGGGACGAGCGTCCTCGCGAGCCGGCTCGTCGGTAGCCTCGCCCCACCGAAAAGCCAAATTGTACCACTACCGGGGAAAGCTGTTGCTTGACCATGGATGGCTTCTTTGTCAGGGTCATGCACATGAGAATGCCACTTCCCCGCGTTTCCTGTAAAGCCGCTTTCATGGCGCTGCTGGTTTTCTGCATGTCCCAACCCGCCGCGCGTGCCGACTGGCAACGCACGGACACCACCCTTGCCTGGCGCGTTGGAACAAATGTGCTGTGGCAATTCAGTTTCGATCCTCAAAAGGGCAAACCGTTCTTTCATCCTCTGACGGTCGCCGGTGGCCCGGCCCTGACCAACTTCAAACCCGCGGATCATCCGTGGCACTACGGTTTCTGGTTTTCCTGGAAATACATCAACCACGTGAACTACTGGGAAGAGGACCGCACGACGGGTCACGCGGAAGGCGCGACCCGTTGGACCACTCCGGTGATTGAGACGCAGCCTGACGGCAGCGCTGTGATTCGGTTTGATGTCACCTACACCAATCCTTCGAACGGCGTGGACATGACCGAAAGCCGCGAGTTGAAGGTTTCCGCGCCAAAGTCCGACGGCGGCTACACCATTGATTGGCGCGCACGGTTCACCGCTGGAAAGGAAGGGGCCATTCTGGATCGCACGCCCCTGCTGGACGAACCCGACGGCAAGGTCAACGGCGGTTACGCCGGCCTTGGCATCCGCTTGGCGGGTCTGCCGCTGACGATGTCGGTGGTATGCACCACGGGGCTCGTGACCCATTTTGAAAGCGACCGTGCCCGGCCGAACGCCGCCGCCGTGGGCTGCAATTTTACGGAAGGCTCAAAGGAAATCGGCGGCATTGCGATCTTCAGCACTCCAAAGAATGCCGGCGTGAATGCGCCATGGTATATCATCAACTCCGAGCAGATGCGTTTTGTCTGCGCCGCCATTCTGGCTCCCAAAATCCGCACTCTCGCCCCGGGTGAACGGATGAACCTTGATTACCGGATTGCGATTCAACCCCAGGCCTGGACGACCAACGCGCTTCAAACCAGTTGCGCGGCGTGGCTTCAAACGACCCGTCCGACGCATTGAGAATGGCGAAGGACCACTGCTGTCCAAAACCGCGTTTTTTGGACAGCAGTATTTTTGACCGATGCGGACGGCGTTCAAGGCGCGATTCGTTCCGGTCGGTTTCCGGCAACAAATCGCCGCGCTCGAAACCGCCGAGGCCAAACGCCAGAAAGTGCTGATTCAATCCGCCGTCGAAAGGTTGGTTGCGACCGTTGCGGTCCACGCGGGCGACCACTTTGGACAATTCCGCGTCTTGGAACAACTCGTCAAAGACCCGTCACTCTGCTCGCTCGCGCTCATGAAGCGGGTTTTCCGGGCGGGTCAGGCTTGGTCCTTGAAACAGAAACGCCTATCACGGGGTTCGCTGCATCCGGCTTGTTCGGCGGCATCTGGAGAGCACCACGGCTCCACTCAAAAAGAGCAGCATACTCACTGACGGTTCTGGAACGGTCGTCAGCCAAACATCATCAATCATAGGCCAACGTGTATCAGATGGGTACACCCCTGGATTGTAAAACGTTATCTGAGTAGATGTGCTGGTTGCTGTCACGGTGTAATCAAACTCTTCCCACCCCATGTTTTGATAAGTTTTCCCCGCGCCACTAAAACTAACAGTTCCCAGCGAAGTGGAACCAAAGGAGGGATTCAGAGAAACGACATTGGCATGCACGAAATCAGTGTACCAATCCGCCATGTAAAAGCTGAAGTCGTACTGCTGTCCCACCACTGTTGGAACATCTTGATACAAAGTTGATTGCCAGCCTAAACCAACTGCGTTGTATCCATCGGCACACTGAACGCCTGATCCTAGCCCACCCAAATTCACCAAAGAACCGTAAGATAAAGTCCAGTCGGAAAAGCTGTAATTCACCTCGAAGCTGCCGTTTTGTACGAGGTTTACCTGTGCGGACAATCTGCCCGGTGCGAAAGCTGCACTTACCGCCAATAGTGTTACCAGATAAGTTTTCATTCGGTTTCCTTCTTCTCTGATTCTCTAATTGCGTTTGGCCCTGAACCGGCTTCGACTGGCACCGAAAAACATTAGCAGGCCAAGAAGCGTGCGCGACATTGCACATGGATGGCTTTCCTGGCGAGTGATGCCCAATAAACCAAAGTTGACCCAAAGCCATCTGATTAATTGCGACTCTACGCCGCCCCCCCCATCCCTGTCTACAATAAGTTATTCACATCTCAACGGGTGCTTTGTGTTTCAAATGTGATTGGTTGAAAACCGCGTTGAAGCGCCCTAGGACGTGCCGAGGGTCCCGCCAGGCTGGGATTTTTCCCTCACCCTCACCCGAAACGCCTCAGCGCGCCCAACGGCAAAGGGAACGGCACGCCGAAACCGGGCATGGACAAAATTCATCTTCAAGCCAACCCCCTTCCCTCAGCGCAAAAATCGCCGCCAAACGCGCCGGACGGCTCGCCGGCTGTCCGGTATCTGCCCAACCCCTTCTGGCGCGCTGTTGATCCTGCAACGTGCCGATTTCGCATACCGGCGAGGCTTTCTGTAAGGAGTGCCAAGCCCTGCCCGCTAAAAATGCTCGACGCCGAGGTCAAAGGCTCGTTACAGAAAATCCAGCGAACTCGGGTAGCGGTCATCTGACGCAAGAATAAAACGGCACTTTGACATTTCACACTAATCTTGGGATTTTTCCAGCTTGGCCAAATTTTTGCATAGCTTAGCTGCCAATCGTTGTTTGAATTCATCAGAAGCCGAACGCGCGGTCGGCTGAACCGCTTGGCCAATATTTTTCACACCCAGTTCAATCCCTTCCTCCGGCGTCCAGCCGAACGTTTCCAGCGTCGTCTCGACAAGCTCAACGAACAAATCGTGCTGGCGGAAATGCAAGAACGGGACGCCAAGCTGGAAAGCTATGATGTGGAAGCAGTGCTAAACTTCGCGGAGCACGTCATCCTCAACGCGGCGCGGCTGTGGATAGAGTTTTCGAGCGACCAAAAACAGCGGTTGCAAAAGGTGCTTTTCCCCCAAGGCGTGACTTTTGCGGACGGGATTTATAAAACACCCGAAACCTGCTTGATTTTCAAGCTGTTACAGGAATCCGAGGTGGAAAAAACAAGTTTGGCGACCCTACCGGGACTCGAACCCGGGCTCCCACCGTGAAAGGGTGGTGTCCTAACCGCTAGACCATAGGGTCGTCGAAGGGGCGTAAATATATTCATCGCGCACGCACTGTCACGCAAATTTAAAAGGTGGCACAGGCCTCCGGCCTGTGTGCCCCATCCACAGACCAGAGGTCTGTGCCACAACCCGTTGCACAGGCTTCCAAGCCGTGTTTCGGATTTCACAGGCAGGGATGCCTGTGCCACGGTTCAAATTCAAGTTTGCTTCAACCTCATTTTTCCAATAGGCTGCATTGATTCTGAAATGAAAATTTTTATTGATGGCAAATATTACGACGAGCGTGATGCGAAGGTTTCGGTCTTCGATCACGGTCTGCTTTATGGTGATGGGATTTTTGAGGGCATTCGCGCCTATCACGGCCGCGTGTTCAAACTCAAGGAGCACATTGACCGGCTGTTTTATTCGGCCAAGGCCATCCTGCTTGAAATTCCGATGTCGCCCGCGCAAATCACGCGCGCAGTGGTCGAGGTGTGCCGGGAAAACAAAATCCGCGATGGCTATATCCGGCTGGTGGTGACGCGCGGCATGGGCACGCTCGGTTTGAACCCGAAGAGTTGCAAACGTCCATCGGTCATCATCATCGCGGACAAAATTCAGCTTTACCCGCCGGAAGTTTACCGGCGCGGTCTGGACATCATCACCGTGCCGACGACGCGCAATTTGCACAGCGCGCTCAACCCGGCCATCAAGTCGCTGAATTATCTCAAC
>Ga0208188_1000622_pt1 | contig 20059 bp, 18 predicted proteins | sample June2015DPH_8_50_FD_184698 | JGI IMG/M metagenome (GOLD analysis project Ga0208188, IMG submission 184698) | Peatland microbial communities from SPRUCE experiment site at the Marcell Experimental Forest, Minnesota, USA - June2015DPH_8_40... | ecosystem: Environmental > Terrestrial > Soil >...
TTTACCAAGATTGGATCGCTGGCTTGAATCCTACCAACGTTCTGTCCGTTTTGGCAATGTTGCCTCCCGCGCCCACGAACAATCCGGCGGGCCTGGTCGTAAGCTGGGAAAGCGTGAGCAATCGAACTTATTTCCTGCAAAGCAGCACCAATCTGGCGGCGCAACCGGCATTCTCCACCATCCAGAGCAACATTGTCGGCCAGGCCGGCACGACGAGTTACACGGACACCACCGCCACGAACAACGGCCCGTATTTTTATCGCGTCGGCATCCAGTAATTGGCTGATATTTGACTTTGTGGGGTTGAAGACAACTCCTTATTGACCACGTCGCTGTGGGCGTTTAAGAGCGGCTCTCTGCGGGTGCCGGCTTTATTGTCGTCGTCTGGGGCAACATAGTAACCATGCCCGGCCTGCCGAAGGTGCCCGCCGCCGCGCACATCAAGGTGCTGCCCGGCGGACAAGTAACCGGCCTGACGTGACGCAAATGCCTTGGAGCGCCGATTTCCAAATCGGCATCTGCGAGACGGATTGAAACTGCGAACCACGCGAAAACTCTTGCCGTAAAAAGGCACAAAAGGTGGGGACACACCGCCGGGGCGTCCGTTTTCAACTGAACCCCAAAACTTTCTTTGCCGCAAAAGACCGCAAAGACCGCAATGAAACATCCGCTAATTGCACAAAGAAGCGCGAATTTCGGAGGGCGGAGTTCTGCGAGGTCCCAATCTCAACCACGTAACGTTCGGCTCCGGCAACCAATAATCGGCCGTGGCCTGATTTGGTTGTAGCGTCGAGCCTGCGGCTCGACCAATCGGCGCACAGGAGCGTCTTTTCTTTTCTTTCCCGCCGGCAAGCGGGCCGCATAATGGCGCCCGCAATGGCATGAAGACAAAAGTCCCACTCTCAGAGCTGACGGACCGGATGAAGCGTTTCCGGGCGCGGATGGATGCGGAGAACCCGAATTGGGAACTGGCCGCGTTCTTTGGCCGGGTCAACCAATACTATTTCACCGGCACGATGCAGGACGGCGTGCTGCTGGTTCCCCGCGACGGCGAAGCCGTGTTCTGGGTGCGCCGGAGTTTCGAGCGGGCCGGCGACGAATCACTCTTTCCCGACATCCGCCCGATGAAAAGTTTTCGCGACGCGGTGCCCGCCGTGCCGGCGGCTGCGGCGCGGCAGGTCATTCACCTCGAGACCGAACTGGTCCCGCTCGCGCTGGTCCAGCGATTCCGAAAGCACTTTCCCTGCAAGGAGGTGGCGTCGCTGGACGCGCAGATCGCCCGGGTGCGGGCGGTCAAGAGTCCGTACGAGCTGGCCATCATGGAACGGTGCGGCGCCATGCACCGGCGCATCATGGAAGAGAACGTGCCGATGATGTTGCGCGAGGGAATGAACGAGGCGGAGTTCGCCTGCGATCTCTATTCGCTGCTGGTGCGGGAGGGGCATCAGGGAACCGTGCGCTTCGGCATGTTCAACGTGGACATCGCCGTGGCGCAACTGGGCTTCGGGGAGAACTCGATTTATCCGACCAGCTTCAACGGGCCGGGCGGGTGTGCGGGCATCTGCCCCGCGGCGCCGGTGCTCGGCAGCCGCGACCGGAAGCTCCGGAAGGGCGACCTCGTGTTCGTGGACGTCGGCTGTGCTGTGGACGGCTATCACACCGACAAGACGATGGTTTACATGTTTGGCCGGCCGCTGCCGGACGAGGTGATGGCCCTTCACCGGCGTTGCGTGGAGCTCGAACACCGGCTGGCTTCGTGGTTGAAACCTGGGGCGATACCTTCGGAGATTTATGCCCGGACCATGGAAAGTCTCGACCCGGAATTCCTGAAGAACTTCATGGGCTTCGGCAACCGGCGGGCGAATTTCCTCGGGCACGGGGTTGGCCTGCAGATTGACGAACCGCCGGTGCTGGCGGAGGGATTCGACGAGCCGCTGGCCGGGGGAATGGTGCTGGCGATCGAACCCAAGAAAGGCGTGCCGGGTGTGGGCATGGTGGGCAGCGAAAATACCTACCTGGTCACGCCCGAGAGCGGACGGAGCCTTACTGGCAACCACCCCGGTCTGCTCCTGGTTTGAAGCAGCGGCGGGAATCCCATGCCGCGTGCGATAATATACTCCGCGCGCCGGGCGCTCATCCGATCGCTCTTGCCCGGCGGATTTTTTGGTTCAAATTAAGGCTGACTTTGCGTAACGGAAAGGAAATGACATGAAACAGCGAAAGCTTGGAAAACAAGGATTAACCGTCCCGGCGCCCGGACTCGGGTGCATGGGCATGTCGGAATTCTACGGCACACGCGATGACCAGGAATCCATCGCCACCATCCACCGCGCGTTGGAGCTCGGGGTGACCTTGCTCGACACGGCGGACATGTACGGGTGTGGCGCAAACGAGCGGCTGGTCGGACGCGCCGTCAAAGACCGCCGCCGCGAGGTGATCCTGGCCACGAAATTTGGAAACGTGCGCGACGAGCGGGGCAATTTTATCGGCGTGAGCGGCCGGCCCGAATACGTCCGCGCGTGCTGCGACGCCAGCCTGTTGCGGCTGGGCGTGGATGCTATTGATCTATACTACCAGCACCGGGTTGACCCGCAGGTGCCCATCGAAGAGACCGTCGGGGCGATGAGCGAACTGGTTCGCACCGGCAAGGTGCATTACCTCGGACTGTCCGAAGCGGCGCCTGCGACGATCCGCCGCGCGATGAAGGTGCATCCCATCAGCGCGTTGCAGACGGAATATTCCCTGTGGACGCGCGACGTGGAGGCGGAAATTCTGCCGCTCTGCCGGGAACTGGGGATCGGTTTTGTGCCGTACAGCCCGCTGGGTCGCGGCTTTCTCACCGCGAAATTCAAGAAACCCGATGACCTGCCGCCGGACGACTGGCGCCGGAACTCGCCGCGGTTCCAGGGCGGGAACTTCGAACGCAACCTGAAACTGGCCGGGCGGATTGAAACGCTGGCGCAGCGGAAGAAATGCACGCCGGCGCAACTGGCTTTGGCCTGGGTGCTCGCGCAAGGCGACGACATCGTTCCCATTCCCGGCACCAAGCGGCGGAAATATCTCGAAGAAAACGTGGCGGCGCTGAACGTCGAACTGACGCCGGCGGATCTGAAAGAGCTCTCGGCCGCGGCGCCACCCGGGGCCGCTGCCGGCCTGCGCTACCCGGAACCGGCCATGCGGGCCGTCAATCGCTGAACACAAAGAAACGCTTTTACACGAATTACACAAATTGACACGAATCAACCCCAGACCCGAAATCCGAGAACCAAGAACCGATGTAAACCGCTTATTGCCGCTCACCCGCCGTGCTCGCGCCCGTCGCGGCAGGTCAGCGCTGATGAGTGAAGATTAACGGCCTTGCCGCGTGAGACGAAGTCTTTTACGCGGCCTGCCGCGTGGCGCAGCTTTACGCGGTCTCCCCAAACAGGTTTGCCGTGGCAAAATCCCGGCATGGCCGGCCGCAAAAGCATTCCCGCGCAAAAACCTCTTCACGCGAATTGTCACGAATTGTCACGAATTGATTCCTGTCCCGTGGTGGCCTGTCCGCCTTTCATGACCGGAACAACACTTCTTCGCGGTGGAACATCCATACCGCCGCGGCCAGCGCCGCGGCTGCGTACAGGCAGGCCGACCCGAAAATGAGCAGGATGTAATTCCAATGCCAGGTGCCGGCAATCATTTCCTTGCACACGAGGCTGACATTCATCAGGGGCACCACGGCAAGCGAAGCATTGAGGTCCACCCCGGGCAGCATCGCGGTAATCGCGGGCACGATCACGACCAGCATCAGTGGGCCGCAATAGCTCTGCGCTTCGCGGAAACTCTTCGAAAACAATCCCACCATCAGCAGCGCCGCCGAGAGCATCACCGCCACCGGCAACAGCATCAGAAACACCCCGGCCAATCCCCCGATATCAATGGTGGCGATGTTCTGCAGGGCTTCCCGCGGCGCTGATCCCGCCAGGACCCGTTTGGCGAGCTGTAATGTTGCGCCCATGCTCAACAGCGACAGCACGACCGTGCCGACGGAGGCGGTGAGAACCATCAGAAATTTTCCCAACACCAGGTCGGTTCGCCCAACCGGACAACAAAGAATCGTTTCCATCGTCCCCCGTTCCTTCTCGCCGGCGGTAACGTCAATCGCCGGATACATGGCACCCGTCATGCACAGGATGATGATGATATAGGGAAAAATCCCGCCCAGCAGGCTCCCGGCGACTTTCGCCGGCGGCGCGACATTCTGCCGATGGATCGTGAACGGTTTCAAAACTTCCACCGGAACCCCCCTGCTTTCCAGACGTTCCCGCACCGTCGCGTCACTCAGATTCCGGAAGAAAGCATTCAGGTTTTCAGCCGCAAAACCCGATTTTATCTCGCCTTCATACATGTAAATCTCAACCTCGGCCTTGTCCCCGCGGGCGATCGCCGCGTCGAAATCCGGCGGCAGTTTCACCCCGGCGCGAACCCGTTTCTCCACAATCCGATTCGTGAAGTCCTCCGTCGCCGGGACGATCTGGAGGTTCTTTGCCGCGTGCAGTGCCGAGAGCACCTTCGGCGAGTTTTCGCCGCCGATGATCATCACCCGCGGAATCTCCTGCCGCGCTTTCGTCACGGTTTTGAACATCAGGGTGCCCATGCCGAACATCAGCAACGGCATGACCAGCACGGGCACCACGATCATGGAAATGATTGTGCGCCGGTCGCGCAGTGAATCGCGCAATTCCTTGCCAAAGACGATCCGGATGGCGCGCCAGTTCATGGCCGGCCCTCCACAACCCGCACAAAAATGTCCTCCAGATCGGTCGCGCCGTATTGCGTCCGCAGTTCCGCCAGCGTGCCATCCACCAGCAGGCGTCCGCGGTCAATGATGCCGATCCGGTCGCAAAGCTTCTCGGCCTCGCTCATCACGTGCGTGGAAACAATCACGGTCTTGCCCTTCTGCCGGCAATCGCGAATGAACTGGACAATGGTGCGCGCCGTCATCACGTCCAGCCCCAGCGTTGGCTCGTCAAAGATCATTACCGGCGGATCGTGGACCAGCGTCCGGGCAATCGACACTTTCTGTTTCATCCCGCTGGAAAGCTTGTCGCAACGGCGGTCCTCGAATTCGCCCATCCCCAGCGTGGAAAACAATTCGCGAATGCGTCCCTGCAGCAAATCCTCGGCGACGCCGTGCAGCCGCCCGAAATACTCGACCGTTTCCCGCGCCGTCAGCCGTCCGTACAACGCCGTGGAGGCGGAGAGAAACCCGATCCGGGCGCGAATTTTTTGCGGCTCGCGGATGGCGTCGCAGCCCGCGACCCAAGCCGTCCCCGAGCTTGGTTTGAGCAGCGTGGCCAGCAGCCGCAAGGTGGTGGTTTTGCCGGCCCCGTTGGCTCCCAGCAACCCGTAAATCCGCCCGGGTTCGCAGCGGAAACTGATGCCATCCACCGCGCGCACCTCCCCGCGCTTGCGGTCGCGGAATAGTTTGGTCAGTTGGTGCGTTTCGATCACAAAGATTGGACCAGGCTCGCCGCGAACCATCACGGCTGGCCCATTGAATGGGACAATCATCACCAAGGCAAGCCCGTCTTCCCGAACAAAGGCGGGGCGAGAATCCCCGCGAACCGTTTTAACTCTCAACGCTCAAATTAACTCCTGAATTGGATTCATCCATCCTTCACCTCAGTCCTCCCGCTCAATGCTTTTGAATCAAGGCGGCGGCCTGGAGTTTTCGTGCCTCGACGGCTTTGGCCAATAGCGCATCGAGCGCAGTCAATTGGTCTGGGGAAAGAAAGCTGCCGGCCTGTTGCAGGATGCGCTGGTCGCTCTCGGACACGCGTTGCAGGAAATTATTAATGTCCGACTGGGACCCCAAAAAAGCCTTGTCCGGCGCGCCAGTGATGCCCATCGTCAAATCTGTCGGCTCGGCCTTGACCACCTGGAGCAGTTGGGCGCTCTGCTCGTCGCTGAGCGGATTGTCGCCCAGTTGGCCATTCAGCAACGTGACGGTGGTCCGGGCGGAAATTTCATCGCTGTACTCCTTGAACCGGGCCATCCCCGCATCCCCCAGCAACGCCTGCAACTGGCTGCCCAAGTTCGCGTTCGCATCGGCGGCGGGCGGGTCCGAAGTTCCCGTGGACGCGATCCGATCCAGGCTCTTTGACGCGACGTTGCAAAGCAACTCGAGAAACTGGTCTGATTGCTCCGGCGTCAGCTTCAGTTCCTTGAACAAATCGGCGTACATGGACCTGATTTTGTCCTTTTGCGCTTGGCGGATGTATTCCTTCATCGCGGGATCACTCATCATTTTGTCCAATCCGCTGGCGGGCGTATTGCTTTTGGCTTCATTCGCCGCCACCCGCTGCCGGAGCGTCCCCACTTGACCGCGCAATTTCAGCAGTTCGGTTGTGTTCGAGCCGGATTTCAACCGCGCGTTTTCGTCCCGCAACGCAGCCAGTTGACCGGCCGCCTGCGCGCGTTTCTGTTGCAATTGATCGATTTGTGCGGTCATCGGCGCTTGTTGCTCCTCGAGCGACCGGATTTGGCCGCGCAATTGCGCGCCTTGTTGGACGGCATAAATCCCGGTTCCGACCGCGGCGGCAAGGGCCGCGGCAACGATGGTTTTTTGCAGTGTGGTCATGGCTATGGTTTTGGTTGCGACAATGAGGGTTGAAGCCTGGGCAGCGCTGCCGGCAACGGCAGCGGCGGAAATCGTGGCGACCAGACCGGCAGGCGCGGCCTGGACGGCGTTCGCGGCCACCACGGTCGCGAGCGCCGCCGCGGTGGTGGTGATGCCGTGGCGGGCCAGTTTCCCGCGCAGCTTGTCCAGCGCGCGGTCCACGCGCATGCGCGCGGCGTTTTCGGTGAGATTCAACGCCGCGCCCACCTCGTTGAGGGTTTTGTTTTGAAAATAGCGGAGCAGGACGGCATGGCGATCCCCGTCGTCCAGTTCGTGCATGGCGTCCTCGATCACCGGCCGGAGCCGGTTCCAATCCACTGGCGGCGTGTCGTCGTGGAGGAGTTGATTCATCATGTTGGCCTCCTGTTCGCGCGCCTGGCGCCGTTGCTCGGTTCGATTCATCCGCAACGCCATCAGCCGGGTGGTCGTGTAGAGCCAGCCGACCAGGGCGGGATGCCGGCTCAGCCGTTTCGCCTGCCGGGCGACCTCCGTGAAAACCTGTTGCGTCACGTCCTGGGCGGCGTGCAGGTCGCCGTTCATCAGCCGCAGCGCGGCGGAATGCACGAGGTCCACGTGCCGCCGGGTCAATTCGGCAAAGGCGGCTTCCGATTGCTCTGCAGCGTAGCGGCTTAATAATTCGGCATCTTCAGTCATCACGTTTCATAAGGTAATGCCCGCCGCCGGAAAAACCGCACAAGAAAAATTGCTTTGACGCGAAAAGGCACAAAAAGGCAGGGCGAGAGCCTGTTGCGCCGCAACTGGCGAAGGCGGAAGAAACGCCTTTACACCAATTACACGAATTCACGCGAATTTATTTTACCGCAGAGAACGCAAAGAGCGCAAAGCACACAAAGGTGGGGCGAGCGTCCCCGCGAGCCGGGTCCCTTTTCACTTGCCGCTTGTCACCCGTCACCTGTCACTCGCTTTCGCTGACTTTTTTCTCCCCAAACCGGTTTGCCGTGGCAAAATCCCGGCATGGCCGGCCGCAAAAAATCTTCCAAACCGGAGAGGCTCATGGGGAATTGAACGATGGAAACGGTTTATATTGAGACCAGCGTGGTGAGTTAGAATATGAAGACTGAACCGATGCTTCAGGAACTGGAAGCCGTCAAAGAGCGGCTGGCCCGCGAGGCGAATGGCGACACCCGGCTGTTCCTCGAACAGCTGGATGCTTGGCTGGAGCAGCATCCTCACGCCGGCCCGGTGTTGAATTCGCCCGCAGAACTGCAAAAGCGGTTGCGAATGCGTGAAGCCACCGAACCGCCGCCACTACCGGCCAAGCCGTATCGAGTTCACGATCCAATTATTGCCGAGGTGCATCGGGTACGCGACCGTCTCCAACGCGGGCAGGAAACTGAGGCCTTGGTTCTGAAGGACGAACCGCCCCGCCGGAAGAAGTGACGCAACTGACTCCTTGCTCCTGAATTCCGGCTCCCAACTTCCATCTCCTGACTCCCTGCTCTGACAATTCGATGTTCGGCGTTCGATGTTGAATGTTGAATGTTCCCCACCGCGTGAGACAAAGTCTTTTACGCGGCCTGCCGCGTGGCGCAGCTTTACGCGGTCTCCCCAAACCGCTTCCCGTGGCAAAATCGCGTCCTGAGGTCACTTGAGTTCACGAAATCTTCAGTAGGGTAACACCCCATAGCCCCCGTCAGGTTTCCCGCCTATTGTGAAAGGTGCGCCAAAAAACCTCTTTAAAAAAATAAACACGGAAAAAATTATATGAAACGGAAATTACAAATCATTACCAGCGCGTCCGCCGCGTCTCTCCTGGCGTTCTCGGCGTTGGCCCAGGAAACACTTAATCCCGGAACGGCTGAAACCGCCTCCACCCGACAACCCGTGACCCAGGCATGCTCGGAACGGCTGAACGGCACGGCCAAGGCCACCGACATCATCGGAATGACAGTCAATAACTATCAGAACGAAAGACTCGGCAACGTGGAAGACCTCGCTGTGGATGTGGAGTCCGGACGGATCGTCCAGGTGATTCTTTCCACCGGTGGATTTCTCGGCATTGGCTATACGCTCACCGCGGTGCCGCCGGGAGCCTTGCGTCTCGATGCCGCGGATAAAGTCCTTCATCTGAACGCCAGCAAGGCGAAACTCGCGGCGGCCCTCAAGTTTGACACCTCGAAGTGGGACAGAGACACGCAGTCCAATCGGGTGACTGAAGTCTATGGTTATTACGGCGAACGACCTTATTTCGTTGCCGATAATGAAGGATACCGGAATGCCAGCCTGGAGGGAACGGTCGCTTCAACCTTGCCCCACAATATGGATGGATCAATCAATACGGATGGAGCGCGCACCGTGGACAAGGCGAGCAATGTGGAAACAGCCGGCAATTTGGAGGCAACCAACAACTGGATTTCAACCCGCAACCCGGACGGAACCTGGACGCGGGAATATTACTCAAATGAGAGGCGGGCCAACAATGCCTGGTCGCGGCTGGGTTATGTCCAGAAGGCGAGCCGGCTCATGGACACGCCGGTGAGGAACCTGCAGGACCAGAAACTCGGCGAGGTGGAGAACTTGATGGTGGATCTATCGGCGGGCCGCATCGTGGCGGTCATCATTTCGTCCGGCGGATACATCTGGCTGGACGACAAGTTGAGCGCCGTGCCGCCCACCGCGCTCCGGTTCAATGCGGAACATGACACCCTCCAGCTTGACGCCTCCAAGGAGATGCTGGCCAGCTCACCGCACTTCAAGGCCGGTCAATGGCCCGATTTCAGCCAGCCCGGTTATGTCGGCGGAGTGTACCACGCCTACAACATTGAGCCTTGGTTCAGCACCACCGCGACGACCGAAGCTGACAACACCCGGCCAAATGTTCGTGATCGCGACAGCAGCACGCTGACCACGCGCGACCGGGGCAACAGCCAGGCCGACGCGAACACCGCGGCGCAGATTCGCCAGGAAATCATCGCTGACAGCAGAATGTCCGTGAATGCCAAAAACGTGAAGATCACCGCCATTGATGGCCGGGTCATCCTGTGCGGGCCGGTCAACACCGCCGAGGAAAAACGTCTCATCGGTGAAATTGCGAATCGGATCGCGCACGCCGGGAATGTGGACAACCAACTGGAAGTGCAGTTCACCACGAGCAGCAGCAACTAATCAGCCCGTAATAATAAGCGAAACAACCTCTGCGGCCGGGATGACCTGGTCGCAGGACCATCCCAAACCAATCAATAACCAACAAACGAACATGAAAACATACAAGGATTTATTTCTGGACGAATCGGCAGACGTATATGGCACCCCGCGCCGGATCATCAAGGCGTCGCTGAGGATGGCCATGGCCGACAATGGATTACACACCAGTCTGGCGCATGCCGGCAGCAACGAAGACGATTTGAGTGAATCCGGCCAAAAGGGATCGGAGGAGGCGGCAGACAAAAGAGCGGAGAATTTGCGCCGGGGTATCCGCCCGGTTGACGCCGGCAACAATCGCGCCGGGTCCATGCCGTACTGACCGCAAAGAATCCAACCGCTTATTGTCGCTCACCCGCCGTGCTCGCGCCCGTCGCGGCAGGTCAGCGCTGATTAGCGAAGATTAGCGGTTTCGCCCCCCACCGCGTGAGGCAACGCCTTTTACGCGAGCCCGCCGCGTGAGGCGACCTGTCCGGCGAAGTCTGACGGAGACGGAAGTCTTTTACGTGAGCTTGCCACGTGAGACAACCTGTCCACCATAGCCTTGGCGACGGTGGAAGTCTTTTACGTAGCCTGGCGAGTGACTAGGTTTGAATCGTCAAAAAACCCAACAAAATCAAACCAATAAATATTATTACCATCATGGGACTCAACATAACCGGAGAATACGCGCCGGTGCAATGGGGTGTTCTCCCCACTGTTCCTCGGGATTCGACGTTGGGCGTTGGATGTTAAATGTTTCCCCGTCCGAATTTCCTTCTGGCCGCCGACCGTCGGCGGATGCACCATCGCGTCATGGCCTGGCTGTCACTGCCCCAATCACCGTTGAAAAGGGCGGTATTTGGCGCGCTGCTCATCTCCAGCGTCGTGGGGGCTCTCCACGTTTTCGCCTGTTGGTTTTCGGTCGCTCCCCACGGCTCGGATTATTTGTACAACAAGATCTCCGGGATGCTGGTGATATACCTTTTTCTCGTGGTGCTTTACAACGTCGTTCGCATCACCTTTGCCGTAGTGGGACGTTTGTTTGGAATTGGCAAGGTCGGCTGGCCGCAACTGGCCGGCGGCGCCATTTTTTGCGGAGTCGTTTTCGTCATCACGTTGATTGCCTTCGGCGTGGGAGAAACGATGCGAGACGCGGCATTCAAGGCCATCACGGTTCGGGGCGGGCCATTGATCGCAGCCATCAAACAATTTCAGGCCAAAAATGGTGCCCTGCCGGGCGGGCTGGAGGAACTGGTGCCGGATTTCATCCCGGCCATTCCCGACACGGGCGTTGGCGCGTATCCGAAATACGAATTCATCAGGAAGCCGGACCCGGTGAAATACGGCGGCAATCCCTGGGTGTTGTTTGTGAACGTATCGACCGACGACCTGATGCAGGATCTGTTGATTTTCTTTCCCGACGGGAACTATCCGGCGAATCGACCCGGCCATGGGGCCAGACGATTTGGTGACTGGGCAAAAATCGAGTGGCCCGTCTCCTCCGACGCCAGCAAATAGCCTCTCCTCCATGCCACGTGAGACATAGTCTTTTACGTGGCCCTTCAGCCTTCAGCCTTCGTTTAGATTGTTGCTGATAGTCCACAGACAAATGCCGCGCGAAGTGGCATAACATCACCGTTATGTCACAGCAAGAACCTCCATCCAACGTCTTGACTCATCGTCCGTGGACGAATCGCTCGTCAATCGCTTCAATTTGACTCTGATGAAACTCATTTCATTTCTGAAACTCGGCGAGAACCGTCACAGCCCGCGCGTTTGGATTGAATCGCGGCGACTCAACTCGTTGGGTTTCACACCGGGAGTTGGGTTCACTGTCGAACCGCGGCTGAATGGAGTACGCCTTCGTCCTGCGTTGTCGGCGGAGAATCATGTATCGAAGCGTATCTCAGCCCGGCAAGAACGACCGATTATTGATATCGCGAATCGGTTGTTGCTCTCGCCTTTGGACGGTTTTCCAGAAATTAAAGTCACGGGTACTTTTAAACAAATCGACGTAGTGCCATCGGCACGGGGGTTCCATATCCAGCGCGGTCTCACAGCCAAGCCACCTTTCAAGACGATTGAAGTTTTCTGTGGCGGCGGGACATTATCCGCTGCCATTGCTAGCAGTGCTGACTTTGCTCTGGTTGCGGGCGTTGAAGTCGAGCCGAAGTACGCCGACGTGTGGCAACAGGCACATCCGCGAGCGTTTTTGTATCAGGCTGATATTCGGCGCATTCACGCCGGGGAATTACCTGCACATGATGTTCTGGTTGCTTCAATCCCCTGCACAAGCCACTCAACGCTGGGGCGAGCCAAGAAGTCTTTGGCTGGAAAACCGGAACTGGGCGACACCGGCGACCTGTTCCTCAGCATTGCACACATCGTGGCTCATCATTTGCCGTCGGCATGCGTATTCGAAAACGTGCCCGCGTTCAGAAATTCATTGGCCTGCCTGAGCCTCGCGCAACATCTACAAAAAATCGGTTACTCCCTCACGGAATCCATCATCGACCCGCTGAATGAGTGGAACGAACCGCAGGATCGAAAGCGATGGATCATGGTTGCCACGTTGAAACCGGGTTTTCAAATCCGCTCGCCGCAGATTCCTTTCACCGGAACGGTTGGTGAGTTTCTGGACGCCCCGGCAGATTCGGACCGACTTGAGGTTGAGCGGATTGTCAAAAGCATTGAGGCATTGCGCCGTCACAACCAGCGTCACGCAAAACTCGGCCACGGATTTGGTTTCACCACAATCAACCGGGAATCAGCAAGAGTGCCGACGATTGTCCGCTCATATCACAAAATCAACACCGGTCCATTCGTGGAAACTGCTTACGGGCTGCGGTTGCTCCACAAAGAAGAAATTGAGCGATTGATGGGCTGCAAGATTGATTGCGACCACTATGCCACCGCCATTGAAATCCTTGGACAAGGTGTTCAGACAAGAATTTTCCGCGAAATTCTCCAGCAACTGGCAAACTTCTTGAAATACTAGGTGCGTCAAACCCACGACCCCGCGCGAAACTTAGTCTGCTAAGGATAATCCGCACCCAATCAGATAATCCGCCGTGGAATCAAAGTGGCTGGGTAACCGTGTTTCATCTGCTATATCGCCTTGCGGAATCCAGATAACCAATCCACGGCGAGCGCGCGTGAGAAGGACACGATAAGTATTGAGAAGATACTGCCGGTCAATTTCATTCTTCACGCTTCCCCAACGCGAGCCGCTAAAATTACGAAATGCCCAGCCACCGGTGGTTGTGTCGTAAGTAAAATCACCACCCCAACAAATACCGACCCAGTCGAGCTCCAATCCTTGGCACTCAAACTCAGACGCTGCGATTTCCAGTTGATTGGAAGAACGAATGTCAGGCGGGTGATCCAGAAACCAATGCACATAGATATCGCGATTGCCTTGTCGAAATCCCGACGATAATTCAAGGCCGTCGGCACGAAGCCGGATCGCACCTGAACTCGCAACCAACCCAGCGCGCTGTTGGCCGCGCGAGTGTTTGTGCAGCCATTGGCGAGCGGTTGGTAGCGAACGAGTGAGAGTGAATGGAAAGTCGCGCAAGTCGGGAACTATCGCTTTTGCTTTTGCGGCATTGCCCGCTAAGGCGGCTTCAACCCACTCCGTCAGCCTTTTAGCGCGGAATGAACGCTGATTGACTTCCAAGTGAAGCGATGGCTCTTTCTGAATAACGAGCGAGCCGGAATTTCCATCGGCGAACAAACAATGACCCGCGGTGCTGGTGTCGTGCTCGAGCGCCTTTGGCGAGACAGCAACTTTCCACTTAGAATACTTTTCGTCGCGAAGCGTTCTTCCCCACTCGGACAAGCCAGCTTCGCCATTGTGGATTTCTTGCCCACCACCAACGAGCGCAATCAAAACTGCCCAATCTTGGTGGCGATCCATGATTGAGAGCATCGTTTCCGCTTCGGAAACATCTAGCCCATTCTTCTTCCGGTTTTGATCCGCGTTCCATGCGCGTTGTGCTTCGTCAAACACGACCACCCTCTCAACTGGCGGCTTGTCGAATTTCTCTTGGCCTTCCCGAACGAAAACATGGACGTTCTGAATGAATGTTCCGACCGTGCGTTCACCATCAGTTCCGCGGACGCGGCGTTTGTGGTCGCGCGCGATTGCAGCGGATACAATTTTCACGAGCGGCCCGTTGCCGGAAAGAAAAACGCCGGCTGGACGGCCTTCACGTCGCAAGACTGGGTTGTGGACAACGTTCAACCCTGCGAGAGTTTTGCCAGCTCCGGGAACTCCAGTGACGAAACAGATGACTTTCTCTGACTGCCGCTGCGCTTGCTGAATGATTTCCACAAGACGGTCAGATGTAATAGTCAGATTGGTTGCGCCTGCATAGGAGTGGGCGATTTCGCTAACATTGTGGCCGGCAAACAAAACCTCAGCAGCCTCGATGATGGTCGGGACGGGACGATATGGCGAGTTGTCCCAAGCTGTTGGATCAATCGGCACAGAATCATCGCGATGCTCGGAGTTGAAAGCTGCCAAAAGCGTTTGCGCGAGGTCAGAAGCATTGGCCAGTTTCACGTCACGCACAGCATCGGTGGAAATCTGGACGCTCGAATCAATCGCGGATGGAGCTTTCGGCACAACGACAACCGGTACGATGCGCCGGTCACGGCTTGCTTCGTGGAAATCACGAAGGTCAAGCGCGTAGTCTTCGACTTGCCGCTGCGGTTGCAAACTGTGCGTTTTGTCCTCAGTTTTAAATTCGAGGCAGATGATTACGTCCGCTTCCAGCAGCACGGCATCAAGCCGCTTGTGCCGCCGGGGAATCGGATATTCTAAGATCAGCGACCACTTCGCTGAGGCTGGAGCAAGCTGGACCAATTCGGCACATGCCATCTTCAATACTGCGATTTCCTTTTCCCATGCCTTGGTCTGCCGCTTCTGTAATTCGTTGTGCTGGTAGGAGCGCAGAAGTGAACCAAGGATTTCGTCGGGAGAGTGGGTGAGAAAGTCGGCAAGGGTGGCTCGGTAGAAGGCAGCCATGTTCTTTACTCCTTCACGCCAAGCAACCAAGTCACTTTGACGTCCAGAGCGTTAGCGAGTGCGATAAGCTCGAAGTCGAGAACGCCACGGATCCCGTTCTCAATCTTTGCGACCCCAGCCCGGTCAATCGAAACACCAAGTTTCGAGAGTTTCTTGGAGAGTTCCTCTTGTGTGAGCGGCGGCTGCGCGTTTCCTCGCGCTTCCTTCACGCGTTCACCAACAAGGTTCTGGCCGACTTGTCCCATTGCGCAGCCAGGCTACCAGGTTCAGCGTAAAAGTGTTGTTCTAGTATAGAACACACTAAATACTCGCGTTGATCCGTGTTAATTCGTGTCCATCGTGGTTGAATTAAAATGCCTGATGTTTTCACCAAGGCGAAGCGGTCGGAGGCCGGACCAAGTGCGGAATGTGGACCCGGGCTTCGCTTGAAGCTTCGCCGCGGCAAGATGCGAAGTGCGGAGTTTACATCATTCGCAGCGCGTTCAGAATCTGTGGAAATTCGTGTAATCTGTGTCTATGGCTGATGTCTTTTCAAAACGGAAACGTTCCGAAGTCATGTCGCGCATTTGCTCGCGCGGCAACCGGGACACGGAACTGGCGATGGTGAAGCTGTTGCGCGCGGCGGGGATTCGCGGCTGGCGCCGACATTTGTTGATACGCGCAACGGTTGAGAGTCGTTGGTTGAGAGTTGAGAGAAAGCGCACCTCTCCCCGGCCCTCTCCCCAGCGCGGAGAGGGGGAAGCAGTTTCCGGCTCTCGACGCTCGTCCCTCGGCTCTCGACTCACCGTGCGCCCCGATTTTGTTTTCCGCAAATCGCGCACGGCAATCTTCGTTGACGGCTGTTTCTGGCATGGATGTCCCAAGCACGCGACGTGGCCGGCGCACCGCGCGGCATGGTGGCGACGTAAAATCGAGGGCAACAAAACCCGCGACCGGCTCGTCAATCGCGCCTTGCGCAGGGCAGGGTGGCGGGTGCTGCGGATTTGGGAACATGAGCTTGCCAGGAAAAATCAATCTCGATTGTTGCGCAGGATTCAGGGGGCGTTATGCTCCAACCATGACTCCTGAAACGGCCAGTCCGGGTCTCATCCCGTTGCACGGCGGTCAAGCATGGGAATTCATGAAAACAAGCTTCACGCTCTGCGCGACCGGCATTTTCCTGAGCTTGAGCTTTCTTTGTTCCTGTGCGACAGAGCAGTCCGTTCATCGCGCTTTGCCGGCGGACGTGCCTATCAACAAGGACGCCGGGCGCGGAGGCTTTTTGATGGTGACGGTCCAATTGGGGAGCGGCCAAAAACTGCCGGTTATCGTGGACACTGGCGGGGGTGCCACCGTGTTAAATAAATCCTTGGCGCCAAAACTCGGAAAACGCCTCGGCACCGCTGTCCTCAACCATTGGGGTAAAACCATAACCAACGGCGTGTATGCGGCGCCCAAGCTCTATTTGGGCGGCACGCCGCTGCTGATAACCGGTGATGGTGTCATTTGCGGCAACATGGACCTGCCGGGCGGAGCCGACCGGAAATTCATGGGCATTCTCGGCATGGACGTTCTGGAAAACTATTGCATCCAACTGGATTTTGCCGCGGGCAAAATGCGCTTCCTCGACGACCAGCACGCCGACAAATCCGCCTGGGGCCAAGCCTTTCCCATCGTGACGTTGAACGACCAGGACCCGCGGCCCGCCGTCGCGGAAAACCTTCTCGGTCTGCAAGGCACGCATTCGATCATTGACAGCGGTTTTCTCGGCGATGGCTGGCTCACGCCGAAAAATTTCCAGTCATGGACCAACGACGCGGTTTCGCCAACCAACGGGGAATTGCACTGGCCCTACGGCAGGTTTGACGGCAAAAAATATCCCTTGTTTTCCCTGTGCGTGGAGAACGTCGAGTCCGACGGCCTTGGGATTGATTTTCTTGCGCGCCATTTGGTCACGTTCGATTTTCCCAATCACACGCTCTATCTCAAGCGTCAATCCATCGGTCTGCGGCCTGGTCCGAAGGTGGCCGAATACAAGCCCATCCCCGACCGGGAACCCAACGTCACCGCCCACCTGCGCGCCATGCTGCAGGCCCGGATGGACGGCACCGCGCAAGCCGATGACTACACCACGTCGGCTTGGAAGCGCTTGCTGTCCAAACAAAAGGAGATTCAAACGTTTAAAAAATACGTCGGTGACATTGTCTCGCTGACCTTGGTGGAGCGCAGCAATGGTGTGTTTGGCTGGCGGCGCAGTTACCGCTACCGGATAGAGTTCACCCGGGCGACCGTGCTCGCGCATTTTGTCCTCCGCGGACGGAACAAGCTCGCCTCCGGAGAGATTAGAACCGTGGGATGGAAAGAACCGCTTGACTGATAGGAATCCGTGTCCATCCGCGTCGATTCCGCCTTCGTTTACTTCGGCGCGGCAAGAAAGGCTGAAGTATGGCTGCTGTCTTTTCAAAAAAGAAGCGGTCGGAGGTGAGACGCGAGTTGCGCGAATTAACGCGAATTGAATTCGTGCAAATTGGCGGAATTAGCGTCAAGGTCTTGTAGTCATGGCTGATGTCTTTTCAAAACGGAAACGTTTCGAAGTCATGTCGCGGATTCGTGGACGCGGTTTAGAATCTCTTGAAGTAAAAGTCGTCGCGGCTGATGCGGCGGGTGATGGGCGTGACGGGTGACCAGCCTTCGCTTCCCTCCTTCGCGGCGAAGCTTCGGCTCGGCAGGCAAGTAACATGATACGCGAAGCCACTTGACAGCGGGAGGCTCGAATTTAGCATCCGCGACGTGCCGGGTTTTCGTTACCGATTCAATGTTCCCGATGATCAGCCAGGTGATCCGAAGATTCTGCTGCATCGGATTTTGTTGCTTGCCGGATTGCTCCTGCTGGGCTTCGGTTCGTGGGCCGGCTGGCGGTATTTCCACCTCAAACCGCCGGCCGACGCCGACCTGCATGAAGTGCCGCTGCAAAAGGTTCTCTCCTTTACCGAAGTCCGTGATCTCCACGCCACGAATAATATCCGGGCTCTCGAATTGCATTCCGCCGATCACCGGGTGGTTCGTTACTACGAATTCTGGCCATGCTTCGACCGCGTATGCCATCGTGATACCAATCTCACACTTCTGGTCAACGGCACCAATCAGGTCTGGCTGGTCAAAGATTCCAGCGGCCACGAGTTCGGACGGGACTATTTCCGGAAACGCAACCTCGAGGTCAAGGCGATTGGCGCGTTCGCCGCGATTGTGTACATTCCCCTCGGAGCTTTGATGTTTTTCCCTGCCTTGATACTGGAATACTGCTTGCGCCGGGGCGACAAATTACCCAAGGACGGCACGCCGGTCAGCGCCCGGAAATTCACCTTCTATACCGGCCTGGTGGGGTACCTGTTCTTCTTTGGTCTGGTCATCAGTCCCCGGCTCGGCGCCAGGTTGCCCGGGCTGGTGGTGGCCCTGGTCTGGGTGCTCAGCGCCGCCGCGCTGGGCAATCTGATCCTCTGGTATTTCCGGCCGAAACGCCCCGAAATTATTGATATCACCAATCGCTTGCGCCCGAACCATCCGCCCGATCCGGGACCGCGTGATACCAATCAGCGCTGATCCACCCCCGGCTTCCATCCTTTGCAGTTCCTGCTGCTGAGGACTGGCAGAAGCTCCCACCTTCGCCAATTCGTGTCCATTCGTGTAATGGACTCGCTCGCGCCCGCTCGCTTGGCCCTCGCGGGCCTTCGCCTCTGGCGAATTCCTTTCGCGGTTTCCCAAACCGCTCAAGTCGTGTCAAAGCGTTTCTTTGCGCTACATTGCGTCTTTGCGTCCTCCGCGTTAAATAATTCCGTGTCCATCCGCGTCGATTCCGCCTTCGTTTACTTCGGCGCGACAAGCCGCGGTTAAAAAGATGTATGACGTTTTCACCAAGGCGAAGCGGCCGGAGGCCGGACCAAGAGCGGAGTTGGCACAACGGTTAAGAGTTGTTGGTTGAGAGTTGAGGGTTGAGGGCTAAAGGCTGAAGGGCCACATAAAAGGCGTAAAGCCTCACGGGGTGAACGAACCGAACAGACTCGTGCAGCGGATTGAAGGGCACTGGAAATGGCCGCGAAAGAACTCAAAGAACACATGGAAAACGGGAATTCACAGACTCTTCTCTTTGTGATCTCTGTACTACTATCTCGAAAAGTGTTGTTTTCCTGCGCAAATTTTTAACGCGAAGGAACATAACGCCTTACTGTAGCGCAGGTTTCCAAACCTGCTGGGTCGCCGATTTCCAAATCGGCAGAGCTTCGGAAGTGGTGGGGCTGGCGGGTTGAGAAACCCGCGATACAGCAGACTTGGAAGTCTGCGCTACTTTGGTTGCGGCCAAAGCCGCGCTAAGTCCATCCGTGGTTAAAAAACAGGCGGGCTGGCTGGCTGGCAGCGTAAAAAGCGTTGCCTCACGCGGCAGGTAGCACGTTTGTTTTCCCGAAACGGGACACTGCAACACACCCAAAAGCGATGGCCGCCGCCCAAGCCAGGCGGTAAAAAAAGAACTGGCACGGAAAATGCACTTTTGTGGCCATGATGAACGAACGCACTTGCCAGCAAAGACACATACTAATCGTGGACGACGAACCTCTCGTCCGCCAAACCGTCCAGATGCTTCTCCAAGATGACGGTTATGTCGTCGAAGAGGCCAAAAGCGGCGCCGAGGCGCTTGCCCTGTTTGAGCCCGGCAAGTTCGACATGATTTTCACCGACTACTTTATGCCGGAGATGAAAGGCGACCAGTTGGCCGCGGCCATCAAAAAGCGCTCACCCAAGCAGCCCGTCGTGATGATAACAGCCTTTCCTGAAAAACTTACGTCTTCGAACTGTCCCCTGGGTGGGGTTGATTCCTTCATCTGCAAACCTTTTGAACTCGAGACCCTGCGGACGGCGATCGCCCGGTTCGCTCCCGTCTAAAACCTGGAGTCCACCATCTAAAGACTGAAAATAAAGACAACGTTTTGACGCGAATGACGCCAATTAGCGCAAATTCGTGAAATTAGCGTAAAAACGTTTCTTTGCGGCTGGTGCAGCGGATTCAGCGGGCACTCGACGTGACGGGTGGCGAGTGACGGGTGACACGAAAAAGAGCAGAAGCAATCGGATGAACAGGATTTTCAGGATGAGACCGTGAGTCCCGAATTTCAGGCGGGGACAAAAAAGACCTGCTGAATCATGTGTTCATTCAAGACCCGTTCTTTGTGTCCGTCGGGGTGGAGCAGAAA
>Ga0208188_1000623_pt1 | contig 20020 bp, 20 predicted proteins | sample June2015DPH_8_50_FD_184698 | JGI IMG/M metagenome (GOLD analysis project Ga0208188, IMG submission 184698) | Peatland microbial communities from SPRUCE experiment site at the Marcell Experimental Forest, Minnesota, USA - June2015DPH_8_40... | ecosystem: Environmental > Terrestrial > Soil >...
CAAATTTTTACGCGCAGCGATGGCGTCGTGCTCGACAAATTTTTCGTCAACGACGCCAAAACCGGCAACCTCGCGCCGCGCGAGCGCCAGGACAAATTCACCGCGTTGCTCGGAAAGGTTTTGAATATCGAAGACATTGACCTGTCGGCGCTCATCGCGCGCGAAATCAACCGCCAGCCGGCCTATTCGGCCTACGCCGGCGAGCGTCTGGCGACGCAGATTTATTTCGACAACGGGGCCTCCGACACGCGCACGCTGGTGGAGATCGAAACCGAGGACCGCCTCGGCCTGCTTTATGTGATTTCGCAAACGTTCACCGAACTCGCGCTGGACATTTCCACCGCGCGCATCGTCACCGAACGCGGCGCGGCCATTGACACTTTTTACGTGCGGGAACAAGACGGTGGCAAGGTCACTTCGCCGGAACGGCAGATTTTGATTGAACACCGTTTGCGCGAAGCCATCAGCCGGCTGGATGCCGTGGCCTGAGGGTACCGCAAAACCGGGTGGTGTCCTGATTTGTTGTAGCGTCGAGCCTGTGGCTCGATTCCCATCGGCGCATAGCGCCGACACTACACTCAAGTCAAGCGCTTCCGCAAACCTGTTGCCAGCCGCCGGGCGGTCTGGTAGAAGCAATGAGATTCAACGCGGATGGCCGTGTCAGTCTATGCTCTGCGGGCTACGACCCGACGGGCCGAAACCGATGCTGCATTAATGGCGGGCCTGCCGCGTCAGTTTACGCTCGGCAAGCTGGGTTGAAATTAGCTGGAGCTCCTGGCGGGCCTGCCCGCCGAAGCGAAGCGTAGGCGGGTGTGGTTCAGTGGTAGAATGCGGGCTTCCCAAGCCTGAGATGAGGGTTCGATTCCCTTCACCCGCTCCACTTCAATTTGGAGCAATAGAATCAATGATTTCGTGAAAATCAGGGCATTGAATGGGGCTAAAGTAAGATATGAAGTAAGACATTGACGGCTGTTTTTCATTGGTGAACTTCATTGGACGAATCCGCCTTTTGGGGGTGTTTTGTCAAAGCCATTGTCGCCCGTCCAGCCAATCAAAGCGCGTCCTACGTGTAACGGTGAATCAAGGCGGGCATCGTGGCGGGTGTCTGGACTGTTGTGGTCGGGCCGGTCAACCGCGTTTCCGGCGCTCACGGTCGCCAGCGGTTGCAAGTCTTGCCGACACTGGCGGTCGCCGTCACGTCACCGCCGACACTGGCCGCGCTTGGCGTCGGATGCCGCGAGCGTATCCGGCAGGGTTGGCAGGATGCCAGTCGCCCGGCGTTGCGGTCGGGCCTATCCACGGTCGGCAGGTCGTTACCGTTGCCAGCGGTCGCCGCGTCACCCGTCTGGGTGGAAGCTCACGGCGCGTTGCCGTTCATCGAGCGCCTCGTCGTGTCAGAAAAAAAGAGGTTCCCTTGTGCGGCCAGCCAATAGGACGAAGGGGGGGGCAGCCCTTTTGCCGCCCGGTGGTTCGTTCCATTATAGCCCGCGCAACCCCGGCTCATTTTTGGAATCACTTAGCCGGGCTGGTTTCGCCCCGACTTGCAAACCCGGCTTTGTGGGTGTAAATACTCGGTGTATATTCAGCCCATGACCGATTTTGAAAATATCGCCCCGCTGTCGCCCGAACTGACAGCCGCCGCCGTCAACGGAAATGGGAACGTCAACGGAAGCAGGTTTGCGGTCGCTGAACTACCCGCCGTCCGCCTGCCAGTGGCTCTTTCACCGGGCCGAAGCGTCGGCGGGAAAAAGACGCCCCATTCAAAAGAGGTTCGTGAAACTGTCCACGCCCTTTATGTTGCCGGTGTTCCGCCGCTCAGAATCTCGCGTAAAACCGGCGTCTCACATAATACCGTCCGCAAGTGGGCACAGAGACACAAATGGACTCTTGGAAGGGACGCTTTAGACCGGCACACTGACGGGGCGGTGGTTTCTACGGTAGCAGAGAAAATCGCGCAGCGCTCCGAGGAAGTGCGCGACAAACTTTCACAGGGGCTTGTCAGCCAAGCGGACATTCTCGCAGAACACCCGCCAAAGAGTTTCGAGGATATTGCCGGGGGCAAAGGGAAAAGGGGGCACGCTGAAACTTCGCTCACGTTAATCAACGCATCTGAAAAGCTCTTTGGCTGGAACCAACAGAGCGGGCCGGGGTGTCTGGTTCAAATCAACTACCTTGCCGATTTGCGGCCACGGCCACCGCAAGAGCAACCCGCCTGTGTGGACGTGCAGGCGAGTGTTGTCAGTGCGCCGGAACAAACCAAACCATGAACACGCAGCCAACAGATTGCGACACGGCCCGCCAGCTTTGGGTAAAGATACTGACGCGGCTCGGCCAGTTGACCGGCGACACTTCGCGCCCGCCGCTGGCGTCAGATTCAATCCGGGTGCTGCTGGTTAAAATTCTAAAGACCCTGAACCATGAGTGAACGCTATGAGTGAAAAATTTTCCTCTGGAACCACACCGCAGCAGCAGGACAGTTCGCGGCAGTTGCTCGTCAAAATCCTGACGGCGCTGAATAATTTGAACGCCATGAACTCAATGGTCTATCCGCTCACAGACGGCGTAGCGCTCAACGTAAATTTTGCTCACGGCTTGGCGGCAATTCCCGGCTATCGCCGGTTGGCATTGGTTTGCACGACAAACGACGCCGGAACGGGCATGACAGCAGGACAGGAATGTGATGCACAAGCCGTTTGGGACGGCGATGAAAACGTCATTGCCTTTAATTCTGTTGCCGACAACTCAAAAATATATTTGTCGAAAACCCCGTGCCTTTCCAATGCTATGTCTATGACGTTGAACGGCGTGATGAAACTGCCGACGAGCATGAACAATTTTTCGCTGAGAGTTTATTATCACGCTTAATCTTCTCCCCGGCGCGGTTCGTGGACAGCGCGAACGAAGCCCGCGCCTTGCTCGCCCAGATGGAAGTCCGGGCCGGGCGAGTTTCCAGCAGGGATAGGGACGAACACGATTTAGGGCAAGCACTATTGCCAAGCGTTGCGCCTCGGCGGACTCGCGTTTGCTGATGCCTAGCTCGGAAAGTTCAATACACCAGCACCAGCACTGCCGCTGATTGCGCCGACTTCACCACGTCCTCGAATTTTTCCTCCTGTGTGTTCGGTTCTTTCAACTTGGCCGAAACGTCCGGCACGGATTCAAGGAAGCCCAAAAGAAAACTGCTTTTGACGGCGTAGTTCACGTTTTCCGGCAACTCGCCGCTTTCAGCCAGCGCCGCCCGTGCGCTCAACTTGGCCGACACGATGCCGATGACATTGCCTCGTTCATCCACCAGCGCGCCGCCCGAATTGCCCGGCTGCACCGGCACGCTGATTTGAAAATAACGCGGGTTATCCACCGCGCCGGAAAGCGACGCGATTTCACCTTTGGCCAGCTTGGGTGAGAACCCTTGCAACCCGGTGTCGGGAAAACCGACTGTGGCAACCGTGTTGCCCAATCGCACCGTGCGACTCGCTGCAATCGGCAACGGAGAAAACTTCCCTTCTGCTTTGAGCAACGCGATGTCATTGGCCTCGTCCACTGTCACTACCTTGGCCGGAATCGTCCCTGTGCGTATGAGCAAGCGAACCTGCGCGGCATCTTTGACGACGTGATAATTGGAAATCAAATAACCGTCATCCGTGATGAAAAAGCCCGTGCCGGTGGCCGTGGGGTTGTCGGGTGAAGTGGAAGAATTGTCAGAACCCGATTCTTGACGCGGCTTGAACTCGTGGGAAAGCCGTTGCCCTTCGGCAATTTGTTCGGGCGTCATGTGGCGAACAATGCCATCTCGATTGTCAATGGCGTCGCTGTCTCCTTGCGCAGCAGCGAGATTATACCACTTGTAAGCCTCGACATAATCCTGTGGCACACCCTGACCCTTGGCACACATCACGCCAAGATTGTTTTGCGCACCAATATCCCCTTGATTTGCTGCTTTGCGATTCCATTTGAGTGCTTCGGAGTAATCCTGTGGCACACCTTTGCCATTGTAATACATCAAACCAAGACTAAATTCTGCGGCTGTTTCTCCCTGTTCGGCGGCTTTCTGATACCACTTTACTGCTTCGACTGCGTTCGTCTCCACGCCCACGCCCTTCTCATACGCCCAAGCCAGCGAATACTGCGCGTCGGCATCGCCTTGTTCCGCCGCCTTGCGATACCACTTAGCAGCTTCAGTCATGTCTTTAGGCACGCCGTCACCACTTTCATAAATTCTGGCAAGTTCATCTGCCCAAAGGCAGGAGTCACTCACTCCCAAAAAGGAAAAACGGGAACCACTTTCGATCAGTTTTTTGTAAATCTTGATTGCCTTTGGAACATTTTTGGGAACCCCAGCGCCTTTTGTGTATGCATCGGCTAGTAAGTCCAAATCAACATGAGCCCAAAAATTGCTTGCAGCGTATGCCTTCCAAAAAAACGTTTCTGCTTTTTCCAAATCTCTTCCGACAACTTCGCCATCCCGATAGGCGCAGCCCAGTTCTTCCAAGGCAAATGCATCGCCTTTGTCTGCTCTCACCTTTAGTGCTTCGATGGTATCATTCGGCGCATTGGTGTTGCTTGGTGAAACTTGATAGTCCTCCCAAGGCCCAGACTCTTTGTTCGTAGCTGCCGTGTTTGTGCTGCTTGGAGAATCCGGGACAAACGTTAGCGGATATTCTGTTATCACATTTGTGCCGTTTGGAGAAACCGGCTGTTGAGCGGACAATTGGACGGCGGCTGCAAACAGCACCAGTAGCGCACACGCCAACGGATTTGCCTTCATGCCGCGAGATTAGTCGGTTTCAATCGGCTGGCAAGAATCGTGTTCGCGCTTTTTCCACTGCACCGCGCAAAGCCGGTTTGAATGCGGGCTTCATTTTGAAAATGAGAAACAAAGAAACGGCGGCAACAAAAATCGCAGAAGATGAAGGCTCCGGCACAGGAGCAACCGTGAGAGTGAATGTTCCAACGCTATCCAAGTAGCCGTCAGGTTGGGAATTAAGATTGCTAACGCGATCCAAGGGAGGCCCGCCAAACACTCCGGGTTCACCATAACCGTAGGCGGTGAGAGTGACGCTTAAATTATTGGCGGTATAAACCAGACTTCCGGGTGAGGGCACGGGATTGCCGTTGTCCCCATCCAAAGACAGAGTAGCCAACCCAGCCGCGATTGCTGTTGCGGTTGAAGTGTTGGCGGGCGAATAAACGGAAATACCCGGATTTGTGTTGTCTCCATCGAAAAAGAAATTGAGAGCATAATAACCGGGATTGTTGTTCCAAAAGCCCATCGTGAAGAAATAGAACTCGTAGATGCCCGGAGTAAGCGCGTAGGAAATACTCACGCTTGAGCCGTTACCTGCGTTGATGAACGGGGCATTGTAGCCGCCGTTGGGCTGCGTAACATAAATGTTGGCAAATGATACCTCGTTTCCAAGCGTGTTAAATATCGGGCTTCCAGCGTTTTGACCGTTTGGCGCGGTGCCATTCTGTAACAAGCCGGTCAGATAGATTTGTCCGCCTGAACGCTCCGGCAGAAACGCCAAAGATAAGAGTATGAGTCCTGTTTGCAGTGTCGCTTTGAATGCTTTCATGTTTGCCTCGCTGATTTTGAAGCGTGCAACGGCTGAGGACAAAAGGGGCGCGAACCTAACGCACCCTCAGTAGAGGCACCGCGAAGCGCCCATGCAAAGAAGTGACATCAAGCCGCGCCCGATGGGCGCGTGCTCGACGCAGTCTCTTTGCATTTGAAAATTCGCGGTTTTCTACTGAGACCCGCAGCCGAAGCTACGCAGATTTAGTTTAGTTTATTGGTTCTATTTTCTGATCGCTGTTTTTTACCGAACAATTGCGATTCAACCACCGACGCCGGTCTTGTTCAAGCGCGGTTTTGCGCTGGCCGGGGCGAACGCCCCGCGGTCAAAAATGCGGTTGCGGCTGGTTCGGCCAATTCCGCGTGCAAGGCAATGTTTAGCTCGGCCAAAGTCCTTTTCAAATGGTGAAGCGCCCACAATTCGGGGGCGTTTTTCTCCGCGCATGGGTGGCAAACAAGTGCCCACGAATCCGCCAGAAAAAACTCTGCGCCGATTTCGGGGTCGGTTCGCTGCCCACAGATGGCGCACGGCGGGTTGTCGGCGCAGTTGTTCAGCTTGATGGCAACTTTTACCGGGATTGCTTGGGGTGTTTTCATGGTTTCGGGGGGTGGTTTGCGGTCATGTTTGGCGCATCGTGCCCGATTGCAGCCATTCAAGCGCACAGTGGCACAGTGGATGCGGAATTGAGCGCAAGCCGATGGTAAGGCTTTCGCGGGTTGAACTGTCGCAGCCGACAAACTCACCGGCCAAAACTTGCCTGGCGACGTGAAGCCACGGAATTTCATCCGGGCGAAGTCCGGCGCTTGGGCTTTCGAGCAATGCGAGCAGTTCGCGCTTGTGCTCGCGTAGCACGTCGGCGAAGTCCTTCGGGCAACGGTTGCCGGGGATAACGGCCAGCTTGTCGCCGCCGCGTGGTTCAAGCCTCAAGCCAAGACTCACGGCACGCTGGTAAAGCTCTAGGGTTTGGTTCACAAAACAAGCTCGCCCGCCTCTGCCGGGGGATTTGAGCCGTGACACCGTGACAAATCAGTGTTTGCAATGGTTTCGTGTGGGTTTGAATCCGTGACAACTTTTTCTTTGTCACGCTTTGAAATTTGAGAATCCTCAATAGTGGTGCGGGTTGTCACGGTGTCACGGTTTGAAAGCCCCTCCACGGATAGGTAGCGGGTGAAAACCTCTGTAAAGTCGGCGGCTTCGTATCCTTTGGCGCGGTCGTCACCGATGCGAAGTGTCTTGGACGACACCTTGAACTGGCGAAGTTTGTTAGCCAGCCAGTTTTCCGTGATTGGTTTTTGCGACTTGCTACGAGCTTCCGGCCACGGGCGGTCACTCATGGCGCATAACGCTTCGACCAGTGATTTTGAAAACATCCGCTCGGCATGGCCTTCGTTGAACACCTGCCGGATGTCCTCTAACAACATTATGCCGATGCCTTGCGCGTCCACATCCGTCTTAGCCGTCAACTTGGTGAACGCGGCGGCGGCACGTTGCGGCCAGTCCCCGCCAGCAATTTCGGCAATGGCAAATAACGGACGCCAGTTATCCGCGAGCCGGTTAAACGCCCCGGACGGCATTGCCGGGTCGCAGGCTTCAATCTGTGCCCGGTTGTCGGCACAAAACCGCGCCAGCTTCCGGCAAAGCTCTTTTTCACGTTCAACCCGGCGCGAATCAAACCGCTCGCGCAATTCACCCGGCTTGGCGCGTTCAAGAGGAATGACAACGGAACGGTCGTGGAGTGTGCCGGGCAAAGAACCGATGCCACAAAGAACGGCGGGAGCGCACGCATTGAAACCCCGAACCGTGAAAGATTCTCCTTCGCAGCGATAAACTTTTCTGCCGCGTCGGTGTCCGGCGTTTAACAGCCCGCGCAATTCCTCATTATCCCACAGCCATGAATCGCACTCATCGGCCAACACTGTTGGCTTGTGTGATTCAATCACCCTGAATAAAACCGCTGGCGTGAGATTTTCAGTTGGCAGCGGACGCGGAACGAGCAAGGCCAGCACGTCAAGCAGCGTCGTTTTCCCGCAACGCTTTTCCGGTGACGTGAGGTTTAGACGCGGGGTGCATTGGAAACACTCAAAGCAATGGCAATGCGCCGTCCACAAGGCCAGCGCGTCCGCCGCGCCGTCCGGCATCACAACATAACGCGAAAAAGTTGTGGCGGTTTCATTTAATACGTCCGCGCCGTTCACATCTTCCGACCACAATTCCACGTCGGCCATGTCCAACGTCCAGCCTTGCAATTCTCTGTCCGCCGCCTCTGATTTCGGCCTCTTGCCGTCAACAAGATTGTCGAGGGTGGACACCCGCCCGATGCCTAGCCGTTTAGCCTCTGCCACGCGGCATCGCTCATAATCGAGAAGCGGCATCGCGGCCAGCCGTTGAAAAGTTTCTTCGTCGGTTTCTTTCGGCGTTGTGGCAATTTCGATTTGAGCTTTCACGGTGTCTGCTCCTTGTGCTTGGTGAAGGTCGTTAAAATCAGTTGGCCTGCCCGTCACGTCGGCAAACACCGGAACGGCCAGCCGTGCGCTGATTTCTTTCGCCGCTTCCGTTGCCTTCGTCAGTCCGGGATTTCCGATTTCCGGTTTCCAGCGGTCGTCATCGGCGGCAATGATGATTTCACGCGCCGGGAATTTTTCGCGCAGTGCTTTCGATACGGCCAAAAGATTTCCGCTGTCCATCGCACAGACAACGGCGATCCCCGTTGCTTCGTGGATGCTCGCGCCGGTCGCAAAACCTTCGCAAATCACAAGTGCGCCGTCCGGCCTGTCCGCCACGGTGAAGAAACAACCCGCCACACGTCCGCCGCGAAGAAAAGTTTTGTCGCGCTCACCGTCAAACCGCTTGTCAGGCGCGATGAACTGCAAACTTTGAACACCAACCGAATTGCGCAACGGCAAAACCAGCAAATCGCCCCGTTGCCTCAACCCGCCGTGCGGTTGAACACCTTTGGCGGTTAGATAACCGTGCGCCGTCACGGGCTTGGAATGTTTCAGAATCCACGCGGCGGTTTTGCGTGCCTTTTCGTGGCGTTCCCTTTCTGCCCGCTCGCGCTCGCGTTCCGCGTCTTGCCAGTGTCGGCGGGCTATGTCCCATTCAGCTTTCGACAACTGACCGTTGCGCTCACACCAAGTTTCTTTGATGCCGCGCTTCCAACACCCGTAAGCCCCGGCAACGGGCGGCCCCAAGTGAAGAACATACCAAGAGTTTTTTCTATGGTCGCCAGCGGCTTTGAACTTCCACAACCTTCCATCGGCAACAATGTCCCCGGCGTAGTCAATCCCTTTGGCGTGGAGTTCGGCGCGGAAGTTTTCAACCGGCTGTCCGGCGCGGGGTGTTTCGCCCGCTTGCGTTTTCTCTAAAAGTTCTGTATCGTTCATTAGTTCTGTATTGCCGTCGTGTCTATCATTGCAGGTGACACGGCGGCGATTTTGTTTTGTGGTTAACGGTTTCCCCGCCGCGTTGCTGGCCGTCGCCAAAACTTTCGATGGCGGCGCGGAGTGAAATTGCGTCTATCAAACGAACTCCGCGCGTTGTGCCGGGCATTTTGAGGGAGTGGCTTTTTACGCGCCCGGATTTGATGAGTTGAAACAGTTGTGAGCGGCACAGCCCAGAATACGGTTCGCGTTGGCCGGGGCGGGGTAGTCTTACAAAGGCGGGGATGATGTTGCTTGTCGGCGGTCCCGCCGTTGGTCTGCCGCAACCCAGATTTGAATTTGGCTTTGTCATATTGACAATGCCAATGAACGTCAAAGTTCGGGTCGGTTCAACGAAAGGGGTTACGAACGATTTTTCGCTTTGTTCGTAATTGGCGGGGCAAGATTCTTCAATGCCTTCTTGCACGCGGTTTCAAAAAGGTTTTTTGCCCGCAACTCCGGCTTGGCTTTCCACCATTCTGTCTTGAGCGATTCGTCCGCCAGACGGAGATATTTTTTCGGCAATGCAATCGCCCCAGTTTTAAGAATCGGGTGGATGGCGTGTTGCCACCAGAAATCCTGCGATGATTTTTCCCTCGTGAGCGGTGGGAATTTTTTCCGCGCCAGTTCTTTCAGACACGGAGCAAGCCTTGTGAGTGTCGCCGATTTTGCGGCCCATTCTTTCATCTGTGCCTTTGCCCATACGCGCATTCCCGGCGTTGCGTTCGCCTCGAAATCCAGCAATTGTCGGCAATCACGCAAGAGGCTGGCAACAATCGCGTTTGCGGGTTTGCTCAAATCAGCCGCGCCCTTTCGTTTCAAACCATAATCCTCGCCTAGTTCAACGCTCTGCGCGAGTTGGCGAAAACTTTCGCCATTATCTCTCATGCTTCGCAGTGTCGGCAAGACGACTTGCCACCGGGCAAAAGTGGCAAACTGTTTCGGGCGTGACCGCATTGCACTTTCAAACACTCTATTTGCTTTCGTCATCGCCCGAAGTGAAATGAGCGCCAGACGCCACGGAATGTTTGGCCGGGCGGACGCCAAAACTTCGTTCACCTTCGATATGGACACTGCCGGCAACTCTCCAAGGCAATTTGTGGCGATTTGCGCTGCGGCGAACCGCCGTTGGCCTTGCATTGATTTCAGTTGCGCCGGAGTTGAGAAATCGGCGCGTGCCAACCGCGCGAGCTTGTCCATCGCGGTCAGAATGGTGGCGTAGAGTTTCAAGACTTCGACGTTTTCAGGCACGGTCATCCACGGGAAGTCCGTTTCAAAGAATTCAGACATAAACTTAACAATGTCATTGACGTGGCCCAACTCAGGCCGGGACAGGATAAGTTCAAATCGCCGTAAGTGCCGCGCCATGATTTTTGGGCTTCGTTTCTTCATGGCTTCAACTGCGGCAGCTTATTAACGGCGTGACGCAAAGTTTGAAATTCGGTTCGCGTGTAACGGTCATTCATGGCGTCGGATTTGTGGCCGGTGAGTTTGCGGCGCAATTCCTGATCCACGCCCTTGTTGTGCAAGCCGGAATTAAACGAAGCGCGGAGCGCGTGGAATGACAACCGCGCCAATGAATTTTTTCCGGCGGTGTCAACTTCTTCGCTGCCGATGCCCGTCTCTTTCATCAGGTTCAAGAATTTTCGGGACAAGCCGGAGCGTCCGCCCACCCGCGCAGCCGCCAGTGCCGGACAGATTGCGCCGGTTGAATCGCCCGCAAGTTTGTCCAAGTGCTTTTCCAGCGTCGGATGCAACGGAATTTCCAATGTCTCGCCCGTCTTGTGTGTTTCCACCACCAGCTTGCCGCCCACTAAATCCACCGATTGCCAAGTCAGCATGACGCAATCCAAAAGCCGCAATCCAGCGTAGTAGGCAAGCAGGATGCAGGTTTTCCATTCTGGCGTGGCCGCATCAATCAGCATTTGCACTTGTGCGGGCGTGAACACTTTCCGCTTCACCTGTTTGATGCGTTCCGGCAATTCGACCGCCGCCACTGGATTCGTTGCAATCAGGCCAAGACGCCGCGCATAATTGAACACGCCGGAAACGGTTTTCATTTCTACGCGCAGCGTGGCCGGGGCGAGCTTTTGACCAGCTAGGTCGTCATAAAACTTCTGGCAATCGTGTGGCGTCACGGCGGCAATCGGCCTATCGGCTTTGTTGCCGAGAAATTCCTTGAAGCGGTCAATGGACGTTTGATAACGCTCCGCCGTGCGTTCCTGCCGCGAATGAGTCTTGCCGCGCAGCCATTCATCGCAAAACTCGCGCACGGTGGATTGGCGAAGCGTCTCGCCGGTCGTGCGCTCCAGGATGCCGCCAATGACCTCACGCGAGATTGCCTCTGTGAGAATCTTGTCGCGGCCTAGTCCGGCAGCGCGTTCCCATTCAATAGCGAGCGCGAGCGCGGCAGTCTTGACGGTTTTCTTGGTGGATTTTTTCCGCCACTGGTTTTTGTCGTCACGATAAACGCCAGTCCAGAACGGAGACTTGGGATGTTTCCAAACGTATGCCATAGGTAAGACACAGAGTAAGACATACAGGGAAGTTTGTCAAGGTTCAAAGATGAATAATATCAATGTGTTTATCACTTTGAAAGGGGCGGAAACGAGATGAGGGTTCGATTCCCTTCACCCGCTCCATTCATAATCAACGACTTACGCAAGAGTGCAAGTAAAGTGCAAGTAAATTAGCCCTATTTTCTTGTTTCCAAAATCGTTGGATTTGCTGGGTTTTCAATTTCCCATTTAATCGGTTTTTAATCGCGTTACAAACGATTTTGGGGCGGGAGGGGTTGCGGTATGACGTTGCCCGAGTTAATAATTCTCAATGGTTCACTTTGGCAAACACTAAAACACGTTTATGGCTAAAAAACTTGAAACCTTGACCACCACCGGCGGCAATCCTGTCGCCGACAATCAGAACTCCCTCACCGCCGGCCCACGCGGGCCCCTGTTAATGCAGGATTATCAACTGCTCGAACAACTAGCGCACCAAAACCGCGAGCGCATCTCTGAGCGCACGGTGCATGCCAAAGACACGGCGGCTTACGGCACGCTGACGACCACGCACGACATCACCCAATATTCGAAGGCAGTCAGCAGTTGACCACCAGCTTGGTCGTGCTAACAATTACAACGGTCCACAGAATTCAATTCAACCGACCCAAGGATAAAATATATGTCAACCGAAGCCAAATGCCCTTTCCACCACGCTGCCGGAAGCGGCACGTCGAACCGTGACTGGTGGCCGAACCAGTTGAAACTCGAACTCCTGCACCAGCATTCCTCCAAGTCCAATCCCATGGGCGAGGACTTCAACTACGCAAAAGAGTTCAAGAGCCTCGACTTGGCGGCGGTGAAGAAAGATCTCGCGGCGCTGATGACCGACTCGCAGGACTGGTGGCCGGCGGACTTCGGTAACTACGGAGGTCTGTTCATTCGTATGGCGTGGCACAGCGCCGGCACCTACCGCACTGGTGATGGCCGCGGCGGCGGCGGCAGGGGTCAGCAACGCTTCGCGCCGCTCGACGGTTGGCCGGACAACGTCAGTCTGGACAAGGCGCGTCGCCTGCTCTGGCCGATCAAACAGAAGTATGGCCGGAAGATTTCATGGGCCGACCTGATGATCCTCACGGGGAACGTCGCCTTGGAAACGATGGGCTTCAAAACGTTCGGTTTCGGAGGCGGTCGCGAGGACGTCTGGGAGCCGGATCAGGACGTTTATTGGGGCAAGGAGAGCACTTGGCTGGATGACAAACGCTACTCCGGCGACCGGGATCTCGAAAATCCGCTTGCGGCAGTGCAGATGGGACTGATTTACGTCAACCCGGAAGGCCCGAACGGCAAACCCGATCCAATTGCCTCGGCGAGGGATATCCGCGAGACCTTCGCCCGCATGGCGATGAACGACGAGGAGACGGTGGCGCTCATCGCCGGCGGCCATACCTTCGGCAAGACCCACGGCGCCGGCCCTGCGTCCCATGTGGGGCCTGATCCGGAAGCGGCCGGCCTCGAAGAGCAAGGCCTGGGCTGGAGGAGCAGCTTTGGCACCGGCAAAGGCGGTGACACGATCACCAGCGGTCTGGAGGTGACCTGGACCACCACGCCCACGAAGTGGAGCAACAACTACTTTGAGAACCTGTTCGGCTACGAATGGGAACTCACAAAGAGCCCCGCCGGTGCGCATCAGTGGACGCCGAAGAATGGCGCCGGCGCCGGCACCGTGCCGCACGCGCACGACCCATCCAAGCGGATCGCGCCTTCCATGCTAACCACCGACCTCGCCCTGCGGTTCGACCCAGCTTACGAAAAAATCTCGCGACGCTTCCTGGAAAATCCGGATCAGTTCGCCGACGTATTCGCCCGGGCGTGGTTCAAGCTGACGCACCGCGACATGGGACCGCGCGAGCGCTATCTCGGGCCGGAGGTTCCTGCGGAGGAACTCATTTGGCAGGACCCCATTCCAGCGGTCAACCACCCATTGATTGATGCGCAGGGAATCGCCTCTCTGAAGGGCAAAATCCTGACTTCCGGTCTGTCCGTCTCGGAGTTGGTTTTCACCGCTTGGGCGTCGGCCTCCACGTTCCGTGGCTCCGACAAGCGCGGAGGTGCGAACGGTGCCCGTATTCGCCTGACTCCGCAGAAGGATTGGGAAGTTAATCATCCCGTCCAACTGGCAAAGGTGCTCAAGACTCTGGAAGGCATTCAGAGCGCTTTCAACGGCGCAGCGGCCGGCGGCAAAAAGGTCTCGCTGGCGGACCTGATCGTTCTGGCCGGTTGCGCAGGCGTCGAGAAAGCTGCGAAGAATGCCGGTCACGAGGTCGCGGTTCCCTTTACGCCGGGACGCATGGACGCCTCGCAGGAACAGACCGACGTCGAGTCCTTCGCCGTGCTCGAACCCATCGCGGACGGCTTCCGCAATTACCTCAAGGGCAAATACACCCTATCGGCAGAGGCGCTGCTGGTCGACAAGGCGCAATTACTGACCCTGACCGCGCCCGAAATGACGGTGCTGGTGGGAGGCATGCGCGTCCTGAAGACCAACTTCGGAGGGGCGCAGCACGGTGCCTTCACCAAGCGACCGGAGGCACTGACCAACGACTTCTTCCTGAACCTGCTCGAAATGGGCACGGAGTGGAAGCCGGTCTCGAAAGACGCGGACGTGTTTGAAGGTCGCGATCGCAAAACGGGTGCAGTCAAGTGGACCGCCACACGTGTCGACCTTGTCTTCGGTTCAAACTCCCAACTCCGCGCCCTGGCTGAAGTCTACGGAAGTTCCGACGCTGAGAAGAAGTTCGTCCACGACTTTGTCGCGGCCTGGAATAAGGTTATGAACCTTGATCGCTTCGACCTTGCGTGATCTATGACCTTTATTCGATCGAGCCATCGCCTGACTCCGCTCATGTTCGCCGCGATGTTTGGGCGCTCCAAAGTTGTCGAGCAACTGAAAGCGCACGGCGCATCGCTACAACAACGAAACCGGCTCGGCATTACAGCCAAGTGGATGGTCGGTATTTCTTGGTTCACTGCCCGTATCCTTGGCAAATATCAACCACAACGCGCCCTGTAAGCGCCCTAAAAAATATGAACAACACATTCCCATCTCTGCTCACTTCCGATGCTAAAACTGGCCTGGCTCTGGCAGGTAGTTTGGCTGACCAACTTCAATCTCATATTGACCAAGCCAGCTCTAAAGTGGAACGTCCAGGAGGTATGAATTATCTTTTGCCGGTACCGGTTCCGAAGGAGATAACCGCCAGCATTCTCTTTTACGCTATTGCTGCTGCTAATCAAGGCTGGCCAGTCAAGGGTTGACCAATACCTGTCTTCCTGGGTTTGAACGAACCGCCAAGCGTTTATTTACTAAATGTTTGGGCACGTGTTCGCAACGGATACAATCCGGGGCAGCAGCCGAAAGTTTCATGAAATACCTGGCTGAAGTGACTCAAACTGGAATAGCCTACTTCTAACGCCGCCTCGGTGACGTTGAATTTGCCTGTTTTCAGCAGTTCGGCCGCGCGTTCCAGACGCAACTGGCGCGTGTATTGCGGAATGGTCCTGCCGGTGGTCATTGAAAATGTCCGGCTCAAGTGAAACGGACTGCACCCGACCGCGCGTCCAATTTCCTCAAGCGTAGGCGGCTCGGCTAATTTCTCACGAAGCAACGCGATCACTTTCTCGACCCGCTCCGCGGAAATTCGATGATGGCGCTGACAAAATAGTTCTGCCTCGCCGGGCGCAACGAAGAAAAATTCTGCCGCCACTTCCAGGGCCTTGGCCTGATACCAAACCGTCTGCGCCACCGCCAAAACCGGCGCCTCCCGGAGGCTGGCGAGCAATTGCTGTTGCCGGCTGGTCAACCGCGTTGGCGTCATCACGGCGGATTTCTCCGATTGCCTGGAAATCATGTCCCGCACGAGCGGATGCAGCAACGCAACCGAATCGCCCAAGTGCCGACGCAAAAAAGCAAATGACATCTCGATGGTCAGGAATTGATGCCGCTGTTGCGCCTGCCGGGTTGCGCGCAAGGTCTGTCCACCGCGCCGGTAAAATCCGGCGGTAAAGGGCGTGAATACGGCTTCGCGGTTGTTAAAAGTAACCCGGCCATTCCCTTCAACATTCAGACAGACCTCGATGCTTCCGGGGTGGAAACTATTGCCCCAATTGAATTCGCCGTTGGTCTTGAAGTCATGCCACTCGAAGCTCACGCCCGTGCCGCGCACACTGCCATGCAAATGCCGCCAGCCGTCGCCAACCCCGCGCCACACCGGACGTTCCGTGAACGCAGGCGCAACGGTGATCTCAGCGTCGTTGCTGGTTTCAATTTGCCGGATGGCAGATTTAATCACTGCGATATTCTGGCATTTTTACTCCGACTGGTAAATAATTGTCGTGGCCAGGGCAAAAAATGTCCAGCGCAAGCCGCCGCTAGTAAATAGCAACCGACCGAAGGCGGAATTTCTGGATTCAGGTAATTTTGCCGCCATGAATTTGAAAACAAAAACATTAACGCGCGTTTTTGGGGTGATGTCTGCCGCCGCTTTGATTCAAACCACGGCACTGGCGGATGACCAAACTGCTCTGGGCCTGAACACAAGCAATATTTCAGTCATGCCAGACACGCGATATGGCCTGTTCAATGGGCTGGACCATCGCAGTTGGTATAGCGAGGGTGACTTTCCAGAGCCGTTTCTGGTGGATGATTCCGGGCTGGAAATTAACGAAGCCCGGCTTGATTGGCTGCACACCACCGCCGGAAGCCAGCACAATGACACCGTTACTGCGGAAGTCGAAAAAGGTTTCGGTAATTTGACTTTGGAAATCGAAGTTCCCTACGAACGCGATGTGTCATCGGACGGCACGGCCCAAGGAATAGGCAACATTGATTTGGGTGCTCGTTATCCGTTTTACCAATATGTATCCCGCACTGGATATTTTGACACGACCTTTGGCGGCGCGATTGAAGTTGGCATTCCGGCCAGTTCCGCCATCAGCGTCAATCCCGAATTCGTCCCGAAAATTTTCAACGACACCAAAATCGGCGACCATTTCACCATGCAATCCATCTTCGGCTACTCGACCTTGACGGGCGGCGGCGCGGGCGGCGGTTTGCAGACTTTTGAATACGGTTTCACGTTGGGCTATTTTATAGAACACGATGAATTGCCGTTGCCCGGCGTGCAGCGATTCATTCCGATGTTTGAACTGGTGGGCGAAACTCCCTTGAACAAGGAGCAATCTGGCCAAAACAGTCTGCTCGGTAACGCCTGTTTTCGCCTGAACCTCAAAACCATCGGGCGGGTGCAGCCACGGCTTGGGATGGGATTTGTCTTTCCATTGAACAACAACGCACGCACCGATGTTCACGGCGGCATTGTCACCAGCTTGGTATTTGAGTATTGAAACCGTGGTTAATACAATTTGCGCAGGAATGATGATCAGCCGCAGACAGTTTTTGTTACTGACTGCGGGCTTGGCTGCCGGTTGTCAGGCGGTGAACGATGGCGGCACTCCCGCTGCCCGTGTGCAACGAATAATCAACGCCGGGGCAGCCAGCAACTATGCTACCGACGGGGTTTACAGTAACTTTCGGGATTTGGGGGTTTTTGTGATTCGGCGCGGCGACCAATTGTTTGCCCTGTCCGCCATTTGCACACACCGAAAATGCAAGCTTGCCGCTGAACCGGATCGTTCTTTTTACTGCAAATGTCACGGTTCGACTTTCGACCCGGCTGGACATGTGACCGTGGGGCCGGCGAAACGTGATTTGCCGACGCTCCCCAGCTATACGAATGAACAAGGGCAGTTCATTGTAAATGTCCCGATGCTATAAGCTGCCAAATCAAGAGCTGGAGGTGTTTTGTTCAAATGCGATAAAACCATCTTTAGCCAAGGCAACCGTCATTTACATGTGCCAGCCCAGATTATTTTCTGCCCGACCGGCGTGTTGAAGGGCTTCAGAAAAGTGAGCGTCACAAAAGTGAATATGGGCAGTGGTGGCAAATTACATGTCTTTAGAATGAATATTCTAAAATTGAAATGAGTGGTGTCAAATGGTGGATTTTGCCAATGATTTCGGGTTAAATTCTTCATATTATTGAAAAATTATCTGTTGGAATAAACATGAGGGTTCGATTCCCTTCACCCGCTCCAAAGAAGAGCAAAGTGATTTTTTCTCAAGGAACGGCCTGAGTTGGTTGTTGTTTTATCCCGGGGCACTTGCGTATTCCGATGCGGAAAGGTAGCGCCAAAGTTTTTTGACCGGCTCCAGGTCGCAGCCGGCCGGCACGGCATTGCCGTAGGCGGCGTGACCGTAAAGGAACGACAACCGGTTCAACTCGGCGGCGGCGTCCGGGAAGGTCTCGCCCAGAAGGAGGCAGAATTCCCGGGCGGTCTGCTGGGGTTGGGATTGGATTCCCTGTTCCACCGCCCAAGCCTGGAGCGCTTCGTAGCTGTAAAGAATCAACTGTTCGGCAGTCCACGATTTATCCTTGCCGGTAAGGAAAGGACTCAGGTACGCGGCGAAGGGACGTTGTCTTGGCGTTCGCTCCTCCTGTTTTACCGTGGTTCGCTTCACCCGCGAACCGAACTGGAAGAGGTCCCTGAAGAATTGCGCCAACGCCGCGAGGAACGACCGCGCCATTTGAAGAATCAGGTCGCGCTGGCGGACCAACCACCAGCCGGTTAGAATGGCACCCGCCAAAAGGAACAAAGCTCTGAACCAGCGGTAAAACCCGCCGGCACGTTCCGTAAAGCTTGGGCGGGCGGGCTCCTGCGGAGAAGTCTGGTCTTGTGTCTCCACCTTTTGGCCGGCAGGAGTTTGGTTTTGCTGGCGGTCGCTGGCAGTTTGCGGTTTGCCTTCGGGAGATTGAGCTGCGGAGGTGTGGTCCTTTGATTCGCCGGATTTCTCCGTTTTGTCGTCCGGACGTCCCCGACCTGCGCCATGCGGATTGATGCGCGCGGCGTATTCACTGGCGCGGTGCAACTGGTAATCAACCTGGTAACGCAGGGTTTGCCACGTGTCGTTGACACCCGGTCGCGGCAGCAGCAGTGCGGTGGCCAGCACCAGGCAGGCCACCCCGGCGCCGAACTTGAGCCAGCCAAAGGCGATGATGCCGGGCATTTTCAGGTGGCGTTGACGCAGGTAGCGGCGCAATCCCAAAAAGCTCGTCGTCAGCAGCAACCCCACGGCGGCAGCCATGTAAACGAAGAGAAAGGCGAAGCCGGCCCGCCGCGAGTCCGTGTCACCGCCGGGCAGGAGCATTTGTCCGATTCCGAACAACGGCAACGCCACGAGTGAAAAATAAACCACCCAAAGGCCCGGAGGATGGGGGATGGTGCCCCGGCGTTTGCGGTCGTTCTTAAAACCGGAGATGGCCGCCGCTTTTTTTCCGACCGGTCCGGAGGGAGTTTCTTCCGGCTTGAACTTCCTTCCTTCCCTGGCGGTTTGCAGCAGCCCGCTGCCGGAAGCGTCCACGTCATCATCAATCAAGGTGCAGTCCCACGTCAGTTTGTGGGCGCACCACCAGACGGTGCCCAGCAGGATGATTCCCACCAAATAGGCCGGGTGAATCTGCATCAGGTAGAGCCAGGTCGCCCCCGCCAGGGCCAATCCGTAAACCGCGGCATGGCCGGCGCCCTCCTCGATGCCGATCCGGGACACCAGGACGACGGCCATTACGAACCAGAACACGACCCAGCGAACACTTCCAACCGCTTCACCCCGATAAAAGACCTGGATCAGGAAAAAGCTCAGACTTCCCACCAGCAGCATGATCAGCACCGGGCTGATGCCAATGACCATGTAGTCGGCCAGGGTTTTTGCCGGTTTCGGGGAGTTCATGACTTACCTCACGATGGCCTCCGCACACAGATTCGTCACTGATTCTTCGGTGTTGACCACGCGAAAATCAATGCCTTGGGCCAGCAGCATCTGCGCCCAGTCCGGCGGTCGGGCCCAGTCGGGCGTCGGCTCAATATCAATGGAAACAACAATTACCGTCACCAGATAGCCGCGCCGGGCCAATTCACCGAGCGAGGCCGCCATGGCCGGTGTCACCCGCCGCAGCACCGCCACCACGGTGGCGTCCCGGGGAATCTCGGAAGCGACTTCTTCCAGCATTTCGGAAAACTCCAGGCCGTCCGTGTGCTCCAGGCGGGCCAGCGTTTCAAGAATCTGCCTGAACCTGTCCTCGCCCTTCCGCGTTTCCACAATGACCGGTCGCAGGCGGGTGTTTGCCTGCGCCTCGGTCGCCCGCCGGTGCGCGTCTCCGCGCGTGGCGAATCCGGCGCTCCACCCTTCTTCGCGGATGCGGTCGGCGGCGTCGCGGCCGTTGCTGACGAAGCCGATTTGTTGTCCCATGAGGAAGACGGCATTGGCCAGCGAGACGACCGTGATGATCGCCAGTTCCGCCGAGGCCGCCGCGCCATTACCCTGGTAACTGTGCTCGTGGAAATCCAGCAGAAACGTCGCGCCGGCCACCCGTGAACTCTCGTAAACGCGACAGTGAATTTGTCCCGTGCGCGC
>Ga0208188_1000625_pt1 | contig 19971 bp, 15 predicted proteins | sample June2015DPH_8_50_FD_184698 | JGI IMG/M metagenome (GOLD analysis project Ga0208188, IMG submission 184698) | Peatland microbial communities from SPRUCE experiment site at the Marcell Experimental Forest, Minnesota, USA - June2015DPH_8_40... | ecosystem: Environmental > Terrestrial > Soil >...
GGGCTTGAAGATGAGCTGCTTCGTGTTCGAGTTCTGGCGCAACTGGCCGTTTTGGAAAAGCTGGATGGTCAATTCATTCGGATCAATTTTCGTTTCCACGTAAGGGCCGAGTGGTGTGAACGTGTCGAACGATTTGCACCGCGCCCACTGGCTTTCGGAATTTTGAATGGTGCGGTCGCTGATGTCCTCGGCGGTGGTGTAACCAAAAATGTAGCGCGACGCCGGCGTGGGCGTGACGTTGCGGACTTTGCGGCCAATGACGATGGCCAGCTCGGCTTCGTAATCCGTGCGATGTTCCCGAAAAGGAATTTCAATTTTCCCGCCGTCGGGAATCAGCGACGTCGTGGCTTTGAGCCAGAACAACGGCTCTTTTGGCGGCGGTTGGCTGATTTCCCGCGCGTGGTCGGCGTAATTGAGGCCGACGGCGATGATTTTGGACGGCGCGACGGGAATCAACGTGCGGATACCTTTGCGCGGAGTGGGCTTGCGGTCGAAGGACGGCGAGCCGAAAACTTCGCCGCGCAGCCGGAACAATTCGCCGTCCACGACTTTGGCGTAAAATATTTCCTCGCCCTTTTGAAATCGGCCAATGGCTGCCATAAAGCGGGTGCAAATTAACAAACACCGCAAAGCCGTCGCAAGGGCAAAGCCAATTCCACCGTACAAACGGGCGCATCTCAGTTTTTGTCAGTCGTGGAGCGACACGGTGAGGGTAGCCGTGGCTTTCAAGCCACGTGGTTGCCGGGCAAACCGGGTGCCCGTCGCGGAGTGACGTTTGAATCAACGCCGGCAAAAGGATTCAAGCGTCGCTCCGCGACGCTACCGTGGGGAAAACCTTTCCCGTGGGCTGAAGCCCACGGCTACTGTCTTGGCCTCGCTCCGCGAGGTCTGGGCAGCTTCTCAAAAATTGAGATGCGCCCCCACAAATCCGGGCCATTAGTACGACTTGCCGAGACTGCTTGATTCCGTTAGATTATTGCCATGAACCGCCTGACGAAACAGGAACAAATGGTTCTCTGTATTGTCCTGGGTTTGCTGCTGACCGGCTGGGCCGTTAAAACGTATCGCACCGCGCATCCACCCCAGGCAGTGATTCAGTCGGCGAAACCTTGACATGCAAGAAATCAATTTTGACGAAGCGGTGGAGCAAATCCTGGCCAGGGATTCGCGCTACACACGCGACGCCTACCTGTTTGTCCGCGAAGCGCTCGACTACACGCAGAAGCTCGTCGGCAAGGAAACTCGCGGCGCCATCCGCCATGTCAGCGGCCAGGAATTGCTCGACGGCATCCGACGGTTTGCGCTGAATCAATTTGGACCGATGGCGGTGACCGTGTTTGAAGAATGGGGCGTGCACAATTGCCTGGACTTCGGCGAAATCGTTTTCAACATGGTGGAAAGCAGCCTGCTCGCCAAAACCGAAAAAGACACGCGCGGCGATTTTCAAAACGGCTACAATTTCACCGAAGCCTTCCGCAAACCATTCTGGCCGCAGAGCAAATTCGATTCCGAAAACAAGCCGATTGTTGGTTGAAATGCCAACCTGCGGGGCGCATCTCACTTTTTTGTGCAGGTTTATCCGGCTCTCATTAGCACCCCGCTAAAACAGGGTGTTAATGAAATGGTCGCAATGGTTGCGGTTTCCGATTATGGAGCCCTGCTCATAAATTGAGATGCGCCCAGGCCGAACGCGATACTGGGAATTGAATTGCCCAAAACCCGTTTCCCAATATCCTTCCCGTCTGACATAAATCTGTAATGACAAAATGATTTCAACATTTAAATTTGTCCGCCCCGGTTTCCAGCGAATTTGATTTTATCAAATGAGTGACACCACTTTTTCAACCAGAATTTCGGCGATGAAAATTCCGTCGCTGCCGCCCGGGGTCACGCTCACCACGCTCGAAAACGGGCTGATCATCATCGTGCGCGAAGATCACAGCGCGCCGGTCGTGTCAGCACAGGCATGGTGCATGGCGGGCAGCATTCACGAAGGCAAATGGCTCGGCGCCGGCCTGTCGCACGTGCTCGAACACATGCTGTTCAAGGGTACAACCACCCGTCCCGGCAACCGCATTGACCAGGAAGTGCAGGAAGCCGGCGGTTACATGAACGCCTACACGAGCTTCGACCGCACGGTGTATCACATTGACGTGCCCAGCACCGGCGCGCGCACGGCGATTGACATCCTGTGTGACATCATGCAGCACGCCACCCTGCCCGACGATGAACTGGCCAGGGAACTCGACGTCATCCGCCGCGAAATGGACATGGGCCAGGACGATCCCAGCCGCCGCGCCAGCCGCCGCCTGTTTGAAACCGCCTACACGCGCAGTCCGTATCGCTTCACCGTCATCGGGTACCCCGACATTTTCGGCGAGCTGAAACCCGACGACATCCGCGGTTACTACGCCGAAAAATACGCGCCGAACAATGTGTTTTACGTCGTCGCCGGCGACGTTAAGAACGACGAAGTCATCGCGCAAATCCGCACCGCCTACGAAAAAACCAAGGCCCGGGCGCTCCCATCAGTCGTGTTGCCGGAAGAGCCGAAGCAAACCGCAGCGCGTGAAATCATCGAGGAAGCGCCCATTGAACTCGGTCATTTTCATTTTGCCTGGCACATTCCCGAAGTGCGGCATCCCGACATGCCGGCGCTCGATGTGCTCGCCGTTTTGCTTGGCTGCGGCCGCAGTTCGCGCCTCTACCAGCATGTCCGCGAGAAGAAAGGTGTTGTGCACCACGTTGACGCGTGGACTTACAGCCCCGGCAATCCGGGTTTGTTCGGCATGAGCGCCGTCGTGGACGCGGACAAATTCACCGCTGCGCGTGACGCGATGCTGGCCGAGGTTGAAAAAATAAAGACGTCGCCGGTTACCGCCGGCGAACTCGGCAAGGCGGTGAAACAATTCATTGCCGCCACGCTTGCCGCGCGCAAGACGATGGAAGGCCAGGCGCAAAACCTCGGCGCAAACTGGCTGGCGGCAAATGATTTGAATTTTTCCGAACGTTACCTCGCCGCCGTCAAGCGCGTCAGGCCCGATGACATCCTGCGCGTTGCGCGTGGATATCTCACGGCGGAAAACCGCACCCTTTACACGCTGTTGCCCGATGGCACCGCGCCCAAATTGTCCGTCGCCGTTGAAGAAAAAACCGAGCACGCGATCCGGAAATTTGAATTGCCGAACGGCCTGCGCCTGCTCGTGAAGGAAGATCATCGCCTGCCCTTTGTCGAATTTCGCGCCATGTTCCAAGGCGGCGTGCTCGCCGAAACCAGGGAAAACAACGGCATCACCCAGTTGACCAGCCGGATGCTGCTCAAAGGCACGTCGCAGCGCAGCGCCCGGGACATTGCGACAGAAATCGAGACGGCCGGCGGCAGCATTGACAGCTACGGCGGCAATAACAGCTTCGGCATCAACCTGGAAACCATGAGCAGCGATTTTGCGGCCGGCCTCGATTTGCTCGCCGACGTTTTGCTGAACCCGGTTTTTCCCGCCGACGCACTCGAACGTGAGCGCGAGGTGCAAATTGCCGACATTTACGCACAAAAGGACAATCTGCTTAAAAGCGCCAGCCTGGCCATGCGCCGCACGCTGTTTGGCAACATCGGCTACGGTCTGGATTCAACCGGCATGGAAGAAGCCGTTGCCAACCTTAAAGCCGCCAGTTTGAAATCGTTTCACAAAAAGCTGGCCACGCCGAACAATTGCGTTCTCGCCATTTACGGCGACGTGGAAACGGCGGAGGTTAAATCCGCCGTCGAAAAACTTTTTGGCCATTGGAAATCCAGCGATGCAGCGAACGAACTGATTCGCACTTCGCCCGACACACCTCCCCCTGTGATGCAGCGAGTTGAAGAAATCCGCGACAAAAAGCAGGCGGTGATCGTCATCGGTTTTCCCGGCACGACGATGCACGACGAAGACCGTTACGCGCTCGAGTTGATTCAAGAATCGTGCAGCGACCTCGGTTCGCGGCTGTTTCTGCGGATTCGCGAGCAACTCGGCCTCGCCTACTACGTCGGTGCGCAACATTTCGCCGGACTGGCGCCCGGCTACTTCGCCTTTTACGCCGGCACCGAGCCGTCGAAGGCCTTGTTGGTCGAACAGGAAATTCTCAAGGAAGCCGGACTCCTGCGCACTGAAGGTTTGACTGCCGAGGAACTCAAACGCGCCAAGGCCAAAATCATCGGCCAGAAAAAAATCGCGCGGCAGGACCTGGGTCACCTGGCATCCACGACCACACTCGATGAACTTTACGGCCTCGGCTACCAGCGCGCGGAACTCGACGACGCGAAATACGAAGCCGTCACTCTGGAGCAAGTCAAAGCCGCCGCGCAAAAATATCTCAAGCCGGACGCGCTGGTCGTGGCGGTGGTGAAGCCGGAGCAGTCATAGCTGCTGCGAAGGCAGCAGTTCTCCCGGGCCTCACGCATTGGTGCTCATTTTGTAAGCCAGGCCGGCCGCCCCGCACAAGGAGACGAGGTTGATTTTGCTCAGCAACAGGAGCAGGAAAATCCCCTTGAAGGTGCCTTCCTCGCTGTCCTCCTCGCTTTTTAATTTCGTGGGGTCAATTCCGTTTTTGGCGTTGTATTGGTCCCTGTTCATTTTACCACTGGCCAGTTCCTGGAATTCCGGAAGACTCTTTTCCCGGAATTCCTTGATGTCCTCTTTCGTAATGGACGCCGGATTGGGCTTCTCGCCCGCTTCGGCATTCTCCTTGGCCTGTTCCCGGGCCAGGTAACTCCGGATCTCCTCGTCGGAACCGGAGGGGACCGCCTTGACCACCTCCTTCGCCTTCATAACGCTGTTGGTGTAGGCTGAATTGAAGATTTGGGCGGGGGAAAATTCATGCCACCAGCCCAAGGCCACCAAATATTGCGCACCGATGATGCCCGCCAATACAAACACGGCGGTGATCCCGCCCAATTCCTTGCTGCCCTCGCCCCGGCCCAAAAGTTCCGCGCCCCAGCCGGCCAGCGCGCCAACTCCCACGGCCAGCAACTTGATTCGAAACCCGGTATATTTGAAAATCAAAAAGTAAATCAACGTCCCCACCAAGGCGCCGAGGGCACCGCCCAGCAGACCCAGTCCAAAGCTGGGTTGCCCACGGTTTTTTTTGCCGGCCGCCTCCGGGGCTGACCGCAACGCGCCGATGGGAGGTGGCGGCGCCACGGCCGGCGCCGGGGCCAGGGGCGGCGGTGATGCCGGCGAAGCTGCAGGGACGGAACTGCTGATGCGCAATCTCGGTTGCGCCACAACCGGCACCGGTGGCACCAGCGGTTGAGCCGCAGGCTCAGGCGGAATCTGCTGCAGGAGCGCGTTCGCCTTTTCCGTCCCATCAGCACCGCAGACGGGACAAGCCACGGTGAAGGGCATCTGGCCGTTGATCGGATCAACGTCGAACTTGTACTTCTGACCGCAGTCGCATTGAACCTTGAGTTCGATCATGATTAAGAAAAACCACGGGCATCATGTAAGCGAATAATCCGCGGGTTCAAGGCTTATTTGTTCACATCCGGCCAGGGCCGGTGCGGTGGCGGTGGTAAATCCGGAGAAAACTCGAGATGCAATGGGAGCGCCGAACTCCGATTCGGCGCGTTGGCAGGCGGCGGGTTCTCACGCCGAATCGGAGTTCGGCGCTCCGGCGGGAATCAACAGCCGATGAAATTGATCCCGAAACCTGGCACTGCTGAAAGGCCATTCCTTGTCCACGCGACACAGTCTTGCCGTTACCGGATTGTTTTCGATGTAACGAACGGCTTTCCTTTCCTGGTCTCCATCCCGCATGAATGTATCCCAGTATTCCCACTGCCATTGGAGCGCCGGCCTCCGGCCCGGCTCGTTGCTGTTCCTTTCACCACCGCGCCGTGCTGGAAGCCGGTGTTCCGCAAGCAATCGATTCGCCTGTGTTTGGACGAAGTGTTTCCAACTTCGCACCGTCTTCCATAGCGGTGTCTGCCAGACATGAACAAGAACATGGACGTGATTTAGCATCACGCACCAGGCGAGCAGTTCGTAGCGTTCGTTATGAAAATGAAGCATGGCGTCTTCGGCAATTTTGGCGATTCGCGGATCGCGCAAATGACATTCACCAACTCCGCGATCAAGATATTCCTCCAGCCTCGTGCGCTTCTCCCGATCGTCTTCAATCTTGAGCAAATGTTCCCACTCACCACGACGTGAGGCTGGCATGGAATCGGCAAGGCGAAACGTGACGAATTGAACGAGACCAGGATAATCGCAATGCGGCAGATAACCGCGCTCATGCCAGCCAAGGAAGCCCAGCGCCTTCTCTTCATCTGTAAGCGGACGGAACGCTTTATTCTTCCCCTCAACAAGTTGGCACAGATATTCGCGCTTGGTTCGCGGTTTCATTTTTGGAACGCCGGCCTTTGGCACGGCTTGTTTCGGCTATAACATCGCGCCGTGCCGGAGGCCGGCGTTCCCATTGCTCACGCCTTCGCCACCAATTGCCGCAGCACGTAGGGCAAAATGCCGCCGTGCTGGTAGTAATCAATTTCAACCGGCGTATCAATCCGGCAACGCACGGGCACATCTTCCACGCCGCCGTCCTGGCGCGTGATTTTCAGTGTGAGGTCCTGCTGCGGCTTGAGGTTCGCGCCGAGGCCGACGATGTCGTAAGTCTCCGTGCCATCGAGGTTGAGCGTCTGCGCCGTCGTGCCGTCCTTGAATTGCAGCGGCAGCACGCCCATGCCGACGAGGTTGCTGCGGTGGATGCGTTCGAAGCTTTGCGCAACGACCGCTTTCACGCCGAGCAGATTCGTGCCTTTTGCCGCCCAATCGCGCGAACTGCCGGTACCGTATTCCTGGCCGGCAATCACCACCAGCGGAACGCCGGCAGTCCGATATTTCATGGCGGCGGCGTAAATCGGCATCACCTCCCCCGTAGCGGCGCTTGTGAAAGCGCCGGGCTTTTCACCTGTGGCATCCGCATTCTCACGAACGCGGCTGCCAAAAAATCTGGTCACCCCACCTTCAACTCCAGGCACCATGAGGTTTTTGATGCGGACGTTGGCGAACGTGCCGCGCGTCATCACCCGGTCGTTGCCCCGCCGCGAACCGTAGCTGTTGAAGTCTGCCGGTTCGACACCGTTTTCGATGAGATATTTTCCAGCCAGCGATGTCTTCTTGATGGATCCAGCGGGTGAAATGTGGTCGGTCGTCACGCTGTCGCCAAAAATGGCCAGCGTCCGCGCACCCTTGATTTCACGAATTTCCCCGGCTTGCATCTGGAACTTCTCGAAGAACGGCGGTTCCTGGATGTAAGTGGACCGGTGGTCCCATACGAAAACATTGCCGGTGAACGAGGGAATTTCGTTCCACCTGGGATTCTGCGCCGCAAAATCCTTGAACAGCCTGCGATAAGCTTCCGGCTGCAACGCGGTTTGCATGAGGTCGCGGATTTCACGCAGGCTGGGCCAGAGGTCGCGAAGATAAACCGGCCTGCCATTCTTGCCCGTGCCGATCGGGTCGCGGCTCAGGTCAATGTCCACGCGGCCCGCGAGCGCGAAGGCGACGACGAGCGGTGGCGACATGAGGAAGTTCGCCTTGATGCTCTGGTGAATGCGCGCTTCGAAGTTGCGGTTGCCCGAAAGGACGGAAGCCACAACCAGGTCGTATTTGCTGATTGCGTCTTCGACCGTGGCCGGCAGGGGGCCGGAATTGCCGATGCACGTCGTGCAACCGTAGCCTACCAGGTTGAAGCCGAGCTGGTCGAGGTAGAATTGCAGGCCGGTCCGGTCCAGGTAATCGCTCACCACGCGCGAGCCGGGGGCGAGCGACGCCTTGACGATGGGATTCACGCTGAGTCCGCATTCCACGGCCTTCTTCGCCAGCAAACCGGCGGCGAGCATGACGCTGGGATTCGACGTGTTCGTACAACTGGTGATGGCCGCGATGAGCACGCTGCCGTGGCGAATTTCGGACTGCACCCCGCGAAACGTCGTGGAAGGCACATGCTCCGAGGTGTGGGGCGCGGGGTGCTGGTCGCGCATCTCGGATTCGCTGGGATCCACGCCCAGCTTGCGATGGCCATAGCTGTGATTAATGGGCGGATGGGCCTCCCGCGCCGTGTTGACCCGCGCGGTTACATACAGCTCCTCGAGGCGCTTCCCGAAGCCATTGTCCATGACCGAACGCGTCATCGCCTTCATGAACGCGTCTCTCAACTTCGGCAGTTCGATGCGGTCCTGCGGGCGCTTCGGGCCGGCCACGCTGGGAACCACCGTGCCGAGGTTGAGTTCCAGTTCCTGCGAGTAGGCGATGTCGCCCTTCCTGGGAATGCCGAACAAACCCTGCGCGCGGTAATAATTTTCGTAGGTCAGGCAAAGCTCCTCGCTGCGGCCCGTGGCGCGGAGATAATTTACGCACTCGGCATCAATCGGGAAGAAACCCATCGTCGCGCCGTATTCGGGCGCCATGTTCGCCATCGTCGCGCGGTCCACGACCGGCAACGCCGCTGCGCCGGGACCGAAAAATTCGACGAACTTGCCGACGACCTTTGCCTTGCGGAGCATTTCCGTGACGGTGAGCGCGAGGTCGGTGGCGGTGACGCCCTCGCGCAACGCGCCGGTGAGATGCACGCCGACGACGTCCGGCGTGAGGAAATAAACCGGCTGGCCCAGCATGCCGGCTTCAGCCTCGATACCGCCGACACCCCAACCCACGATGCCGAGGCCATTGATCATTGTCGTGTGCGAATCCGTGCCGACCAGCGTGTCGGGATAGTAAATGTCCGGAGCGCCGGCCTCCGGCACGGCGCGTTGATCGCCTTCCCCATCTTGCCGTGCTGGAAGCCGGCGCTCCGACAGTACCCCCTTGGCGAGATATTCCAAGTTGACCTGATGGACGATGCCGATTCCGGGCGGCACAACCTTGAATGTGTCGAACGCCTGCATGCCCCATTTGAGAAATTGATAACGCTCGCGATTTCGTTGGAATTCCATGTCCAGATTCTTCCGCAATGCATCCGCGCTGCCCGCGAAATCCACCTGCACCGAGTGGTCCACGACCAGATCCACCGGCACGATCGGTTCGATGATTTTCGGATTTTTGCCCAGCCGCTGAACGGCGGAGCGCATCGCCGCCAAATCCACCAACAGCGGCACGCCGGTGAAATCCTGCAGCACGATGCGCGCGACGATAAACGGAATTTCCTCCGTGCGGGTTTCAGTTGGCTTCCAATTCGCCAGCGCGCGCACGTTTTGTTCGCTGACTTTTTTGCCGTCGCAATTGCGGAGCACGGATTCGAGCACGAGGCGGATGGAGACGGGCAATTGGGAAACCGGCCCGACGCCGGCCGCTTCCAGCGCGGGCAGGGAATAAAACGATCCCTGCCGGCCGCCGCCGAGGTCAAATTTCTGGAGTGTGTTGAATAAGTTGTGCATTCCGCTAATAAAAAATCACTTATGCGGATGTGAAAATGAAGCCTGCATGCGGTTGTGTCAAGCGAAGCGAAGGTTGGGGTGTAAAGTTTGCTGTAGCGTCGAGCCTGTGGCTCGAATAAATCGGCGCACAGCGCCGACACTACATTTTCACTTCACCGCCGGCTCGGGATGCAGCAATTCGGCGATGCGGCGTTCGAGTCGTTCCAAGTTGAGCGGCTTGATGAAAAAATCCTCGGCATGCAACGCCACAGTGCGTTTGGTCACTTCGCTGGAAAGCGCGCTCATGAAAATCACCGGTGTTTTTTTGGTGGCCGGCTGGCGGCGCAGAATTTTACAAACAGACAGACCGTCGAGGTCGGGCAGCAGGATGTCGAGCAGGATCAAATCCGGTTTGAACTGCCGCGCCTGGCTCAACGCCTGCACCCCATTGTTGGCCACGATAAATTCGCAACCCAAACCGGCGAGCCGATATTGCAGCAACTCGACGAAATCGAGTTCATCATCCACAATCAAAATACGCGGCACCATTTTGGATAACTTACCCCGCCTCGTGCCAGGCTCAATGACGGTACGGTTAAAACCGGGTTACGAAATGGAAACGAGGCGTTTTGTATTCTTTCATCTCCTTGCCAAAAGCGCCAGAGGGCTGGCGCATTCCACGACGCTTCGCGTATTTCAGGAATCATCGTGTCGCGCACAGCGTCCTGGACTGCGGTGGCCCTCCACCGCTTTTTCACCTTCCGATTTCAGGTCAAGCAGCAGCGAAACCGAACCAGCCGCCGGCCCTGCCAAAAGCCTTGTTTGCCGCAAGCAAATGTGTGATAAATCGGCGCGACATGCCAACCCATCGAGGCTCCATCCGGTTGTTCCAGCTCTTCGGAATTGAAGTTTTTTTGCATTGGTCCTGGTTTTTCGTCGCGTGGTACGAAATCCAGACCCGGGCGAACCATTATTCTTCCATCCACTGGAATGCACTGGAATATCTCACGCTATTTTTGATCGTGCTCATGCACGAGTTCGGCCATTCGCTCGCGTGCCGGCAGGTGGGCGGGCGGGCGAATCAAATCGTGCTCTGGCCGCTCGGTGGCGTGGCGTATGTCTCCCCGCCGCAACGTCCGGGCGCCATGCTTTGGAGCATCGCCGCCGGCCCACTGGTAAATGTGGCGCTTTTCCCCGTGTTTTCAATCATCTGGTGGCTGGGATATTCAGCCGGTTGGATGGAAACCTTTCCGAACCTTTACGTTTATGTGATGACGATTTGGTATATCAACACCATTTTGCTGATTTTCAATCTGATGCCAGTCTATCCGCTTGACGGCGGACAGATTTTGCGGTCGTTGCTTTGGTTTGTATTTGGCCGGGCGCGCAGCTTGCTCATCGCCAGCAGCATCGGCTTTGTGGGTGTGGCCGGCCTGGTACTGTTTGCCTTTTGGCAACAATCCTTCTGGCTCGGCATCATGGCCGCTTTTATTTTGCTGAATTGCTGGGGTGGCTTGATGCAGGCCCGCGCGATGGCCCGCGTGGCCAATGCGCCGCGTCATGACGGATTCGCCTGCCCGGTCTGCAAAGTCGCCCCGCCCCGCGGCGCATTCTGGGTATGCGGGAAATGCCGGAAAGCCTTTGACACGTTTGAAACACAGGGCGTTTGTCCAAACTGCGGAGCTCAATTTGCAGTGGCGTCCTGCCCGGAATGCGGCAACGTGCGACCGATGAGCGAATGGACGTCCTCTTCAAACGTTCCGCCAAACCTGTAACCCGCAAATTAAATATCGTTGCTCCGCTCCATCGGATGGAGGGGAAAGATTCCACAAAATTGAGGATTCGTGATTTGTGCCCTTGAACCGCAGCCGCCGACGTGAGCCGGCGCTGATCCTCATCCGGAAGAGAATGCGCGGACTTACGTCCGCGGCTACGAGACTCATGGGAATGCTCAAGGTTCGCCATATTCACAACCCGCCTCTAAAAAAATCAGGCCGCCCAAATGAGCGGCCTGAACGGGTCCGGTGGCGGCCGGAAATTACTTCAACTTCGCCAGCGCCGCCTTGATGGCATCGAAGTTTGGCAGGTCTTTCGGCGTCGGTGTCTGTTCGCTGTATTGCACCACGCCTTTCTTATCAATCACGAACGCGGCGCGCGCCGCCGTGTCGCCCACGCCGGCCAGCATCGGGAACACGACGTTGTAAGATTTAATCACCGTTTTGTTCAAATCGCTGGCGAGCGTGATGCCGATTTTTTCCTGTTTCGCCCACGCTTCCTGCGCGAACGGGCTGTCCACGCTGATGCCGATGACGTCCGCGCCGAGGTCTTGGTAGGCGTTGAGCCCGGCGGTCAGGTCGCACATTTCCTTCGTGCAAACGCTCGTGAACGCGAGCGGGAAAAAGAGCAGCACGGTGTTCTTTTTGCCGAAGTTGTTGCTGAGCTTCACGTCCACGAGACCGGACGCTTGTTTGGATTTCAAAGTGAAATCAGGGGCTTTGGAGCCAACGGGTATTGCCATAATCGTTTTGGTTTTGAGTTTAACTTTTTCCTGTTGCGGAAAAGTTAGGGAATTCACTGCATGCGTGTCAAATATGGATTAGTCAAAGATCGCGCGGTCGATGCCGGCAAGATGACCGGCACATTCCAGACAAAAATTCAATGATTGAAACCTCGTCCTTTCGCTGTTGTTGTAATTTGCAACAGCCATTTTGAAAAGCGGTTACGTGGTTATTGCAAATGGCCTTGAAACCTCATCCTCAAAATTAGACGGAAAAATTGTAAGTTATTGTGAAACAAAGACAAAAATGTATTTTGGGGGATGATAAAATAATTCGTTTTCATAGTATTATCCATTCCATAACAACGGGAATGTTGATAATATAAATTCTAATCGGACTTAAAAACTAAAAACGTATGAAAACAATTCCTATTTTTCACATAACGAAAATTACCTGCTTGGCCTTGGGTGCAATCGGTCTCATCGCAGTCAGTGCTCACGCGCAAGTAATTGGTGGCTGGCAAGGCGCCGGCGATGACGGATGGATTGACTGGGGCACCCAGTCGTCTATTTTAAGTTCCCCCAGCGAATACAGCATTGTGAGTGGGGCCGTACCCGGTTACGCTCAAAGTCTCCAAATAACGGCTTCGGGGTATCATCAAGACCTCGCTTTAAAGTTGGAAAATACCCCCGGTGACATGGCAGCTTTTTTCGCCAACACATTATTGTCGTTCACATTCTCCGTTCCGGCTTCAACGTCCACTTCCGGGTATTCGCAAATTTACGCACTTTCGCTCAATGCCCAAGGATACGGATTTAATGACCTTAGTTGGTCGGGCGGGACTGGGTATTCATGGTCAGCGACTGATGTTATTGGCAGCGATAACAATTCGTCCGGGCAGCCTAATTATTACTATGGACCTGCCGGCTTGCGGTCGGAAACCGTAACCCTCAACTACGGCGGCCTCCTCTCTACGCTTATAGCTGACGGAAACAGCCCAACCAGCGGTTACATTGAGTTCATCTTTGCCAGCAACAACGGCGGCGGCGCCCCCAGTGATTTTTACATCAATAATGTGGTACTGAGCACCGTGCCGGAGCCAACAACCGGTGCTTTGGTCCTGGCCGGTGGGGCAATCGCGCTCTTTTTGGCGCGGCGGCGCGCCAAACAAACCGCTTGAAGAACTGGAGAAAACAAACTCTCTTTCCCAAGCCCCGCATATCTTTGCGGGGTTTTTTGTTGGTATGCCCTAAATTTCCCACCCTCGGAAAGCTTCGCTTACAATGCCGCCAGCACTTCCGCCGCGAATTCCTCCGGTTTTACCTTTGGCCAAATCTTTTTGATGCGCCCGTCCGGTTATTTCAACCTGCCGGGCAAGTTGAATACGTATGAATAAAGCTGGGACAAGGCGTCGCCGGTGTGCTGGGCGCGAAGGTCCCGGCCAAATGGGAAGGTTACATCCGAAGCGAAGTCATGCAGCACCAGACAGTAGGTGCTGTTGGCCATGATCCCCAACAGTTCGCCGGTCCGGCTGAAAACCAGGTCGCCGCGCGAGGGATTGAATTTGCCGAACAGCCCCTTCAAAAGGTTGCGGTCCAGTTTGACATATTGCGGCGTGTTCAACTCTATCTGGAAGCTGCTCTGGCCGTAATAATCGCCCTGCGCGCCCACCACCACCGCATCCTGAAATTTGTACGGGTCCGGCGAAATCGGGTAAACCTTGCAACCGAGTTGGGCCGCTTCCTCTTTCGTGACCGGCATGAACACCACCCGCGGGTCCTGGATATGAAAGGACAATGAGTGGATGGGCACCTGCGCCTGGTTGTGGGCCAGCGTTCCGCTGAGTCCGGCCCAGTCCGTGCCGGGGTCCCACAACGTCAGCGGCGTTTCCTGCACATGACACAACGCATAAGTTTTGACACCGTCGGTGACTAACACCGTTTCAGTTGTTTTGCTCCTGCCCAAATCAATGCCGAACAGCCCGGTCCGGGAAGCGATGAAACTGGTCTGGACCCGGTTGGTGACAAAGTCATTGAAGATGGTGTTGGGAGCCAGGGCCCGGTTCTCCCGGATCTCCCGGGTCAAGGCGCCGGAATTGGTCGCCAGCGCCTTGAAACCTTCGGCCAATTGGGCTTTTTCCGCGCGCTCGGCCTGCACCTGTTGCTGCATCAGGGCGGCCCTTTCGGTGGCGGCGCGCTTCTCGACCTGGGCCAACTGGAGCTGGCCGGCCAGCTTCTGCTTTTCGTCCTGGGCGATCTGGTTGTTTTTTGCGAGTTGGGCGAGTTGTTGCTGGAGCGCGGCAGCCAGATCCGACTCTTTTTTAACTTCAGCTTCCATCGCCGCGAGTTTTTCCTTCGACATCAAGGCTTCCGCGGAACTGCTCTGCAATTTCTGGTCGAGAATCTGGATGTTGGCCTGGGCCGCGGCAAACTGCTGCTGAAGGGTCGCTTGTTGCTTTTGCGCGGCCTCGCGGGCCTTCGCGAGTTCGGCCTGCAACTGCTCGCGGTTTTTTTGCTCCTCGTTGAGCGCCAGCTTCATGACCGCCGCGAGGTCCTTCCCGCCGGTGTCAACCGGTTTGGGTGCGACGTCCACCTTGACGCCCGGCTGCGCGCCTTCGTTCTCGCCGGCCATTTTGCTGAGGTCCGTCGAAAACGTCAGCAGGCTCAACAGCAGGAAATCGCAGATGACGATAAGGATGCTGCGGTTCATGACGGCGTGACGAGCGTTGGCGTGGCGGCGGGCGCGGCGACTTCGGCTTCGGCTTCAAGCAGCAATCTTCGGCGTGCCGGGCGCAGATTGAAGATTTTGAACACGCACACGAAGATGATGCCGAACGACGTGGACGAGTAGGCTGCCATCAGGCTGAATTTGATCATGCCCATCGAGACCAGAATGAGCGAAATGATGGTGCCGACGAAGCCCAGGTAAAGGCCGGCGTCGAACAGGTGGTCCTCGTTTTCGAGCAGTTTCAGCTTCATGCGCGGGGGTATTTTCTGCCGGCGGATTTCCGCCAGCTTGACGAGGCAGGCGATGTAGATCAGACCCTGCAACACGAAGAACAGCAGCAGTGTCAGCAGAATTATGTTGTTCATAATGGTTGGATGAGCGCGGGCGAATCCAGCCGGGACCACATTGCCCATTGTGGGCAGTTGCAGTCGAAAGGGAAACTCCTCTTTCTGGCTCTCCTGGGCGAGAAACGGCTCGCTCAGAAGCAGCACCACCAGCAGGAAACCCAGCGCAAATAAAATTTCGCGGGCCACGTGAAACCCGCGCACCTGCAACGGTCGTTCCAGGGATGATACGGCAGGTCTTGCAAAATGCAAAGCCGCGGCAAGCAAAAATCCGCTCAACAGGTAGAAAAACCATTTCATCGCCATTGCCAGTCCCGGCATCCGGAAACAAAAGTCCGTCGCAAATTGGAAACTCGAACGGTCCAGACGTTGGTCACGCTGCAAAAGCTCGTTCACCCCGCCCGCGCCGAAGCGGAGACTGGAGCCGAGGTCCGTCAAACCAGTTTGTCGGAAGTCCGCGAAGTATTTCGCCACGTCCGCCGGTTTGCCGGAAAGCAACACGGCGGAGAAAAGCACGGGCAATTGTCCGCCGGTATTGCGGACTTGATCGGCCAGCAGGTGGAGCGTCCCGGCATCCTCAATCCGGCCGATAAACGTCACGAGCTGGCTCCAGTTGAATCGCTGGCCCAGCGACATCAGGTCCATCAGCATCTGTTCCAACGGCAGTGAACTTCCGCCGCGGTTGGCGGCCGAGGCCAGCTTGAACACACTGTCGCTTAAACCCGTCGTCAAATGCCCCCCCTCCGATAGAAGTCCGCAAACCGACAGCGCCGTATCGAAGGCCTGGCCCGAGGCCGACTGCGACGGCGGGAAAAGGACGGTGTTGTTCAGCGCGCGGCATTGCAGCAACTCCTGCACGGCGGGACGCGGCGAGCCATGCAAAAGCTCAAGTATCAACCCCCGATTTTCCTGTCGGACAACGAATTCGGTAAATGGCTCCGGGCCGGACTTCGGCAGTCGGGCATCACTTTCGAAGAGACGCTCCAAACGCAGGTCGCTGTCACCACCCCAAACCAGCCAGTCGGGATGCTGCCGCGCCGAATTTTCAATTGCCAGGCCGAGTTTCTCCCAGCCGGAAAGTTTCTCCGCCTGCGCCACCGGCAAGAGCAACTGGGCCGCTCCCAACTCATTTTCGTTCACGAGCGCCAGCCCTTGTTCGATCAAGACCGGCGTGTTCCTCCCGGCCCTTTGGATGACGCTGACATCCACCGCCCGCAGGTGCACCGGCACCAGCAAGCCGCAAACGAGCATCACCAAACCGAGGGTGACACAGGCCAGGAACCATAACCAATGCTTCATCGCTAATTCATTCGGACGCATGGGCTTTAGACTGCACGTTCCGAATCCATGTTCAAGCGGCAATTAACAATGGGTGCAGTCGAGTTCGACGTTACAACGTCGCCCATTCAATTTTTTCGGAGGGGCGAGCTCTGCGAAGCCCCTGAATCCAAGCTCAAAAAGTCAGGGTCTCGTGGAACTCGACTCTCCGGACTTTAATTCACAACATAGCCAGCACTTCCTCCGCGTGCTCGTCCGGTTTCACTTGCGGCCAAATCCTTTTAATGCGCCCGTCCGGCCCGATGAGAAAGGTCACGCGATGCGTGCCCAGGAATTTCCGGCCCATGAAACTCTTCTCCCCCCAAACGCCGTAAGCTTGGACAATCTTTCTGTCCTCATCGGCCAGCAACGTGAACGGCAGCTTGAACTTCTTGACAAATTTATCGTGCGACTTCACCGGGTCGGTGCTGACGCCGAACACGACCGCACCCTTCTTCCTGAACCCGGCGAAATGGTCGCGGAACGCGCACGCTTCCTTCGTGCAACCCGGCGTGTCGTCCCTCGGATAAAAATACAGCACGACGTTCCTGCCTTTGAAATCGGCGAGCGAAACTTTTCCGCCGCCGCTGGTCGCCGCCGAAAACTCCGGCGCGACATCGCCTTCCTTTAATTTCAATTCCAGTTCCTTTGCCATAAATCAGAGAGTGGAGTGTTGGGATTTAAGGTGCGCCACTTTTTTCTTCCATCACTCCAGTTCTCCCGCTCTTCACCGTCGGCGAACTTGCCGGATGCGAGCCGAGCTGTTTCACGCCATCCCAGATGTAAAGCAGCCCCGACACGCCCGTGCATATCGCCGCACCAAACGTCCAGACCGTGAGCCAGCGCGCATTCAAATCGCGATCCCAGTCCAGCAAAATCCAAAGGACCACGATCATTTGCAACACCGTCGCGATTTTCCCCATGATGCGCGGGTGCACAACAACCTTGCCGACGATGAATCGAACGACGGCAATGCCGATGAGCACCAGCAAATCGCGTCCGATGATGGTGCCCGTGAGCCAGAGCGGAATTTGCCCGATGTACGACGCGTGGTTGAAGCTCAACGTGACGATGCCCGACATGAGCAACATTTTGTCCGCGAGCGGATCGAGAATCGCCCCGAGTTCGCTCCTTTGGTTGTAACGCCGCGCGATGTAACCGTCCACACCGTCCAGAATCGCCGTGACCGCAAACGAAAGGATTGCCAGCAGCCGGTGAACTTCGTTGCCGGTTTGGAGGTAATAAATCAATTCGACGACAAAAAACGGGATCAGCAGGATTCGCAGGATCGTGATTTTGTTGGCGGTCGTCATGGCCGGAGACACCGGAGTATGACACGAATCCCGCGGATTTGCACCAATTCAATTCGGAGCATTTCACCGCCACCAAGGTAGGGCGGCGCTGCCGCGCCGCCCAAACTTCCAACAGAACGAGCGGAGCGATGTTCTGGCGTGCGTAGCCCATGGTTCCGCCAGCAATGCTGCGCTTGCTGGCGGTGAGATTGGGGCAAACCGGCAGGTTTGCCCTACCATCACTGGGGGTAGTGTCAAGTGCCCCGCTTGATCACCTCTAATTTTCAAATGATGACTTTCGGTATTGGAATAGGTAATTTGTCCGCCAATGAAAGTGAGTGAAACCAAACCTTTGGTTGGAATTCTCATGGGCAGCGATTCCGATTGGCCGACGATGAAAGCCGCCGCCGAGGTGTGCGCGCAATTCAAAATTGATTATGAAGCGAAAGTCATTTCGGCCCATCGCACGCCGAAGGATTTGGAGCAATACGCCGGCAAAGCGCACGAACGCGGCCTGCGCGTCATCATCGCCGGCGCGGGCGGCGCGGCGCATCTGCCGGGCGTGACGGCGGCGCTCACGACGCTGCCGGTCATCGGCGTGCCGATTGAAAGCAAATCACTGAACGGCCTGGACTCGCTGCTGTCCATCGTCCAAATGCCGCCGGGCGTGCCGGTGGCCACGGTCGGCATCGGCGCGGCGAAGAACGCCGGCATTCTGGCGGCGCAAATTCTGGCCGTCGGCAACCAGCGGCTGCAAAAGGCGCTGTCGAAGTTCAAAGAAAAGCTCGCCGAAGAATCGCGCGCCAAAAACAAAACGATCACTTCCTGACCTGCCCGCGGATTGATTTCAAGGCAGCGTGTCTTCCGGGTGGACATTTTTTAGCCCCTCCTTTTTTCTAATTTTTTGCGGAAGATTGCTCAAGAAAGGCAGTTATTGTTCATGGTCATGCTGGTATGAGGTTTGCTTGGGGAGGCATGATTCGCAGCCGGGTATTTGGGGAGGGCTTGGAAAACTTAACAACTTAAAACTATGACTGAATATCTTGTTCAACGCACGGGGAAGCTGCTTTTCCCGCATTTGGCGCGCGATCAGCGCAAACACCAAATGTTCATCATCATGCTGGTCATGGCCGCCAGCCTTTGTACCGTGGGATCATTGGTGATGTGGATGACGTCTGGCCGTCATTGACGGTATCAGAATTGTCCAACTCGATGTGGTGTGCGCCGCCCGCCCCTCATGGCGGTAGTCGGCAGCGGCTTAAAAAATGCGGGTCTGTTGGCGGCGCAAACCCCACTGGGCGGCTGCGCTCCAGCTCGCTTCGCTCGCCTCCGCTGTGCCACCCAGTGGGGTTTGCCTCCCTCACAGCCGGGGCTGAGGTGTTCACAGGTTTCTGTCACTTAAATGTTCATAGGTTTGTGTCACTTGCCCCGTTATGGTTTAGGACTTAGGTTTTTGCTTGTGATTTCTGTCTCCAGATGCCCCGCCTATCCTGGCTCAAACTGGCCCACCACCTGTTTTCCCATCGTTGGACAAGCTGGCACGCATTTGTTAGCCTGCACCTGACAACATGAGCAAGCCCACGACCGACAATGCCGCCGCCGCACCGACGCCTTCGGATTTTATCCGTGACATCGTCGCCAAGCACGTTGCCGAGAAAAAATATCCGCGCATCCACACCCGCTTCCCGCCCGAGCCCAACGGTTATCTGCACATCGGCCACGCCAAAAGCATCTGCCTCAACTTCGGCATCGCCCACGAGTTCGGCGGCGTCTGCAACCTGCGCATGGACGACACCAACCCGACCAAGGAAGACGTCGAATACGTGGACTCCATCATCGAGGACGTGAACTGGCTTATCGCCGGCTGGGCCGACAAAAATCTTGGACTCAAACCGAAAGGCAAAACGCCCGAAACCGTCACCTCCAATGGCAAATCCGACTTTTATCTTGGACCTATCGTGGCACAGACCTCTGGTCTGTGTGAAAAGTCAGGAGCAAAGACCACTGAACACAGGTCAGAGACCTGTGCCACGGAACCTTTCTACGCTTCCGACTACTTCGACCAGCTTTACGAATGCGCCGTCGCGCTCATCAAGAAGGGCAAGGCCTACGTCTGCGACCTGACGCCGGACGAAACCGACGAATACCGCCGCAACGCCAAGGAAAGCCCGTTCCGCAACCGCTCCATCGAAGAAAACCTCGACCTGTTCGCACGGATGAAAAACGGCGAGTTCCCAGACGGCAAGCGTTCGCTTCGCGCGAAGATTGACGTTACCGCGCCGAACATTTGGATGCGCGATCCCCTGCTCTATCGTATTCGCCACGCCGAGCATCATCACACCGGCGGCAAATGGTGCATCTACCCGATGTATGACTTCGCGCATTGCTTGAGCGATTACATC
>Ga0208188_1000626_pt1 | contig 19933 bp, 15 predicted proteins | sample June2015DPH_8_50_FD_184698 | JGI IMG/M metagenome (GOLD analysis project Ga0208188, IMG submission 184698) | Peatland microbial communities from SPRUCE experiment site at the Marcell Experimental Forest, Minnesota, USA - June2015DPH_8_40... | ecosystem: Environmental > Terrestrial > Soil >...
TTCGACGCAGATTACGGCAACAGCGTGACACCACGCGCCGCCGCGACCCCCGAGATAGCCCACTTGGCCCGGCGGATAAAGCGCGCGCTTCGACCGCGGTGATAAGACGTTGTTGACCGATCGCCTCCGGCGTTAAGCCGTAGCGGTATCGCCGTGCTACATTTGCGCATTCTCCGCTTCGAATCGCGTGAGTTCCATTCCCGCCGATGCACGCCATCCGCAATGCCTGTGTCGCCCTGGGAGCCTGCGCCGTTTTGTGTGGAGCGTTCGCGGTTTCGGACCCCGGTGCCGCGGCGGCGGAAGCCGCTCATGCCATCGCCATGCACGGCGCGCCGGCAATGCCGGACGGCTTTACCGTGCTGCCCTATGCCAATCCCGATGCGCCGAAGGGCGGCCGGCTGGTGCAGGGCGTGCTTGGAACCTTCGACAGCCTCAATCCCCTCATCGTCAAGGGCCTCGCCGTGCAGGCGATCCGCGGCTACGTGGTCGAAAGCTTGATGGCACGCGGCTATGACGAGCCGTTCACGCTCTACGGTCTGCTGGCGCGCACGGTCGAGACCGACAATGCGCGGAGCTACGTCACCTTCAGGCTCGATCCGGCGGCGCGCTTCTCCGACGGCGTTCCGGTGACGGCCGAAGACGTCATCTTCTCCTGGCAGCTGCTGCGCGATCACGGCCGGCCCAACCACCGCACTTACTATGCCAAGGTGGTCAAAGCCGAGAGCCTCGACGCGCGCACCGTGCGTTTCGATCTCGGCGGCAGCAACGATCGCGAATTGCCGCTCATCCTCGGGCTGATGCCGGTGCTGCCGAAACACGCGATCAACGTTGCGACCTTCGAGGAAACGACATTGGCCAAACCGGTCGGCAGCGGCCCTTACGTCGTCGCCGATGTCGATCCGGGCCGCAGCGTCGCGCTCAAGCGCGATCCCAATTACTGGGGCCGGGCGCTTCCTATCAATCGCGGGCTGTGGAATTTCGACGAACTGCGCTTCGATTACTATCGCGACGCCAACGCCTATTTCGAAGCCTTCAAGACCGGACTCTACGACGTGCGTAGCGAGACCGATCCGAGCCGCTGGCAGACCGGCTATGACTTTCCGGCGGTGCGCGACGGCCGCATCGTCAAGGAAGCGTTTGCCAACGGTCTGCCCAAGCCCACCTCCGCGTTTGTTTTCAACACGCGGCGGCCGATCTTCTTCGACATTCGTGTGCGGCAGGCGATTTCGCTCTTGTTCGATGCCCAATGGGTCAACCGCAACTTCTTCTTCGATCTTTATGGGCGCAGCGCGAGCTTCTTTCCCGGCTCGGAGCTCTCCGCCTATCGGCGTCCGGCCGACGCGCGCGAGCGCGCGCTGCTGGCGCCGTTTTCCGATGCGGTGCGCGCCGACGTGCTGGACGGCACCTGGTCGCTGCCGGGCGCCGACGGCTCGGGCCGCGATCGCGGAAGCCTGCGCCAGGCGCTGGCTTTGCTCGACGCAGCCGGCTACGCGCTCAACGGCACGACGTTGCGTGAACGCAGCAGCGGACGCGCATTTACTTTCGAGATCATGGTGACGAGCCGGGACGAGGAGCGGCTGGCGCTCGCCTTCGCCGGCAATCTGGCGCGCGCCGGCATCGCCGTGCAGGTCCGGCTGGTCGACGCGGTACAGTACGATCAGCGCCGGGTGTCGTTCGATTTCGACATGATCGAGTATCGCTGGGAGCAGTCGCTGTCGCCCGGCAATGAGCAGAGCTTCTACTGGGGCTCCGCCGCCGCCGACGAACCGGGCTCGCGCAACTATATGGGCATACGCAGCGCCGCGATCGACGCGATGATCGCCGCCATGCTGCGCGCGAGCGAGCGCGGCGACTTCGTCGCCGCCGTACGCGCGCTCGATCGCGTGCTCATGTTCGGCTGTTACGTGGTGCCGCTGTTCTATCTGCCGGAGCAATGGGTGGCGCGATGGACCTCGGTCGCGCATCCGGCGTACACGTCGCTGTCCGGCTACCTGCCGGAAACCTGGTGGCACCAACCGAAACGGGCGCTGCAATGATCCTCGGCGATTCCGTAGCCGCCGCGGCGGCGCCGCCTCACGCCCGCAACCGCCTCACCATCGACGAGGTGTTCCACCGCCTCGCCGAGCGGCGGCCCGACGCGCTGGCGCTCGCCGACGCAGCCAACCGGCAAACCTTCACCGACGGGGCGCCACGCCGGCTCACCTTTGCCGAGGCCGACCGTATGGTCACCGCGATCGCCGGCCGGCTCCGCGCCATGGGTTTGCCGACCGACGCCATTGTCGGCATCCAATTGCCGAATATCGTCGAGCACATCCTCACGATGCTCGGCGTGCTGCGCGCGGGAATGATCGTGGCGCCGCTGCCGCTGTCGTGGCGGCGCGCCGACGCGATTGCAGCGCTCGGGCGCATCGGCGCCAAGGCGCTGATCACCTGCGGCCATGTCGGCAGCTTCGATCATAGCCAGCTCGCGCTGCGCGTGGCGGCGGAAGTATTTTCCATTCGCTACGTGTGCGGCTTCGGCAGCAATCTGCCGGACGGCGTGGTGCCGTTCGACGATCTGTTCACCACTGACAAGCCCGACCCGATTCCGCCGCTCGATCGCGAGCGGCAGAATAATGCCGCCGCGCATGTCGCCGCCGTCACCTTCGATGTCGGCGACGGCGGCACCGTGCCGGTCGCGCGCAATCATCCCGAACTGCTCGCGGCGGGGCTTGCCGTGGTGCTGGAAAGTCGCCTGGCGCACGGCGCGAGTATCCTTTCGGCGCTGCCGCCTTCGTCCTTCGCCGGCATCAGCCTCACGCTGCTGCCCTGGCTTTTAACTGGCGGCACGCTTGTCCTGCATCACGCGTTCGATCCGGATATTTTCGCCGCTCAGCGGCAAGACAATCGATGCGGCGCGTTGATCCTCCCCGCTCCCGAGGTCTTCAATCTCGCCGAGGCGGGCGCGTTGGCCGGCGACGACACGGCCTGCGTGATCGCCGCCTGGCGCTCGCCGGAACGGCTCGCCAAGAGCCCAGGCTGGCGCGAACTGCGCACTCCACTGGTCGACGTTACGATCTTCGGCGAAGCCGCTCTCGTTGCCTCGCGCCGCGGCCTTGACGGCGCGCCGAGCGCGCTTCGCCTCGGTCCGGTGCTGGCGCAGCGCGACGGCGCGCGCGGCGTCGCGGTTGCCGAACTCATGCGGACCGACGCCGGCACGCTCGCGGTGCGCGGTCCGATGGTGCCGCATCATTCCTTCCCGCCCGGAATCGAGCGCTCCGGCCTGCCCTATTTCAAGGTCGGGCGCAGAGGCGTGGTCGACACCGGATATGCCTGCCGGATCGATCCCGGCAGCGACGCCATCACGATGATGGCCGGCGCGGCCTGAGCCGTTGACGGCCCATTAACAGCATACGACTTTACTTCGCTGAAATAGGTCTTTCATTTCAAGACGTTATCTATTGGCCGCTTCCCAGATTATCGTCTGGGAAGCGTCTGGGAAGCGTCGCTTGTGCGTTTACGGTTCGGCCTGTCCCTGGCAGCCCGCACCAGCACAGAACGCATGGGCGAGGCCCGCAGGCGGCAAAGCGCATTTGGTGCGTTGTCATAATTGGTGGCTTGATACCAAGCTCTCCGAAATACCCCCCGATTCTGCGGTGCCATGAAACGGAGACGTTCAATGAGCGCGACGACTAAACCCGCTGATTGCCCGAAGTGCTATGGGACAGGCCAGCTTCCCATCATGCAGCGGCGGGATCCTACCCATACCCGGAAGGTCGCTCCCGTTCTATGCCCCAAGTGCGGCGGGACAGGTCAAAAGGAGATCGAGGCAACACGCTGACTGAGTGAGGGGCTCGCTCATGTACTACGATTACGGTGGGGCGTTTGGCCCCGCGCTCCTGATGGCCATCGGAGCAGGTATAGCTTGGCTCGGGCTTCTCATCAGAGGAAAGTCATCAAACGGCGTACGATCGGTTTTGTCGTGGCCGTTTGTCGGGCTTGGGATAGTGTTCTTTTTTGCCGCCGGCCTGAATATGCTGCTGAACTTTTTCGGCCCGCTGGTTCTGGATGCGTGGGGTTTCTTGACGTGGGTTCGTAGCTTCTTTTGACGTCCAGAACAGCCCATCGGCGAGGTCTGTAGGCGGCAAAGCGAGGCGCATCCTGGCCATATCACGTAAGCGGGCGGAGTGGTCGCGGCCCCTGCCCCGGCCGCTGACCATCCCCACGGTCATGACGCTCAAGACGCTCGCCGACGTGCGGGAACTCATGCGGCACCTGGCAGCGGAACACCGGGAGCGGCCGACCTGGCGCTACGTCGCGCAACAGCTCGCGGAGGCCGCCGCCGGCGCCGACACGGTCGACGTCGCCATCGCGCTGCGCCTGGTGCTGATGTTGGAGAATGTGGAGTGCCGTCCCGCGTAAAACCCGCGTCGGTTTCCGCCGCCCGCGCGACCGGGCTCAGCGAGTCCGCTTTGAGGCAACTGCGGTCATAGGTTGCTTTTCGAGCGAGACGGCTCGGTCGCGAATGACCCTTAGCAAACGAGTTCACCGGTTCAGCTTCGCGCCCGTTTGCCGTTAGATCAAGAACGCTTTCGTCCTCGGAGTATTTGGTCCTCGGAGACAGGTATCAAGGCTTAGTCGCGACGAAACCCGGCTGCTGCGCGCGCCAAGTGGGACCAAAGTCGCCTTTGATGATCGCTGTGCGGTGGATGTATGAGAGGAGTCCGTCGCTCAGAACTGCTTGGCTGAGGCACAGCACGATCAGCATCGCGCGGGCACGCGAATGGCCCACCGTCCGGTCCCCATACATGACGGCGAGCACCGCCCACAGCGCGAGGATCGGAGTGACGACGATGAGATAATGGCGGTGTGAGCCAGCGCCGAATAAGGTGAGCAGCGTTAGAAGCCCGCCGTAGCCCCAAAATGTCGCAGTGATGAGCAGCGTTTCCGGCCTGGTGCCGAGAAAAACTTCGCGTGCCGGAGGCCAACCTTCGGAGCGGATTAGCCGGATGGCCTGCAGCAGAACGACGAGAACAACACTGGCCAGAACGACGTAAACCAAGGCCATCAGATAAGTCGGGTGCCCGGCCAGCGGTGGGCCACTGAGATAATCCAGCGTGTGCGCACGGCCGAGCACAGGTTCGATGCCGAAGCCGAACGACTGCCATGGCCAGCGCGGGAAAAAACTGAAATCCGGCACGCTGAAGCGGGTGCCGCCGGGCTGACTCAGCACCTCGAAGAGCCACGGCAGCGCGGGCAATGCACCGACGACGCTGCCGGCGAGCCAACTCCTCCAGGGGAAGGCGGTCCGGTCTTGGACCACTGTCCAGGCCGCAACTGCAAGGGCGAAAAATGCCGCACTCATATGCACCTGCGTCATCAGCGCGCCAAGGAGCCCCCATGCGAAAGCCGCGCCGGCGAAGCGCCGGAAATACCAGGCGGCAATGAATGCGACGCTCGCGAGCGGCAATACGCTGGGCGGCCAGATCTTGCGCTCATAAATCACTTCCACTGGATTGACCGCCCAGAGCGCCGCCGCCCAAAGCCACGGCTCACGCCGATCTTTCGGTATGGCGGCGAACGCAAAAACCACGAAAACCACCAGTGCTGTGGCGTTGAGGCTTTGTACGGCTCGGGCCAATTCCGGCGGGGTGTTGGCGTCGAAGATCCAGTACAGGCCGGCAAACACCCACAGGCTCAGGCCGGGGTTCGGCAAGTTGACGCTGGAAGGCATGCCGAGCCAAAACCAGGCGCCGCCAGCGGCCATTTGCTGGGCGTGCTCGAACGTCCAGTTCTCGTCCCATTTCCATTCGATGTCATCGGGGTAGGCGAAGCGCAGCACAATTCCGACGGCAACGGCAAGAAAGAGCCCGAGCGCCGGCAGCATGGCCCGCAAAGATGGACCGCAATTCGGTGTCGTGACCATCATTTGCAACTCTCGCGGTTACCGATCGGCCCCCACTGAGTGGTCCGGCGTCAGCGGCAGACTGTGCTCGTGTTTATTTTTGACGCGCTCTGCCGGCAGGGTCAGCATGCCATTCTCTAAGTCGATTTCGCTCCATCGCACGCCGCCGATTTCGTCGCGTCGACAGGCAGTGAGTGCGAGCAACTGCACGATCTTGCCGAAATCGTCATCCTTGCAGGCGCGCCAGATCGCGGCGAGTTCAGCATCCGTCAGCACACGATTGCGCGACGTTGCCTCGTCCGGTCTCATGGTTGCAATGACGGGATTGTTTGGGTTCGCGCCCATCAGCCCCTGCTGCATTGCCCATGTGAACACGCTCGAAAGTGCGGATCGAGCGCGCCCCGAGGTGACTATGCCGTTGTTGCGCGTGATCGCATTCAGGCGCGCCGCGATGTCGGCGAGCGAAATCTCGGTGATGGTGGTCGTGTGCAGCGGTCCGAAATAAGCCTTCCCGGTCAGGTATAGCTTTGTCACGCGGTACGACGCGGGGCGGTACTTCCCCTTTTCCATCTCGAATTTTTTCATCTCCAAATATTCTTCGGCAACGGATTTCAAAGTGCGTGCGGCGTTCTTACGTGCTTCCTCTTTCTTGGCCTGCGGGTCCTTCCCATCCTTAACAGCCCCTATCACCACGAGCGCCTTATCGCGCACGCGCTCGACTTCGCGCTTGCCAGGTTTGTCGAGAACATCACCGATCTTGAAGCGCCGGGTGCGGCCTTTCGTTCGATATTGCGCAATCCATGTCCGGCGTAGGCGCCCGCCATCGCTGCGCAGCCGGATGCCGAAGCCGATCAGGTCGTCATCGAAGAAGATTGCATCGGTTTTGCCGGGCGGCAATTCGAGGGTTTTGATCGTTTCGGCTTCGAGTTTCATTGTCGTCTCCCACTTCTCGGAAAGCACTGGGAAGCAAGGTGGCCGGTCACGGATTTGTCTATCGTTCAACAGCACTCCGGGAAACACATGGGAAGCACTGGTCTGACTCTCGGAGACCATTCCTGAATCCGACTGTCAACAAAAATGATGCGAAATCCCGAGCAAAAAACACCAGTGACGCTTCCTGATTGCTTATGAATTCGCCAAAGGAGTAACGGCCCATTAACAGGGCTCTGGCATGGTGCGAGGCCTCATCCTCGAATTCCGCATCCGCCATGGCGTTGCAAGGTCCGTTTCTCGTCGTTGCCGACAGCCCGGCGCCGGACGTCGTCGACGCGTTGCGCGCGGCCGGAGCCTTCCCGATCGTCGAAGCCGGCTGGCCCGATGCCGCCACGGCGGTCGCTTCGGTCGAACCGGCAGGTGTGGTGCTCGCCGAACCTTGCAGCGACAGCGAACGCGCCAGTGAGCATGCGCAGGCGCTCGCCGATAAACTGAAAAGCAGCAGCGGCCCGTTCACGCCGGTCATCGCCCGCCTGCGCGACGACGGCGCGAGCCTCGTGCCGGACGCGCTGGCCATGTCGGCGAGCGCGCCGGCGGCGGCGATCGCACGCCGGCTCGCCGCCGCATCGCGCATCCGCGCGCTGCACGGCACGGTGTTGCGCCGGACCGACACGCTGGCCTCGCGCGGCGAGCAGATTCCCGCCATGCCGACCAGCGATCCGCTGGAGGAAGCGACCGTGCTGGTCGCCGGCCGCGGCCGCTCCTATCCGGGTCTCACGGTCGCCGTCGGCGAGCGCGTCGGCCTGGTCGGCGCATTGAGCGTCGAGAGCGCGGCGCGCGCGCTCAACGCCCGCGACATCGACGGCATGGTGGTCGGCGACGGTTTCAGCCCGCGCGTGGTCGAGGCGCTGTTGACCGTGCTCGCCGAGGACGCGCGATTTCGCGACCTGCCGGTCGCCGTGCTCGGCGGCCAGCCCAACATCGTCGAGGGGTTCTACACGCTCCTCCCCAATCTCGAACGCATCGCCGAAGGCCACGGCCGCCTGGTCGAGCGCTTTCTGCCCTACGCGCGGCTGCATGCCTTCGCAGAGCGGCTCAAGCGCATGCTCAAATCGCTCGACGCCAAAGGCATGATCGATCCCAGCACCGGGCTGCTCGCGCATGAGGTTTTCTGGCGCGATCTCAATCGCGCCGTCGACGATGCCGAAAAACGCGGCGTCGGGCTATCGATCGCGCGCTTCTCCTTCGATCGCGGCGACCGCCGCACGAGCCTCGATGCCGCGCGGCTGGTCGGCCGGCTGATGCGCCAGGTCGATTTCGCCTGCCGCGAAGCCGACGATTCCATCTTCGCGGTGTTCACCGAGACCGATCTGCGCGCCGCTCATGTCATTGCCCGGCGCATCGCCAGCGTGCTCAAGCACACCATGCTGGCGCCCGATCGCAAGCGCTCCGGCATCGAAACCGCGGTGACGCTGGCGACGCTGAAGCCGACCGACAACGTCGAATCCCTGGTCGCGCGGGTGGCGGGCGAGGTTGCCGCGCGCTGAACGCGGCCCCATTTATCACGAGTGAATGCTGGCCGATGCGGCAGCCGGTTGCCGCCCCGAAATTGCGCCAACCGCGAAAGCTTGCAGCCATGACCGACACCTCCGCGCCGGCGCCGCTGCACGTCGATGTCGTCTCCGATGTCGTGTGCCCGTGGTGCTATATCGGCAAACACCGGCTCGAAGCGGCAATGGCGCTCGTTCCCGACATTGCCGTCGACGTCGCCTGGCGGCCGTTTTTCCTCAATCCCTGGATCCCGCGCGAGGGCATCGAGCGCAAGACGTATCTCGAGACCAAGTTCGGCTCGGTCGAACGCTATCACGCGATCGCCGAACGCGTCGTCGCCGCCGCCGCCGCGGAGGGGTTGACCTACGCGCCCGACAAGGTCAGCCGGCAGCCCAACACGCTCGACAGCCATCGCCTCATCCTGTGGTCGCGCAGCGCCACCGATCCCAGCCGCATGAAACAGCGGCTGATGCAGCTCTACTTCGCCGAGGGCGCCGATCTGAGCGATCCCGAAACGCTGATTCAGGCCGCCATCGATTGCGGCATGGACGGCGACCTGGTGCGCAAGCTCCTCGCCAGCGACGCCGACGTCGAGCGCGTCGAGCGCGAGGCCAACGGCGCCAAGGAAGCCGGCATCGACGGCGTGCCCTGCTTTATCTTCGGCGGCAGCCTCATCGTCACCGGCGCGCAGTCGCCGGACTATCTCGCCGGCGCCATGAAGCAGGCGGCTGGACAGCAGACGCGCGCGACGCCGTGAGAGGGCCCTCGTCATTGCGAGGAGCGCAGCGACGAAGCAATCCAGAGCACACACCGGGAACTGGATTGCTTCGCTTCGCTCGCAATGACGAAATAAAATTCCGTTCTCGCGGCGCGATGCGCGCCCGAGGTTTGCTGTACAACGAAGCGAATTCTCAGTCCCCTCGCGAGAAAGAGGGGAGCGGAGCGCCGAAAGGCGCATCCAACCAATGTCCGCGCCGCATCGGCCTGCGTCACCACGAGCCAATGCACGGGGCGCGGAAGCGGGCTTTAGCGGAAGCCCGCTCGCCTTCCGGCGCTCCACTGCGGCACTTGCCAAGGCTGTTACCCCTTGGCTCAGCTCCGGGCCGCGCTTCCTGGAATTACCGGGTGCAAACGGGAGGACCCTCCCCGGCGCCAGTGCAGCGAGCACCTCGCGGACCGGTCATAATGCCGGCCGGGACGATGCCCGAAGCCGCCCGGGTGCGGGGTTACGAGCCCCGCCCGCGGGAACCGCTTCTCGCTCCGCTTTCAGGATCGTCTCTAGAAACGCCCTCGATGAGCAAGATTGGCCGCAACGTAACGGAACAGAGGACGGATGTCAACAACAGGTCGCCGATATCGAGACACATTATTGTGATATATTTTCTGCCGCGGCGTCGCCACCCGCGCTCGCCCTGACGATCGTCCGCCAACGCCCATAAGGAATGCCGATGATCAAGCCCAAGCTGCACCATGTCACAATGAAAACGACACGCCTGGACGAGATGATTGCGTGGTACGCGCTCGTGATCGGCGCCAAGGTCCAATTCAGGGACAAGATGGCGGCCTGGACCACCAATGACGCCGCCAATCACCGCATCGCCTTTCTCGCCGTGCCGGGGCTGAGCGACGATCCCGAGAAAGGCCGGCATAACGGCATGCACCATTGCGCCTTCGAATACGACAGCTTCGCCGATCTGATGGCGTCGTTCGATCGGCTGCGCCAGGCGGGCGTCGAACCGGCGTTCTGTCTCGATCACGGCATGACGATTTCGCTTTACTACAAAGACCCCGAAGGCAACTTCGTCGAACTGCAGAGCGACAGTTTTTCCGATTGGAATCTGTCCAGCGAATGGATGCGGACGTCGGCGGATTTTGCCCAAGATCCGATCGGCACCTTCTTCGATCCGGCGCGCGTCTACGACGCCTTCAAATCCGGCATCGAATTCAAGGCGCTGCAAAAGACGATCCGCGGCGGCGCTTATCTGCCCGACCCCATCCCCAACATCGGTCTGCCGACGCCGTGACGCTGGGCGATGGTGCCGGTGCCGTCGTTAACCCGCCTCGCTCCACAGCTTCAAAGCGCAATGGCCGGCGATGCGCTTAAAATCATTGTCGGTTGATAGCATCGTCAGGCCGTGGCGAATGCAGAGCTGCGCCAACAGAGCATCGATCGTGCCAATCTGAACGCCGGCGCGACGACAAATGTTCCGCAACTCCGCCGCGCCGATGTGATCCTCGCGATCCGGCACAAGGAGCGGCACCGCGGAAAATCGATCCAAAATCTGCGCGCGGGCTCTTGGTCCTGAAAAACCTTGCAGCAGCTCCTGGAGCACAAGGCCCGTCGTCAGGAGCGTCTCCCCGGATTCGATCGCGCGGACCAACATCCGCAATGCCGCGGTTTGCGGCGGGGCGTCACGCCGCAGCGCCAGCGACCAAACACTGGTATCGACGAACAGACTCAATCGCGCGCCCGTTCCGCCTTATAGTCATAAGACGAGTCCCACTCGAGCTTGCCCATCAGATCAAGCAGGCGCTTCTGCCGTCTGCGCGCGATAAATTCCTGCAGCGCTTTGGTAACGGCGGCCTTTTTGGTGCGTTCGCCGCTCACTTCCAGCGCACGGTCGATGAGTTCCGGATCGATCGACAGGTTCGTCGCCATGTGTGACTCTCCACACATAGTATGACACAAAACACTAGGCCGAGCAATCGGTCATTGCGAGGAGCCAACGGGGTCGGCCCGAAGTCGTGGCACCCCATCGCGCTCGCGCGATGGGGACCCCGGGCCGGCCCGATGACAGGCTCCGCAAAATCCGGGGAGCGGCCGTGAGGTTGACCCCGGATATCGCTTCGGTCATCCGGGCTATGCTCGCTGCATCGCCGGCAGGTCCGGCATTGTCCAACATGCCTGGTCGGGTATAGTCATAACCACATCCACCGTCGCGTTCGCCGTCAACGTGAGCGCCGTCTGATCCCGTCCAGAAGACGGAACAAGTCGGCCTAAACGGCCATCCAATAGCGACGGCGCAACGCAAAACTCGGCGCCCCTCGCCGATCCGGGGGCGAACAGGTTCCACATGGGAGGTGCCAAATGCCGCTAGTCGTCGTTATTCATCATCTCAAAGACTTCAATGAATGGATTACGCTGTTCACGGCCAATCCCCCGCCGCCGGTCGGCCGTTGGCGGCTGGCGCGTGGCACCGACGATCGCAACCGCGTTCACGTCGTCGGCGAGGTGAGCGCGGCGGAAGTCAAAGACGTAAAGGACTTTGTGAATTCGCCACGCATGCAGGACGTTTTTCGGCGCGTCAACGCGATGTCGACGGCACCGCTCGAGTTCGTCTGGCTCGACGAGGTAAAACCCTGATCGTCGCGCAATGCACGCTGAAATTCGCGACGGCTCCAGCGAGTAACCGGGATTGAGCCAACGGGTCCGGCCCGAAGTCGGGCACCCCATCGCGCTCGCGCGATGGGGACCCCGGGCCGGCCCGATGACAGACTCCGCGAAATCCGCGGCGCGGCCGTGAGGTTGATCCCGGATTTCGTTTCACTCATCAGGGCTACGCTTGCTCAATCCAAGGCTACGTCTTCTCTCTCGTTAGTGCGGGATAAGAGCTCTAATGGGCGAGGCGAAACGGGAGGTATCACGATCCCGCAGTCAACCTCAGCGCAGCGAGCGTAGCCGCCAGCATGTCGGCTTTAGGGGCGAAGCGGAATCTTCTGCTCGATCAGAGCATTACCGGTTGTGACCTTTTCGGGCATCAGCGGCTCGATTGATGCGGGTCAATAAAGCATTGGAGCGAATCAAATAGAAATCGAACTGGCCTCCGCGTGAGTCTGCACCTGGAAGTAGGCGATCGCGTTAAGACAAATTCCAACTGAAATCGCAACGCCCATGAGAGCTCTTTTTAGATCGTTTCGTAATGGGCATGGGTTTGTCGCCGGCTGTTTCCTCTGTGCTCTGCTCGCCGGGCTATTCCTGCCGATAACCGCTTCGGCCGCAGACCAGGAGAATTCAACCGGCAAATCGGCGGATCGTGAAGGGTTGCCCCCGTCGTCTCGCCAACGGCCGGCTGACCAGTCGGAGAGCACTCCGCGATGGACTGTCTCAGCCGAGGCCATCGTCTTGGGCCGTATGGGTGGCGTAAATCAAACGCTCGTTGAACGCGTGCCGGGCAGCGTACCATTCTACAAACCACCCTACGATACGTCGACTGCCCCTGGCATCGAAGCTTTCAACAGCAACCAGTTTCGACAAGGTTTTTCCGCCGGGCCGAAAATTGACCTGATTTACCATGGCGATTCCGGTTACGGCGTGGAGCTGTCGTATTTTAACATCTTCAACCAGCGCGCCACCAAAATCATTGGTCCCGACAGTCCGGCAGACTGGCTGGTGATGAAGGCTCCCGGCGCGTTCTGGCAGACTCAAGATTTTCCGTACCAAGGAATGGCATGGAGTTCCGGCACGAATCTTTATAACGTCGAGGCCAACGGGCGATTGGACATCACCAGTCGCGTGACTGTGCTGGCCGGGTTCCGCTGGCTTCAACTGAATGACAATCTTCAGGGCACGTTGACCCCCGCAGATCTCACTCAGCCGACGTGGAAACAAACTAATTCTTATTACAATCTCTTTCAGGTCACACCGGGTATGCCAGTAACAGGAAACTACCCCCCCTTCTGGACGACAAGCACGACGAACAACCTTTATGGCGTCCAGATCGGCGTGGATGGAAAAATCCTGGAGTTCGGCCGCTTTTCCCTCGACGGGGTGATAAAGATCGGCCTCTTTGATGACAATGCCGAGCAGTCAACCGGGGTCAGCTTGCAGAAGGTGGTGTTTCCATCGACAGCCACGACCAACCACGCCGCCTTCGTCAGCGACGCCGGATTGCAATTGAAATATCAACTTAGCAAGGGACTCGCGCTAAAGGCAGGCTACGAAGTGCTATGGCTCGACGGCGTTGCATTGGCGCCTGGCCAGATCCAGGAAACGTATACGACTCCTCCCCCTCCCCCCTCGACCGTGCGTGCACTTGGCGTCAACTGCGGGTCAAGCGTGCTTTTTCAAGGAGCCACTTTCGGATTGGAATATTCGTTTTAGAAATGGGCGCCGGTCCGGGATGTCCGCTTTCGCGCCGCTTTCGGGGGCAGAGCGGACGTTATGCGCTTCCGATCACGCACTCGAATTATGAGTGAGCAAGGAGCCGCATGAGCGAAGCGATACGCGGGACAGCGGCCCGATAGGCAGACCCCGGATGTCGCGGAGCCTGTCATCGGGCCGGCCACTTCGGGCCGGACCCGTTGGCTCATCCGGGCTAAACCTGTTCATCCGAGCGACGGTTGCTTGTTAAGTTAGCACGGATCGATGCGCCAATGATCAGGCTTATCTCGATCTTGCAAATGCCGGACACGCGCTACATGCACAGGCCGATAGCCATCGTTGCATGCTTTATCTTTCGCCTCCTTTTGCGTTTTGAAATTCCCATGTTCCTTGCCGTCCACAACTATGACGAAATGGGAACTGGAAGCCTTCGGATCAGTGCTTTTTGGCCTGTGCTCAATAAATGCAGCCGTCATTGAAATTCTCCCGGGTCCAGTTGATCCTCGAAGTGGCCACCACACAATATAGGTTCAAAAACGGACTATTGCACGCACCGCGCGTAAGGCCGGGATACGCGTAGCAATATGCGAGATAGCGTCCAGCGAGTAGCCCGGATTGAGCGGCAGCGAAATCCGGCGGGCGGCTGTGAGGTTGACCCCGGATTTCGCTACGCTCATTGGGGCTACACTTGCTGATCCGTCCTGCGGCTTCGGGCTACCACTTGCGCTGATAATCGATGACGCGCACCACCATGTCCGGGAATCCGCTCAACGCATCGTCGAGGAATTTCTCGATTAGCGACAACGCGCGATCATCGGCAGCGCTCTGAGCCGTAACGGACCGCGAAATCGCGTTCTGCCAGATTTGCGGCCTGTAGCGCACGAGCGAGCTTAACAGGAACGTTCCGAGAAATTGCAAAGCATACTCGGAGAGCTTTGCGTTGTTGATCGGCTGCATCGCATATGTCTGGCTGGAGCCGACATACCCGCCCGACAATGGCATCAGGATATCAGCCGCAGGAACTACCGTCCGATCGCCACCCATAAGTGCCCGGCTGGCTGCAAAACCGTTGTTGTTAGCCTGGATAAGATTTTCCTCTGACAAGTCATCGTCCCGTCGCCCGCCAGCGTTATCGAAGTTGATTATCGAATTGCCCCATGAATGCAGCGCTTCGGTAAATCGCCATCCTTCAAGGAACGGATACTCAGCGCGAAGTCTTTTAATAAAGGCGATCAAGCTCGCCCGATCGGTGAACAGAAACGGGTCGTCAATGCGCAGCGTGCAGTGACCAATGTTTGGCGTGCCGAAATGGAGCATAATCGGGACTGCCTTAGCAGGTGAGCCGAACGTTTGGCTAAACTTGCCCGCAAGGCCCGGCACACGCGCCAGGATCTCTGTGATCTCGATCCGCTGACCGCTCAAGCTCGCCGCGACATCAAACGGCATCTCGTACCAACGCGGCATCGAATTATCGAAGTACCAGATGCGGCCGAGAGGCGCGATTGCGTCATTGAACTCCTGGAATGTGCCGCCGTTCTCAACACGAAGGGCCAATCCTTCGATGCCCGCGTTATCTTGTGTGATGTCCGTCAGTCCATGTGCGCGGGCAAGAGTCGACAACGAGCTACATTTAGTAGCCACAATAACAGCCTGAGCAAACGCTACGATGCCGTAGTAAATTTGCAGCGGTTTAATTTGTATCGGCGCCTCGGCCGCGGCCTCGAAAAAGAGCCGTCCCTGCTGAATACAAACCGCGATTTCCCGGGCGATGCCGGCACTCGGTTTACGGCCTGTTGAATTGCCGATTAGCTCGCGCACGTTAGTCGCACTTTCCAGAAATTTAATATCGTACCAGTCGTTCTTCATGACCACATCCGTGCCAAGCGTAGCCGAATGGCGCGCAGCGCCAGCCAGCTGCTCGTGCTTCACCGAACAGCCCCGGATTTCGCTGCCGCTCAATCCGGGCTACGCTTGCTTCGTTCAATCCGAACTACGCGTGCGGGCTGCCAATCCGGCCGTGATACCACCTGGCGATGATCGGGTCGGCTTCAACGAACCGCTCCAGCCTTAAGCCTTGCACCATGTGGGCAAAAACGTTCGATACCGTACCGACTATCGGTTTCAGCGTTTCCACCATCTCCATATCTTTTCGCGTGCCACTCATCCCGTGCAGATGAAAGTGTCCGGGCGTCCCACCATACAAGTCAACGCTCTCCGGGTATCGCCCATGCACAAAGTTTGAAAACGCACGAAAAATGCTGGAGTAAGCCCGGGCTGCTGGCTTTCTGCCTTCGAGTTCCTCAAATTGCGACGCAATCTCGTCCAGCGTCTTACCAATCGTGTCGTTCACTAATCGTTGGCTTATCGGCGGCTTCTGAAACGGCGCTCCTGGGTCGCGTTCGTAGTCTGCAAAATATAGTCGAATGTATTCGTCAACCTTGGCCCGATGTTGCGCGGCAGTGGTGGGATCGAGAACGAATTCAATATGCGTTGTGCTTTCGATTACGATCCTCAACAACGCTTCCACTTGAAAGATGTACCCCTTTCTTGCCAACTCAAATGAAGCAAATAGTGTATTAAGCGCCAGCACTGCCTTGAGTAGACAAAAGTGCCGGATATCTGGTCTTCCATAACGAAAAGACCTTCCATCTCCACTCGGCGCGAGTCTCGGCTGGTCCAAAGAGGCTGAGTATAAGCCAACAAGCCTTTCAAGAGGCTCTAGCTGTTCCGCCAGCCCCCGGACTGCCTCCTCCATTCCAATCTCTCCGGCTCCGAGGGTCACGCCGCCCGCCTCCCCTTCTCGGCAATCCCGGCGAGCGTGCGCAAGATGCCGGCGGCGCCTTTGAGGCGCGCCGTAGGCGTCTCCCACTCCTCGAAGAAGACGACCTTCATGTCGGGACGCACGCGGGCGCCCTCGGGGTATTTGCCGATATAGGCGATGAGGCCTTCCGGGTTGGCGAAGATGTTGTCGCGGAAGGAGAGCACCGCGCCCTTCGGGCCGACCTCGATCCGTTCGACATTGGCGCGCCGGCACAGCGACTTGATGGAAACGACCTGGAGCAGATACTCGACCTCCTGCGGCAGCGGGCCGAAGCGGTCGACGAGCTCGGCGGCAAAGGCCTCGATGTCGCGGTCGTCCTCGATCTCGGCCAGCCGCCGGTAGAGCGCCAGCCGCACCGGCAGGTCGGCGACGTATTCCTCGGGGATCAGCACCGGCGTGCCGATGGTGATCTGCGGCGACCACTTGTCGGCGACCGGGCCGCTGATGCCGGCCTTGAGACTCAACACCGCCTCTTCCAGCATCTGCTGATAAAGCTCGTAGCCGACTTCCTTGATGTGGCCGGACTGCTCCTCGCCCAGAAGATTGCCGGCGCCGCGGATGTCGAGATCGTGCGAGGCGAGCTGGAAGCCGGCGCCGAGCGTATCGAGCGATTGCAGCACCTTGAGGCGGCGCTCCGCCTGCGGCGTGATCCGCCGCTTGGCCGGCAGCGTGAGCAGCGCATAGGCGCGAAGCTTGGCGCGGCCGACGCGGCCGCGCAGCTGATAGATCTGCGATAGCCCGAACATGTCGGCGCGATGCACGATCAGCGTGTTCGCGGTCGGAATGTCGAGGCCGGATTCGACGATCGAGGTTGAAAGCAGCACGTTGAACTTGCCGTCATAAAATGCCGCCATGACGTCCTCGAGCACGGTCGACGGCATCTGCCCGTGGGCGACGGCGACCCGCACCTCGGGCACGTTCTTGTCGAGGAACGCTTTGGTCTCGGCCAAGTCCTCGATGCGCGGGCAGACATAGAAGGACTGGCCGCCGCGATAGCGCTCGCGCAGCAGCGCCTCCCGCACCACGATCGGATCGAACGGCGCGACGAAGGTGCGCACCGCCAGCCGATCGACCGGCGGCGTGGCGATGATCGACATTTCGCGCACGCCGGACAGCGCCAATTGCAGCGTGCGCGGGATCGGCGTTGCGGTCAGCGTCAAGACGTGCACCTCGGCGCGCAGCTGTTTCAGCTTCTCCTTGTGGGCGACGCCGAAATGCTGCTCTTCGTCGACGACGATGAGGCCGAGGTCCTTGAACTTCACCGTCTTGCCGAGGAGCGCGTGGGTGCCGATGACAATGTCAATGTCGCCGTCCGCGACGCCTTTCTTCACCCGGGCGAGCTCGGCTGTGGAAACAAGCCGCGAGGCCTGGCCGATCTTGACCGGATAGCCGCGCAGCCGATCGGAAAAGGTCTTGAAGTGCTGGCGCGCGAGCAGCGTAGTCGGCACCACAACCGCGACCTGCTTGCCGTTCATCGCCGTGATGAAGGCGGCGCGCAGCGCCACTTCCGTCTTGCCGAAGCCGACGTCGCCGCAGATGAGCCGGTCCATCGACCTGCCGGAAGCAAGATCGGCGAGCACGGCGGCGATGGCGGCCTGCTGGTCGTCGGTCTCCTCGTAGGGAAAGCCGGCGCAGAACTCGTCGTAAAGGCCGCTCTCGATGGTGAGCCGCGGCGCCTCGCGCAATTGCCGCTCGGCGGCGATCTTGATCAGCTCGCCCGCCATCTCGCGGATGCGGTTTTTCATCCGCGCCTTGCGCGACTGCCAGGCGGTCGAGCCGAGCCGGTCGAGCTCGACGCCGGTTTCTTCCGAGCCGTAGCGCGACAGAAGCTCGATGTTCTCGACCGGCAGGAACAATTTGTCGCCGCCGGCGTAATGGATCTCCAGGCAGTCGTGCGGCGCGCCGGCGGCCTCGATGGCGCGCAAGCCGACGAAGCGGCCGATGCCGTGATCGACGTGGACGACGACATCGCCGGCGGACAGGCTCGTCACCTCGGCGATGAAATTCTCCGCCCGCTTCGACTGCCGGCGCGGACGCACCAGGCGCTCGCCCAAAATGTCTTCTTCGGTGATCAGCGCGACGTCGGCGGTCGCGAAGCCGGCATCGAGGCCGAGCACCGCGAGTGCGGTTTCGGCGCGGGAGAGCGCCAGCGCCTGCGGCCACGAGGCGACCGGCGTGAGATTGAACAGCCCATGCTCGGCGAGGACGTGCGCCATCCTTTCGCGCGAGCCGTCGCTCCACAGCGCGATGACGACGCGCTTGCCGGCCGCTTGCAGCGTCTCGACGTGCTTTCTCACCGCCTCGAAGACATTGGTACCGGGCTCGCTTCTTTCGGCGGCGAAGTTGTGGCCGGCGCGGGCGCCGATCTCGATCGCATCGGCCGTGCCTTCGGGCGCGGCGAACGGCGACAGCCGCGCCAGCGCGGATTTTTCCAAGCGCTCGCGCCATGCCGTTTCGGGCAGATAGAGCCGGTCGGGCGGCAGCGGCTTATAGGGCGCGCCGGCACCGGCCTGATCGAGCGCGTCCTTGCGCGCCTGATAGTAATCGGCGATCTGCGCCAGCCGCTCGTGCGCCGCTTCTTCCGCCAGCGGCTCGATCGCGATCGGCGTTCCCTCGAGATAATCGAACAGCGTGTCGAGGTGCGGGTGAAACAGCGGCAGCCAATGCTCGACGCCGGCGCTGCGGCGGCCGTCGCTCACCGCCTCATAGAGCATGTCGTCGGGACCGGCGGCGCCGAACGCCGCGACATAGCCGGTGCGAAACAGCCGGATCGTTTCCGGGGTGAGCTGGAACTCCGCCATGGGAACGAGCTCGAGCGTGCGCAACTCGTCGGTGGTGCGCTGGGTTTCCGGATCGAAGCGGCGGATCGATTCCAGCGTGTCGCCGAAGAAATCGAGCCGCACCGGCGCGTCCATGCCGGGCGCGAACAGATCGACGATGCCGCCGCGCACCGCATAGTCGCCCGGCTCGCGCACCGTCGCGGCGCGGGTGAAGCCGTTGAGCTCGAGCCACTGCGTCACGCGCGCCATCGGCAACAGGGTGCCGGCGGCAGCCGACAGCGATTGCGTCGCCACGCTCTCGCGCGGCACCACGCGCTGCAGCACGGCATTGACCGTCGTCAGCACGATGGCCGGGCGGTCGTCGCCCTTGGCGCGGGCGAGCCGCGCCAGCGCCGCCATGCGCTGCGCCACCACGTCCGCATGCGGCGACACCCGGTCGTAGGGCAGGCAGTCCCAGGCCGGGAATTCGATGGTCTCGATGTCCGGCGCGAAGAAGCCGAGCGCGCGCGACAGCATCGCCATGCGCGTGCCGTCGCGGCAAATGACCGCGAGACTGATCGCCGGCGCCGCGGCACCCGCCGCAATCGTGCGCGCCAGATCGGCGAGCACCAGCCCTTCGGCGCCGTCGGCGATGCCGGCTAGTAGAAGTGGCCGGCCGCGATGCAGACGCCGCGCCGGCGATCGTTGCGGCACCCTCACCGATCCTCCTGGGCGCGCATTTTGCCGGCGTGCCGGTGAAATTCCTTGAGCTTCGCCAGCACGGCGGTGTCGTAGTCCGCCGGGATGGTCTCGGCGCCGACCACCCAGGCGTACAGCGCGGCATTGGGCGCTTCGATCAGGTGCTCGAAATCGTCGAGCCCGGT
>Ga0208188_1000631_pt1 | contig 19850 bp, 18 predicted proteins | sample June2015DPH_8_50_FD_184698 | JGI IMG/M metagenome (GOLD analysis project Ga0208188, IMG submission 184698) | Peatland microbial communities from SPRUCE experiment site at the Marcell Experimental Forest, Minnesota, USA - June2015DPH_8_40... | ecosystem: Environmental > Terrestrial > Soil >...
CTTGAAAAACCTGGATTCCGGCTCCCGGACTGGACACTTCCGGGACAGGCCCCGCCGGAATGACGTTGAAGGACTTTTGCAAGAGGCTCTTCTGTTTACCAATTCTTTTGCAGTGACTAAATATACCATTAATTCGGGCATTATTGAGCAACTAAAGATATATAATAGTGTGGATGTCCGGATTGACTCCATAGACTAGCGGCCATCCGGAAACTCCAGATGGAACGCTGGCTGTTTCCGATGAACATGCAGGAGGCTCTTCATGAAAATAGGCTGCCCCAAAGAGATCAAGAACCAGGAGTTCCGAGTGGGACTTATCCCCGCTGCTGTCAAGGCGTACGTCGATGGCGGGCATCAGGTATGTGTCGAACAAGGCGCCGGCATCGGGTCGGGGATAGCGGACCGGCAATACGAGAAGGCGGGAGCACGCATTTGCCCGACGGCTCGGCAGGTTTGGGAGTCCTCAGAGATGATCGTCAAGGTCAAAGAGCCCCTTCCCGAAGAATATGATTTAATGCAGCCTGGGCAGCTTATATATACTTATTTCCACTTCGCGGCCAATGAGAAGCTCACACGGGCTTGTCTCGAAAAAAAGATAGTGGCCCTGGCCTATGAGACGGTGCAAAAACCTGACGGCTCGTTGCCCCTGCTCAAACCGATGAGCGAAGTCGCCGGAAGAATGGCCCCCCTAATGGGGGCCTTCTACATCGGCAAGATGTTTGGAGGCCGGGGGCTATTGCCGACAGGGGTCCCGGGAGTTGCGCCCGCATGCGTGCTAATAATCGGGGGCGGCACAGTTGGAAGCAACGCAGCCAAAGTTGCTGCAGGACTTGGCGCAAGGGTGACCTTGCTCGACATAAACCTCGACACTCTCGAACATCTGGGTAATGTCATGCCGTCAAACGTTTCTCCAATTTACGCGGACGCCTACACGCTCGACAGGGGCCTCAGGGATGCGGATATCGTGATCGGGGCCGTTCTGGTAACCGGCGCGAAAGCCCCTAAATTAATAAAGCGCGAGCACCTGGGTACAATGAAGCCGGGATCGGTTATCGTCGACGTCGCAATAGACCAGGGAGGCTGCGCGGAAACCTCCCGGCCCACAACCCACAGCGATCCTATATATACGGTGGACGGCGTAATTCACTATTGCGTCGCGAACATGCCGGGTGCTTACGCCCGGACTTCGACTTTTGCACTTAACAACCGTACGGGAAAATACGGCCTCCGGCTGGCCAGCCATGGGCTTGAAACTGCATGCCTGAACGAATCGGCGTTAATGAACGGACTGAACATGTACAAAGGCTATATTACCTTCAAGCCGGTGGCGGAGGCGCTCGGCCTGGAACAATTTTATAAGCCGGCCCATGAAGCCCTTGGCTGCTCTGCTCAAAAAGATGAAAGATAAACTTGCAATCCTGCACTTCTGGACCGACCCCGGGGAGGCCGAGAAACTCATTCGCGGACTTGCCGAGGCAGGTGTCAATTTCGAAGCAAAACTCGTTAAGACAATCGAGGAGTATGTATCAGCCCTTGTTAGCGCAAAATTCGCCGTCATTATAGCCGATGAACGGGTCGCGGCCGAAAGGCCGGATGCTGAGGACCTTTCTCTTTTCCAAATCGCCGGGCAGCTTTCACCAGGGACCCCGTTTGTGCTTCTTTACGACCCAATGCGCCCTGCCCCTGAAACCGGTGATAACGCAGTAAATTTCTGGACTTTATCGCGACAGGACCTGCACCTGCTCCATAGTGTCATTAACCGCGCAATCAAATCGGGATAGACAATAAATCCGAATCGCAAGCCCCGGATCGGGTCCGGGGCGGGCTCTTGTGACCTGAGTTAGAGATCTATTACATAAGTCCCGACTACTTAGGCCGTCATTCCGGCGAAGCCTGCCCAGGAAGTGTCTAGTCCGGGGGCCGGAATCCAGTATTTTTAATAAATTTCAGTTACTTCTGGACACCGGCTTTCGCCGGGGTGACGTAGGCGTTTGCTCAATTCCCAGGCTTGAATTATGTTATAAACTTTAGACTCAGGACACTAGCGGGGCGTCGGATTCTGATCCGCTGTTTCGACAGTTTCGGCGGGTTGGCTGCAACACCGCGTGCCAGAACGATTTAGCAGAGTGTTGAAAAATGATTGGGATTCCCACTTTACAGTAAAAACCCCATGGGGCCGTCACCCCGGCCCCCGGACTAGACACTTCCGGGGCAGGCCCCGCCGGAATGACGAAATGACGAGTCTTTTTAAGGTTCTTTTCCGACCATCAGGCCTTTTTTCAGCAACCTGTTAGGACTTGCACCCCATTTGTGTTTCCTATATGGTGCAGTTGAAAAATATGCACTTAATTCCGGGTTCCGTGGATGGGTATTTTTCAGTTTGGACGCAAAATCATCGCGGTTTCTTTTCTCCTTTTATCAAGGGGAGAACCCGAGAATGTTTATGTCCGACCGTATAAACCGGATAAACGCCACAATCGATAACCACATCCACGCCTGGTCCTCTATTGCGTCTTTCGCCCCGCTCGCTCAGGTTCTCCAAAATGACCGGGAAATACTCTTAGAAAAACTTCTGACCCTGACGGATCGAGGGGTCCCAAAAGGCGAGGACGGACGCGATGCAGTGCGCCTGTTCGTGATCGGCTACGCGCTCGAGCGTATCACCGGCCGCATCACTTCGGAGCATTTCACGATTTTCCGGGATGTGGAAACAGTCCAGGTTATTCTGGAAGACTCATTTGGGGTGATATCTGAGGCCGACTTTGACGAAGTCCTCATTCCTCATCAAACCGAGGCGTTAAAAATCATTATACGATGTCTCTTTCACAGGGTAAAACCGGCAGACGAAAAGGACCTGCTATGTTTTCTCCACTTTTTCTCCCGTGAAAAGGCAAACCTGCCCGCAGACCAGGACAGGACGATGCGTTTTCGGTCAATGATCTGGTTCATTTACCTGGCGATCGAAATCGTAAAATCCGAGCCCACCGTCTGTCTGAAAGGTTTGGAATACTTCAGAAACAAATTCAGGGATTTGCTTGATCGTACCATCGATGGGGCCATCATAAACGAAGCCTCCAAATTCCCTGGGTACGAAGGGGGAAAATGGGAGAGCACTCTTTTTGGCTGGCTCCAGGGCGAAGACCGGAAGCAATTCGTTGAAAGACTCAAACACCAGTTCAACATGGAGAACAGGACTGAGCATGCCAACAGGTGCCTTCTTGCCGGACACAGGAAATGTGTATTCGAGCAGGTACTGGCTTTTTTTTGCAAATAACACAGCGCAAGCCGGAATCTTAAGTATGGCTTGCACTCAAATTCACCGCGCCACAATGCCGGAATGGCAGGTGTCTTGCCAATCCAAAAATTCAGTGTAATGATGTATTACCTTGAGCCTCTTGCAGAACTCAACAAAACCGCCGCCCCAGTGACATCCGCGGTTCAGTGGACCTTGGAAAAACCTGGATTCCGGCCTGCGCCGGAATGACGATGAAGGACTTTTGCAAGAGGCTCCCTTGATAAGGGTATTATTCACACTCCTTTGGATCTGACGCCTGCTAAGGTTGAGCAAGCTTTTTCGGAGAGTAAAGTGAATCCCAACGAACTATTCGAGAGGTTGCCGGAGCTTTTTTTTTCCAGCTTCAGAAACCAGATGCTCCTGGGCAAAATCCCTGCAGAGACGGTGCAGCGAGTTCTCGAACCGCTCCTGTCCAATTTCTACGAACTTATGCTTCAGCTCCCAGCCCACCTGCAGGCCGACTTTGAGAATATTCTAAGGATATATTCGGACATTGCCGAGCGCTTCGGGGTGTGGATCAAGCCGCCTATCCCGGAGTCTTTGCAGCGGTTTGCCCAGTACCGGCTCAGACATCCTTCCCATGATGCTCCGAGCGAGCCGGAATTCGGTATTGCGGCGGAACCTCAGCAGAAACTGGAAAGCCCCAAAATGTCATTTTTGAAAGAGGGGCAGGGATTTTTCACGACCGACAAGGGCAGCCCTGTTTACCTCGAATTTTTTTACTCCGAAGGGGACGATTGCGCTTCATTTGAGTATAAACCACCCAATTTGGAAATAGAGATTCAAATCTGCGGAATTCACGCCGCAACTCTCAGCCCACGAAGACCTAAGCAGAAGGTCCCGGTCGATGACCTTTTTGCAATTATTATGAAATGCGTCCGGGGGGTGGACATCAAAGTCATCGAACAAGCCGTGAATTGAGATTTACAGGCAACATTAATTTTGGATCATCCGGCAAACAATCACCTCCAATATTTTTCGCGCGAAGTCGCGAAGAAAAAGAAGGAGAAGAACAGCGGAATCGAGCAGCGGGAGTCAAAGAGCGGCAACCCAAATATATTATTCACGCGAAGGGCGCGAAAAAGAAAACGGTGAGACGTGGACGTGGTGGACTTAGTGGACGTGGTGGACAGTCAGGGGAATTCTTCTTCGCGGCTTCGCGTGAGATAGTCTTTTCGCGTGCAAACTGTCCAGGTACACGTTTGCCGGAAGGCCCTTAATTTTCGAAAGCATGCAAAGAGATCACTCCATTTATTACAGTCTGGCCTCGGTTTTTGGACTCGGCAAAGCGCCGGTGGCGCCCGGCACAGTGGCGACGCTGATTGCCGGAATTCCCTGTTTTCTCGTTGCCGGGCGTTTTCCCTGGCAAATTCAGTTGATTTTTGCCGGCGCCGTATTCTGGATCGGATGGCTTGCTTCCGGGAAGACGGAACGCGAACTGGGCAGAACAGATCCGCAAGAAGTCGTGATCGACGAACTGTGCGGGTATCTGGTGGCCATGACAGGCCACGCGGTAAGTTTTCCTTCAATTCTTACCGGTTTTTTACTCTTCCGCCTGTTTGATATCTGGAAGCCGTGGCCGATCCGCTCGGTTGAAACCAAACTGACCGGCGGGGCCGCGATAATGCTCGACGATGTCCTGGCGGGAATCTGCGCAAATGTTCTGGGGCTTATGGTTTTGAAGCTTGGGAGTTTATAGAATTACTTTTCTTGACCTGACGGGCGGTGTTTAAAAAACGAGCGAATTAAGATACAAATAGTATAGTTTCCATCCGGAAAGGGTCCTTTTCCGCCTTGGCGGCGGTGGGACCGCCGGCCGAGTTGGCCACTGCCTCCGGCGGTGGCGCAGGCAGGATCTCGACGCTCCGCGAGGCGGTACCCATGTACGCCTCCGCGCAACCCCTCGATTTCCTTGCCATGCCGGAAAATGCCTCCTTTTCGAATCGGAAACAACCAGCGTCCATCCGGAGTTTCCGGATGGACGCTAGTATAGGTTTTGATTGCTCGAGGGAAAACGAATGGAACAAAAAGTTTTAGACTTCTGGCGGCGCCACTCCGCCAATTTCCTTTCAATGGCCTTTGAGACCGGCAGGCGTGAAAGGATTCAGCATCCCGACGGATATGGAAAGTGCAGCCGCGAGTGCGGCGATACCCTTGAAATATACCTGATGTCGCGCAACGGTGTGATAGGTTGGGCATCTTTTTACACGGAGGGCTGCATATACACGGTCGCCTGTGCCAATGCCCTGGTCCACATGATCGATTGCAAGCCGGTTGAGCAGGCCCGGGCCGTTTCACCCCGGCAAATTGCCGACTTCCTCGAGTCATTGCCAAAGGCGGAATTTCATTGCGCTGAGCTGGCCGTCCGGACGCTGCACGCAGCTCTTATCGACCTCAGGGAAACCGAGCGTCAGCCCTGGACCAAATTTTACAGAAAGCTGTAGGAACTTACAGACAAGAATGATCATTCCATCCCGTACCCAATGTATGGAATTGCTCGGGCAATTCGATATGCCTCAACATATACGCAGGCACAGCCTTCTCGTTGCCGAAGTGGCTCTTCTTCTTGCCGCCCGGTTGAACCAAAACAGCTCCGGACTCGATCTGCGGCTCATAGAAGCAGCAGCCCTTTTGCACGATGTAGGAAAAGTGTCCAGCCTCAAAACGGGTGAGAACCATGCCGTCCTTGGAGCTCAAATGATCCAGGGGATCGTTGCGCCGGCCGTTGCCCGTATTGTGGAGGAACACATCTCTCTCGACTCTTCGCAGGTTGCCGGTCCTGTTACGGAATCGCTTATAGTCAACTACTCCGACAAAAGAGTGAGACACGACCAGGTCGTCCTGCTCGAGGAACGCTATTACGATCTGATCGAGCGTTATGCAAAAGGGCCCTCGCACGTTCAATTCCTGCGTCATAAACTCGACCTGTGCTTTGCGCTTGAACGGACAATTTTTTCTCACCTGACCATCGAGCCTCGCGGCCCCGAAATTATGGGAATCACAATTGACCACATCAAAGGAGCTTGACCCGGCATCATGGAAAAGAAAAAGCTGACACTGGCCTTGCTGGCGGGAGGGAAATCGGCTGAACGCGAAGTTTCCCTGAAGAGCGGTGAACAAGTTTTTAACGCGCTCGATAAATCGCGCTACGAGGTTATGAGGTACGATCCCGCAACCGACCTGCCGCTGCTGGCGAGTGATGCCGAAGCGATAGACGTTGCTCTCATCGTCCTGCACGGGCGAATGGGCGAAGATGGGACCATCCAGGGATTGCTCGATTCTTTGGAAATACCCTATCAGGGCAGTGGGGTGCTCGGGAGCGCCATTGCGATGAATAAAGTCCTGAGCAAGCAGCTTTATCTTCAGGCAGGACTGCCCACCCCCCCTTTCATGGTGGCCGACAGGTCAAACCCGCCTCGAACTTCGGCCGTTATTGACAAACTGGGGCTGCCGGTTGTCATCAAGCCCGAGCACGAGGGGTCCAGCATAGGTTTGACAATCGTAAGAAAGCAAAAAGACCTCCGGAGCGCATTCGAAAAAGCATGGAACTTCGACAACCGTTGTGTGGTTGAAAAATACATAAGCGGAATTGAACTCACCGCCGGAGTTCTGGGAAACGAAGATCTGATGGCTCTTCCTCTGATTGAAATCTGTCCGGATGAGAGATACGAATTCTTCGATTACGAAGCCAAATATACGCCCGGGGCCACAAACGAGATTTGTCCCGCCCGGATTACCCCGGAGCTGACCGAAAAAGCGCAGCAGTATGCCAAGCGCGCGCACAACGCCCTGCACTGCCGAGGCTACAGCCGGACCGACATGATCCTGGCCGGGGACGATCTCTACATACTCGAGACAAACACCATTCCCGGAATGACTGCCACGAGCCTTTTCCCGCAGGCGGCAGCAAAAGCGGGCATAGAATTTCCCCAGCTTTTGGACAGGTTGATCGAGCTTGCGATGGAGAAACATTAAGAGGTTTTGGTTTCCATCCTGGGGCGGTGGGACCGCCAGCCGACTTGGCCACTGCCTTCGGCGGTGGCCGCAGAGGCTTCGGGGGGCTCGATAGCCGATCTCGACGCAGCGCGAGGCGGTACGCAGGTACGCCTCCGCGCAATCCCTCGATTTCCTTGCCAGTACGAAAAATGCCTCCTTTTCTAATTGGAAACTGCTAGTGCTCCATCCGGAGTTTCCGGATGGCCACTAGCTACGCCTGCGGTTTTGCTCAATCTTCGCGACCAAATCAGTCTCAAATTATTGTCCATATTTAGACCGTATACCCTAGGGCTGGCGCTGGTTTGCGCCCTGTAAAAAAGCTCGAGAACTGGACAAAATGAGGAACCGTGCTAATATGGTCATATTATGAGAGCAGAAACCGAACAAACCGAGGATTTTGCGAGCCTCTACCGCCGCGCATTCAAGGAATACGGATGCCGCGCGCTCTGGAACGTGCGCGAGCTTGAAAAGCCGACTAGTGAATACGCCTTGGCGATCACCCGATGCTTGCGCGTCGAGGGTGACTTGAAAGCCCGGTCTCTGGCCGAGCGGATTGAGAAGTCCTGCCGGTAATTACAGCTGCGCTATTATCCCTTCCACTTGCGTCCGTCTTTTTGAATAACCGCTCAATAGAATTGTCCTCAGGTTTGCTTCTATCTCTGTTTCCGTATCTATCCTGGTGTGCAGTTCGGGGGCGAGTTCGTCCATACTCTCGAATTCATCCATAAATCCGCGCAGGTGTTCGGGTCTTGCATCCGATTGGCCGTCCTCGCCTTCCCGGCGGCGTCCCAGCCTTTCCAAAATAGTGTCCTGCGGACTCACACATTCAAAGAACAAGATGTTGGCGTCCAGGTCTTGAGCAAGCCTTACCGCCTCTTCGCGCCATTTTCGCCTCGAGAAGGTGGCGTCCAGGATCGCCGAGCGCCCCTTCCTGAGCTCCTCCTGAACCGTTGAAAGCAGCCCCGAATAGACCCGCCCCCGCATCTCGGGCCTGTATATCCCTGTACCGAAGGGCACAGGGCCACCGCGTGCGCTGTATCCCGCGAGTTCCCTGCGAGCCTCGTCGGACCTCAAAAGAGCAATATCGAATATCTCTTGCAGTCTCTTGGCATAGGTGGACTTGCCGGTCCCGGGCAATCCGCACAGAACATAGAGTGTCGGCCTGGCAAACTGCACGGCGTATCGAAAGGCGAGATCGAGATATTGGCCGGCGCGCCTTTGCATTTCGCGCTTTCTGGGGCCTTGCGCCAGTTGGGTGCTGCTCAAACAGGAAATTTTCATCCTCACGACCGCGCGATAGCACGAGTAGAAATCCAGCAGTGTGTATATGCCGTAATCGCGGCTGGATTCGGTATAGCCGTTCAATACCGCGAGGCTTAAATCGGGTCTGGCGAGCCGTTCGATGTCCATGTGAAGGAAGGCGAGGTCAACAGCCCTGTCACCGCATCGGAAACGTTCATTGAATTCAACGCAGTCGATTATCTGAATCCCATCGAGGAAATAGACATGTTCGGCCCTGAGGTCTCCATGACCGTCGCAGATACGGCCTTCTGCAACCCTGCGCCGGAAGAGGTCCCCACGATCCCTGAAAAACCCGCGGCTGGACTCGATGACAAAATCGAAGCGCTCCTTCCCCACCAGGTTTCCCACAAACGGCGCCAATTGGCGGAAATTTTCCTCAGTGTTGAATTCTATGACCTGGTTGCCGCCGTACCGGTCGATTTGCCCGCCGTGTTCGGCCGCAACGTAAAATTCAGCCAAACGGTTGCCAAGCCCCAGCATTTCATCCGGAGTGGCTTTCCCACTAACTATCCGATTGGAAAGAGAGGCGTCATCAGGAAGCTGTTTCATCTTAACAGCGTATTCCACCACTTTGCCGCTGTTCCCGAAATGAAATTCCTCGCCTTGCCGGCTCAATGAAACCACGCCCAGATACACACCCCGGGACAACCGGTTGTTGAGCTTGACTTCGAGTTCGCACATCTTCCGCCTGGTCGTGAGGCCGGTGTAATCAAGAAAACCGAAATCGATGGGCTTTTTCAGTTTATAGACCAACTCGCCTGTTAGAAAAACGACCGATATGTGCGTGTCGCGCCTTTGCAGTGCGGAGACCCTATGAGGATAGAAGCCCGGATTGGCCATGGCCAGGCATAGCTGCTCAAATTTTTTCAGATCGCTCACAGGATTTCTCTATGGTTCACCGCAGAGACGCAGAGGACGCGGAGAAAAGCGTTATAAGACAGGATTAAGAGAAATGCCTATTTCTGAGTCCTCAGACCCTTGTTGACTTTGTTGAGTTTTGGTCTTCTCTGCGTGCTCTGCGCCTCTGCGGTGAATGTGTACAAGAAGACGTGCAGGCAGAATCCGGTCCGAAAGCTTACTTCTGCCTTTCGATAAACGCATAAGCGCTGTGGTTGTGAATGGACTCGAAATTCTCGACGTCCACCAAAAACCAGCAGACATTCGGATCGTGTTCCAACTCGCAGGCTATGTCCCGTACGACGTCTTCCACGAATTTGGGATTTTCGAATGCGTACTCGGTTACGTATTTTTCATCAGGCCTTTTGAGCACCGAATAGACATCGCAGGAAGCGGCCTTTTCAACCAGATCGATAAGGTCCTCGATCCAGATAAAACGCTGGAAGCGGACAGCGATGCGTACCGTGCCCCGCTGGTTATGTGCCCCATGATCGCTGATCTCTTTGGAACACGGACAAACAGTTGTGATGGGAACATTCACCTCGACGACCAGATCGTAGCCTTTCTCCCTGTCCAGAGTGCCGGCGATACGGCAGCGGTATTCCATCAATCCCGCGCTCTCGGTCACCGGTGAGAGCTTTCGAATGAAATATGGAAAGTTTATTTCCATATGCGCGGATTCCGCCTGGAGATGCTCCTGAAGAGCTTGCAGAACAGAGGAGAATTCCCTGATATCGAGGTGGCCGTGAAATTCATTGAGAATCTCAATGAAACGGCTCATGTGAGTGCCTTTGAACTCACGGGGCACATTGACGTACATGTTTATGGATGCGACCGTATGCTGGACCCCGTTGTTTCTGTCCATCACGGTGACCGGGTAGCGGATATCCTTCACGCCAACCTTGTCGATACTGATGTTCCTGTGGTCGGCCTGATTCTGGACATCGATCATAAGAACTCACCCCGTACTGGCGCTAGACTGCTTTGGCCGCCTCCACCAGGTTTTTCACAATTGTTTCGAGACCGGCCCTTGTTTGATCGCTCACCTTGTCGGCAAATCCGGCCTGGAGGTCTGCTTCGATGATCAGTTCATCGTAAGGAATGAAGCCAAGAATAAGTTGACCGCTCAGCACTTCTTCCAGGAAGGAACGATCCCGCTCGTTACGGACCTTGTTGCCCACCAGGCCGATCCTGGTAAGCCCGATATCCTTTCCGAGTTGGCGTATGCGGGAAGCCGTTTCAATGCTGCGCTGGCCGGGTTCCACCACAGTGATCAGCCAGTCCACAGATTTTGAAGTTGCCCGGCCCAAGTGTTCAATCCCGGCCTCCATATCCATTATCACCATTTCATCGCGTCTCAATATTAAGTGCTGAACGAGGTTTTTGAGTAGAATACTCTCCGGACACACGCAGCCCGTTCCTCCTTTTTTGATTCCACCCATGACCATAAGCCGGATGTTTTCTCCCTGACGGACGGAGAGTTTTTCGGGCAGGTCGTCAACCTGAGGATTGAGCTTGAAAAAACCGCCATAACTGCCGGGAACCGACTCGGTCCGCTCGGCGACCAGTTCCCTCATTTGTGAGACAGGTGTGATTTCGGAGGCGTTTTTTATCCCCAGGGCGTGCGCCAGGTTGGCATCCGGGTCCGCGTCGATGGCAAGAACACTTTTCCCGCGTTCGGCAAACCACCTTACAAGGAAAGCACTCAACGTGGTTTTTCCGACCCCGCCTTTTCCACTTACCGCTATTTTCAAAATACTTCCTCCAACAATATCGTGAATCAGGCAGCAGCCTGGATTTTTCTTCCCAGGCCGATAAGCCGATAGACCAGGCTGCCGCACATCACTGCAATGTCTTCGGCAGAAAGAATCCGCTGGATACTTTCGTCAAAAAGAATTGTAGCATCGGCAGGAAACTCTTCATCCCCCGCCCACAGGACCAGTTGGATGCGAATATGGGGAAAGACGGAAAACTCCATGCCGAAATCCCCAATTTCCACAGGTACTGCTCCCAGCATTTCTGCGCATTTTACAAAAAGCCGCCCGTTATCCCCGAAAAAATTTGCGAACGGATCTCTGGCCCGCCGCTGGAACGCTTCAAAATAAAAATGACCATCGGGAATCTGGCGAAATGTGATGAGTTTTCCGGCAGATTTTTTTCCTGCGGCGCCAAGCAAATAATGCGCGATTAAAATTTTGTCCGGAATCGAAACTTCTTCGGCCGAATTGACCTTGGCAATATCGGTTTGAGGATGGATTTCAACTCTATACTCAGTACCTAGAAAGGAAACAATCAAACCTTTCTCAGGTGAAAACACGGCTCCGGCAGCCTTGGCCAGCGAGGCGGGGTCCCTTTTCTTGAGCTCCACGGAAGCCAGGCGAAATGATTCTTTGTAATCGTCTATTCGAGCCATTCCACTACCTCCACTTGCTAAACTGGAAGTTCAACGTTGAAAGGCGCAGGGGAAATTTCACCTATTGTTCGTTCTCGAATTCTTCGGAGCGAGAGAGAGAGAATCCAGTTTGAGCGGCGAGGATGTGTTGTAGCTTGCATCGAAAAATAACGTGATTATCCGTAGTTTGATCTCCACCGAATCCAGGGTTGCTATTCTATATTAAATGGAGTGCTAAGATCAATGGTGCAAGACAGTTTTATAAGCCGATGCAACGCGTGTGGGGCAAAAAACCGCATCCCGCGCTCACGGGCAGGAGAAAAGGCTGTCTGCGGCAAGTGTCGCGCGCCGCTGCATTTCACCGCAGCCTATTCCGAACGCGCTATCGACGTGAGCGAAAGCACATTCGACGCCGAAGTACTCAGGTTCTCCGGCCCCATGCTGGTGCTCTTCTGGGCGACATGGTGCGGCCATTGCCGAGTGTTGCTTCCGATTGTTGACGACCTCGCCTCGGAGTACTCCGGGCTTATAAAATTCGCAAAAATCGACCTGGATAAGAGCCCGGGCCTGGCTTCGCAATATCAGGTACAGAGCGTTCCCACAATGATTGAGTTCAAAAACGGCCGGCTTGTAGATCGTCTACTGGGCGCTGTGCCCAAAGACCAGATCGTCCAGCACCTGCGTAGATTGCTGTAATTGAGACTATTTCAATTGTAATATTTCAAAAAACCTCTAGAATCCCGAACTTTCAGTCAACAAATTCCCTGGCATGAAGGCACCCCGCGCCCGCCCAACGCGTCCGATAGACACGCAATGCGGTCGCGCTCCGCGATGTGAAGCTATTTAGTTTCCATCCGGAAAGGGTCCTTTTCCACCTTGGCGGCGTCAATCTTCGGTCTTGCTTGTGCGGCGTACCCATTGTACGCCTCCGCGCAACCCCTCGATTTCCTTGCCATGACGGAAAATGCCTCCTTTTCGAATCGGAAACAACCAGCGTTCCATCCGGAGTTTCCGGATGGACGCTATTTAACCGATGTATGTAAGTCTATCATACGAGGTCTCTATGCGAGTCAGCATTCTCGGGTCCGCAGGCTCTGAAGTCCCGGGGCTCAATCCCCCGGCTTTCCTCATTGACGATTTCCTTCTGCTCGATGCGGGCACCGTTACGCTCACTCTGGACCAGATCGCCCAATGCCGCCTGACTCACGTATTCCTTACTCATGCCCATTTAGACCATTTAAAGGGCATACCCTTCCTGCTCGACAATCTCAGTGCCATGAATCCGAACTGCCAGATTATCGTCCTCAGCGGCAAAGAGGTGATCTCAGATATCAGAAAGCACATATTTAACAACAGGATTTGGCCGGATTTTACGGTCATTCCAGATGCTCGAAATCCCTTAATGCGCTATCAGGAAATCTCGACACGCAGGCCGGTAGTGATTGGCGACTATAGAATCCTGGCCACCAGAGTCAATCACTCGGTCCCAGCTTACGGATATCTGGTGGAACATGCTTCAGGCTCATCTTTGCTTTATACGGGCGATACCGGCCCCACCGAAGCGATCTGGAAAAGGATGCGCGGCCATAATGTGCAAGCCCTCATAGTGGAGGTTTCATTTCCAAATGAGTTGAGGTCTCATGCTTTGGCCACGGGCCATCTTTCCCCGTCTCTTCTGGAAGCAGAGATCCGCAAGATGCCGAGCACGCCGGGAAAAATCTATATTTCACACCTGAAACCCCCTTACAGGCAGCAGATTGAGGCTGAACTGGCGCGCATCCCCGGTGTCTGCCTGGAACTGCTCGAGGAGGGAAAATCCTTCACCGTCCCCTGAGAGCTTTGCGGGACTCATTTTAAAAAGAGCTCGCGCCAGCAACATCCAATGAGTATATTACGAAAAACCACACCCTCAGTTCTGCTTTTATTGATATCCGAAGTCCTGCTAATTTTTCTTTTCCCGGGCTCCACTATCATTGAATCGACCATAACCGCCGGAGGCGATACCCCATCTCATTTCATTTCTGCCATTGCTATGAGCAAGGGCACTCTGTCTCTTTTTTCGCCTGTCACCTGGATTCATGGCGCGTTTGCCGGCTTTCCGCTCTTCCTTCATTATTTTCCGCTGCCGTTTGCGCTAATGGCGCTTATCTCGAAGGGTGTTTCCCTCCAGATCGCCTTCAAGCTCGTTACGCTGCTGGCCGTCATCCCGTTGCCGGCCGCCGTATATCTGTGCCTTCGACGATTGGGCTACCGGCAAAACATCCCTGCAATTGGCGCTGTACTGTCGCTCCCCTTTCTTTTGATGACTGAAAATTCGATGTGGGGAGGCAATATTTACAGCACTCTTTCCGGCGAGTTCGCCTTCGGTATTTCGTTCATTCTGTACATTATCTTCACAGGAAAACTTTATGCGGACATTTCCGCACGCAGGTCCCCGTGGGGCAATTCAGCCCTTGAAGCCTTTATAGCGATGAGCAGCGGATATCCCCTTCTTCAGTCCGTAATGGGGACCTCCTATTTCATTCTGCGGGGCAGGAACCTGCGATACATACTTCAGCTCCACGCTGCTGCGGCCGGACTCGCCGCCTTCTGGCTGCTCCCGGCCCTGTGGCGCATCCCCTGGAATACGCCGTTTGCGCTTTGCTGGCATTTCGAAAGATGGGCCGAAATAGCGCCACCCCTTCTGTGGCCCTCATTTGCCGGGGCCTTCATGGTAGCCGCATCCGGCATTCGCAACCTCTTTGGGCCCGGGCGGAAATTATCGGCCATCTTCAAAGAATCGAACGACTGTCCGGAACTTTATCTATTTTGGCAATTTGGAATCGCGCTGCTCGGCTTCAGCATGGCGTCTTCCCTGGGACTTGTGGACGTCCGCTTATTGCCTTTCGCTCAGATAATGCTCGTGCTACTCGGCGCAATCGGATGGGGCAGGCTCTTATCGCGTCTTCCTCGCCCCAACCTGTGGCTGGCCGTATTTTCTGCCGGAGTTGTCGCCATTGCGCTGACAAGGGTGGCGACAGTCGATTCGTGGATTCAGTGGAATTATTCCGGCATGGAATCCAAGCCTCTTTGGAACTCTTACCGCCTGGTAAATGAATACCTGAGCGGGGATGAAAACAGCCCCAGGGTAGTTTTCGAGCACAATGAAGTAACAAACGGCGCCGGAAGCCCCAGGGCCTTCGAGTTGCTCCCCTACTATTCAGGCAGATCAACCCTCGAAGGGCTCTACATGCAATCGAGCCCGGATTCCCCCTTCGTCTTTTACATTCAGTCGGAGTTGAGTCAAACCCCGTCCACCCCCCTTTCGCGGTATTACTATTCACGGCCCAATCCCAACCGCGCGGCCGCTCATCTGCGTCTTTTCAACGTCAGCCAAGTTATCGCGGTCTCCGACGATATCGCCAATGCGCTGGACTCCTCGCCCGATTACGAGCTTGGCATCACCTTCCCGCCCTTCAGGATTTATCGCCTCAAAAGTTATGTCGATTCCTACGTGGAGCCGCTTAGATTCAGACCGTTGCGCATTCGGCCTCAAGACTGGAAAAAAGTTCAGTTCGAATGGTTCCGTAAATCCACACTCAGAGTACCCCTTGTCGTGGCGCCGGAGGATTCGACCGATGATTTCCGCAAAGGCCTGCAAGATTATGACGGGGACCCCGAACACATTCCCGAGGTCCCGATTCCAGGATACGAGACAGTTCGAGCACAGGCCGTCTTGGGTGATGGGAAGATCACAATCAATACCTCAAAGCCGGGTCATCCGCTCTGGATAAAAGTTTCGTATCATCCGGACTGGCGTATATCCGAGGGGGCGGGGGAACTTTATCTTGCCTCTCCGGCTTTCATGCTTCTCGTACCCCAGACCTCCAGGGTGGTCCTCACGTTCGACACCGGCGCCGGAATTTATCTTTGGGGGAAAATACTGTTCTTTCTCACTGTCATGGTATTCATACTAAAAACCCTGCCACTGCGGGCCATGCGTTTACTGCGCTTTTCCAACCGGCGGCCGGGTGGGATTTTAGAACGCCGAAACGGCCATAGCCGCACGCACCCTGACCGGACGGAATCTTCGCTCCCCCTGTCCACAAGAATCCGAACAAACGCCAGGTTCTTTGCCGCGTTTGCGCTTATGGCCGCCATCATCCTGGTAGCAATATTTACGAGAAATCATCGTGACCCGGCCCTTCTCTATTGCCTCGCAGCCGGGGAATTCCAAAGAGCCAATGACGGCAAGTCCGGTCCCGGCGCGCCGGTGTCCCGGGATTCAGTTGATCCGGCCCGCCTGGACCTTGAGCTGCTGGATGAATGTATTGAAAAATTCGGCCATTCCTCGGTGCTCGATTATTGCGTGTTGTACAAGGCATCTTTAATGTCCGCCTCGAAAAGATGGACTGATTTGCGCCTGATGCTCGAGGAGTTCCTGGAAAAGAATCCGGATAGTCGAATTTATGCCGAAGGCCTCACATTGATGGGGAAGGCGTCTTTCAACATGGGCCGAACAGAAGACGCGAAGAGGTTTTTTCGACAGGCGCTCTTTTCCTGGCCTCAAAGTGAAGCTACAAAGCAAGCGGGCTTGCGCCTGGCCGAAATGATTGGAGCAGACGCCCTCCTTGAGACAGCAAAAGGGCTTCTTGCATCCGGCAGATATCTTGAGGCCTGCAATATTTGCGGGGCGCTCGCCTTGTCCCCCGACACGAAAATTCGGGACGAAAGCGTTCTTTGCCTTGCCCACTGTTCTTTTTACATGAACAGGAGTGAGGAGGCCTCCAACCTCTTTTTGCAGTGGCTCAAGGATAATTTCGAAGCGCCGGAGTCAGCTCAGGTCCAGGCCGATTTAAGAACATGCCAGGCCATCATTGCGCAGAACAGGGAATGGCTAGCCGGGCCTGCCTCCCCTGCCCGCTCCGGGTTGCTCGTGCGTATTCTCAACTGGGCCGGACATGGGCTTCGCTGGACAATGTTGAAAATCCCTCCTGTAAAATAATCAGAGGGCAAAAAAGGAGAAAGCCGGGACCGGGGGGGGCCTGGCTTTCCACTATGAGATGACAACATCTTTACCTCATTGTCTCTATGGATAAGAACATCACGAAATATATGGCTGCACTATGCGAAATACGTGATTAGCCGCTCTTACCTGCAGGCAAGAGCGGCTAATTGGGTGCTTTCTTTGTTCTTAGTAACGATTTTCCCGGTCGCGATCAGCACGCTCTCTAGCCCGCTCTCGTTCGTAGGCCCGTTCGCGATCGTACCTGTTCGCGTCGGAGTCACCGATATCCACGCCTGCCCCAACACCTCCGACATGTGCGCCGGCATCTACACCCCCTTCTCCAATACCAACGCCTGCCCCAACGCCTCCAACATCGACGCCCACCCCAAAGCCGGCGAGGATTATCTGTCCGTTTGTGCCGTTATCAATAGCGTTTGCATTGCCGGGGATACCGAAGGCAAGCACTGCGGCAAGAGCTATTCCAAAAAAGTATACACCTGCGATTCTCTTCATTTCATCTCCCTTTTGCCAATCATTATCGGCATCTAGTTATTTATTGATACACCATTCAAGGTTTGTTATGGGTGTAAGTTACACTATACTTGTACTTAGGCAAGTTATATGCCAGACGGGCCAATAAATGTCGGTTACTAAGGTTTGTTAATATATATAAACACTTACGACAGGGATTGCCCGTCGAAGCTTGTGGGCCTGGTTCTAAGAACTGTTGCACGCAACACAAGCGTTGCGTTTTTCATGTCACATGTTACACTTCAATGCCAGGGAATACTTTTTGAGCCTAAATGGGCCAAGCCTAGAAATGTGTCCGGTGGTGAGTTGTATTTGAGGTCCTTTTGCAAAAAGTTATGAGCCTTCCCAAAGCGGGTCACAGGCCCAGGACCACAATCAGTCGCCTGTCACCGCAGGTTCGATAACAGTTTCGGGCGCCAAGATCCGATACACTACCCCACCTAGAGCCCCACCGATTAGAGGAGCCAGCCAGAAGAGCCATAGCTGCATGAGTGCCCATCCGCCCACAAACAGGGCTGGGCCAGTGCTGCGGGCTGGGTTGACCGAAACATTGGTCACGGGAATCCCGATCAGATGAATGAGAGTGAGACCCAATCCGATCGCTATTGGTGCGAAGCCTTGTGGTGCTTTACCGTGCGTCGACCCCATGATAATTATCAGGAACATGAACGTCAGCACAACTTCTGCGACAAAGCCTGCCAGCAAAGAGTAGCCTCCTGGTGAATGTTCGCCATAGCCATTGGCTGCAAACCCACTGCTAAGCTCGAAGGCCGGGTTTCCACTTGCAATCAAGTAAAGCACCGATGCAGCGAGAACACCTCCCGCCACCTGAGCCACGATATAGGGCAGCAGGTTGGAAGCCGGAAAGCGTCCGCCAGTCCATAGACCGACGGAAACGGCGGGATTGAGATGGCAGCCGGAGATGTGTCCGATGGCATAGGCCATTGTTAGAACCGTGAGGCCAAAGGCAAAAGCAACTCCGAGCAATCCGATGCCGACCTTGGGAAATGCCGCAGCAAGTACTGCGCTCCCACATCCTCCAAATACGAGCCAGAAGGTGCCTATGAATTCAGCCACAAGCTTTTTACCAAGATTCATGCTGGACTCCTTTAGTTGGACTGACGGTTGTGGAGGTAACGCCATTGCCTTATAGTAGTGATGAGTCTGTAGTCGCGCAAGCGTATGTCAGTGGTTTCCCTGTCCCTCTCCGATATTCACTACATCATGAGAACTTGCCGGAATTTTGAATCGAAGATAATGGCGGGAGCATAACGCATAACGGTTTGACTCGTTAATTTCAGGCCAATCGAGCTTTTGCATTAGAACGTTATAAGGTTCGGGTCGGGCCTTGATTCCCCTCAAATGATTTGAAATGACCGGATTTGATCCGGTTTTGGGAATTTTTCAACCACGGATGGAGGAGCGCAGCGGAGTGGATGAACACGGATGGAGTAGCGTAGCTTGCCGCTGAGGTGATTAGCCATCCGGCCCTTCTCCTGCTTCGAAGTCCACTTTTAGCTCCCACCTGGCTGGTGGCTTTCTCTCTGATTTTGCAAACACTTTCCCGCACTCGTTGGACATACTGACTTGTTCATGGGAACCACTTCTTCGAGAAGGCAGCAAAGCATATTCTTTTACGTGACGGTGCCGGCAGGCGATAGACGTGATTGAGTTCGACCCGGACGTTCCGATCGAACTGATAGAGGATCTGCAGAGGAAGCATAATACTGTTCTGGCAAGACGGCCTTATTGATCTCTCCCCGAATATGGAGATACGGTTAGATAAACCAGGGTGCCACATACACATATGATCTTATTTTCGTGTCCTTTTGAAAGATGTACCTCATAACGCTATGTAGGAGAGATGTAGTCACTTTTCGGCTAGAGCCAGTTAAAATCGTATGTTTGTGCGAAGTCCGGCAATGAAGGCGTTCTCCTTGACATTGCCGGGAGGATTAATAAGTTGGAGGTCAGGAGTGATATATAACCATGGGGTCACGGCGTAGCTGTAGTACACCTCGACTCCTTGTTCGTCGCCGAACCTCTCTATTCTGCCGTTGAGGGTTTCTTCCAGGGCATCGCTTAGGTTGTAGTAGTAATATCCCACCCCAAAACTATCCAGCTCCCGTCCCCGGAACAGCCCCGTGCCCCCAATTCCCCCGTAGATACAGTTCTGGACATAATTGGGATTGCCGTCCGAGATGGAGCCCTTCAGAAATACGCCCCACCCTTGCTTGGGGTTACTCGGATCCTGATGCAGCAGGTGGGAGAACTGAAACCCAATGCTGTAGGAACCCTCCTTGCTCGTGGTTTCCAGGCCTCCAGTCACCAGATTCAAGGACACTTCACTGAAGTCTGGTCCGGCTTTGGTCGTGTAGATGCCATTGAGGGAGAAGGTGGTCGGTCGACCGGCGATCTCGGTGGCGTAGGCAGCCGAGAGGTTGAACGAC
>Ga0208188_1000632_pt1 | contig 19842 bp, 21 predicted proteins | sample June2015DPH_8_50_FD_184698 | JGI IMG/M metagenome (GOLD analysis project Ga0208188, IMG submission 184698) | Peatland microbial communities from SPRUCE experiment site at the Marcell Experimental Forest, Minnesota, USA - June2015DPH_8_40... | ecosystem: Environmental > Terrestrial > Soil >...
GCTGCATGCGCTGGAGCGCGTCCTCGCTGACGAAGAACGACCACTCCATGGCGCTGTCGTATCCCCAAAACCGCACCGCACGTCGTGTCGGATCAAAAAATCGGCTTTGGTTCGGAAAATTCAGCATGGTCCGCTCACGGCTTTTCAGTCGGCGTTGGAGATCCAGCATTTTCGCAGGCCTTCGGCATCCCGCGCCCACCAGTAATTACCCTCCGGATTGTGCCCGGACACATTGAAGGTTTTCAGATGCTTCTTGACCGCAGCCAACGCCTCTTCGCGCGTCGAATAGCGATGCTGCCCGACCTGCGCCGCCGCGGCTGACTGTGTGGCTTTGAGCTCGAGAATCTTGAACATCGTCGGGTTACCGTCCGGTGCAGTCCAGGTTCGCTGCATCGCGCCGGCTCTGGCAAATTCTCGATATCGGGGCATCGCCTTAGTCCTATTCGAACCTCAGATTCGCCGAGAGAATCAGATCGCTCTCCCCCACCACCCGCTCGTGGTTCTCGCTCTTGCTCTTGATCCGGTATTGCGGATTGCCGCCCTCGGCCGGCCGCAGGCTGACAATTTCGTAATGCCCTCTTGCCGCGGACCTGAACGTCGAGGGGATGAGGTCGACAGTTTGCCCGATCTTGAATCTGTGGATGAACTCTGTCATCGCAGATCTTGCTCCTGCGCAGGGAACGCGTTTACCGAGTATATCGTTTTCAAACGGCGTCCGCCGTCTTTTTGCTCATCCGCCAAAGCTGATAGCCGTGATCGTTAATGGCCGTTTCGATGACGGCCCGCGACAGCTTGTGCGGAGGGTCACGGTCGGGCGCGACGGCGCCGATCGCCCGCCAAGGACGGAACTGATCCGGCAGCCGACCTCCGACCAGATCGCCGCCGAACGCCCGCAGGTCGGGACTTGCTTCCGACTTGAAGATGAAAATTCGCATCATACCGCTCCTCTTGCCGTGACATGGCCGTCGCCACTGGAATCGAATTCAGCGACGACGAAATTGGTTGCGCTGCGGCGGCCGACTGACCGACGCCGCCCGCTCGTCCTTGTGGCGAAAGATCATGCGGCCCTTTTCCAGATCGTAGGGCGAAACTTCAACGGTCACGCGATCGCCGGCCAGCGTTTTGATGCGGTTTTTCTTCATCCTGCCGGCGGTGTAGGCGATCAGCGCATGTCCGTTGTCGAGCTGAACGCGGTAGCGCGCGTCGGGCAGGATCTCGGTGACCAATCCCTCGAATTGCAGGAGTTCTTCTTTCGACACGTTACGATCCTCTTGAATGGCCGGTCCAACGCGGCGCGCGGGCGGCGACGTCGCGCCCCGCCGGTGCCGGGCGATGCAGGAAAGCAACCGAAGCGATGCCGGTTGCGGGCTCCGCCGGCTGACCGTTATGCCCCTTCGCCTGACCGTTATGCCGGTGTTCGCGCGGGTCGTCGGCGCGATGCCGTTGCCGGTGTTTGGCCGGGGCGCCGTTTGCCGACCGGGTGGGACCCCGCGTTGCCGCCGGCGGCTCGGAATGCCGCGGCTGCGCGCGTTTGTCGCTCACCGGAATCGACAGGCGAATGAGCTTCTCGATATCGCGGACGAATCCCACTTCCTCGCCGTCGCACAGCGAGATCGCGACGCCTTCGGCGCCCGCCCGCGCGCAGCGGCCGATACGATGAATATAGGTCTCCGGAATGTTCGGCACGTCGTAGTTTACCACGTGGCTGATGCCGTCGACATCAATACCGCGCGCGGCAATGTCGGTGGCGACCAGCGTCCTCACCTCGCCTTTGCGGAAGGCCGCGAGCACGCGTTCGCGCTGATTTTGCGATTTGTTGCCGTGGATCGCCTCGGCGGCAATGCCGGCGCGCACGAGGCTGCGCACGACTTTGTCGGCGCCATGCTTGGTGCGGGTGAAGATCAGAGCCCGCTCGATCGCTTCGCGCTGCAAAAGGTCGATGAGGATCGTCGGTTTCGCGGCGCGATCGACCCGGATCATACGCTGCTCGATCCGCTCCGCCGTGGCGCCCACCGGCGCCACCGAAACCTTGACCGGATCGCGCAGCATGTGCGCGGCGAGATCGACGATGGCGTGGGGCATGGTCGCGGAAAACATCAAGGTTTGCCGCTGCGTGGGAAGCTTGGCGACGATTTTCCGGATGTCGTGGATGAAGCCCATATCGAGCATGCGGTCGGCCTCATCGAGCACGAGACATTCAACGTTGTCCAGGCGGAGCGCATTGCTCTTGACGAGATCGAGCAGCCGGCCGGGCGTCGCGACCAGGACATCGACGCCATTGAGCAGCGCGCGAACCTGGCCGCCCATCGGCACGCCGCCGATCACCAGCGCGCCCTTGATCCGCAAATGACGGCCGTAGGCGCGGAAGCTGTCGAGGATTTGGCCGGACAATTCGCGGGTCGGACTGAGCACCAGGACGCGGCAGCTCTTGCGCACCGGCGGCCGCGGATCGGCGGCAAGCCGATGCAGGATCGGCAGCGCGAAGGCGGCGGTCTTGCCGGTTCCGGTTTGCGCTATTCCGATCAGGTCGCGGCCCGACATCACGGTCGGGATGGTCTGCGCTTGGATCGGGGTTGGCGTGAGGTACTTTTCTTCGGCAAGCGCACGGGTGATGGCGTCGTTAAGCTTGAAGTCGTGAAAGGAGGTCAAAGAAGATACTTTCTTTTATGCGCATTGGCGCGGCCGCGGCGCCATGCGCCGGGCCTGCATTGCGGGTGAATAAGACACCCCGCGCGATCTGGGCTGTCAGTGAAATTAAAGAGCGAGCCGGAAGCCGTTTTGACGGGGTCCGTACACGCGGCTCGCCGCAAGCCCATGGGGCTGCTACTCTTATATGGGCCGCAGATGTGTTCGTTTCAAGGCGCGGCGCAATGAGGCCGCGCTGACGGCGGCAAACGCACCGGCGACCGGAAGCTTACCTTACCTTGCCTGTGGCAGGTTTTTCGGTGCGTCCGGCCTGTTTTTCCGCGGCCTCTTTGGCCAACCGCAGCGCCCGCAACTTCGCCATCTTATCGCGAACGAACCGGCCGTGCGCCTGATATTCCATCATGGCCTTGGCGCCGTCCTTGGCACGCTCTTCCTTCCTGAAACTCGCTTCTGCCCGGGTTCGAGCCTCGCTCGACCGGGCCTCACTTGCTTTTGTCGGCAATCTCATTCTCCTTCCGCGAGCAAATCCGACCTTGTATCATTGATAGTGTGGGAAGGTCGGATTCTGCCCGTCTATGCCCTATATATAGGTATCGACGTGAGGAAAGGTAGGCCGCGCGAATCATGCTCGCGCGCCGTCATCATAGCAAAAAGCCGACGCCTCGTGAAAAGCGGCATGAGACGCCGCGGTTGGCAGGTCAATCCGACCACCCGGCGAGTTCGCCGCTACCGCGAAAATTTCTTGTACTTGATCCGGTGCGGAATGACCGTGTCGGTCCCCAGCCGCCGCATCTTGTCCTTCTCGTAATCCGCAAAGTTGCCCTCAAACCATTCGACGTGGCTGTCGCCTTCGAAGGCGAGGATATGGGTGGCGATGCGGTCGAGGAACCAGCGGTCGTGGCTGATGATCACGGCGCAGCCGGCGAAATCTTCCAGCGCCTCTTCCAGCGCGCGCAGCGTGTCGACATCGAGATCGTTGGTCGGCTCGTCGAGCAACAGCACATTGGCGCCGGATTTGAGCATCTTGGCGAGATGCACGCGGTTTCTTTCGCCGCCGGACAGCGAACCGACCTTTTTTTGCTGGTCGGCGCCCTTGAAGTTGAACGACGAGCAATAGGCGCGCGAATTGACCTCGCGCTTGCCGAGCTGCAGCTGGTCGAGACCGCCGGAGATTTCCTCCCAAACCGTCTTCTTGCCGTCGAGCGAATCGCGCGACTGGTCGACATAGCCGAGATGCACCGACTCGCCGATCTTGATCGTGCCCTGGTCGGGTTTTTCTTGCCTGGTGATCATGCGGAACAGCGTGGTCTTGCCGGCGCCGTTCGGCCCGATGATGCCGACGATGCCGCCCGGCGGCAATTTGAAGGTCAGGTCGTCGATCAGCAGATTGTCGCCAAAGCCTTTGCGCAGATGCTCGAAGTCGATGACGTTTTGCCCGAGCCGCTCCGTCACCGGGATCACGATCTGCGCCGTCTGCGTCTGTTTCTCGCCGGCCTTTTTCAGCAATTCCTCGTAGCGCTCGTAACGCGCCTTGGATTTCGCCTGCCGCGCCCGCGGCGAAGCGGCGATCCATTCCTGCTCGCGCGCCAGCGTGCGCTGGTGCGCCTCCTCTTCGCGGCCTTCCTGCTCGAGCCGTTTCTGCTTCTGCGTGAGCCACGCCGAGTAATTGCCCTCGTAGGGAATGCCGCGGCCGCGATCCAATTCGAGAATCCAGCCAGTGACGTTATCGAGGAAATAACGGTCGTGGGTGACGATGAGGATGGCACCCGGATAGTTACGCAGGTGGCCTTCGAGCCACATCACCGACTCGGCATCGAGGTGATTGGTCGGCTCGTCGAGCAGCAGCAGTTCCGGCTGTTCCAAAAGAAGCCGGCAAAGCGCGACGCGCCGCCGCTCGCCGCCGGAAAGCTGCGACACCTCGCCGTCGTCGGGCGGGCAACGCAACGCATCCATCGCCTGGTCGACCTTGGAGTCGAGGTCCCACAATCCCTTGGCCTCGATCTCGTCCTGCAGCTTGGTCATCTCGTCGGCGGTCTCGTCGGAATAGTTGACCGCCAGCTCGTTGTAGCGGTCGACGATGGCCTTTTGCGGCGCCACGCCCTCCATGACGTTCTCGCGCACCGATTTTGTCGGATCGAGTTGCGGCTCCTGCGGCAGATAGCCGACGCGGGCGCCCTCGGCGGCCCAGGCCTCGCCGGTAAACTCGGTGTCGAGGCCGGCCATGATGCGCAACAGCGTCGATTTGCCGGCGCCGTTGACGCCGAGCACGCCGATCTTGGCATCGGGATAGAACGACAGGTTGATGTTCTCCAAGACCTTGCGATTGCCCGGATAGGTCTTGGAGAGCCCCTGCATATGGTAGATGAATTGACGCGCCATCAGCGCCCTGCCCTTTTGCTCGGCGCCGCTCCGCCGCTGCGCTCGGCGGCGCAACCGCAAACGCGCTCATGTTGGAAAGTCGGCGCTGATGTAGCGATCCGCCGCGCCGAGGGCAAGCACCGCCGCGCGAGCCCGACCCGTATGGCTGGGCTGGCTCGCAGCCGGTGAGATCGCGCCCCCGACCGCGGCAACATTTCGTAAATCCTGACGACATTTCGGTGCCGCCGGCGACGATTCGCACCAATTTTTAATGATTTGTCGCCGAAACTTTGCGGCAAAGGCTCGCCTCTCCGGCTGACGCTTCAACCGCGGATGTCAGAGCAGGCGGCTAGGGCAGAGGCCTGGGAGCACGTCATGGGCCATCATTTCACCAACGCCGTCCGCGAGCTGTGGCGGACCTTCGCCGAGCTGTTCAATCCCTATCATCCGGAACTGCACTATATGCGCGGTCCCGGCCCGAAATGGCACGCTAAGCGCCCGGCGCCCTGACGTCCGCCGCAGCGGAACACGCCCGCCGCCAAGGCGCGGACCTGGCGCATTTCCCGCAGTTTCCTGCTCGTCGGACGCTTGTCTTCCGAAGGCCGTCGTGAGACGCCTACGAGCCCTTCCGAGTAGGCGGCATTCATGGCGCTGCGCTGTGCAATTCTCGACGATTATCAGAACGTCGCGCTCACTTTTGCCGACTGGTCGAAGGTCAAGGGCGACGTGGAGATCAGGGTGTTCAATGAACATCTCGGTTCCCAGGACAAGGTCATCGCGGCGCTGCAGGGCTTTGCCATCGTCTGCGCCATGCGCGAGCGCACGGCCTTCCCGCGCGCGGTGATCGAGGCGCTGCGCGATCTGAAGCTCCTGATCACCACCGGAATGCGCAATGCCTCGATCGACCTCGAGGCCGCCAAGGCGCGAGGCGTCGTCGTCTGCGGTACGCCGGCGTTCGGCAATGCGACCAGCTGCCCTCGCCGTCGGCCTGATGCTCGAGCTGACACGCCACATCGGCTACGAGAACGCCCGGCTCAAAGCCGGCGCCCTCTGGCAGACGACCATCGGGCTCGACCTCGAAGGCATGACGCTTGCGCTTCTCGGCCTCGGCAGGCTCGGCGGCCGCGTCGCCGCGATCAGCAAGGCGTTGGGGATGAACCTCATCGCCTGGAGCCAGAACCTGACGCCGGAGCGCTGCAAAGAGGTCGGCGTCGAGTCGGTGAGCCGCGACGATCTGTTCCGCCGTGCGGATTTTCTGTCCATCCATTTGCAGCTGTCGCCGCGCACCCGCGGCCTGGTCGGCACGCGCGAACTCGGCCTGATGAAACAAAGCGCCTATCTCATCAATACCTCGCGCGGGCCGATCGTCGAGGAGGCCGCGCTGATCGCCGCACTGCGCGAAAAGCGCATCGCCGGCGCCGGCCTCGACGTGTTCGATGTCGAGCCGCTGCCGCTCGATCATCCGCTGCGCCAGCTCGACAATGTCGTGCTCACGCCGCATCTCGGCTACGTGGTCGAGCAGAATTATCGGGCCTTCTTCGGCGGCATGGTCGATGACATCCGCGCCTACCTCGACGGCCACCCGGTGCGCGCGCTGACGTAACGACCCCTCGATTTTCACAGCTTTTGCCCCAGACGCCGGGGAAGTGCCCCTATTGAAAATTTCGATTGCAATACTGAGTGCGAATCACTAAACGTAAGAATACATGTTCTAAACATCACTTCTCATGTTATTACATGCTTACCGCCGGTCAACTTAGGGCCTCGCGCGCGCTCCTTGGCCTCGACCAACGCAAGCTTGCCGAGGCGGCCGGGCTGTCGCTACCGACCATCCAGCGCATGGAAGCGAGCGAAGGCGTGATCCGCGGCAACGTCGATTCGCTGATGAAGCTGGTTGCGGCGCTTGAGGCGCTCGGTCTCGACTTCATTGCCGACAATGCGCCGAGCACCGGCGGCGGCCGCGGCGTGCGGCTCAAGAGGTCGGCGCCATGACGCTGACGATCGCACTCGTGTGCGCCGCGGCGTTGCTCGCGCTGGCGGCGGTCGGCGTGATCATGGGGCGCTCTCCCGCGAGCACGCGGGTCGTCTACGGCGCGAGTCTCATCATTACCGCGATGTCGTTCATCGCCGGACTGGCGCATCTCCTCGGCGCGACGACGCCTGTCAGTCTCACGCTGCCGCTCGGCGTCCCGTGGCTCGGCGCGCATTTCCGGCTCGACGCGCTCTCCGCCTTTTTCCTCATCGTGGTCGATCTCGGCGCCATGAGCGCCAGCCTGTTCGCGCTCGGCTATGGCGAGCACGAAACGGCGCCGCGGCGCGTGCTGCCGTTCTACGCCGCCTTCCTCGCCGGCATGACGCTGGTCGTACTCGCCGACGATGCTTACACGTTCCTGTTCTCGTGGGAGTTCATGTCGCTCACCTCCTGGGCGCTGGTGATGTCGCACCCTCGCGTCCCGGAAAACGTGCGCGCCGGCTACGTCTATCTGGTGATGGCGAGCTTCGGCACGCTCACGCTGCTGTTCGCCTTCGGCCTCCTTGCCGGCCCGGACGGCCTCTACACTTTCGCGCAGATGCGCGCCGCGCATCCCTCGGCGGCGCTCGGCGCGCTGGCGCTGATCCTGGCGCTGATCGGAGCCGGCTCCAAGGCTGGCATCGTGCCGCTGCATGTGTGGCTGCCGCTCGCGCACCCGGCGGCGCCGAGCCACGTCTCCGCGCTGATGAGCGGCGTGATGACCAAGGTCGCCGTCTACGGCTTCGTGCGCATCGCCTTCGAGCTCGCCGGCCCACCGGCCTGGTGGTGGAGCATCGTCGTGCTCGCCGTCGCCGGCGCGACGACGGTCATGGGTGTGCTCTATGCGCTGATGCAGCACGATCTGAAGCGGCTGCTTGCCTATCACACGGTGGAGAACATCGGCATCATCTTCATCGGGCTCGGCCTGTCGCTCGCCTTCAACGCCAACGGCCTGCCGTTCGCCGCGGCGCTGGCGCTGACTGCCGCGTTGCTGCATGTCTTCAATCACTCATTGTTCAAGAGCCTTCTGTTCTTCGGTTCCGGCGCGGTGCTCACCGCGACCGGCGAACGTGACATGGAGCATCTCGGCGGCCTCATCCACCGCATGCCGCAGACCGCGTTCGTTGTCCTCGTCGGCTGCGCGGCGATCTCGGCGCTGCCGCCGCTCAACGGTTTCGTCTCCGAATGGCTGACGTTCCAGGCAATCCTGTTGAGCCCGCAGCTGCCGTCGTGGGGGCTGAAGCTCATGGTGCCGGGCGTCGGCGCCTTGCTCGCGCTTTCCGCCGCGCTCGCCGCCGCCTGCTTCGTCAAAGCCTATGGCGTAACGTTTCTCGGCCGCCCGCGCACCCCCGCCGCCGAGCGCGCGAGCGAAACCGACCGCTTCTCGCTCGCCGCGATGTTCTTTTTGGCGGCGCTCTGTCTCGTCGTCGGCATCCTGCCCGGCGTATTTATCGATGCACTCGCGCCGGTCAGCACGGCGCTGATCGGCGCGCGCATGCCGCCACAGATCGGCGCGCAATGGCTCTCGATCGTGCCAATTGCCGCGAGCCGCAGCTCTTATGACGGCCTGCTGGTCTTTTTGTTCATGACTCTATCGGGCACGCTCGCGGCGTATGCGATCCACCGCTTCGCCTCCGACCGCTTGCGCCGCGCGCCGGCCTGGGACTGCGGCTATCCCGACTTGAGCCCGGCGACGCAATACACCGCCATGAGCTTCGCGCAGCCGATCCGCCGCGTGTTCGGCACGTTTGTGTTCCGCGCCCGCGAGCAGGTCGACATGCCGCCGCCCGGCGACATGCGTCCGGCGCGGTTGACCGTCCGAATCACCGATCCGATTTGGGACTTCCTCTACGCGCCGCTCGTCGTCGGTATCGGCGCTGTCGCCGATTGGCTCAATCGTCTGCAGTTCCTGACCATCCGGCAGTTCCTCAGCCTGGTGTTCTGCGCGCTGGTCATTTTGCTTCTGGTGCTCGCCATATGGTCCTGATCCGCGATCTGATCATCCAGGGCGTGCAGATGATGCTGGTGCTGTTGCTGGCGCCGCTGTTCACCGGCTTCGTGCGCAAGGTGAAGGCGCGGCTCTTACGGCGGCAAGGCCCGCCGCTCATTCAGCCCTACCTCGACCTCATCCGCCTCACCCGCAAGGACGTGGTGCTGGCGGAGTCGGCCTCCTGGCTGTTTCGCGTCATTCCCTATCTCGTCTTTGCCGCCACCTGGGTCGCCGTCGCGCTGGTGCCGACCTTCCGCACCGGGCTGTTGTTCTCCTGGTCGGCCGATCTCATCGCCATCATCGCGCTGCTCGGCAGCGCGCGCTTCTTCCTCGCCCTCGCCGGGCTCGACGTCGGCACGAGCTTCGGCGGTATCGGCTCGAGCCGCGAGGTGATGATCGCCTCGCTCGCCGAGCCGGCGATGATCATGATCGTGTTCACGCTCGCCTTGATCGCCGGCTCGACGCAGCTATCGAACGTGGCGGAATTCATGGCGTCGCCGCAGGTCGGGCTGCGCGTCTCGCTCGGGCTGGCGCTGATCGGTCTGGTGATGGTCGCAATCGCCGAGAACGGCCGCATTCCCGTCGACAACCCGGCGACGCACCTCGAACTGACCATGGTGCATGAGGCCATGGTGCTCGAATATTCCGGCCGGCATCTGGCGCTGATCGAGCTTTCCAGCTCGCTCAAGCTCCTGCTTTACGTCTCGCTGCTCGCCTGCCTGTTCGCGCCCTGGGGCATCGAGGCGGCCGGCGCCTCCGTGCCGACGCTGGCGCTTGGCGCCGCCGCCTACGTGGGAAAACTCGCGGTCGGCGGCTTCCTGCTGGCGCTGTTCGAGACCTCGATCGCCAAGATGCGCGTGTTCCGCGTGCCGGAATTCCTCGGCGTCGCCTTGATGCTCGGCCTGTTGGCGACGCTGCTGCGGTTCGTGTCCGGGAGCTTCTGATGAGCAGGATCGATTTCGACATCGCCCACCTGCTGGCCGGCTCGCTGGTGCTGATCAGCTTTCTCGAGCTTTATCAGGACCGCCTCTACGCCCTGCTCAACGTCTTTGCCGCACACGCGCTGGTGCTGGCGGCCTCGGTCGCCTGGCAGGCTTTCGTCCAGGACGCGCCGCATCTGTACGTCACCGCGGCGATCGCGCTCACCTTCAAGGCGATCGTCATTCCGGTGGCGCTGCACCGCATCATCGTGCGGCTCGGCATTCATCGCGAGATCGAAAAGGTGGTGGGCGTCGGCACCGCCATGCTCGCCGGCATGGGTCTGGTCGCGCTTTCCATGGTGGTGATGCTGCGCGTCACCCACGGCGCCGATCCGCTGGCGCGCGAGGATCTGGCGTTCGCGCTCTCGGTGGTGCTGCTCGGCCTGTTGATGATGGTGACGCGCAGGAATGCCGTCAGCCAGGTGATCGGCTTCATGTCGCTGGAGAACGGCCTAGTGCTGGCGGCGACCGGCGCCAAGGGCATGCCGCTCGTGGTCGAGATCAGCGTCGCCTTCTCGATCCTCATCGCCTTCATCGTGATCGGAATCTTCCTGTTCCGCATCCGCGAGCGCTTCGACACGGTCGACGTGCAGGTGATCGACCGCTTTCGCGGAGAGCGCCGATGACGTTCGATGCCCTGACCGGGGTGCTTCTGATTCCCGCCGTCGCCGCCGCGCTGCTGGCGGCGCTGCCCGGTTATCGCGTCACCGCGCGGCTCAACGTCGCGGCGACGACGCTGACGCTAATCTGTGCGCTGTCGCTGTTCTTCAGCCGGCCGGAACCGGGCGTTTATCTCCTGGTCGACGACCTCAACGGCACGTTCATCGTGCTCACCACCTTCGTCGGCTTCACCACCAGCGTGTTCAGCCTGAGCTACATCGGCCACGAGCTCGAGACCGGCCGTTTGACGCCGCCGTTCGTGCGCTTCTACCACGCCATGTATCAGGTGCTGATGTTCGCGATGAACCTGGCGCTGATCGCCAACAATATCGGGCTGATGTGGGTGGCGATCGAGCTGGCGACGCTGACCACGGTGCTCATGGTCGGCATCTACCGCACCCACGAGGCGCTCGAGGCGGCGTGGAAATATTTCATTCTCGGCAGCGTCGGCATCGCGCTGGCGCTGTTCGGCACCATCCTCATCTACATGGCCGCGCGGCCGGTCATCGGCGAAGGCCTCGCCGCCATGGAGTGGACCGTCCTGGTCACTCGCGCCGGCGCCTTCGACCCGGCGCTGCTCGATGTCGCGTTCGTGTTTCTGCTGCTCGGTTACGGCACCAAGGTGGGGCTGGCGCCGTTGCACGCCTGGCTGCCCGATGCCCACGCCGAGGGCCCCACTCCGATCTCGGCGGTGCTGTCGGGCTTGCTGCTCAACGTCGCGCTCTACGCGCTGTTGCGCTTCAAGATGCTGCTGGCGGTGAACGCGGCGGCGCTGGCACCCGGCCCGCTGATGGTGACGCTTGGCTTGCTGTCGCTGGTGTTCGCGGCCTTCATGCTCTACCGCCGGCGCGACATCAAACGCCTGTTCGCCTATTCGTCGATCGAGCACATGGGCATTATCGCGTTTGCTTTCGGCATGGGCGGCCCGATCGCCAATTTCGCCGGTCTGTTGCACATGACCATGCATTCGCTCACCAAGTCGGCGATCTTCTTCGCCGTCGGCCATATCGCGCAGGTCAAGGGCACCCAGCGCATCGCCGACATGGGCGGGCTGACAGAGACGCATCCGGTGCTCGGCTGGGCGCTCATTCTCGGCGTCGTGGCGATCGCCGGACTGCCGCCGCTCGGCATTTTCATGAGCGAATTCCTGATGGTGACCTCGACCTTCGCCCGCGCGCCGCTGCTGGCGCTGGTTCTTGTTTTCGGCATTCTGGTCGGCGTCGCCGCGCTGTTCCTGCGGCTCAACAGCATCGCCTTCGGCGAGCCGCGCGGCTCCAGCGCCAAGGCGCAGGCGTCCTACGCGCCGATGTTCGCGCATCTGGCGCTGGTGCTCGCCGCCGGCATCTACATGCCGCCGGCGCTGGTCGCTTGGTTCCAGAACGTCGCCGGGCTGTTGGGTTAGGCCGATGCCGCCGCTCATCGACATCATCCCGCACGGCGAGCGCGTCGAGGGCCACCGGCCATGGCCGCGCCTCATCGTCACGGCCGACGAATGGCGCCATGTCGCGCGCGAAATCGCCGCCGGCCGCGCGACGCTGTTCGGCCTGTGGGGCGACAGCGGCGCCGTGCCCACGGTGCACATGGCCATCATCGCGGACACAACCGGCGAGATCGTGGTGATCAGCCTCGCCTGTCCGGCGAGAAAATTTCCCTCGGTCGGCGCGCTGCATCCGCCCGCCATCCGGCTCGAGCGCGCCATTCACAGCCTCTATGGGCTAACACCGGTCGGCGCGCCGGACGCGCGGCCCTGGCTCGATCTCGGGTTCTGGGACGTGCAGCATCCGCTCGGCGTCCGCCAGCCGGCGCCAGCCGAGCGTCCGGCCTACGCGTTCCTGCCGGTGGAAGGCGAGAGCCTGCATCAGATTCCCGTGGGCCCGGTGCACGCCGGCATCATCGAGCCGGGGCATTTCCGCTTCACCGCCGGCGGCGAAACGGTGGCGCGGCTCGAACAGCGGCTCGGCTACGTGCACAAGGGCATCGAGTCGCTGATGACCGGCGCGACCATCGAACAAGCAGCGCGGCTCGCCGCGCGCACCTCGGGCGACAGCACCGTCGCCTATGGGATCGCCTTCGCGCAGGCGGTCGAGGCAGCGCTCGCCATTGAGGCACCGCCGCGCGCAAAATATCTGCGCGCGCTGATGGCGGAGCTGGAACGGCTGGCCAACCATTTCGGCGACATCGGCGCCATCTGCAACGACGCCTCCTTCGCGCTGATGCACGCGCATTGCAGCATCCTGCGCGAGCAGGTATTGCGCGCCGCCGACGCTTGCTTCGGCCACCGGCTGATGATGGATCGGGTCGTGCCGGGCGGCGTCGCCGACGATATTCATCGCAACGGGCCAACGCTGGTTCGCGATACGTTACAGCACATCCGCGCGCGATTTCCGCGGCTGGTCGAGCTGTACGACAACACCGCCTCGCTGCAGGACCGCACCGTGGCGACCGGTGTTGTTGCCGCCGAGCTGGCCCGGCAGTTCGGCGCGGCGGGCTATGTCGGCCGCGCCAGCGGGCGCGATTTCGACACGCGGCGAACGCCTGGCTATGCGCCCTACGATCAACTCGACTTCGCGGTCCCGGTGCTGACGACGGGCGACGTCAATGCCCGCGTCTGGATCCGCATTCGCGAGGTGGAGCAGAGCCTGAAAATGATCGAGCGCATTCTCGCGCATCTTCCGGACGGACCGGTCGCGAGTGCGCTCGATGGCGACGACGGCGGCAACAGCGGCAACGGCGAAGGACTGGGCCTGGCCGAGGGTTTTCGCGGCGATGTGCTGGCGTGGGTTCGGCTGAAGGACCTTCACGTCGCGCGCTGTCATCTGCGCGATCCTTCGTGGTTTCAATGGCCGCTCCTCGAAATCGCGGTCGAGGGCAACATCGTCGCCGACTTCCCGCTCTGTAATAAGTCGTTCAATTGCTCGTATTCGGGACACGACCTCTAGCGCATGTTCAGGAAAAGTGGGAACCGGTTTTCCGTATAGAACGCGCACAACTAAAAAGGCGATTTATGCGCAGAACATTGCTGGAAAGCCTTACCAGCCGGCCGTTGACCGAAACGCCGCCGGCAACGGATGACGCCGCGCTTGCCGAATTGGCGGCGAGCGTCGAGCGCGCGGCGCGGCGCCGGCTCGGCCGCAGCCTGGCAATCCGCCAGGTCGATGCCGGCTCCTGCAACGGCTGCGAGCTTGAAATCCACGCGCTCAACAACGCCTTCTACGATCTCGAGCGCTTCGGCTTGCGCTTCGTCGCGTCGCCTCGCCATGCTGACGTGTTGCTCGTCACCGGGCCGGTCACGCGCAACATGAGGCAAGCGCTCGAACGCACCTACAACGCGACGCCGGATCCCAAATGGGTGGTCGCGGTCGGTCATTGCGCGGCCGAGGGCGGTGTTTTCGCCGGCAGCTACGCCGTCGCCGGCGGCGTCGGCGCTGTTGTTCCGGTCGATCTGCACATCGCCGGCTGCCCGCCCACACCGCTGCAATTGCTGCAGGGGCTGCTGGCGCTACTCGCCGGCGCATCGGAGGCATGATCGCCGCGTCACCCGTGACGGATCTTGAGCACCAGAACGATCGCCGTCATTGCCAGGGTGACGATGCTCGAGCCGATCAGCGGCCCGTCGACGATGGCGAGCCCATAGACGAGCCACAGCAGAACCCCGAGCGCCGACAGCGTCGTGCCAGGCAGAGAAATCGCGCGCGTCTCCCGCTCGCGCACGATCTTGACCGCTTGCGGTACCCAGCACAGCGTGGTCAGAACGGCACCGGTGGCGCCGATCGCGTCGACGACCGCTGAAGCCATCATCGATCCTCGTGCCGGAACCCGGTCAACGCGCCGCGCGGTTACCAATCGCGGCGCAGCGAATCGGCACGAATGTTATTCGCGCACCGGTGAGACTGTGATGACAAAGACAGGTCGCTTATCGGGTGAAGTCAAATGCCGTGTCATCGGATCGTCACGCACGAATCGTAGAATCATCAAGACGTTGGGTTAGGTTTTGTTCCGGGTGTCGCGTAACGGCAGTGGCGCGCATCTGATGAGAGTCACCAACGTCTACGGAAATACCATGAACGTTTCCGACCACACCACGCGCGTCTTCGACACCGACCTTATCCAGCTCACGCAAATGGTCGCGCAGATGGGCGGCTTCGCCCAGAAGCAGATTACCGACGCGATCGACGCTCTGACTCGGCGCGACGTCGGTCTTGCGCGACGGATCATTGCCGCCGACGCGACGGTCGACGATCTGCAGCGACAGATCGAGGACAAGGCCATTGCGACGATCGCGCTGCGACAGCCGATGGCGATCGATCTGCGCGCGCTGGTGGCGATGTTGCGCATCGCCAACGACCTCGAGCGGATCGGCGACCTGGCGAAGAACATCGGCAAGCGGGTCATCGCCGTGAGCGGCGATAATTCGCAGCGCACGCTGATGCGCGGGCTCAAGCACATGGCGGCACTGGTGGTCTCGCAACTGGCCGCCGTGCTCGACAGCTTCGTCGACCGCAATCCGGGCAAGGCGCTGCAAGTCTGGCAGGGCGACAAGGAGGTCGACGCGCTCTACGTCTCGCTGTTCCGGGAATTGCTCACCTACACGATGGAGGATCCCGGCGCGGTATCGATGTGCATCCACCATCTGTTTTGCGCCAAGAACATCGAGCGAATTGGCGATCACGCCACCAACATCGCCGAGGCCGTGCATTACATGGTCGAGGGCCATGCCATCGCTGGCGAGCGGCCCAAAGGCGATACGTCGAGCTATGTCGGTGAGACGCGACCGCTGGCGAGCAAGGTGCCAGCCTAGCTGCGCCAGGCTGCCGCCATCTTCCCCCTAGAGGTTCCCGGTTGCCGCGTTAACCGCTCATTAGGGTTAACGGTCTATTGCTGACCGGCGCTGCGGCGATGGCGCGCCCGGCGGCATGGTGCCTCTTTTGGCAGCGATCGAGATGCGTTCGACCCGATCTTGCTCTGCACGCCTGTTGGCCTCGGCCGCGCTGCTTGCTTTCGTTGCCGCGGCAACGGCCGGATGCCAGACGACGCAGAGTACCGAGACAACCGGCGCGCTGCCGCTCGCCGCGGCCGAGCATCCCGAAGCCGACGGGCGCCGCGACGTCGACGTCTACGGGCAGCAATATCGCGCCAATCCAACGAACCGCGACGTGGCGCTGCGCTACGCGCAGGCGCTGCGCGCGACCGGACAACGCGCCCAGGCGGTCGCCGTCCTCGAGCGCGCTTCGCTGGAGAACCCGCGTGACAAGGCCGTGCTCGGCGCCTACGGGCGCGCGCTGGCCGAAGCCGGTGATTATAACCAGGCCCTGGAAGTGTTGGGCCGCGCCCATTCGCCGGACCAGCCGGACTGGCACATTCTTTCGGCGCAGGGCGCCGTGCTCGACCAAATGGGCCGTCATGCCGAGGCGCAGCGCTACTACCTGACCGCGCTCAAGATCGTTCCCGATGACCCTTCCGTGCTCTCGAATCTCGGGCTTTCCTATGCGCTGGCGAAGAATCTGCGGAGCGCAGAGGCGACCTTGCGCCGCGCCGCCGCCCGGCGTCCGGTCGATCCGCGGGTGCGGCAGAACCTCGCGCTGGTGGTCGGCCTGCAAGGCCGGTTCGCCGACGCCGAAGCCATCGCCCGCGCCGATTTGCCGCCGGATGAAGCCGCCGCCAATGTCGCCTATCTGCGGCAGATGCTCGCGCACCGCAGCGAGCTTCGCAGCCCGAAGGACGTGCACCCGCCGAACGGTCCGACCTGATCGTTGTCTTGGCGGAGCATGCGCCTGTGGAAAAACCGGCATCCGCCCTCGGATAAAGTCCGAGGGCAGTTTTTTTGCGGATCGTGGTCTAATGCTGCAGCGCCATCACGCGGATCGCGGCCGGACCGAGAATGACGATGAACAGCACCGGCAGGAAGAACAAGATCATCGGCACCGTGAGTTTCGGCGGCAGGGCCGCCGCCCTCTTCTCGGCTTCGGACATGCGCATGTCGCGATTCTCCTGCGCCAGCACCCGCATGGTCGCGCCGAGCGGCGTGCCGTAGCGTTCCGATTGCTGCAAAGCCAGACACACCGATCGCACCCCTTCCAGGCCGACGCGCTGCGCCAGGTTCTCATAGGCCTGGCGGCGATTCGGCAGGTAGGATAATTCCGCCGTCGTCAGGGTCAGCTCTTCGGCGAGCGGAATGGACTGCGCGCCGATCTCCTCACTGACCTTGCGAAAGGCGGCTTCGACCGACATGCCGGATTCGACGCAGATCAGCAGCAGATCCAGCGCGTCCGGGAACGCGCGCTTGATCGACAGCTGCCGCCGCTGGATCTTGTTCCTGAGGAACAGGTTGGGACTCAGCATGCCGAAATAGGCGGCACCGATCGAGATTCCGATCTTGATCAGGGGCGGCTGATGGAGTTCGAGCACTACGAAGACGTAGAACAATGAAAGGATCAGCATGGTTATCGGCATCACCATGCGGAAGAACAAATAGGTGACGTAAGGCGCCTGCCCGCGATAGCCCGCCTGAACGAGCATGATGCGCGCTTGTTCCTGGCCGACCCATTTACTGAGGTTGAAGTTCTCGACGATGGTCTTCATGTACGCCCGCGGCGATTGCCGCAGCGTAATCTTGCTGCCTTGCGCCAGTCGTTCGCGCTCACGCTGGCGGATTTTCTCGCGCTCGAGCGCAACCGCCTTCATGCGCTTGGACAGCGTGTCGGTCGCCACGTAGGGCATCGCCAGCGTCAGCACCGTCGCCGCCGCGGCGATCGCCGCAAACATCATGGCGAGGAAGTGCGGGTCGAGCCACTGGGTGATCTGCTGCACCACGGCTTTTCTCAGAAATCGAAGTTGATCATTTTGCGCATCACCAGCACCCCCATTCCCATCCAGATGGCGCTGCCGGCCAACATCGCGTGCCCGAGCGGTTCGGTGAACAGGATCGAGATGTAATTCGGACTGGTGATATAGACCAAGGTCATCACCGCCAGCGGCAACGAGCCGATGATCGTCGCCGAAGCCTTGGCCTCCATCGACATGGCCTGAATCTTCGCCTTCATCTTCTTGCGGTCGCGCAGCACGCGCGACAGGTTGCCGAGCGCCTCGGACAGGTTGCCGCCGGAGCGTTGCTGGATGAAGACGACGATGCCGAAGAAATTCGCTTCGGGAACCGGCATGCGCTCGTAAAGCCGGAGACAGGCTTCACCGAGCGGCATGCCAATGGCCTGTGTCTCGATGATGGCGCGAAATTCGCTGCGGATCGGCTCCCTCGATTCTTCGGCGATCAGCTTCAGACTGTCGAGCAGCGGCAGGCCGGCCTTGATGCCGCGAACGATGACGTCAACGGCATCGGGAAAGCCGTCGAGAAACCGCGCCAAGCGCCGCTTCTTGAGGAAGGACAATAGCCACAGCGGCAGGCCGCAGCCGGCGGCAAAGGCGGCGCCGAGCGCCGCCAACAGACCGGGCCCGGCCGCCAGCACGCCAATAAACGCCACCAAGCCGAACACGCCGGCGGTCAGAAAGAACCGGCGTTTCGACCAAGTCAGCCCGGCCTGCGAAATACGCGCGGCCAGTGACTGACGTTTGGCCTTTGTCTGCCGCTCCTCGATCTCTTTGAGCGTGCCTTGCACCTGTTCGCGGCGCGATCGCTGCGCCGCGCGCGTCGGCCGCGGCGCCATCGGCTCCGACCGCGCGACGCTGGCCATGCGCCGTTCCGTATGCCGTTCGCCGGACAGCAACGGATAAACGAAGACCCAGGCGACTCCGCCCATCGCCAGCGTCACCAGAGCGAAGACGAGGTACAGGTTCATTTGATCGACTCGCGTGCCGTCTGCTCGGCCGCATCGAGCGCGGCCGCCAGCCGCTGCTCCTCGCCGTAATAGCGCGCGCGATCCCAGAATTTCGGATGGCCGATGCCGGTCGACTTATGATGTCCGATGAGGTGGCCGTTGGCGTCTTCGCCGATGATCTCGAACAGGAACAGGTCCTGCGTGATGATGACGTCGCCTTCCATGCCTATGACCTCGGTGATGTGCGTGATGCGGCGGGAGCCGTCGCGCAGGCGCGAGCCATGAACGATGACGTCGATCGAAGAACAGATCATTTCGCGGATCGAACGCGAAGGCAGGCCGTAGCCGCCCATCATGATCATGGATTCGAGGCGCGATAGCGCCTCGCGCGGGCTGTTGGCGTGTACCGTGCCCATCGAGCCGTCGTGGCCGGTGTTCATCGCCTGCAGCAGATCGAACGCTTCCGCGCCGCGCACTTCGCCGACGATGATCCGTTCCGGTCGCATGCGCAGGCAGTTGCGCACCAGATCGCGCATCGTGACCTGACCCTCGCCTTCGAGGTTCGGCGGCCGCGTTTCCAGGCGCACCACGTGCGGCTGCTGCAGCTGCAGTTCGGCGGCGTCCTCGCAGGTGACGATGCGCTCGTCGGCATCGATGTAACGGGTCAGGCAGTTGAGCAGCGTGGTCTTGCCGGAACCGGTACTGCCGGAAACCAGCGTATTGATGCGGCAGCGGCCGATCACTTTGAGGATGTCGGCGCCTTCCGGCGAAACTGAACCAAACTTGACGAGCTGCTCGAGCGTGAGCTTGTCCTTGCGGAATTTGCGGATGGTGAGCACCGGCCCGTCGATCGCCAGCGGCGGCACGATGGCGTTGACGCGCGAGCCGTCCGGCAGGCGGGCGTCGCAGATCGGCGAGGATTCGTCGACGCGGCGGCCGACCTGGCTGACGATGCGCTGACAGATGTTGAGCAATTGCTGGTTGTCGCGGAAGCGAATCGCGGTCTTCTGCAGCTTGCCGCCGACTTCGATGTAGACCGTGCCCGAGCCGTTCACCATGATGTCGGCGATCTCGTCGCGCGCCAGCAGCGGTTCGAGCGGCCCGTAGCCGAGCACATCGTTGCAGATGTCGTCGAGCAGATCCTCCTGCTCGGAGATCGACATCACGATGCCCTTGATGGCGATGATCTCGTTGACGATGTCGCGGATTTCTTCGCGCGCGGAATCGGCGTCGAGCTTGGCCAGCTGACCGAGGTCGATCGCTTCGATCAGGGCGCCGAAGATCGTGCCCTTGACTTCGTAGTAGGAATCCGAGCGGCGGGTATCGACTGCGGAGGGGATTTGCGGCGGGTTTTGCGGCGCCGCAGTCCGCGTCGGCGCCGGCGCCGCCAGGATCGGCGCCCCGAGACCGGCGGACGGGAACGGCGTC
>Ga0208188_1000633_pt1 | contig 19810 bp, 25 predicted proteins | sample June2015DPH_8_50_FD_184698 | JGI IMG/M metagenome (GOLD analysis project Ga0208188, IMG submission 184698) | Peatland microbial communities from SPRUCE experiment site at the Marcell Experimental Forest, Minnesota, USA - June2015DPH_8_40... | ecosystem: Environmental > Terrestrial > Soil >...
AGAAGGGCAAAGTGGTGAAGGCGGTCATCGTGCGGACGCGGAAAGAGCATCGGCGGCGGGATGGGACTTACATCCGCTTCGATCAGAATGCGGCCGTGCTGATCAACGAAGCCGGCGAGCCGGTGGGCACGCGCGTATTTGGCCCGGTGGCGCGTGAACTGCGTGAGAAGAAATTTTTGAAGATTGTGTCACTGGCGCCGGAAGTGTTGTAGGGCGCAGGTTTCAAGGTTTCAAGGTGCCTTGAGAATGTTTGAGACCTCGAAGGGCGCGACCTCGAAACTATGAAACCTTGAAACTTTGAAACCTTGAAACTTTGAAACCTGAGATTCTTATGAGAACAGTATCGACCGAACACAAGCGAGTGGATATTCGCCGGAATGACACCGTGAAGGTGATGACCGGGCGGGATACGGGAAAAGAAGGGCGCGTGTTGCGCGTGTCTCCCAACGAGGGCAAGGTGCTGGTGGAGCACGTGATGATGGTGAAGAAGCACGTGCGGCCGAATCCGCAACGCAACATCAAGGGTGGAATTGCCGAGCAGGAGCGGGCGATTCCTCTGTCGAACGTGGCCCTGGTGTGTGCTACGTGCGGTCCGGTGCGGATCGGGCATGAAGTGCGTGGCGATCGCAAGGTGCGAGTTTGCAAGAAGTGCGGGACGACGCTGGACAAATAGCTGTCAGCTCTCAGTTATCAGTTTTCAGTTAGTGCATGTGGTGCGAGCGGCAGTGGCGAAAAATTTGAGACTTACGAACCGGTATACGTCGGGCTAAAGGCGACAATCCGAAACCGTGAGAGACAAGGCAGCAGAGGCAATGGCGACAGACGGGCAGAAAAAAGACGAGCAGAAGAAGGTAAAGCCGGGCAAGGGCGAGAAGGGGCACGGGCCGGTCGAGGCCAAGGCTGGTCCGGAGGCTCCACGGCACGCGGCGAAAGAGCGGCCGCGGCTGCGGGCGCGGTTTGAGAAGGAAGTTTCCGTGGCCCTGATGAAGGAACTCGAACTCAAGAACCCGATGGCCGTGCCGCGGCTGCACAAGATCGTCGTAAACATGGGCGTGGGCGAAGCGACCCAGAACGCGAAACTTATCGACCCTGCCGTGAATGAACTGGGACAGATTACGGGACAGAGGCCGGTGGTCACGCGGGCGAAGAAGTCGATTGCGGCCTTCAAGGTGCGCGAGGGCATGCCGATTGGGGCGATGGTGACGCTGCGCGGCGACCGGATGTACGAATTTTTCGACCGGCTGGTGAGCATCGTGCTTCCGCGAGTGCGCGACTTCCGCGGTGTCTCGACGAAGTCGTTCGATGGGCGCGGCAATTACACGCTAGGCCTGCACGATCAGCTGATTTTTCCTGAGATTGACTACGCGAAGGTGGACAAGCTGAAAGGCATGAACGTGACTATCGTGACGACGGCGCGTTCCGACGACCAGGCGCGGTCGCTGTTGAAGCATCTGGGAATGCCGTTCAGAGCGTAAGTGATGTGTAGAGACGGGGCTCCGCCCCGTCTGGACGGGCCAGAGGCCCGTCCCCCACACGAGGAAGAGCTAGGAGCGAATTTGGCGACTACAGCAAAACGAGTGAAGGACGCGAAGGAGCAAGGGAAGACATGCCCTGCCTGCCGAGGCACACGAGTAGTGGACGGTAAGCCGTGCGTCTGCAAGAGGGGCAAGATCTTTACTACGCGCAAGCATAACCGCTGCAAGATTTGCGGACGTCCGCGGGGCTATCTGCGGAAGTTCGGCATTTGCCGTCTGTGTTTTCGGCAACTGGCGTTGCGGGGCGAGATCCCCGGAGTTTCGAAATCGTCCTGGTAGAAGCGTCGTTCGCTGTTCGCCGTTCGCGAACAGCGAACGACCAACGATGTGCCGAACGAAAGTCCGGCGACAATAAGGAAGCTGCTGACAGGTTCTCCGCTGAACGCGGAGCGAACGGGCGGCTCGAGGAGAAGCAAACGATGAGGTTGACCGATCCGGTCGCAGACATGCTGGCGCGTATCCGCAACGCGATTCGCGCGCGGCACCAGAAAGTAGACATTCCAGCTTCCAAGCTGAAGACGGAGATTGCCCGCATCCTGAAGGAAGAGGGCTATATCGCGAACTTCAAGCCGGCGGAAGAAGAGGGCCACAAGGTCCTGCGCGTATATCTGAAGTACGGCAGCAACAACGAGACGGTGATTACGAACCTGGCGCGGGTGTCGCGTCCGGGCTGCCGCGTCTATGTGCGCCGCACCGAGATTCCGCGGGTGCTGGGCGGGATGGGAATCAATATCCTGACCACGCCCAAGGGCGTGATGACGGGACGCCAGGCGCGCCGCGAAGGCCTGGGCGGCGAATTGCTTTGCGAGATTTGGTAGAAAGGCAGCCGTTAGCACTTAGCATTTAGCACTTAGCTAAAGCCAAGCGCTAACAGCGGACTTACTAAGTGCTAATTGCTAGGTGCTGAACTTATGTCACGAATTGGAAGAAAGCCGATCGCGATCCCGAAGGGCGTGACGGTCAAGATCGAGGGCAACACGGTGATGGTCCAGGGGCCGAAAGGCAAGCTCCATACGTCTCTTCCGTCCGGCATCAAGATGGAACAGAAGGACGGCAACCTGGTGGCGCTGCGCGAGAACGATTCGCAGGCGGCGGTGCATGGACTGGCGCGCGCGCTGGTCAATAACGCCGTCGATGGCGTGACCAAAGGCTGGACGAGAGAACTGGAAATCGTCGGCATCGGCTACCGCGCGGAGATGAAAGGCAAGGGGACGGTAGTGTTCAGTCTGGGTTACTCGCACCCAATCGAGTATCCGCTGCCGAGCGGCGTGGATTGTGCGATAGATGCGAAGCTGACGCGGCTGACGCTGAACGGGATCGACCGGCAGAAGGTTGGCCAGGTGGCGGCGGAGATGCGGTCGCTGCGCCCGCCCGATCCGTATAAGAACAAGGGCGTGCGGTACGCCGGCGAGCGCTTGAAGAAGAAAGTCGGTAAGACGGGAGCTAAGTAACACTGTTCGCTATTCGTCCTTCGCTATTCGCCAAGGGCAAAGTTGAGCGCAGAGCGAGTTTTGCGAGTAGCGAACGACGAACAGCGAACGACGAGGTTTTAACATGCTAAGAATCGCTTCAAAGAATCAGACGCGGCAGCGGGTGCATGATCGTATCCGGAAGAAAGTGATGGGTACGCCGGAACGTCCGCGGCTGAATGTGTACCGGTCGCTGAACCATATTTACGTGCAGTTGATTGACGACCTGAAGGGTATCACGCTGGCTGCGGCTTCGACTGCGGACGACCGGAAGGGTGCGCGCGTGACCGGCGGCAACGTGGCGTCGGCGAAGACCGTTGGGAAAAAGATTGCTGAACTGGCCAAACAGAAGGGCATTACCAGGGTAGTATTCGATCGTGGCGGCTACATTTACCATGGCCGGGTCAAAGCGGTGGCCGACGCGGCGCGCGAAGCAGGACTACAGTTCTAGAAATCTGTAATTGGCAATTTGTAGTTTAAGAACCAAGGCTTTTCAAATTGCAAATTACAAATTGCCAATTACAAATCAGGAAATGAGACTTAAGAATGCCAAGAGTTACTAAGAAACTCGATGCGGGTTCGTTCCAGTTAAAAGACCAGGTGGTCTCGATTAACCGGGTGACGAAGGTGGTTAAGGGCGGCAAGAACATGTCGTTCGCGGCGCTGGTGGTGGTGGGCGATCCTTCGGCGGCAGTGGTTGGTTTCGGATCGGGCAAAGCGAAGGAAGTTCCGCAGGCCATCCGCAAGGGGATCGAGGCGGCGAAGAAGAACCTGATGAGGATCAACCTGACGCAGACCACGGTGCCACATACGGTGCTCGGACGTTTTGGCTCGGGCATGGTGCTGCTGAAGCCGGCGCCGGAAGGCACGGGTGTGATTGCAGGCGGAGCGGTGCGGGCGGTGATGACGTCGGCGGGCGTTCAAAATGTGCTGACGAAGTCGATTGGCACGAACAATCCGCACAACGTGATCAAGGCGACGTTCGAGGCGCTGAAGAAGCTCAAGAGCCGGGAAGCCGTCGCGGCACTGCGGGGCAAGTCGGTGGAGGAGTTATAAGAAAGTTTCAAGGTTTCAACGTTTCAAGGTTTCAAAGTTGACCTTGCGAAGCCGGTTTTACCTTGAGACTCTGAAACCTTGAAACTCTGAAACCTTAAGGATCGAGATGACAACCAAGACATCGAAATCGGTCGCGAGCGGCAAGATCCAGTTGAAGTGGGTGCGGTCGATAATCTGCACTCCGGTAAAACACAGGAAAGTTGTCAAGGGGCTGGGATTCACCCGGCTGAACCAGGTGATTGAGCGGCCGGACACGGCCGCGATTCGCGGCATGGTGAAGAAGGTGCCGCACCTAGTGGAGATTGTAAAGTAGCAAGGTTTCAAAATTGCAAGGTTGCAAGGTTTCAAGGTAAAACTCCGAAGCACTCGGTTTTTCCTTGAAACTCTGAAACCTTGAAACCTTGAAACATGGAATCTGACTTATGAATCTTTCAACGATCAGGGCACCCCGCAAGTCAACGGAAAAGCGGAAGCGGGTCGGACGCGGTATGGGGTCGGGCATGGGCAAGACTTCCACGCGCGGTCACAAGGGGCAGTGGTCACGATCGGGTGCGCGGCTGATTCGCGGGTTTGAAGGCGGGCAGATGCCGTTGCACCGGCGCGTGCCGAAGCGCGGGTTCAAGAACATTTTCCGCGAGGAATACGCCGTCGTGAACCTGGACCGGCTGGCGGCGCTCGGCGAAACCGAAATCACGCCCGAGTCGCTGAAGAAGGCGGGCGTGGTGAATGGCAAGCAGCCGGTCAAGATCCTGGGCAACGGCGAACTGAAGACGGCGATTACCGTTCATGCGCATAAGTTTTCGAAGTCGGCGCAGGAAAAAATCGCCAAGGCGGGCGGCAAGTTCGAGGTCTTGCAGTAATGCTGGAAAAGCTGGCGAACATCTTCCGGGTTCCCGACCTTCGCAAGCGCGTGCTGTTCACGCTCGGCCTGCTGGCGGTGTATCGCATCGGCGGCCACATCCCGACGCCGGGGATCAACGGCGACCGGCTGGCGGAGTTCTTCGAACGGAACAAGGGCTCGGTGCTGGGCTTCGTGGATCTGTTCAGCGGCGGCAACTTGCGGCGGCTCACGATTTTCGCGCTGGGCATCATGCCGTACATCACGGCGTCGATCATTCTGCAGTTGCTGACGGTGGTGTATGAGCCGCTTGCCAAGCTGCAGAAAGAAGGCGAACTTGGCCGGAAGAAGATCACCCAGTGGACGCGTTATCTTACGGTGGTTTTGAGTGCGGTGCAGTCGTTTGGCATTGCCATCAGCTTGCAAAAAGGAGGGGGCGATTTCGTCCTCAATCCCGGGCCGCGCTTCATCCTGATGACCATGCTGACGCTGACCACGGGCAGCGCCTTCATCATGTGGCTGGGCGAGCAGATCACCGAGCGGGGCATCGGCAACGGCATGTCGCTCTTGATTTTTGCCGGCATCGTGGTCGGTCTGCCGCGCGGCGTCATCGATCTATACCAGAAGGCAAGCACTTCCGCCTGGGGAGTATGGACGGCCCCAGGCATCCTGATGCTGCTGGCGCTGATGATCGCGGTGGTGGCGTTCATCGTTTTTGTGGAGCGCAGCGAGCGCCGGATCCCGGTGCAGTATGCCAAGCGCGTAGTCGGACGCAAAGTGATGGGCGGGCAATCCACGCACCTGCCGCTGCGGGTGAATGCGGGCGGCGTGATGCCGGTGATTTTCGCGTCTTCGATTATCGCCTTGCCGCAGATGCTGGGTGCGGCGTTCCACAACAACAAGGTGGTCGGCCCGATTCTCGACGCGATGCGCTGGGGTGAGCCCCTGTACACCTTGCTCTATTGCCTGGGGATTATTTTCTTTGCCTACTTCTATATCTCGATCGTGTTCAATCCGAACGAGGTCGCGGACAACATGCGGAAGTGGGGAGGGTTTGTTCCCGGCATCCGACCGGGGAAGCGGACTGCGGATTTTATCAACGATGTTCTAACCCGGCTCACGCTGGTGGGCGCGCTCTACCTGATTTTGATTTCGCTGATTCCGGAATGGATGTTGGCGGGCATCAGGCTGAACCACCTTCCGCTGGTGGGGCGATTCTTTGAGAACCTGCCCACCTGGATAACGACCGGCCTGGGAGTGAATTTTTATTTTGGCGGGACCTCGCTGCTAATCGTGGTGGGCGTTGCCATGGACACGGTCACGCAGATTGAGGCGCAGCTGATCATGCGGCACTACGATGGATTCACGCCGAAGAGCGGCCGGATTCGCGGACGCCGGACTTGGTGATCGGGGTCTGGTGATCGAGATCGCATGGCGGTCGGAGGGAGCCCGTGGTACAAAGTTTTTTTGAGCGCGGAGCAGGGTGGTATTTCCGCGACGGGAAATACGAGTAAGAGGAACCTTTGCGGTGGCCAACGAGTCGGCTAACGACACTGCGCGAAACATTGGCCCCGTGATTCTTCTAGGGCCTCCCGGGGCCGGGAAGGGTACGCAGGCCAAACAGATTGCCGACCGTTACGAGGTGCCGCAGATAGCGACGGGCGATCTTCTGCGGGATCACGTAGGGCGTGGCACTGAGCTGGGCCTTGAAGCCGCGGCGATCATGGCGCGAGGCGAGTTGGTGCCTGACGAGTTGATGTACGGCATCGTGGCCACGCGGCTGCGGGAAGCCAATTGTCAACGCGGATATGTGCTGGATGGCTTCCCAAGGACAGCCGCCCAGGCAGGATGGCTGGACGCTTTCCTGGAAAAAGAGGTCTTTGAAAAGAAATCGGAAAAGTCGCAGAAGTGTCCGCCGGTTGTGATCCAGTTGCTCGTGGACTATACTGAATTACTGCTGCGGCTTACTGGGCGGCGTTCGTGTCCCACCTGTGGACGGCTCTATAACATTCACTTTCAGCCACCTCTCGTCGACGAGTTGTGTGATGTGGACGAATCGAAGCTGGTGATCCGCAACGACGATCGGGAAGAAGTCATTTCCGGGCGATTGGCTGCCTATGAGACGGAGACCAAGCCGGTAGCGGATTATTACCGGGCGCAGCGGCGGCTGGTGGCGGTCAATGCGGACCGGCCGATGGAAGATGTTACGGCGGAGATTTTCGGCGTGATTGACAGTCATTGTAAGGACAGTCATTGCCAGGGTGGATGCTAGTAGCGGAACGGCGAAGCTTGAATCAACGAAGCTAGGGTCGACGAAGTTAGGATCGAAGTTAGAGTCACTAAAGTTAGAGTGAATGATGAGTTTTGGAGAAGACCGGATCATCCGCAAGTCGCCGGAAGAAATCGAAAAGATGAGGCGGAGCGGGAAGATGGTCCGCCAGGTTCTGAACCACCTGAAAACTGTGGTGGCGGCTGGCGTAACAACGATGGACCTGGAGAAGGCCGCGGAGAAGATGATCGCGGAGCTTGGGGCCGTCCCGGCGTTCAAGGGATATTACGGCTATCCATGTGTGCTGTGCACTTCGATCAATGAAGAAATCGTGCACGGGATCCCGTCGGAAAAGCGTGCGCTGAAAACGGGAGACATCGTTTCCATCGACTGCGGAGTCGTATGCGATGGGTATTACGGAGACGCGGCCATTACGGTGCCGGTGGGCGATGAGCTGACTGCGGAATTGAAGAAGCTGCTCGAGGTGACCGAGGCTTCGCTCTACAAAGGCATCGCGCAAGTGAAGATCGGCAACACGGTGGGACACGTTGGGTCGGCGATCCAAAGGCACGTGGAAGCGAACGGGTTCAGCGTGGTGCGAGAATTTGTGGGCCACGGCATCGGGACGAAGCTGCATGAAGCGCCGCAGATTCCGAACTTTGGCAAAAAGGGCCAGGGCGCGGAGTTGACCGAAGGCATGGTCCTAGCAATTGAGCCGATGGTGAACTCGGGGGGTCCCGAGACCAAGGTTTTGAGCGATAAGTGGACGGCCGTGACGCTCGACGGCAGTTACAGCGCGCACTTTGAGCATTGCGTTGCGGTAACGAGGCAAGGGCCGGTGATTTTGACCCAGTAGGGCTTTCAGGCATCAGCTCTCAGCTTTCAGTTACGGCGCTGAGATTAGAGTTGACAACTGATAGCTGATAGCTGATAGCTACTAAGGAGTCGATGAGCAAAGAAGACGCGATTGAAGTGATGGCAACGGTGATCGAGCCGCTGCCCAACGCCATGTTCAAGGTGGAGCTCGAAAACAAGCACCAGGTACTGGCGCACGTTTCCGGCAAGATGCGGAAGAATTTCATACGGATACTGCCGGGAGACAAAGTCGCGGTCGAACTTTCTCCATACGATCTGAATCGCGGGCGGATTGTGTACCGCTACAAGTGACGCCGTTTTGCGGGCGTGAGCGAAGCCGGGGTGGAGGAGCGGGAGCCCGCAGGCGTCATCCCTTCGGCAGGCTCAGGGCAGGCCCTGAGCGAAGCGAAGGATCTAGACGAATTTGCAGTTGCAGTTTTTGAAAACTGGCAACTGAGAACTGAGAACTGGTTTATGAAAGTAAGGGCATCGGTTAAGAAGATTTGCGACAAGTGCAAGGTCATCCACCGCAAGGGAGTAGTGCGGGTGATCTGCGAGAACTCCAAGCACAAGCAGCGTCAGGGCTAAGTAAAGAAGGTTAAGAGAGGGATCATGGCTCGTATTGCAGGCGTCGATCTTCCGCGTAACAAGCACGCGAATATCGCGCTCACTTACATCTACGGCATTGGCACTTCACGCGCGGCGCGCATTCTGGACGCGGCGAAAGTGGACCCGATGAAGAAAGTGCAGGACCTCGGGGAAGATGAGGTCAACCGCATCCGCCAGGTCATCGAGGCGGAGGGCTCGGTGGAAGGCGACTTGCGCAAAGACGTTTCGATGAACATCAAGCGGCTCATCGAAATCGGGTCTTATCGCGGATTCCGTCATCGCCGGAACCTGCCGGTTCGCGGGCAGCGCACCCACACCAACGCCCGCACCCGCAAGGGTCCGCGCAAAGGCACGGTCGCGCAGAAGAAGAAGACAGCTAAGGCGTAGTTGCCACTTGCCAGTGGTCAGTTGCCAGTTAGACCGACCTTGGCGCAGGCAGACACGAACTGACAACTGGCCACTGGCCACTGGAAACTGAACTTATGGCAAAACCGGCAGTAGCAGGCGGCGCGGCGGCGCCCGAGAAAAAAGGCAAGAAGAAGACGTTCAAGAAGAAAGAGCGCAAGCACGTCCCGCACGGACTGGTGCACGTACAAGCCTCTTTCAACAATACCATCGTGACCATCACGGACATGACCGGCAACGTGCTGGCGTGGAAGAGTTCGGGGTCGCTCGGTTTTCGTGGGTCTCGTAAAGGGACTCCGTTTGCGGCGCAGCAGGCAGCGGCGAACGCCGCCAGCATGGCGCGCGATCACGGAGTGCGCACGGTGGATGTGCGTGTAAGCGGTCCGGGATCGGGGCGTGAATCGGCGGTGCGCGCGCTGGCCTCAGCGGGAATCGAAGTGCGGTCCATTAAGGACACGACGCCGATTCCGCATAACGGTTGCCGGCCGCCGAAACGGCGGAGAGTGTAAAGGCAAGTACCCAGTAAGAACCGCCGAACGTGGGTTTTTCTGAGAACTGAGAACTAGTAATCGGGACGAAAGGGTTGCCACCCCGTAAACCGATTTCCAAAAGGAGAAAAATGGCACGTTATACCGATGCAGTATGCCGTCTTTGCCGCCGGGAAGGGATCAAGCTCTTCCTCAAAGGCACCAAGTGCTTCAGCGACAAATGTCCTATTGAGAAGCGCAACTTCGCTCCCGGACAACACGGGAAAGACAAGAAGACCAAGGTTGTAGGCTACGGTCTGCAGTTGCGCGAAAAACAGAAAGCCAAACGCATCTACTTCACCCAGGAGGGCCAGTTCCGGAATTACTTTGAGAACGCGGTCAAGTCCAAGGGTGTGACGGGCGCGAAGCTGCTGGAGCAACTGGAGCGGCGTTTGGACAACGTGGTCTTCCGGCTGGGCTTCGGCATTTCCCGCCGCCAGGCGCGCCAATTGGTGCGTCACGGGCACGTGCAGGTGAATGGACGCAAGGTGAACATCCCTTCGTGCGAGGTCAGCGTGGGAGAAGAGATTGCGATTCGCGAGAGCAGCCGCAAGGTTCCGATTCTCGAAATCGCGAGGGATTTTGCCAGCCATCAGCCGGCGCCGGTGTGGCTCGAGATCGATCGCGAAAACTACAAGGGGCGCGTGATTGCGCTCCCGAAACGCGAAGACATCCAGTTGCCGGTGAATGAGCAGCTGATTGTGGAACTTTATAGCAAGTAGTTCTGCGTCGTTCGCTGTTCGCTTTTCGCTAGAACCGGCGACCCGCTGAGGATGAGCGACTAGCGAACAGCGACCGACGACCAACGACTGATTTTTGGCCTACTATTCGTGCCAGATCAGCCCGTTGTGGCGCTTGATCCGAACGTTGTAAAAGGGCCGGTTCGGAGAGCCACGGCGGAGCCACATGGCCGAGAGGAGAAACACACAATGCTCTGGAGAGGTTTTCAGAAACCGAAGCGGCTGGCGAGCGATACCAGTTCGCTCACCGACAAATACGGGATGTTCTGGGCGCAGCCGTTTGAGCGCGGATTTGGCACCACCATCGGCAACGCGTTGCGGCGCGTGATGCTGAGTTCGATCGAAGGCGCGGCCGTTACCGCGGTGAAGATTGAGGGTGTGCTGCATGAGTTCCAGTCGATTCCGGGTGTGGTCGAGGATGCGACGGACATCATCCTGAACATGAAGCAGGTCCCGTTCAAACTGGCGGGAGACGGTCCCAAGGCGATCTACCTGCGCGCCGATCAGCCGGGCGTGGTTACCAGCGGCATGATCGAGGCCGACGGCGATGTGGAAGTGCTCGACAAGGAAATTTACATAGCGACGGTGAGCGAGGGCGGCAAGCTCGATATGGAAATGCGCCTGAAGCGCGGCCGCGGTTACGTTTCCGCGGACAAGAATTTCGAGGACGATCTGGGCATCGGATTCATTCCCATCGACTCCGTGCACACGCCGGTGCGCAAGTGCAATTACACCGTCGAAGCTGCGCGTTTGGGACAGATCACCGATTACGACAAGCTGACGGTCGAGGTCTGGACGAACGGTTCGATCACTCCTGGCGATGCACTGGGATTGTCGGCGAAGTTGATTAAAGATCACATGAATATCTTCATCAACTTCGAAGAGGAGATTGAAACGGCGTCGGCGAGCGAAGAGCGCAGGCCCGAGATCAAGAACGAGAACCTGAACCGTTCGGTTGAGGAACTCGAACTCTCGGTGCGCAGCTATAACTGCTTGAAGAACGCCAACATTCAGTCGATCGGCGAACTGGTGCAGAAGACCGAAGCCGAGATGCTGAAGACGAAGAATTTTGGACGGAAGTCGCTGAACGAGATCAAGGAGATCCTCACCTCGATGGGTCTGAGCCTGGGCATGAAGATCGACGAGCACGGAAACGCTGTACCAGGACCGACTTCGAACCAGGTGCTGCCCGCTTCGGCGTACGGCGATAACGATCTGTAGAAACGCAGTTGCCAGTGGCCAGTGGTCAGTTGCCAGTAAGACCTGACTCCACGAGCCACCGGCTGCTGACTAACAACCCACTGGCAACTCGCCACTGGCAACTGACAACTGGGGTTCAGACATGCGTCACAAAGTTGCGGGATACAAGTTAGGACGGACTACTTCGCACCGGCGCGCCATGCTGCGCAACATGGTTACGTCGATCATCATGGAAGAACGCATTGAGACGACCGCGATCAAGGCCAAGGCGGTGCGTCCGCAGGTCGAGAAGATGATTACGCTCGGCAAAAAGGGCGATCTGGCGGCGCGCCGGCAGGCGGCAGCCTATTTGATGACGGATGAAGCGGTCACCAAACTTTTCGATACCGTGGCTCCGCGCTTCGGCGACCGCAAGGGCGGATATCTGCGGATCGTTCGCACCGCCTGGCGGAAGGGCGACGGCGCCGAAAAAGCGTTCATCGAACTGCTGGGTAGCGAGCAGGTGCTCGACGAAAAGCGCCAGAAGCGCGCCGAAATCCGCGCCAAGCGCGCCGAAGAAAACCGTAAGGCGATGGAAAATGCCGACGCCGAAGCGCAGGCGCAGAAAGATATGGCTGCTAACGAGGCTGAGGGTAAGACCGAGGGCAGCGACAAGAAAGAGTAATTGCCGCAGTTCCAAATAGACACAAAGGCGTCCATAATAACGGGCGCCTTTTTTGCGGAAGAAGCAACGCCCATCTTTGACAGGACGTCGTGACAGCGGTAGTCAGCGAAGTTAATTGCGAAGCTATGCAGTGAGTTGGTTTTGGTTGCCCGTGGGCCGACCGGAATCCGAGCCCAGCCAGTCCAGATCGTGGGCGCTATCGCCCGGTTTCAACAGGTACTCAGATTAGAATAGGCAACCAAAGGCGGACGAGGTGCCCAACGCCATAAAAGGAAATGTCTTTATGCTGCGCCGAATGTTTGCTTTCGCTTTCATTTTGAGCCTGCTGGTCGGATTTCGGGAACAAGAGGCGCGGGCCGCCCACCCACGCTTTGTGTCATTTCAGGCTATGTTTGACGTTCTAGAGGCACCGTCAGTCCAGCCTATTCTTGAGGTTCTAGATAAGGCCAAACTTTCGGGATCTTTCGTCTTCGGACGCTGCTACTTTTCGGGGTGCAACACGCCGGCACCAGACTTTCCTCACTTCCTTGTTCCTGCGCGGGCAGGAGGTTCCACTGTTCAAGTACTGCGAGAACTACTCGCGGATGATCCAGCCATGCAGGTAACGCAGGACCCGGACGGGACAATTCGAATGAATGAAGCCGGAGTTCCGACGGACCTGCTAAACGTCAAGATCAGCCACATCCTGTTCGAGAGCTATGGACAGCGCGTCTACACTGCAAATGGTGCCCTGAGAGTTATTTTGCAGACGCCGGAAGTGTTGGCTTTCATGAAAGCCCACGACATCAGAGGGCCGTTTGGGCCGTTTGATAACTGCGGGGGAAGTGGTGGAGCAGTTCCGGGCAACGCCGGTGCGTGGCCGCCCGAGTCGCCCCACATTTCGGGTTCCCTAGATAACGTAACCCTCTCCGAGGCGTTGGACTACGTCCTTAAAACATTTCCCGGCATCTGGATTTACGAGACTTGCCCACAAATTGACAAGAAACAGCACGTTGTCTATTTACGTTTTCTAGCCCTCCACAAAGTGGGCGGTAGAGGGTACGTCGCTGCTGATTGACTCACAACTCGGTTCACTGGCGTAACATCGCGATAGCGCTCACGACCCCAGAATTGTCCGTTTCACTCGGCGAGCAATCGGCAATGGGAGACTGACCCACCACCTGCATTTGCTTGATGCTCACCCGCTCCCTACAATAGAAGTTTCATCCAGATTCCTATGATCCACTTTCCCGTCCCCGAGGCCCTCACATTCGATGACGTTTTACTCCTGCCGGCGCGCTCCGAAGTTGTACCCGCCAACACCAACACGCAGACCCAGATTTCGCGCCACATCCGGCTGAACATTCCGATCATCAGCGCCGCCATGGACACGGTGACCGAGTCGCACATGGCGATCGCCATGGCGCAGCAGGGAGGCCTCGGGATTATTCATCGCAACCTGACGATCGAGCAGCAGGCCGATGAAGTGGACAAGGTGAAACGGTCGGAGAGCGGCATGATCGTCGATCCGGTCACCATGTCGCCGGATGCGAAGGTTTCCGACGCGCTCGACGTCATGCAGAAATACAAGATTTCAGGCGTGCCCATCACCCTCAAAGATGGAAAACTGGTCGGCATTTTGACCAACCGCGATCTGCGCTTCGAGACCCGCTTTGATATTCCGATCAGCAAGGTGATGACCCAGAAAAATCTGATTACGGTGCCGGTCGGTACGACGCTGGAGCAGGCGGAAGAGATTCTGCACGAGCACCGCGTGGAAAAGCTGCTCGTCGTCGACGAAAAGTACATCCTGAAGGGCTTGATCACGGTTAAGGACATTCAGAAAAAACTGAAATATCCCGGCGCCGCTAAGGACGATAAGGGGCGGTTGCGGGTGAGTGCGGCGATCGGGGCGACGGGCGATTTTCTGGAGCGCGCACAGGAACTGGCGCAGGCGAAAGTCGACGTGCTGGCAATCGACAGCGCGCATGGGCATTCTTCGCTTGTGCTCGAAGCGGTCAAGAAAGTGAAAGCGAGGTTACCGGAGGTAGAACTGATTGCCGGTAATGTAGCGACATTCGATGGCGCCTGCGACCTGGTCCGCGCGGGAGTGGATGGCGTGAAAGTCGGCATTGGGCCGGGCTCGATCTGCACGACGCGAATCGTAACCGGCGTGGGGGTTCCGCAGGTCACCGCGATTGCGGAGGCGGCGCGGGCCACGTTCGACTCGGGCGTTCCCGTGATTGCCGACGGCGGGATCAAGTATTCCGGCGACATCAGCAAGGCGCTGGCAGCGGGCGCTTCCGCGGTGATGATCGGATCGATGTTTGCGGGAACGGATGAAAGCCCGGGCGAATTGATTCTGTATCAAGGCCGCACCTTCAAGGCGTATCGCGGCATGGGATCGCTCGGAGCGATGGCGGCGGGTTCGAGCGAGCGCTACTTCCAGAACTCGGATGGAGATGCGTCGACGGCGATGCCGGTGATGGGCGAAGACTCGAACCGGCTGGGCAAGTTGGTGCCGGAGGGAATTGAAGGGCGCGTGCCGTATCGTGGTTCGGTGGCGATGATCGTGCACCAGATGGTGGGCGGGCTGAAGTCGGGCATGGGGTATTGCGGGTGCCAGACGGTGGCCGAACTGCAGCAGAAGGCACGATTCGTGCGCATCAGCGCCGCTGGTCTGCGTGAAAGCCACGTGCACGACGTCATGATTACGCGCGAAGCGCCGAACTACGCGGCGGAGTGAGGGAAGAGACCGATTTGACTGCGTCCCGTCCCAATCTTGTGCGCGCCTGGTGGCCAGCCATCGTCTGGATCGGTCTCATTGCGTTCGAGTCCACCGATTTCTTCTCGTCAGAACACACCGGCAGCATGCTGTACACGATATTGACGCGCCTTTTCGGCCACATCGATTTCTACAAGTTCCTTGTCTTCCATCACTATCTACGCAAGACTGGGCACGTCGTCGGGTACGGCATGTTGAGCCTGCTGCTGCTTCGTGGCTGGCGGGCTACGCTCGGTCGAGTTCATACCTTGTTGTTGCGCACAGCGCTGTTGTCCTGGTTGGGGACCGCCTTCGTTGCCGCGATGGATGAATGGCACCAGAGCTACATTCCGTCGCGCACGGGCTCGATTTGGGACGTCGCGCTCGATACCGTGGCGGGCGTAGCGTTTCTCGTCGCCGCGTATTTCTGGTTGCGGCGGCCTGATGGGGCAGAGCAGACGGTCTGAAGCCACTCAGGCTTTCACGGGTCGCATGTGCGAACGATGGGCGAGCAGGGCGAACGCGGAGAACGCGGCAATTCCCGCCGAAAGATAAAACGGAACCGGCGCTCCATATGCCTTCCAGAGTGCGCCGGTGATCACGCTGGCCAGCAGCGTAGTCAGACTCGTCAAGAAAAAGTAAATTCCCAGCGCGCGACCACGCGCCTCGCCCGGCACGGTCTCGACGACCAGCGCCTTGAGCACGGGATTGGTCAGCGCATAGAAGAGTCCGTAGAAGGCCATGGTCAGCCAGATCGCCAGTTGGGAAGGCGCGAGCGCGAAGACAAAATAGACGATGGCGAAAACGAAATATCCGGCGGCGGCGATGGCCGAGCGCGAGAAGCGGTCGCTGAACTTGCCGGCCGGCCATGAGAGCAGCGTGAACGTGATGTTGAAGACCAGCCCCAGCAGCGGCGCGCGCGATGCTGGAATGCCGATGTTTCCGGCGCGCAGGACGAGGAACATGTCGCTGGAATTTCCCAGCGAAAACAATGTGACCACGGCCAGCACGTAGTAGAAGCCGAGCGGCAATTTTGGGAGCCAGTCGGATTTCGCGGCGGCTGCCGAGCTGCTCCACCCCGTCAAGCCAACACCGGGCTTGACGGGGGCCCCGGTGTGCTCGGCTTGGACGGGCGAGGGCGCCCGTCGCTCCACTTGTTTGTGAACCTCGCGGATTCCAATCCAGGCGACGAGCACGCACAGAGCTCCCGGGATCGCGGCGGACGCGAACACGCCGCGCATACCGTAGCGTCCGATAATTGCCAGCGCCAGCAGCGGGCCGGCGATGGCCCCGGCGGAATCCATGGCTTGAATCAGGCCGTAGGCTGAGCCGAGCGCTGACTTGTCGACCGACTCGGCCACCATCACGTCGCGGGCGGTTCCGCGGACGCCTTTGGCGAGGCGATCGGAAAAACGAATTCCCAGAATTTGCCACCACGAAGAGACCAGCGCCAGCAGCGGCTTCACCGCGTTGGCCACGAAGTATCCGCCGACCACGATGGGCTTACGGCGCGAAACCTTGTCGGACAGGTAGCCGGAGAAAAGCTTGGCAAAGGAAGCCACACTTTCGGCGATGCCTTCGATGATCCCAAGTTGCGCGGGCCCGGCGCCGAGCGATGCAAGAAAGGCGGGCAGCACCCAGTACGCCATTTCGCTGGCCGTGTCGTTGAGGAACGAAGTCAGGCCGAAAACATAAACATTGCGCGGAGTGGAACTGGATCCCGCCGGAGAGCTTTCTTCCATCCTAACAGTCGAACATAAAATGACGCGTCAGGGAAACCTTGAAACTTTGAAACCTTAGCCCACGCTGTAGAATAGAAATAGATGTCCGACCGCACCTTTACCCTCGATGAAGCGCAGATGCTCCGACCGATTCTGGAGTCGCTGCTCCGGCAGGCAATCCACGGCAAGAAGCTGATAGAAGACGTGGACTTCGAGTTACAGGAGACGGCGCACCGCGTTTTTCTCAACGGCGGCACGCTGCTGAATGTGGTCCACTTGGCGCGGCGCAAGGCGGAGCGCGAGAAGGCGATTCGCCGCATCAAGGACGCCCTCGCCGAGATTGACGCGACCGGAGTGCAGGTGAAAGATCTCGACATCGGATTGCTCGATTTCCCCTGCAGAGTGGAGGGCGAGGTCCTCCTGTTGTGCTGGAAACTGGGCGAGCCGGCGATCGCGCATTGGCACGGGACGAACGAGGGCTTCGCCGCACGGAAGCCGATTGACCAGCGGATCGCGAACGCGGGAAAGAAGCGGCCGAAGTAAGGAAGAGCTGTCAGTTTTCAGTTATCAGCTCTCAGTTGGAGCTCTCACCGCCGAAACGCCGAGGGCGCGAAGGCAAAGTTCGAGCGGCATCCCCCTCTAGCGGAAACGCCGAAGAAAACAGTGCAAGTTCAGGATCGCGAGCCGTTCTTTATATTCGGGAACGCTTCGAGCCCGCAGGGAGCAGGGTGGGCGACGGTACGCCTCCGGCCCCTGCACTATCGTGGGATTGGGCGAGGGCCGGGCGTTCTGCTAGAATTATGCTGTCTGAGGCGATCATTTATGTTGACTGGGCGCAAACTGGCATTGACGCTTGCTTTTACGGTGTTGGTTGCACTGGCCTTTGGGATCAGTTGCAAAGGATTCTTCGTTCCCCCCACGCTGTCCTCGATCGCCATTAATCCGACGGCACCACAAGTTGGCGTGGGGCAGCAGGAGACCTTAACGCTGTACGGGATCTACAGCGACGGTTCGCGCAGTGTGGTCACGAGCGGCGTCGGCTGGTCAAGCGACACACCGGGCGTGGCCACCGTTACTGGCACTGGCAGCGCTATCCTCACAGGGGTAACGTCGGGCAGCGCAACTATAACCGCGAGCGCTCAGGCCCTTAGCGCCACCGCAACCGCCCTCGTGATCGGAGACGTTACCTCCATCACCGTTAGTCCTACCAGCGGCAGCGTCAGCATAGGAGCATCGCCCGGCCAAGCCTTCACCTTTGCGGCGACTCCGGGTCCACCGGCTTACATCACGACTGGCAATGGTGGCACTTTGACGATCACGACGAACGACGGTTACATCACATGCACAGTCTCCGTTGATCGCAATAATAATCCGGACGAGGTATGCACAGCGGAAACAGGTGCGACCGGCCCATACACAATCGTGATGACCTATCCGAGCGCCACAGGCGGCACGGTATATTCAAACACTGCCACGCTGACTGTGTCTCAGTAAACTAGCTGGCTGTCTGACTTCTCGCGGTGGGCTGATCCGCTCTCAGACAACGGGGACGCCCGATTGGGAAAGCGGGTGGCCCACCCAGCCCATCCTAACTCTGGAGGGTGCCCCGTCCAAGCTCTGCTTGGGCGGGGCTTTTGCACGGGAATGGTGCGCTCCCAAAGTTCGTGGGTCTGCAACAACAACTAACAACTGAAGGCGAAGAGCGTAGCTGGCCGGATTCCTGGAAGCGCTTCAGTCCCCACGGCATGTGGGGAGTGTATTCCGAAACTCTGCTCACACTTTGCGGCCAAAAACCCCGCCCAAGCAGAGCTTGGACGGGGCACCCTCGGGAATTCCTGGTAGTGGACCAGTTTGGACGAAACTGGCCCACTACCGAATTCCTCTGTCTCTTCCCCGCACTACAGTCTCCGCGCTATAGTAAAAGCTTGATCCGGTGAAGTTTATCCCTACATTTCTGCTTCGATTGGCGGCGGTTGCGCTATGCCTGGCCAGCGCGATGTTTGTAGTGGGCTGCAATCGCGGACGCGGACGCGTGCTGGAGATCGCCTATGTTTCCGGCATTCAGGCCAACCTGCGCGACCGCGTGGCGGCGATGTCTGAAAATGTCGGAGTAGTGAAGAACGGCGAGCGCGTGGAAGTGCTCGGCCATGACCGCCGCTTCGTCAAAGTGCGCACCGCCGCGGGTGTGACGGGATGGGTGGAGCAGCGCTACCTCGTCAGTCAGGAAGTCTACGACCAGATCCAGAAGCTGACCGCGGACAACCAGAACGATCCCGTGCAGGCGCAGGGCGCGGTGCGCAACGACACGAATCTGCACGTCGAACCGGGGCGGGATTCCGAACATCTTTATCAGATTTCATCCGGCGAGAAGCTATCGCTGTTGAAGCGAGGCACGGCCGAGAAGCCGGGCGCGTTTGCGCCGCCTCCGCGCCCCGCCATGCCGGGCGGCAATCCGCGGAACAATTTGCAGAACAACGACAAGAAACAGCCCGTACCGGTCGTCGAGGATTGGTGGCTGGTGCGCGACTCCCACGGCCGTGTCGGGTGGGTGCTGGGACGCATGATTGATCTCGACCTCCCGCTCGACGTCGCGCAATACGCGGAAGGCCAGAGGATCGTTGCATTCTTCGTGCTGAATCAGGTTCAGGATGGAGACAAGAAAGTCGCGCAGTACTTGACCGTTGTCACCGAACCCAAGGATGGCCTGCCGTTTGACTTCAACCAGATTCGCGTTTTCACTTGGAACGTGAAGCGCCATCGCTATGAGACGGCCTATCGCGAGAGGATGGAAGGCGTCCTGCCGGTGGCCGTTTCACACGAGAACTTCGACAAGGAAGGCCTGTTGCCCGTGTTCGTCATTCGTGTGAAGGACGACAACGGCAATGTTACCGAGCGCACATACAAGCTCAACACGCCGATGGTGCGCCGAGTGTACGGGCCGGGAGAAGAGCCGGTGCGGGCCGTGCGGGCCTCACCGAAGCGAGCGGCGCGGCGGCGGAGGCGATAAACCTCTCACCGCCGAGTTCGCAGAGATAAAACAGGCCCTGCCCCTAGTCTTTTCCAATCGAAGGATGAGCCTAAAGGGGAGCCTGGACGGTGGCGGAGGAAAGCTCCTTTCTGGATTGGATTCTGAGAAAGTCTAGCAGCCGCAGCCGGGGCGGTGGGAATGTGGAAAGCGC
>Ga0208188_1000635_pt1 | contig 19729 bp, 18 predicted proteins | sample June2015DPH_8_50_FD_184698 | JGI IMG/M metagenome (GOLD analysis project Ga0208188, IMG submission 184698) | Peatland microbial communities from SPRUCE experiment site at the Marcell Experimental Forest, Minnesota, USA - June2015DPH_8_40... | ecosystem: Environmental > Terrestrial > Soil >...
ATGCGTTGCCCCAAGTGCGGCTGTCAGGAAGACAAAGTCATTGATTCGCGCGCGTCGCGTGAAGGAGCCACAATTCGCCGCCGCCGCGAGTGTGCCAAGTGCAGCCATCGTTTCACGACCTACGAGGAGGTCGAACGTGAAGGCTTGATGGTGCTCAAGCGCGATGGGCGGCATGAGGAATTTACACGCGAAAAACTTTTGTCCGGCATCAAAAAAGCCTGTCAGAAGCGCCCCGTCAGTCCGCAAACCATGGAAGATTTGGTGGACCACATCGTCGCCGCCGTGACCGGCAAATTCGAGGGCGAAGTGCCCGCCGAGTTTATCGGCACAATGGTCGTGGATGGCCTGCGCGACATTGATGAAGTCGCCTACGTGCGTTTTGCCAGCGTCTATCGCCGGTTTCAGGAAGCCACCGACTTTGTTCACGAAGTCAAAAAACTGGAGGCCAAGCAATGATCGCGCTCCAATCCGGCTGCCTGATCTTCCAACTTTCCAGCGGTGAAAGCGTCCCGTGCTCGGTGGAAATGATTTCCGTGGAACTCACCGGCAACGCCGGGGGTTCGCTCGACCCGGAAGTGCTGAGCAATGCCGCCGCGTCCGTCTTCCACTATTTCAAAAACGAACTGGAGCGCGAAACGGTCACCATCGGCGAATTCGCCGGCGCCTTGGAAAAAGTTCTGCGCAAGCTCGGCTTTGTCATCCGCGCCGGCGCGCTGGAAAGCCGCTCGCGGGAAATTGTCGAAACCGACCTTTGCCTGTTCGCGCGCGAATCCGCCGACAGCCTCGAACTTTTCTTTTTCCCGCGCCTGCGTGACGAACTTCGCGCCCAACTCCGCCAGGCGCCGCGCGTTTTGCGCTTTCGCGGACTGCGTGGCTGCGTCAAGCAACTCACCGGCGCGCGACGCTGGAGTGTCCGTTGCGAAAAATTGCAGGACCACATCGTCGAATACCTCCGCCGCTGCCTTACCGCCGAACCGGAGCAGAACGATTGCGCATTGGTGGTGGAATGAATTTTAGAGACAAGTAGCAGCCGACGTGAGTCGGCTCAAAAAAGAAAGTTGGAGCGGACTCACGTCCGCTGCTACGGTTGGAAAAGTTTAATCCGTGAAATCCGTGTCTAAACTTTCAGCATGAGCAAAACACTTTTTGAAAAAATCATCGCCCGCGAAATTCCGGCGACCATTGTTTACGAAGACGACCTGGTGTTTGCGCTGCGCGACATCAATCCCCAGGCGCCGAAGCATGTTTTGGTCATTCCCAAAAAAGTCATTCCCCGCCTGGCCGAGGCCGGGGCGGAAGACCAGCCGCTGCTCGGGCATCTCCTGCTGAAAGCCGCTGAAATTGCCGGCAAACTGGGGTTAAACGAAGGCGGCTACCGGCTGGTCATCAACAACGGCGAAGATGGCGGTGAGAGCGTGCCGCACCTGCACGTTCACATCCTCGGCGGTCGGCGCATGGCCTGGCCGCCGGGGTGATTTAAGCCGGACAGAAATTTTGTTCGGGCGCGAAGTCAAATTTTGAAAAGAGACAACGGCAATTCCATCTGAATTTGAGTCAGCATATGCGCTTGTTAGTCACAAAAGTCGTTGCGATTTCATTACTCGCGTTTTCGGGCTGCTCCCACAGCAAAGAAGGCGGCAATTATACGCACGTCTCATCGGATGATGCTGCGATGAACACAGCCATAGCGAAAGCCAAGGCTACGTCTGGTGAATTTATCCAGGCATTCCATGATCAGAAACCTGGCACAAAAGATTTTTATGTTAAGAAGCCGTATCCGACACCATCTGGCGAGGTGGAGCATATGTGGATAAAGGTTTTAGAAGAGAACAATGGAGTTTTTAATGGTGTGGTGGCAAACGAGGCAGAAGAAACCCGCGAAGTAAAGATGGGCCAAAAGGTTTCCTTGAATATCTCGGAAATCAGTGACTGGAAATACATTGATGGGAAGAAGCTCGTCGGAGGTTATACGATAAGATATTTCTACGAAAGGATGTCGCCTAAAGAGCGAGAAGATTTTTTGAAAGAAGCAGGATTTGACTTATGAGGTTTAACCCTTGATTGGACTGTTTTCTTTACTTCAAAAATTTCCGCAACCCCTTGCCGAGCCGTGCAATGCCTTCGCGGATTTCGGCTTCGCTCGCATTGCCGAAGCTGATGCGCATTTCGTGGTTTGGTTTGCGCCGCGCCGCATCGTCCGCATAGCAAATTTCGCCCGGCACGTAGAGCACGTCGTTTTTCAGCGCGGTCGAGAAAACTTTTGATTTCAAGCCCGTCGAAACATTGCGCGGCAGCCGCGCCCAAAAATAAAGTCCGCCCTCCGGTTCCCGCCATTCGACGGCTGGCGGAAAATGTTTTTTAATCGCCAGCTTCATCACGCGCGCCTTGTGCGCGTAACGCTTTTGCAGCCGCGCGACATGCCGCCCGTAAATGCCCGACGCCAGTGCGCGGGCGACGAGGTGTTGCAGCAGGTTGGACGTGCCGAAATCGTGGTTGCCCTTGATGTGCTTCACCGCCGCGAACAGCGGCTTGGGCAAAAAGCCGTAGCCCACGCGCACGCCGGTCGCAAACGGCTTGCTGTAGGTGCCCGCGTAAATCACACGCTCCGCCGCGCCGGGCACGGCCAATGCCGACGGCACATCATTGCCGGCGAAACGCAATCCGCGATACGCGGCGTCTTCAAGCAGGTAAATCGGGTGTCCCGCCGCGCGCTCGAACTTTTTCAACAGCTTCAGGAGGCCGCACTTTTTCTGGAAGCTGGTCGTGACGCCGGTCGGATTTTGGAAATAGCTGACAAGGTAAAACAATTTGACGCGGCGCAATTCGCCGTTGCGCCGGAGCGATTGCAAAACGCGTTCCAGGTGCGCGAGGTCGAAGCCGTCGCGTTCGAGCCGCACGGCGCGCGCGCGCAGACCGCGGCTTTGGAGGATGCTCAAATAAACAAAATAGGTCGGGTCTTCAACGAGCACGATGTCGCCTTCATCGCACAACGCTTCCGTCGTCATGTAGAGCAATTGCTGCGAACCGCTGGCGATGAGCAGGCGTTCGGGGGAATATATCTCGGGATGGAGTGCTGGAGCGGTGGAGTGTTGGGATGTTGAGTTCATCACTCCATCACTCCAGCACTCCCTCACCCCGGTTCGAGTCGCGGCTTGCAGGTCCAGTTTCCGCAAATGCTCCGCCGTCAGTTTGCGCAGTGCCGGATTGCCGGCCGTGATGCCGTATTGCAACGCGGGCTGGCCGGTTTTAGGCGAGCGCAAAACCTGGTTCAACGCGGTGCGCGCTCCGGCAACGGGCAATGAGGCGTTGTCGGTGAAGCCGGCGGCGAGCGAAATCAGTTTGGGCCGCGAAAGTGCCGCGTGCATGAGCCACGAGATGGGCGGCTCGGTGGTGCGTTGGCCCATTTTGGACAGTGCATCAGTTTTCATTTCAAAAAACATTGAACATCGAACCCTTCGTCGCCAAGGCTAGGCAGGGCAGGCATCGAACGTCCAACGTTGAATTCATTTCACCGGCGGGTTCATTTGATGTTGAGTGTTGAAGGTTCGGCGTTTGATGTTATTTCTCATTTTGCGCCGAAAACGCTGTCGAGGATGACTTCCTTGGTTTTCCAGAGCAGCGCCATGGTCATGGCCAGCGGCAGCAGCGCGAAAAACGTCAGCGCCCAAAAGCTGAGACGATCAAACCGGTTGGAAGCGGCACTGAGTTCCAGTTGCAATCGCGAATCGTGCAGCATCACCACATACCCAACGCCAAGGAACACAAGCGCGACGAGCAGCCAGCAATTGAGCGCGGTGAACAGGCGCGTTTCGTGGCGGAGCGTCTCGTCCGGCAGCATCGCGCCGAGTTGTTTGAGGACAACGTTCAAATTGAACAAAAAAAGCAGCGCCGACAGAACGAGCACAAAAACCGCCGCGTTGAAAAAAGGTTGTCCCGGCATTTTATTCTGCCAGTAAAGAAACGGGCAAAGGCCGAAATTGACGAGGCCGGGGAATTTTGCGCGGTCGAGGGCGTTGCGCCAGGGGCGTTCCTGCTTTTGGAAATCGCTCATTTGCCAGAGGCCGTAGAGCAGCAGACCGGTGCCGGCCAGCACGGGAACAATGCCCAGCGGCCGGAGCCAGTCGGCGCGCGCCGTTTCCGCGCAAATGACCAGCGACGCCGGCAATCCCCAAAACAAAGCGGAAAGTCCGCGCGCCAGCTGCCCGAGAGAGCGGAGCAGTTCGGCTTCGTTTCGGGTCTCGGTTCCTGGATTTTGGGTCTCGGTCAAATTGGTTCCGGGTTTGACATTCCGACAATTTTCTCTGCCGCCTTAAAACGACAAATAGGTGTAAGCCTTCAAGCCGCGTTCGTAATCATCGAGCAGGCGCATGGCTTCGGACGGTTTCATGCGGTCGGATTTGATGGCCTCGTCAATCTGCGCCTTCATTTGCCGCTTCAATTCGTTTTCGTCGTATTGCACCGCTGCGAGTGATTGGATGATGGTGTTGCCTTCGATGATTTCCTCGATGTAATAGCCGGTCGGTTCGTCGGGCTCGAGAAAAACGTGAACCTCGTTGACGCGGCCAAACAAGTTGTGCAGGTCGCCCATAATGTCCTGATACGCGCCCATCAGGAAAAAGCCGATGTAATACGGTTCGAGCAAACCGTTGCCGTTGGCGTTGAGTTTGTGCAGCGGCAGCGTGTCGCGCACGTCGCGCAGGTCAATGAACTTGTTCACCTGCCCGTCGGAATCGCACGTGATGTCCACGAGCGTGCTTTCGCGCGTGGGGCATTCATTCAGGCGGGCAATCGGCATGATGGGAAACAACTGGTCGAGCGCCCAGTGATCGAGCAGTGACTGAAAGACGGAAAAATTGCAGAGATACTGGTCGCCCAGGCTGTCTTCGAGCTGGCGGATTTCCTCCGGTGCGTAAGCCTGGCCTTTGAAACTTTCGACGACGTCGCGGCCGATTTGCCAGTAGAGGTCTTCAATCTTCGCCTTGTCGGGCAAATCCAGCACGCCGAGCGTGAACATGTGTTGCGCGTCTTCGCGGCGTTCCAGCGCGTCGTGGTAGGCTTCGAGTTTGTTCAGCTTGCAAAGATTTTTTTTGATGTCGAGCAGCTCCCGGACAAGCGCATGCTCGTTGTCGCCGAATTTCAAAAATTCGCCCGGCCGGATTTTTTCAATCGCGCCAAACACCTCGACGATCAAAACGCTATGATGCGCGACGATGGCGCGTCCGCTTTCGCTGACGATGTCCGGGTGCGGCACGTTTTCGGCGTTGCAAACGTCGGCGATGTAATAGACCACGTCGTTCGTGTATTCCTGCAGCGTATAATTCGTCGAGCTGTCAAACGCCGAGCGGCTGCCGTCGTAATCCACGCCCAGCCCGCCGCCGACGTCGAGATATGAAATCGGGTAGCCCATCTTGTGCAGTTTTGCGTAAAGCCGGGCGGCCTCCTGCACCGCCTTTTTCACCGTGAGAATATCCGGCACTTGCGAACCGATGTGAAAATGCAGCAGTTTGAAACAGTGGCCGAGATTTTCCGCCTTCAACATCTCCGTCGCTTCCAGAAGTTCCGCCGTGCTCAGGCCGAACTTCGCATTTTCACCGCCGCTGCCCGCCCAGCGCCCCGTGCCCTTGCTCCACAACCGCGTGCGAATGCCGATGAGCGGTTCAGCGCCGACCGATTTTGAAATCGAAATGATTTGCCGCAACTCCTCCAATTTTTCGACAACCATGATGACCGTTTTGCCCAGCTTGATGCCGAGCATGGCCATTTTGATGAACTCCGCGTCCTTGTAACCGTTGCAAATGATGAGGCTGCCCATCTGGTTTTGCAGGGCCAGCCCGGCGAACAATTCCGGCTTGCTGCCGACTTCGAGGCCGAACTCAAACGGCTTGCCCGCGTCGAGAATTTCCTCCACCACCTCGCGGAGCTGATTGACCTTGATGGGAAAGACGCCGCGATAACGGCCCTGGTAATTGTATTCCGTGATCGAGCTGCGAAACGCCAGATTGATGGATTCGACGCGGTGACGCAAAATGTCCTGAAACCGGATGAGCAGCGGAAACTTCAGCCCGCGCGCCCTGGCCTCCTCGGCCACATCCGTCAAATCCACCGCCACGCCCGCTTCCTGCAAGGGCCGCGCGATGACGTGTCCGGCGTCGTTGATGTCGAAATACTTCGCACCCCAGCGCTGGATGTTGTAAAGCGTGCGCGCCGCTTCGATGTCCCACGGCTGCGCCGCGTCATTTGGATTGCTCATCTCAGTGAATTCAAACCGAACGAACTATAAAATCCTCTGCGCAGAAAGCAACAAGCGGAATGAAAATTTTTTTGCGACGAAAGAATCGCATTTAAAAAAATTACCAGTCCACGATGCAGGATTCCCGGGTGAACTGTGAGCTTTGGGCGGTGTACTGGTGGAACTCCACATCCGTTCCGTCGGGGTCCTGGCACCAGAATTGCCAGGTCTGGTCGCAGCCCATCTTTTTGGGTTTCACGGCCACGCCGCGCTGGATCAAGGCGTCCTGCATCGCGTCAATGTCATCCACTTCCAGGCAGAGATGATGGATCCGCTGGGGGCCGGCGGCTTCCGCCGGGCCGGCCTTGAAAATTTCGATGTACTGATTCCGGTTGATCTGGAGATAAAATCCGAACAACTCACCGTCCTTGATGAAATCAAAATGCCGGCGCAATCCGAGCGCCCCGCAATAGAAATCCAGGCTGCGGTTCAAATCCTTTGAAAAAATGCATATATGAGCCAGGGTCTTGATCATAAATTCGTTCGCCAACCGGGCGCACTATAAAGCGCGGCCCGGAGAATTCAATAAGGGGTTTGAAAATTTTCAAAGCGTTTCGCGCTTTGCAGTCTGGGGGAAATTTGGTTTTATCGCGCCATGCCGAAAGTTCCACTTGCCGCCATCGTCAAACATTGCGACCGGATTCTTCGCACAAAAGAAATCGGGGATTACGACGGCGCGGCGAATGGATTGCAGGTGGAAAATGGCGGGACGGTCAGTCGCATCGCCGCGACCGTGGACGCGAGCCTGGCCACGGTCAGGCTTGCCATTGCAGCGAAAGCGGATCTGCTCATCGTGCATCATGGATTGTTCTGGGGGCCGGTGCATCCGTGGACGGGCAAAAAATACGAACTGCTCCGTCTGCTGGTGGAAAACAACCTGGCCGTTTACAGCTCGCACCTGCCGCTCGACGCGCATCCCAGGCTCGGCAACAACGCGCAACTCTGTGCCGCGCTCGGCTTGAAAAATCTGCGCCCCTTTTTCGCCACTCACGGCCAGTTCATCGGTTTTCAATCGCGCACCAAAATCTCCCGCGCAAAACTCGCCGCGAAGCTTGCCCGCGCAACCGGCGCCAAACCGCGAATCATTCCGGGTGGCGGCGAAAGCTGTCAGCGCATCGGGGTCGTGACGGGTGGCGCGGGCGGCGATTTGAAACTGGCGGCGAGCGAAGGCGTGGACACCTTCATTACCGGCGAAGGCCCGCACTGGACTTACGCACTGGCGGTGGAATTGGAGCTGAATGTTTTTTACGGCGGCCATTACGCGACCGAAACTTTCGGCGTAAAGGCGCTCGCGGCGGAACTTTCAAAAAAATTTGGCGTGTCGTGGGATTTTCTAGATCATCCTACCGGCTTGTGACTTCTGGTTTGGCAACGGCGGAATTTTCTTTTATCAGTTCTCGGCACGCGGCCCAGCCGTCCAGAAAGCCCCGCAAATCCGACTTGAACGACTGTGACAGTTGTTGATTGTGCTGAATTTTGTATTGTGCGTTTTTGATCATTAGTTGAACCAGTCGGCCGCAAAACATAAAAAACATCCGGGCATCTTTGCGATGTTTCCACATGAGCGCCGCCCCGGTGTAACTGTAGATGTAGCGCGTTTTGAAAACTTCATCGGCGGTCAGTTTGTGCTTGTGCCTGACGACGGCGGTCGGCTCATAGACGATCGTGTGGCCGGATTTTAGAATCCGATAAAATAATTCGGTGTCTTCAATGGCATATTTCACGGCGGAGTTGCCGAACTGCTGGTTGAAGCCGCCAAGTTTTTTAAAGGTATCGCTGCGAAAAATCATGTTGCTGCCATGACCGATGCCAAAGGGAACGGGCGCGCCCGATTTCATGTGTTTGGCGAAAATTTTGGTAAAGTTCCCCAGCAGGAAGCCGAGGCCAAAGCCGGTGTCCGTTTTTGCAAAGACCCGGCGCTCGACGCCCAAGTCCTGGCCGGCAACTTCCTCGAACAAATTCGCCGCGCCTTCGCGATGGTGCTGGATGACCCGGCCGGTACAGGCCCAGACATCTGGATCGGTGAAGTTTTTGAGCGACTGGCTTAACCAGTCCCTGGCCGGGACACAATCGTCGTCGGTAAACGCGATGATTTCGGCGGAGGTATTGGTGACTCCGGTATTTCGGGCAAGGGCCTGTCCACGACATGGCTCGGAAACATATTTCGCGTTGAATTGCGCGGCGATTGCCGCGGTCTTTTCCTTTTCTGCATCCGTGCTGCTGTCCACGACCATAATTTCAAAGCCGGGACAGTCCTGACGGGCGAGGGCTTCAAGCGTTTCTCCGATGTAACTGGAGCGATTGCGGGTGATGACAATGACTGCGACGCGCATGATGTTTTTTGGGTCCGGTCTCCGGTGTCTTAAAGTTCGCGTTTATACAGACGGTATTCCGTCGGGAAGATGCCGGCTTGATGCACCAGTTGGGAGCGATGAAACTTCTTCCGCTTGAGAACGAGCTTGAAGTTGCGGTGTTCCAGTTCGTCATCGTAAGTCAGACGAATACCGTTGGTTTCCACCGTTTCCAGTTTTTCCGTGTGTGGGACGATAAAAAGATAAGGAATTTTCAGGTCGCATAGCCGGTCCAGCCAGAAACTGATGAACGGCTTGGTGCATTCCGACCAACTGTGGATGTTAACGGTTAGGTCAAAAGTCCGGTTTTGCAGATCAGGCAACCGGTCAAAAGGAACCACATCCGTTCCGGGGCATTTGCGAAACTTGAGGTAAAATTCCGAGAGAAACGTCGAGGTGGCGATGGGATCAATGCAAGTGATCGAACTGTTTGGACACGCTGTGTTGAAACGGTGGGCGAAGCGTCCGTAGCCAGCCCCGATGTCCAGCACTCGCAGCCGGTCTTGGAATTGAAAACCCAGGGCCTTTTGCAAAAACTGGATTTCAAGGATTGAATCCAGCAGGTCGCGGCTCACTGGCTTGCCGGGGACAAACTCCCATAATTTCACGCCGAAGAGCGGGTCCTCATGCAACAGGTTGAGTAAACCCAAGTCATCCGTGGCTTCAACGTAGGCGAAGCTCAATTCGTAGCGGCGTGTGTTCTGCCGGAAGTATGCCTGGCTGACATAGTCATCTTCCCCGCGAAACCTTAGCAAATTGACGCGCTTTTCCCATGAACTCCAGAAGGAGTGGGGGAACTCGGTGATTTGCGCATAACGCCGCTTCAACTCGACGAGCCGCGCGTTGTTGGTCGACAGCTGGCGAATTACATCCGGATCCAAATTGCCTGTTTGAGAATTTCCCGGTTTGAAGAAGCTTTTAAAATACCAGTAGGCGCTGCCTAATTCTACTCTCATAATCAATTTTCAGTTGGTGGCAAAGAATGGATCTGCCTCAATTGAGGCTAAAACAAGACAACAAAACTAGAGGGCCATATCATGACGTGCAAGCCGTTTGTCATTCTTTCACGCCGGAACTAGCGGGCGGATGACTTTGTAACAGCACCGCAGCTGGCTATGACTGCAGACTCTATTTGAATTAGTCCGCTCCCCTGGCTCTTTTGCCCCGCAGTAACAACAGCCCGCCCAGCAAAATCCCCACGCCTATGGCCGACAAGGTCAAATAGAGCGGCTTGTTCGGCAGGCTGAAATCAAATTCGACCGTATGTTGGCCGGGGGACAGATAAACCCCGCGCATGATGAAATTGCAGCGCAACAGTTCTGCCGGCTTGTCATCCACAAGCACGCGCCAGTGCGGATCGTACTTGTCGTTGAGGAGCAGTATCGATGGGGTGGTGGTTTTTGCATCGAACATGACCTCCTTCGGCGCGTAGCAGTATCCAGATTGTTTCCATAGACCATTTCTCTTCCCCTTGAACACGAGGTCGTCCGGCACATAACGTTTGAATTCGACGGTTCCGGAATTTTCATTGGTGGCGTTCGCGGCCGGCGTGACCGGCAAGGGCGTGGAAATCAAAACGGTCTGCCACGGATCGAAATTTGTGCTCGCCAGCGTTTTGAGCGTAGCGTCGTTGTTGGTGTTGACTTGCCAGTTGGAATAAAGTTTGGCGCGAGGCAACGCGCCGGTGAATTCGATGAGCGCATAGTCGCCGTTGTCATTGGGAACGGCGGTTAGTTCTTCGAGCCGTTGATGGAATTCCTTGACTCCCGGTTTGAGCGCGATGGTAAAGCGTTGAATGATGCGAAAACGCCGCCGCCCCGGATCAAATTGTTCATTAAATAAATCAAGCAAACCCGCCGGGCCGAGCAGGTAACGGGTGTTGGTCAATTCCCAAAGCCGCCCCACCCGGGTAAAGGTTCCCGGATCCAATATCCACTGGCCGGAACTGTCCTGCCTGATGCCGATTCGCAATGCGCCCTCAAATGCCTCCAAGTCCGCCGGCATACGCGGCATTTGAATTTTATCGAGCGACTGGATGTTGTAATACGGAAAGTGGTGTTGCGCCCATTCGATCAAATAGAGCTCGTTAAACAATTCAAATTGCGGCGGCGTTGACAACGGTCTGGGCAGCCCATAGGCAACCCGGTGTTCGTAGGGTTTGTTGCGCAGGAAATCAACAATGGGGTTGAGCGAGCCAACCTCGTACTTTTGTTTGTAATCCCAGTGAATGATGTAGGGCAAATTCGCCCGGCCCAAATCCATGACGAGCAGCATGCCGAGCAAAATGCCGCCTAATTTTGCACGTCGCCCCGCAAAAATTCCAGCAAGGATAAGCGTGCAAAGTCCAACCGCCACCGCGAAGAGCAGGATGAACCAGCCGACCTGCCCGATGCTGAACGCGGCGATGTCTTTGGCCATGTCTTCGTCGGGAAACCCCACCATTTGCAGGTAACGGACAAGGCCTGGCTTCTCCATTGCGTAAATCAGCCACCCGAGCACGCTGCCGATGACAGCCAGGACACAGACCAACGTCCAATTTCGATCAAAGCCGCGTGCTTTCGTCCACCAATTTTTGAGTTGCGCCAGCGGCGAAGTGGAATTAGCCGCCGAAATTTCCAAATAACGCCGGCTCAAACCGTGGATGCCATAGGCAAACAGAATGACCAGCGCCCACGAAAAAACCGCAATGAACTTGCATGGATTCCGCATCGTCGAGACGTACGGCAGCATATAGAGCAATTTGTAGAAGGGCGCGAAGCGGCCAAAAGCCAGCAGCAGCGTCACAATCAGTATCACCGACCAAAACCAAATGAACCGCCGTTGCGTTTCGGTGAATGCCGGATTTTGTCGTCGCAACGTTTGGACAATCGCCCACAACGCCACCAGCGCCACCAGCACCCCGGCATAATTGCCGCCGCCGCCGAATCGCATCAGTCCGGGCGGGGGCGAACCTTCCTGCCCGCTATCAAAAAAACGGTCAATTGCCGGATCGCGTCCGACACCGCCCCAATAATTGCCGCCTTTGTAACTCTCTTGAAGGGATTCCATCATGTTATTTGGCGTGTCCATCCGATAGCCGAACAGGCCGGGAATAAACAGCCCGAGCGCTTCTTTTTTGGGTACGCTCCATTGTGTAGCAAAGTCCCAGTGCCGAATTTTGGTTTCCGCGTCTTGTCCGGTACCGGTGATGCCGGAGATTTGCGAGCCGACGAGCGACACAACGGTTTGCGTGGCGATGAAGCCGGCAAATACGGCGATTATCGTGATTTGACCCATGCCGCGGGCCAATTTTATCAAAAGCGATCCGTTTTCATCGGTGACGGCTTTGAACAAAACAAATGCCGCGACAAACAAACTGAATATTGCGCCGATGTCCGAGGCTTCCATCACATTGACGCCAACAGCCAAGCCTGCCAGAGCCAGTCGTATAATGCGTGTGAGGCGGGGTGTGGCTGTGGAAATGGATACCACCAGCGCCAAAGCGAGAAAGTCCATGCTGAAAGCATCCAACTGGCCGGCCACGCCCCAACAGGCAGTGGTAAAAAAGGCGGAATTCAAGGCGGTGGCCAATGCGCCCAGCACCGCCGCCAACGGCGAAAATTTTAACTGCCTAAAAAAACACCACGCGCTGAATCCCAAAATAAACAAAGAGATGGGCGCAAAAAATTTTGAGTAACCGACGGCCCCAAGCATCCAACGGCACAACGCGTTCAAGTCTGGCGGCCACGAGCCAGTATTGTTGCCAATGTCATTCAAATCAGCCCAGCTTCCGGTGAAAGCGGCGGGAAGCTGTAGCCAGGAGGAGTTTTGCTGGCCAAGCGGCCCGTCATTTGAAAAATGAACAAAGCCGGGCAAAAAGCTTCGCCAAAACAAACAGAATAGAATAACCGCCAAAAGAGCGGCAAGCGTGAGTGCTTGTGATTTGGGAGAATTTTGTTTGGCGGCTTTCATGGCCGGTAAATATTGTCCCGGTGGTTATGTTCGCGTCCAACTCTCAGCTTCATTGCGCAAAAACGTCTGTTTGGTGAAAAACAAGGCTTCAATTCTCAAGGGTAAGCCATGGGTTGTCAAGGCGCGCCGCACGAATTTTGGTTATGCCAAGATTTTGCTTTCCAACACCGATCCACTCAGCTTACATGCACACACTCGATTGCGTTTACCCGTTCAAGATGGAGATTGTAAATGTTTTTGCCATGACAAGCCATGAATTAACGTTGTTGCTTAGCGAAGGCACGAAACAGGATGTGCTTGACGCTCCCGAACCGTCTGGGCCGCGCATTCAAAAAGTGCGGCGGATTTTTTCCGGGATGGCTCCGGGCCGGGTAATTCTCGATGTGGGTTGTTCCGCCGGCGGGGTCTTGCGCCCGCTGGTAAAGACCCACGAAATTCACGGCGTGGATATCGCACCGAGTTTCGTGAAGCGAGCGATTGAAAACGGGATTCACGCCGTCCAACATAACCTTGAGGGTGACCCACTGCCGTATCCGGCGGGCAAGTTCGACGCCATCTTCTGCGGCGAGACCATTGAACATCAAGTGGACACCGACTGGTTGATGTTTGAGATTAATCGTGTATTAAAACCGGGCGGCAAGCTGGTGCTTACCTTTCCAAATATCCGCACATTGCTGGGCGTTGGTATGATGCTATTTTTTGATCTGCCGCCCATGTATGCGGCGCGCTATCGTTCGGCGCATTTCCGCGACTTCACCTTGCGCACCATCAAGATCGTGCTGAAAGCCCATGGATTTAAGTTTGAGTCGGCGGCCGGCAGTGCTTTTTATCTGCCCAAAATCGGTGAGTTTTGGTCGCCGTTGGCCAGCGTCCTTCCCTCATGGTCGTGTACTGTGGTGGTCGTTGCGACAAAACAGACCGATTCGATATATTCGTCGGAATCCGTCATGCCGACGCGGTTATACTGAAATGGGCCTCGACATCAACAGTGTGCAATTCCTGATTGCGGCGCACAAACGTGGTGTGCCTTTTGGCGACGTGCTGATGATTGGCCGTCAGGATTTGAATGCGTATCCCGTCAAAATGCGGCGCGTGTTGACCAAGGCTGGATTGCCGGACGAACTTTTCGCGCCAGACGCGCCAGACACAAGATTTGCGGAGCCGGTGTTCAAATCGTTGGGTGCGCGCAGCATTGCATCGCTCGAGGCCTCGGCGTTTGAAGGTGCGGAATTTGTGCATGACTTAAACCAGCCGGTTAGTGCTGCCCTGAAGCAACAATTCGATTTGGTTTATGACGCGGCACGCTCGAACACGTTTTCAATTTCCCCGTCGCGCGGCAAAACTGCATGGAAATGGTCCGCGAAAACGGCCGTCTTTTCATGCATACCATTGCAAACAACTGGTGCGGGCACGGATTCTATCAGTTCAGCCCGGAGCTTTTTTACAATGTGTTTTGCGCGGACAATGGCTTCGAGGTGGAGCGGATGATCCTTCACGTCATCGGGCCATACGGACGGTGGTATGAAGTGGCAAATCCGCAGGTGATTCGCTCGCGAGTTGAATTGTTCAACAGCTTTCCTTTGCAATTGCTTGTGCAGGCGCGATGCACCAAAGTGGTCCCGCTTTTTAACAAGATGCCGCAGCAAAGCAATTACACGCCGCGCTGGGTTGAGCAGTCGCAAGATCAGGCAAACCCTTATGCACCGTCGCGTCCTAAATTGGCGAAAATTCTGCCCGGGGTTGCGCGGCTGTTGCCTGTGGCAAAGATAGGCTGGCAACTTCGGCACGGCCACTCACCGGCCAACCGCAACTGTTTCCGCCCGGTCAAAAAAGATTAACCGCTGCCGCGCCCGGTTATGTTGCTCCGCAGATTCCTCAAATTCACCGCCGTCGGACGGCTGGTGATGATCCCGGTTCGCCTGGGTAAGATCGCCCTGCCCTGCGCGTTGCGGCAGTTGGGCTTGATGGTGCGGTGGGCGTTCACCTCCAAGGAGTATTACAACCACAGCTACCATCTGACCGATCTCAACAAGCACTATCTTGCCAGTTACATTTCCGTGGTGTCGGGGCACGACCTCGCGACGATTGAAAAGTATATTGCGGAACTGGAAGGCGACGAAAAACTTCGGACCGCGCTCGAACAGCGTACGCGGGCCAGCCGCGACCGGCACAGTTGCGACGTGGAGCCGCGCTACGGCCGACGCCTGGGCTGGTACGCGCTGGTGCGGTCCACCAAGCCGCGCGTGTTCGTCGAGACGGGCATTGATCGCGGCCTGGGCACCGCCGTCATTGCCGCCGCGCTGAAACGCAACGCCGCGGAGGGCTTCCCCGGTCTGGTCTATGCCACGGACATAGTGCCCGACTGCGGACACCTGCTTGCCGAACCCTACAAATCGTTCTGCCGCCTCCTCATCGGCGATTCCGTCGCTTCGCTCAAACAATTCCCGGAGGCGGTGGACATCTTCATTCACGACAGCAACCACCTCGCCGAATATGAATGGGCCGAATTCCTCGCCATCGAACCGCGCCTGCACCCGGCCTCCATCGTGTTGAGCGACAATTCGCAGCAGACCTCCAAACTCCGGGAGTTTTCCCGGCGGATCGGCCGGACGTTTCTCTATTTCCAGGACGCGCCGAAAGATCATTGGTGGCCCGGCGATGGCATCGGCGCGGCGTTTGCGCCCGGTGTGAAAACGTTCTTTCCGGAAAACCCACAACCGGCGGCATCGCCCGAAAAAATATGAGCCCGTTTTCCCGTTCCGCCGTGGTCACGCTGGCGATGGGCCAAGCGGTTGAGAACTTGGATTACACCTTCTCCAGCTTTGCCCAATGTCCCAATGTGGAGTTGCACGCCTTTATCCTGGAGGAGCAGCTCCCGAAACGGCGCATTCCGTCCATCCAATACCATCTGCTTGCGCCGTCGCCCGATTTTTCACACCCGTTGCGCGAGGTATATTTCCGCCGCCTGGAAGTGTTGGATGAATTGGGCGCAGATTACGCATTGACGGTGGACTGTCTTGACGTGTTGTGTCTTTGGCCCTTGCCGCCGTTTGAGCAATTGCTCGGCAATGCGGATGTGGCCGCCTGTGTCGAGCACCAGGGCAGCCGTTATGTGCTCGGGCAGGGATACACGTCGAGTTTTCTCAATGGCGGCGTGTTTCTTTGGAATGTGCCGCGCAGCCGGGACATTCGTGCGGAAATTGTCGCCCGGGGGCGCAACCATTTCCGCACCCTGGCTGATGATCAGCTCTGTCTCAATGAAATCATTCAGACCAAATATTTCGACCGCCTGCGGATTCTGCCATGCCAATATAATTATCGTGCTTACTTGAAAGGTGCTTGCCCGCGAGAAAAGCGCGGTTGGCCCATAGTTGAACATCTTGACGGGGTGATGATTTACCACAATGGCACGTGCCTGCCGGCGGTGAAAAAATTGCCACCCTTCAAGCCGCGCGCCACGCTGCCACCCTTGCCGGTGGACGGGCGTCCACTCACTCCACGTGAGCAATTCTGGCGGCGGCTGCGAAACAAGTTCAAACCGTGGCTGGTCGGGTGAGCCGCCGGTTTTCCTGCAACACTTTTTCCAGCCGTTCGGCGCAGTTGCAGGCATCGTTGTCCGCGCTGGCGAAATAACATTGGGCGATGGGCTGATGATCGGATGTCAGGACTTTGAATATCTATCCGGTTAAAATGTGGCGGGCGCTTGCCTAAGCAGGCATACCCGCCGGGCTTTTTGATGGCTGAATGCTGGAACATATTTTCAATTTTACCGCGGCACGGCAAAATTAACCGGAAATGGCGCGCGAAGGCGGACATTTCATTGTCTGCACCCACACCAAGGATTGGCGGGAACACGGATTTTGCCAGTTCAGCCCGGAACTTTTTCTCAATGTCTTTTGCGCGGACGATGGCTTCGAGGTGGAACATCTTGACCCCGTCAAAAGGAATTGACCAAGCCATCGTCCCTTCCTTAAGGTTGCCGGTGAAATGATGAGCCAGTCTTCTCGTTCTGCTATAGTTGCCGCGGCGGCGGGCAATATTTCCGGGCTGCTGGGAGCCGGCAAATTATACCCGCCATTGTTTCTGCCGGAATTTTCCCCGCGGAGTCACGGGCCGTGGGGGGCAACGACACAAGCCGGCGGGGCGTTCTTGTCGGAGTCCATGACCTCACCGCTTTGTCAACATGGGTCTTGACATCAATGCTGTCCAGTTTCTGCTTGCGGCGCGCAAGCGGGGCATGGACTTTGGCGATGTGCTGATGATCGGGCGTCAGGACTTGAACGTCTATCCTGCCAAAATGCGGGCCGTGCTGGCCGAAGCCGGCTTGCCGCACGAACTTTTTGCCCCCGGCGCGCCCGATACAGGTTACGCGGAGCCGGTATTCAAATCACTGGGCGCACGCAACATTTGGTCGCTCGATGCTTCAGGTTTTGAAGGGGCGGAGTTCAGGCATGATTTGAACCAACCCATTGGGGCCGATCTCAAGGCCCGGTTCGACCTGGTGTATGATGGTGGTACGCTCGAACACGTCTTCAATTTTCCCGTGGCGTTGCAGAATTGCATGGAAATGGTTCGTGAAGGCGGACGGCTTTTCATGCACACGGTCGCCAATAATTGGTGCGGGCACGGATTTTACCAGTTCAGCCCGGAACTTTTTTACACCGTGTTTTGTTCGGACAACGGTTTTGAGGTCGAACGAATGATTCTCCACGTTGTGGGGCCGTATGGACGTTGGTATGAAGTGGCAAATCCGCAAGCGATCCGCTCGCGAGTTGAATTGTTCAACAGTTTTCCCATGCAATTGCTTGTGCAGGCGCGGCGCGCCAAAATTGCCCCACTGTTTAACAGGATGCCTCAGCAAAGTGATTACACACCGCGCTGGGTGGAACAGTCGCCAGATCAGGCAAACCCTTTTGCGCCGTCGCGGCCCAAGCTGGCAAAAATCCTCCCCGGCGTGGCCCGGCTGGCACATGTGGCGAAAATTGGCTGGGGCATGTGGCGCAGTCATTCGCTTCGCAATCGCAAAAACTTCCAACCGGTCAAAAAAGGCTGGTCGAAATCCGCACCGTAGTATTTTTTGGGGATGATTATGAGGGCCAGGCAACCAGCGGTCATTGCCACCGTCTTTGGCGGCCAGATCGACCGCCCGATGTTCGCTTGACAGGCATTTAAGGCGGCGAGGTTGTCAGAGGGCCGCCTTGTGGTTGTCCGCTTGTTCCAACAGTGCCACCAATTGTCTTCCAACCTCCGACCACGAATTGGCCTTTTTGAACTCCGCCAAGTCCTTGTCGTTGGTCAATTTTTCACCAGCTCTGGCCTTCCGTACGGTTTCCACCGCGGTCCGGCAGAAGCTGTCCCGATCAAACGGTTTCACATAAAAGAGGAGGTTTCCAAAAAAGGGCCGGTACATTTCCAATTCGTAAGCGACCACCGGCAAATCACAAGCGAGTGCTTCGCCCACGACAATCGGCAAACCTTCATGGCGGCTGGGCATCAGGTAAACCCGCGCGCTCTTCAAAAAACGGAACTTCTCCACGCCCGAGACATAACCCGCAAAATGGACGTGGGAAGTCAGGCCGAGTTTGGCAATGGGTTCGGCGAGTGATTCCTTCAAGTTGCCGATCAGCACGGCCCGGAAATCTGGAAACTCGCGGGCCAATGATTGAAGGGTTTTCAGCAAATCCTCGACCCCCTTTTGCCGATGAATCCGCCCGATCCATGCCACATCAAACCGCTTTGTCACCCCTCCAACCTGATTGGCTGTTTCCAAGTCCACGCCGTTGGGAATCAACGGGGTTTCTTCCGGCCGGTAGCCCATCTGCCACAACGTTGCTTGGAGGAGCGGCTGTACGGCCACCACCCGTTTTTGACGGCAAAAACGAAGGATTTTGAGCGAAAGCCACTGGCTCAAACAGTAATGGAGGGAGGCAAGACGGGTGGCTTCAACATCCGCCCGGGTCCTCCAAATCACCTCCTTGAGCGACGGCGCCTTCATTTGCATAATCACCACTTTGAGCTTTGCCTTGGAAAACGCTGTTGGCAGCACGTCGAACCAGTAATCCGTCGGAGAAAAACACACATCTTCGGGTCCGATCCGGCGCAATTTGCCGAGGGTGGCAAGAAAGCGCCGGGAAAACTCCCAAAACAGCCGACATTTTCCTTTAAGTGAAAGATTGGTCAACGACTGTTTGTGGCCGCGGTCGGTGAACGTTACGTTTGCGGGCAGGCGCCAGGCCTTGAGGTGTTGCTCCAGTTCCCGGGTGCTCAAATATTCCGGCTCCCAGCCGGCTTCGGTGACGGCTTGGATGGAGTGCAGGAGGTGAACATCACCGCCGGCCAATTGGTTGTCGAACATGCCGTTGGCAATAAAGAAAACCCGTCGCCGCACAGAGGTTTTCGACGGGACGCTGGACTGAGAAGGTACGGCCACGAGAGGGGTCAGGGCTTGAGGGTTTGCTTGGGTTTTAGCTCGGCAATCACATTCCGGTTATGCTTGCTCCATTTGTAAGTCCACACCCCCCAGGCGTCGCCAAGCGCGCTGCCGAAGCTCGCTGGCACATGCCAGAGCCAGCACGGGTCACTGTCACGAATCAATCCGCGAACCGTGTGCCAAATTGGGCCGGCAAACGTGACGCAATAAACGCCGGCCAGCCAGAGCGGCACCGGCGGTTTTTCATTCATCCAGTTCGTTTTTGCCTCTTGCTGGACGCGGAGAAAATGCACCGTGGCCCGCCGTCGCTTTTGCACAAAATCCCAGAGCGTCTGAACGTAGTAATGATGCACGCCACGTCCACGAATCCGCAACCATTCGCGTTTGCCCGCGCGCAGGAGACGCAATGCCGCGTGCGTGTCTTGAAAATATTCATTGGCCTTCACCGATTCCAAATCGGCCCGGCGGAAAATAAATCCGTTCGCACCGAGCGGATACGAGAGCGAATCACCGGGCAGCGTCCAGCGTTCCACCTCGCCGTCGCGAGCCACGAGTTTCGGATTCGCGCTCATCAGCCAGCAAATCGGATCGCTGATGTGCAGCCGGTGCGTAAGATAGGCGCAAAACGAACTCATTTTCGGCGAAGGCAAATAGTAACTTTCCACGCCGAGCGCCTGCGGATTTGCCGCGAGCGCCTTCACGGCCAGT
>Ga0208188_1000642_pt1 | contig 19527 bp, 20 predicted proteins | sample June2015DPH_8_50_FD_184698 | JGI IMG/M metagenome (GOLD analysis project Ga0208188, IMG submission 184698) | Peatland microbial communities from SPRUCE experiment site at the Marcell Experimental Forest, Minnesota, USA - June2015DPH_8_40... | ecosystem: Environmental > Terrestrial > Soil >...
TCAATGGCCCGGGCAAAACTTTCGAATTCCGCGCGGTGCATTTCCTTGCACGCATATTCCCCCAATCCGCGCTTCAACCGCGCTTCCTGGCTGGGACAGGATGGGACCGTAAGCACCACTTCGTGCTCCGATTCCTGGATTTGGTACCAGTTGGCGCTACGGGTCGGGTGGCAATTGGCCGGTCCGGTGGAAATTCCGGTCTTTTCCCGCGTAAAAGGCCTTCGGCCTCACGCGGCTGGCTGTCAGGCGGCCTTCTCGACCAGCTTGCCGTTTTGCCAAAGGATGAGCGGCAGGCTGAGCTTGCGGTTTTGGGATTGAACGTTCCGGGCGGTGCGACGCAAGGCGCGTTCAGCGCGGACTACAAACGCCGGTGTGGCCGGGCGTTTTCCGTTTTTGGCGTGGCTTCCGTTTTTACTCATACCGTAATCAACTGTCGCACAAATTCTATATCATGAGTGGCGGAAAAAGCGAGTTGTTTTGCAGGCTCCCGCCGTCGTTGCACTTTGGCGCGGCAAGTCGATGGACAGGGCGCCACGTTGGCCGATGGTCTGTTCAAACGTATGCGTCGGAGCGGCCACGTCTGGTTTCCGACACTGGACAAAGCCCCAGCCGCAGGTCAACATTTTTCGCGGCTGTTCGGTCGCGTGACGAATGCCGTCTGGTTTGGTCAAATATTCTCGAAATGAAGCAAAACAAAGCGAGGTCATCCACCCTCCGCAGTGCTGCTGCCGACAACACATCCACCCTTCCAAGTGACGCTCCTGGAGTGCCGACCTACCCTTCCCGCCACGGCTACGGAGGACGGGAGCTGAGACTGCTCCCGCCAGTCCTGTTGAGCATTTCCCTTCTGGCCTGCTCATTGGCTCAGGCCAAACCGAAGTTCAACGCCAGTGAAGTCGCCGGCCCATGCCAGCAGTTGATAATTTGCGATCTGGACGGCGACGATCTCAAGGATCTGGTTCTGATGGACGATACCAATTTATCCATCTTCTATCAGGATCCCAAACGAGGCTTCACTCGCGAACCGCAACAAACCTATCGTCTCGAGCCCCGGCCGTGTCTGGTCTGGACGGCGAAACTGGGCGGACCGGCCGGGAGTTTGCTCGTCATGACCAGCGACGGAGTGACTGAGCTTTCTTTTACCAATCGAACCGGTCCTCCCACCATCCGGCAAATCATCAGGCAAGCCACGATTGTTCCGGAGGCGATGGATGCGGCTGAAGGCACGAATGCGATGTACCTTCCGTTGTCGGTCGAAACCGGCCGCGACTGGCCGCTGCTGCTGGTGCCGGCGGCGGACGGACTTCAGGTCTGGCAATATCGCGACGAGTGGCGTCAGGCACAAGTCATCGGCCAAGTAATGGATGCCAGCCTGCAACTGTCAGTGACCGATCCCGGATATGCCACGTCGCTGGGATTCGACCTGAGCGTGGGCGACGTCAATGGCGACGGACGCGATGATCTGATGGTCAGACGCAGTAATGGCTGGACCAACACCTACAGCCTTTACCTTCAGCAGACCAATGGCCTGTTCGCCCTTGAACCCGCGTTAACCTACGCGGACAAGGTGGAACCGTTTTCATGGCTTTGCTGGACCGACCTCAATCGCGACGGCAAGGTGGATCTGATCAAGGGCATCTGGCTGAACGAGCCTTCATTCATACCAGCAGTTCCTTCCGGCAAAGTGCTGGTGAGCACTTATATTGCCGATGAGCACGGCCGGATTCCGGCCGAACCGCAACAGGTCTTTCGCAAGAACGACTGGACGCCCGCAGTGCCGGCGGTGGACGTGGACGGCGATGGTTTTCCAGACCTGGTTTTGGGCTACAGTCACATCGAGGACAAGGAGGGCTTTCGCAAGATGATCACCTCCAAAAAGCTCGATTACAATCTCCGGTTTTACTTCTACCGGCCCGGCATTGGCTTTCCAAAAGAAGCGGACTGTCAACGTGATGTTGTCATCCATCTGGACCGAGCCGAGATGCAGGAGGATCTGCCCGAATATTTCGGGCGCTACGTCAAACTCGGCGGCGATTTTAACGGGGATGGCAAAACGGATTTGCTGGTGCGAGACCATAGTGATGCGATCTCGGTTTACTCCTTTGTTTCGCGGGAGAAAGGATTCAGCCCGGAACCGGACCTGCGATTCAGTTGCCCGGAACCGATTGATGAATGGCAGGCCGCGGATCTGAACAACGATGGCGTCAGTGATCTGATCGTGAAACTGGCGAAACAAAAGGGCTATCGAATATTCATCAGCCAGAAATAACCATGTTTTTTTTACCGCCAACCCGGATATTTCTCGCTCGCCGTAACAGCCGACGTGAGGAGGCTCTAACTTCTCGTGCGCTGGACTGCCGGGCAGAGTTAGAGCCTCCTCACGTCGGCTGCTACAGGCTGTCTGCACTTCAATCAGCGTGGAGAATATTTGGGCTGGTTCTGCTGATATTCGACACTGTGAATGCGGGCCGGGCCGAGCCGGTTGAACTGTCGCGCCAGGTGATCACGCTCCCGGCCAACGCCGGGAAGCCGCTTTTTGTTGATATTGAAGGGAACGGCCGCTGCAATCTGCTCGTGATTGATACGGCAGAGAAAAAACTTCTGAACTATCGCCAGCGCCCGGACGGCTTCACCAATTCACCCGATCAGGTCATTCCCCTGCCGCCACAAACCGCCTGGGTCGCCCCGTGCGACGTGGACGCACATCCCGGTCTTGAACTGCTGATGTCCACCGCCACCGGGCTGTTTTATTGCCGGCAGAACGCCGGCCTGTTCGAATCGGAGCGACACCCGCTCATCGAGGCGAACCAGGGATTCACCAACTACGACCTGCCCACCCTGACTTTGCTAAACACGAACAAAACCGGAACGAACGATTTAATCCCGGTAATTTCCGCGGGACGAACCGTGCTGTACCATCGGAACAGTGCTTATGAATGGAGCCCCGGACCGCCGCTGGCCCTCGATGTGAAACAAACGACCTGGTCCCTCAACCGTTACTTGTGGCGCGACTTTTGGGCGTTGGGACCCAATCCCGCGCACAGCCTGGATGTTGAACAATCGTTTCGCGCCAATCCGGAGCAGGCGCGGAACCAGGAACCGGAGAACGAAGCCATCCGGAAGATCATCGCCGACATGAAAAAAAACGCCACCGCGAGTCCACCCCAAATGGACCGCGTAGATGTGGATGGCGATGGCCGGGAAGACCTGGTTCTGTGGCAGGCCGGCGGCAAGCTGGATTTCAAAACCGACATTTATATCTTCCTGCGCGGCGCGGACCAAAAGTTGCCCGAGCAGCCGACGCAAGTGCTGCACTGTCGCGGGTTCCCGATTCCCATCGGTTCCACGTATAAGCGGTCGCCCGTTCATGATCTGGATGGCGATGGCGTATGTGAACTGGTTCTGCTCGAAATGAAGACCCGCATTATCTCCGAGAGTGGACTGGTGGAAACGGTGGTTTCGCACGGATTGGATTGGGCGCTCACGATCCGGTCGTTCCATGACGGCGCCTTTTCCCGCAGCCCGGATGCGTCCGTGCCGGTGACGGGAATCCTGCCGTCGGAAGTTTTGGCCGGGTGGCCGTTCCTGGTTCAGGGAGACTTCAATGGCGACGGCCGTCTCGATCTTCTGGTCAGACGCTCGGACACTCAATGGAACATTTTTCTCAGCACGACGAACGGACACTGGTTCGCGTCGCAACCTGCCATGACTTTCGACGTGCCGACGCACGGCTATATTGAAATCCAGGATCTGAACGGTGATGGATTGTCGGATATCATCTGGCACGAGTGGGACAAGCCCAACCTTTCCATTTTCATGTCGCCACCACGCCAGGCAAAAGGTAAAAACCCATGATGGAATCTCCGCCAGCACTGGCTTTGGAAGACGTCTCCAAGCGATTTGGGCGCGTTCAGGCGGTGGACCGGCTTTCCCTACAGGTCGAACCCGGACACCTGGCCGGGTTTCTCGGACCGAACGGAGCGGGCAAGAGCACCACGCTTTATATGATCCCCCGGCTGGTGCGGCCCACCCACGGGCGCATCCGCCTCTTCGGCGTGGATATTTGGAAGGATTACAAAAAGGCCATCCGCTCCGTGGGCATCACCGTGGAGACCCCGGCTTTTTATGAATACCTGTCGGGCCGGAAGAACCTCGAACTCGCCGCCCATTTGCTCGACCACGTTTCCGCGCGTGAGATTGATGAAATCCTGGAACGGATCGGCCTGGCGGAGCGGCAGCATGATCGCGTTCGGGTTTATTCGACCGGCATGAAACAGCGCCTGGGCATCGGCCGGGCGATGTTGGGCCAGCCACGCCTCTTGATTCTGGACGAGCCGACCAACGGGATGGATCCCGAGGGAACCCACGAAGTGCTCTCGTTCCTGCGCGAGAAAGTCAGGAACGACGGGCTCACGATATTTATCTCCAGCCATCTGATGTCCGAGATCGAGGAGTTTTGCGACACGGTCTTTGTCATCAATCGCGGACATCTGGTTGTTTCCGGTAACGTGAAGGAGTTGTTGAAACCGCATGAACGGATCGTGTGGGTCACGTTTCAGGGCAGGATTCCCGATCGCGATTTCATTTCGCGCCACCAACAGATCCGGAAAGCGGAACCCTTGACGGTGGATACCGTGGAGATCACGCTGGCGCAGGATGATTCCGCGTGGCTGAACCAATGTCTGCAGCAGGCGGGGTTCAGAGTTTCGGCCCTGGCGCCCAAACAAAAGACCTTGAAAGAGTTTTTCCTTTCCATCACGGGCCTTCACCACGTTGAAGTGCCACCTTCGATCAACCAGGCTCCGTCCGCACAGGCGGTAGACAAGCCCCATGACTAGCCAATTCATACCATCGCTGCGAAATGAAGTTACGAAGGCAGCGCGCCGCAAGCTGCCTTACTTCGGCATTTTCGCCGTGGGTCTGTTGTGCGTGATCATTTATTTTATCGCCGGCCAGCTTAGCAACACAGCTACGGCGAACGCCTGGGGTTATGTCGGTTTTTCGATGCAACTGGTCTTCACGGACCTTGGCCCGATTTTTATCATCGTGTTCGCCGCCATGTTGGTGGCGGAAGAAACGGGCGCCGGCACCATCCGCGCCGCGCTGGCCGCTCCGGTGCATCGTTGGGAGTTGTACCTGGCCAAGGCGGTTATCGGGTTGTTTTACATGATGGTCCTCTCCGCCGCCGCTCTGCTGTTCTCCGCGACACTGGCCAAGATCCATTACCACTTCGGCGCGGTGGCCGATTCCGCCGGAGTTGTGTATAGCCGGAACCAGGCGATGCACGAGCTCCTGGTGAGTTACGCGCTCAGTTGGATACCGTTGAGCGCTCTCGTCATGTATGGGATCCTGATCTCCACCATCGTTCGCACTCCGGGAGCGGCCGTAGCGGTGGGCATCAGCACCTTGTTCGTCATCGAGTTCACCAAGCACCTGGCGGGACTTGATCCCTACATCTTCACCCGCTACATCACTTACTCCTGGCTGAACCTCCAGCAACTCGCCCAGGGGATGGATTATCAATGGCGTCCCGAAGTGTGGAAGATGATCGAATTGTCCGGAGTCTCCGCCGTTGTCACCTTCATCGCCGGCCTGATCATTTTTGTGAGACAAGACCTCAACCATTAGCCCGGCGCACCGGTTCGCCATCTTCAATCCTCGCCGGTGAATTTGCGCCACGCGCGAAATCGGCGCACTCGACCTTCCGTTGTGAACCGGACGCAACTGGAACGGGTCAGCGGTCTCGGGTGATTGTGTGAGCCAAAGCACGACCCCATGAATAACGAAAATATGCGGCGAATGCCGGCTGGCGCTACGGGTCGGGCGGCAATTGTCCGGTCGGGTGGAAATTCCGGTCTTTTCCAGCCAAGGCCGCGTAAAAGGCCTTCGGGCCTCACGCGGTCAGGCGGTAGGCCGACGTGCAAGTGCCACTCCGGTTCAACGGCGGCCACTGTTGAAGTCGTGCGGCAGATTCAATTCGTGAAAATTCGGGCAATTCGCGCAAAAACCCGCGTGATCATTTCGCCGGCGAAGCCGGCGCTGCGGGGAAATTTGTCCCCGCCTTGGGCAGGATGTCCGAGGCTTTCACGTGCAGGATTTTTTTGTCGCGCGTGACGATCGTTCGATCGTCGCCCACCGACGCCGCCACCCGGCCCAGAATCACCTGCCCGTCCGCGAGCCGGATCACATCGGGCTGACTGTTGAACCACGGATTATCCGTGGGCGTCCAGGCGACCGGAATGAACTTCTTTCCGTTGCAAATCGGACAGGTCACCTGTCCCGTTCCCTTGCAGACATCGCATTTCACCTTGCCGGTGCCGCCGCAGATCTTGCACTTGCCGATATTGACCGGGTTGCCATTTTGCATCTCGATGACATCCCCGACGTGGTTTTGATTCCAAGACATTGTGCCGCCGTTCGCCGCCGTGAAGGTGATCCATAAGTCACTCGGGTCATGCCCGGCCACGGCCATGTGGGTCCACACACCGCGCGACAGTTTGAGACAGGGTCCCGGACAATCCACCTGGCCATCTACGCAACCGGGCGCAAAACACCGCACCGTGCCTTCCCCCTTACACGCGAAGCAGACCTTCTCACCGGGGCCAGGACCGGCTTCCTTCGGCGGCGGCGTGGAATTGGTGGTCACGGTGGCCTGACTTTTAGGGACATTGGCCGGCTTCCCGCAACCGGTGACCAGCAGCGCGCCCAGAAAACACGCGAGCACCAGGTAAAATGCGAAACGCCTCGGAAATCGAGTGGCGTTAACCATGCGCCGAGATTATGGCTGCCGTGCCGGAGTGTAAAGTTGAACGTGGCAGTCGTGCTGTGGGACGTTGTTTGACCTCGCTTACCACAGAACAAGATCCGGTACCCCATCTGACGACGTCACTTTTGATGCGTTTCTTTGTCACCTATTGGCCCTTTTCGGGTACTTACAGGGTGATATGATGACAACCGAAGCAATGCACACGGCGGAATTCAACGATGCCGAGCTGGTGGCCGAAAGCCTGGGCGGAAACCGGGATGCCTTCCGCCAGATTGTTGAACGGTATCAAACCTTGATTTCGTCGCTGGCGTATTGCGCCACCGGCAACGTGAGCCAGAGCGAAGACCTCGCCCAGGAGACCTTCGTGTCCGCCTGGAAACAACTGGCGGAACTGCGTGAGCCGGCCAGATTGCGGCCCTGGTTGTGCAGCATCACCCGTTTTCTCATCAGCAAGGAGTTCCGGCGCCAGGGGCGCGAGCCGGCTCATGCCGCCGAATCGTTGGCGGCGGTGGATGAATGGGTCTCACCGGAACCGCTGCCGTCGGACCAGGTCATCAGCGAGGAGGAAAAGGCGATTCTTTGGCGTTCGCTCGAACGCATCCCGGAAATCTATCGTGAACCGCTGGTCTTATTTTATCGCGAGCACCAATCCATCGCGGCCGTCGCGCAGGATCTGGAGTTGAGCGAGGACGCGGTAAAGCAACGGCTGTCACGGGGACGAAAATTGTTGCAGGAGCAGTTCCTCGCCTTTGTCGCCGGCGCGCTGAAACAAACCAGTCCGGACAAGACCTTCACGCTCGGCGTGATGGCGGCACTGCCGCTGCTGGCCACGACCGCCAAGGCGGCGACGGCGACCGCCACCGCGACCAAGGGCGGCTCGGCCGCCAAGGCCGCAACCGGCGCGGGAATGTTGGGCACGTTTCTGACGGGTGGCGCGATGATTCTCTTTTCTCTGTTTGGCGTGTTCGGATTCTTTGGCCGCTGGCTTGGTCGCAAGATGGGACGAACCAGCCAGCAATCTGCCTTGGGGCGCAAACGCATCATCCAGTTCTGGCGCACATTGGCCATCGGCTTCTTCGTGTTCGTTCTGCCTGCAATATTCGTTCCCCACTCGATGATTCATGCTCATCCCGGGATTTTCCGTGTGCAGACCTGGTCGCTGGCGGCATTTTACTGGCTGGTGGCAGCGGCTTGGTTCATTTGGATATGGCAACGGTGGCGGGACTCCCGGCGGCATGAGGATGAAAAGCTGGAAATAAATCATGCGACAGCACGATCATACAACACTTGGGTGATTCTGGGGATGATCGGGCCAGCATGGATAGTTGGCATGGTTACTTATTCCGTCTTTTTCTCGGACAACACATGGTCATGCAATTACATTCCCGAAGCGGAGGCGCAGAAAATTATTTCTGAACGCACCGATGCTCGAATCACGGTTTTGCAATACAAGGACGGCTCGAAATCCTTGGAAATCCGGCTGCCCGAAGATCGTCGGATCGCCAAATCAACGCCGTGGAACGATTCCCTGCTTTCAGCATTGGCCGCAAAAGGGATTACCTATCAAACCTTGATTGAAGACCAGGATTTTCACAACGGCGGCGTACAGGGATGGCTGGTGTTGTTGTCCACCTTCATCGTGGTGGCCGGCACGGTTTTGCTCCTGCGCCGGCCGGGAACGCAAATGTTTTATCAACAGGAAACCGCCACGCCGCGAGCCGAGCGGAGAGAAGCGAATGTCATTCTCGTGTTTGCCGCGCTGGCAATGATCGGGATGAGCCTTCTGCTCGTTGGTTACACCATCAGTCATGCCCTCCAGAACACTCCTGGGGAGGAGGAGGCACCGTGGAATCGCGAGCGACTCACGACTCATGCACCTCAGAACATTTCCGGGGCGGAGGCGGAAAGAATCATCTCCGAGCACAAAAACGCCCGGTTCGAAGTCTTTCAATTCGATAAAGGATCGAAAGTATTGTGGATTACTCCGCCGGGAAGCAGGAATTACCCCAGCTTTATCGCACCGGCGGATGAATCCACGCTCACCCTGCTGGCGGAGGACAACATTTCCTTTAAAACCTATGTTCAAGGCCGGGATTTCGGATACCGCGGACCGGGCCGCTGGCTGTCGCTGTTTTGCAGCTTCATTCTGGCCGCGGGTGCAGTCATCCTCCTCCGGTGGGTGGTAAGGAAGAATCGAACGCTTCCCGCTCCCGCAGGATCCCGCGTCTGACCTCGCCAACGGAAATTTCTTTCGCCCCATCCGGGGCTTTTCTGTTTGTCCATTGATACCCACGGTTTCACCGTGGGCTACCCTCTGTTGCTGCTCCGCAGCTATTTGGTTCACTTCGCGGCCATGGCCTTCCCGGCCAGCCAGCCGGTCGTCCACGCGGCCTGGAAATTGAAGCCGCCGGTGATGCCGTCTATGTCCAGCAGTTCGCCCGCGAAAAACAATCCCGGACAGACCTTGCTCTCCATCGTCTTGAAATTCACCTCGCCCAATCGCACTCCCCCGCACGTCACGAATTCGTCCTGGTTCAGGCTCCTGCCCGTCACCGGAAATTCCGTCCGGATCAATTGCTGGACGAGCTGGTGTTGCGCGGCACGCGAAAGCGCGGCCCAACGCGTGTCGCGCGCAATGCCGGCGGCCAGGACGAGCTGTTCCCACAAGCGCGACGGCAACGGCGTCACCGGCACGTTGACGACGAGACGCGCGGGTTGCGCTGCCTGGCGCGATTTAAGTTCGGCGGCAATCGCCTCCGCGTGGAGCTGCGGCAGCCAGTTGACTTGCAGCGGAAATTGGTAATTGAATCCGTGCAACGCCCGCGCGCCCCACGCCGACAACCGCAGAATCGCCGGGCCACTCAAGCCCCAGTGCGTTACCAGCAATGGCCCGCGCTCGCGCAGTTTTGCCGACGGCACGGATACTTCAACCGGCTCGACGGAAATACCCGCCAGCGACCGCAGCCACGGCGATTCGATGTGAAACGTGAACAGCGACGGCACGGGCGCTTCCAGCGTGTGCCCGAGCGACACGGCCAATTGCCCCGCCACCGCCGCGCGGCACCCGCCCGTGGCCAGCAGCAGACGGTCGCAGGAAATTATTTCGGACGTCATTATTTCCCCCTCGCTCCGCACGGCGGGGAGAGGGCCGGGGCGAGGGGCTCGTTCATTGAATTGAATCGGCCTCCTCACCCCGCCCCTCTCCTCCAGTGGAGGAGAGGGAGATGATGCCTTGTTTTCGATGGTCACCTCAAATCCACCCGCACGCCTTGCCACACGTTCGACGCCGCAATTCAGCCGCAGATTCACGCCCGCCGCGCGCGCGGAATTCATCAGGCAATCCATGATGGTTTGCGACGAATCGCTGACGGGAAACATCCGGCCGTCGGCCTCGGTTTTCAGCTTTACGCCGCGCGATTCAAACCATGCCACCGTGTCGCCCGCTTGAAAGTTTTTGAAGGGCGCCAGCAACGCCCGCCCGCCGCGCGGATAGCGGGCGGTCAATTCACGCGCATCGAAGCAGGCATGGGTGACATTGCAGCGACCGCCGCCGGAAATGCGGACTTTGGAGAGGAACTGCGTGCCGCGTTCGAGCACCGTCACTTCGGCATCGGGAGCGGCCTCGGCGCAGGTGATGGCGGCAAAAAAACCCGCCGCGCCGCCGCCGACCACAATGACCCGTCGCGAACTCATACCAATATCCAATGACGACCGGAACAAACCCAGGTAGGGTGGGCAGTCCCCTGCCCGCCGTTCTTCCGCACGACCGCTGCGGCGCGCACGGAGTGGCGCGCCCTACCAATATGCTGAATCCTGCCGGGAAAAGGTATCATCCGCGCGAATTTAACCGGGTGCCCCGCCAAAGTCTCTCTCCAAGAACGATTGGCGAGCCGTTGTAGCGTCGGCGCTGTGCGCCGATTCTATCGAGCCACCAGCCTACGCTCCAAGCTTCGGCGCGGCAGGCAGGCTCGACTCTACAACAGGGAGCGGCTCGCGGGGACGCTCGCCCCACCAAACCGACCCACAACAGATTTTCCTTTGCCTGGTTTTTGGTATAGTGCCGCCATGCGAAAGTTGCCGCGCTCATTTTACGACCGGGACACGATTGCGGTCGCGAGGGAATTGCTGGGCAAATATCTGGTCCACGGGGAGCGCGTCGGCCGGATTGTGGAGGTGGAGGCGTATCTCGGCCCGCACGATCTCGCGGCGCATTCGGCCCGGGGGCTGACCGGGCGGACCAAGGTCATGTTCGGTCCGCCGGGCCACGCCTACGTCTATTTCATCTACGGGATGTATCACTGCATGAACGTGGTGACGGAGCGCGAAGGTCATGCGTCTGCCGTGTTGTTGCGGGCCATCGAGCCGGTGCGCCATGTCGGGGGCCGGACCTGCGGCCCCGGCCTGCTCTGCCGCGCGCTGCACATTGACCGGCGCCTGAACGCGCACGACCTGCTCAGTGACAATTTTTACATCGCCGCGCCACCGAAAGCCGGACCGGTGGCGATTGTGAAACGACCGCGCGTGGGTGTGGATTACGCGCGGCATTGGGCGAAGCGGCATTTGCGGTTTTACATCAAAGGCAATCCGTTTGTGTCGCGGCCATAGCGTGCCATGGTGAACCGGGCTGAAACCTTGACCCTTCTCAGAGCGGCGTTACCCTTGCGAAATGAATTCTTTCACGAGTCTTTCCAAAACTTGTGTCACCGCAATGGTTGCCGGCTTCGTCCTCGCGTGCGCCTCCGGTGTCCCGGCGCAAGGCATACCTTTGCCGGTGATTCCCAACGCGACATTCAACGTCACCAACTACGGCGCGGTCGGCAATGGCAAGACGCTGAACACCGCCGCCATTCAGAAAACAATTGATGCGGCTTCCGCCGCCGGAGGGGGCACGGTGCTGGTTCCGGCCGGGAAATTTCTGACCAAGCCATTCACGCTCGCCAGCAGCATCAATCTGCATCTCGCCAGGGACGCATTTATTTTAATCAGCGACGAACTGACGAATTACCCGGCCGCCGGGGGGAGATATCAGGACAGCATCACTGCCAGCGGCGCACATGACCTCGAAATCAGCGGAGAGGGAACGATTGACGGCCAGGGCAAAGCCTGGTGGACGGCCTTTCGGGCGAGCAGGTCCATGACGCATCGGCCGTATATGATCAAGCTGTCGAACTGCACCCGGGTGCGCGTCCACGGCGTCACCCTGAGCAACTCGCCGATGTTCCATCTGGTGCCCCAGAATTGCATGGATGTGACGATCCAGGGCATCACCATCAAGTCGCCGGCGGATGCCCCCAACACCGACGGCATTGACCCTTCCGGATGGAACTACCTCATCGCCGACTGCACGATTGATGTCGGGGACGACAACATTGCCATCAAACCCACCGGCAGCCGCACTCCGGGGAACAAAAATTATACGGTCAAAAATTGCACGTTCGGGCACGGGCACGGATGCTCGGTCGGCTCAGGCACCGCCGGCGGAATTGAGGATTTGACGGTGAGTGATTGCACTTTCAACCAGACCGACGCCGGCATCCGCATCAAGACGCTGCGCGGGAATGGCGGTTTGCTGCAGCATTGCACGTATGAAAACCTCAAGATGACGGCAGTGAAAAACCCGATTTACATCATTGATTATTATCCGGAACGTAATGCGCCCAAGGACCCGTCAACCGAGCAGCCCGAACCCATCACCGAGCGGACGCCCTTCAACAAGAACATCATCATCCGCAACGTGACCGCGACCAATTGTACGACCGCCGGCACGATCCGGGGTTTGCCGGAAGCGCCCATTACCAACGTGACGCTTTCGAATGTGAATATTTCGGCCAAAACCGGAATGAAGATTTATTACGCCCGGAAAATCAGGTTTGAGGGGTCGAAGATTGCCGTTGAGAGCGGAAGACCGCTGATGACCTTCGATGCAGAGGTCACGGGACTGGATTCACAAAAAAATGCGGGGCCTGGTTTTACCCAGGCCCCGCTGTGAAATCTCAAGCGCTATTAGTAGCGATTGCGACCGCCACCGTTGCCGCCGTATTCACGACGACCAGCGCCGGCCGGACGCTCTTCGCGCGGCTTGGCGATGTTGACCGTGAGGGCGCGACCGCCCAGTTGCGAGCCGTTGAGCGCCGCAATGGCCTTCTGCGCCTCTTCCGGCGAGTTCATGGTGATGAAACCAAAACCACGGGGACGGCCGGTGGTCCGGTCCATCATCAGGTTGGTTTCAACGACCGTGCCGTGCGCCGCGAAGGCGTCCTGCAGGTCGTTTTCAGTGGTGTCGAAGGAAAGATTCCCTACAAACAATTTATTACTCATGTGATGTTTAACTGTGAGACTAAACTTGCTCTTGTCAGACTGTTCCCGTTAATCGGATTTCAAATCATCACTGAACTGAAGTTCACCTGAAGATTTACCATGCCTTGCAATTGTTAAGCTATCTAACAGACGTGTGCAATATCGCTGATTCTGCCGCAATAGCAACAACATTCGGCAACAATCTTTTGAATGACAAAAACGCCGTCGTTGCATGCTAAAAGCCGGGGGCCTGTCCCGGGCCGGCGACCGTGAGTTGGACATAACGGCTGGAAATTCAAACCAGACCATCACCCGCGATTGCGGCGCCCTTGACTCTCCGGTTACCATTGCCGCATGGAAAAGAACCGGCTCGAAGCCTTCAGCGACGGCGTGCTCGCCATCATCATCACCATCATGGTGCTGGAATTAAGGGTGCCGTCGGGCTCGGACATCACCGTGTTGCAGCCCCTGCTTCCGGTCTTTCTGACCTACGCGTTGAGCTTCATTTATCTCGGCATCTACTGGAACAACCATCACCACCTGCTCAAAGCCGTCCGCAATGTGAACGGCGCAATGATGTGGGCGAATCTGCACCTGTTGTTCTGGCTGTCGCTCTTTCCGTTTGTCACCGGCTGGATGGGGGAAAACCACTTCATGCCGGTGCCCACGGCGCTGTACGGCGCGGTGTTGTTCCTGGCCGCCGTCGCCTACTTCATTTTGCAGAACATCATCATCGCCGCGCAGGGCTGCGATTCCAAACTGGCGGCGGCCATCGGTCGCGATTTCAAAGGCAAGTTGTCTCCTGTTCTCTACGCCATCGCCATTCCGCTCTCATTTTTCCGGCCGTGGATGGCCGGCTGCATCTACGTGTTTGTCGCCCTCCTGTGGCTCGTTCCCGACCGCCGCATCGAGCGCGTGCTGGTGAAGCGGGAGAAGGAATGAGCATTCAGTTGCTTAACCCCGGTCACTCTCCAGCAACCTCAAAGGCGACGGCACAAGGCAAACCGAATCCGCAGCAGCAAAGCCTTTTCCACCGCCGAGAGCGGACGCCCCTCGCCGGACTTCACCAATTTCCACAACATTTTCAGTTCACTCGATTTTATCTGGGTAGAATTCATCTTCAAGCGACCCGGTCGGAAACGGGCGTAACTCCGCCAGACAACCGCGCTTGCGCGGGCCGCGAACCGCCGGTAATGTCTTTCTGGCTGCGCCCGTAGCTCAGTTGGATAGAGCCTCTGCCTTCTAATCCAAAATGGGGTTTTCAGAAATCCTCACCCTTCTTCCACCATTGATTTCATTGGTGATTTTAATCACGCGTCATCCGCCAAAATCCAGTTTTTGCATAAAAAACGGCAAGTAGTATACAAAAGCAGTATCCAAAACAGACCACCTGCCTCACATGCAGATACCTTGTTTCGCCGCGTTGAAATCGCCCGCCCGCTTCGCAAAACTTACGGCCCGACCACTGCGCTCATGGAGTGGAAGGTTTGACCTTGGCCGCGATTTGCCAACGCAACTCTTTCGTCCGCTTTTGAGCGTCTGTGAATTGTTTGGGAGTCAACCCCTTCCGCAGAAGATCGCGGCTCTCGGCTGCATCTGAATCTGCCTTGGCCGCCATGCCAAACCACGCATACGCCTCCACTATATCCTTCCCCACGCCCTGGCCATTGGCATAGCAGTAGCCCAGATTGAATTGAGCCTCGGGGTGACCCTGCTCGGCGGCCTTGCGATACCACTTCACCGCCTCCACCGCATCCTTCGCCACGCCTTGGCCATTGTCGTAGCACCAGCCCAGATTGGATTGAGCGGGGGTGTAATTCTGTTCGGCGGCTTTGCGATACCACTTCACCGCCTCCACTTTATCCTTCCCCACGCCCTGGCCATTGGCGTAGCAGTAGCCCAGATTGAATTGAGCGAGGGTGTAATTCTGTTCGGCGGCTTTGCGATACCACTTCACCGCCTCCACTTTATCCTTCGCCACGCCCCGGCCATCATCGTAGCACCAGCCCAGACTGAATTGAGCCTCGGCATCTCCCTGCTCAGCGTTGGCTTTATATTCTTGAAATTTGCCGGGAACGGCGACGCCTTTCGGTGCGGCGGCGCGGGTCGAAAGCAGGCCCCTGACGCGATGGAAGGCGTCGCTCAGAAATCTTCTCATTGAGTTGAAACTTACGCTTTGGCCATTAAGACCTGCAAGCCAAATCCTTTTGCCGCGGCCCCATCCGTTGGGCGGCGGATTCCACCTCAAGGTCAACCCGCAGCAGGCTGCTGCTTAAATCAATTTCAACAGCCCTCTTTCGAGAGCCGGCTTCCACAAAACACCTGACTGTTTCCAGAAACGGCAGGTTGCAATCCGTCAATGGGCGGAGAACTGCCAGTGGTCGTCCGATTCCATGACCGAACGCGGACCGGGGCCGTTCAGCCACGCAAGCGCGTCGGCATCGCCGCGCAGATACGCATCCCAAAACGCCGTGGACAGCGCAAGAATCACGCGATGATGATTCGGATTCCGCGGTTCGCGGTCGCCCGGCAACGGTCGGTCGGTGAAGGCGGAATGCTCCGCGTTGTGCAGCACCACTTCATATTTCGGCGCGCCGTGGAGCGCCGGATACACGGCCAGGCGCGACGCCACGTCCGTGTCGCCGATGGGCGCGACGTCCCTGGTGCCGGTCATCAGCATCCAGGGAATCTTCACCGAGCCAAAGGCCTTCGCCGCGCTGCCGGTCTTCGGGCTGCTGGGACTGAATGCAATGGCCGCCCGGATGCGCGGGTCGCTGAATTGTTGATCACCCACCGGCATGGTTTCGCCGCTCACCGCCTCCGTCGTCACCGCGCCGAAGGAATGGCCGGACATCCCGACTTTTTTCATGTCCAGCCGGCCGGCGAGACGATTGGTTTTGATCGTGTTCCAGATTTCGAGCTGGTTCAGCACGGCGGGAACGTCCTGCACCCGCAACAGAAAATTGTCCAGCGAAGCCGCCTGGTTCATTGCCCGCATCCGCTGCTGCCTTGGCTCGTCCTTCCACACCAAATCATCGCTGCCCGGATGCTGGAGAAACACCGCCACGTAACCGCGCGCCGCCCAGTGCTCGCCGAGAAAAACGCTGCCCGCCCGCGAACCGCCCAATCCGTGGCTGAACAAAACCACCGGCTCCGGCGCAGTGTTGGTGGGCAGATAAACGCGCACCGGAAGGTCGCGGTCACGCGCCGCGTCATGAACGGTCAGGTCCACGTGCGAAGGATGGAACGCCGGGTCAATCGCCAGCGGATCGTAATTCCCTGCACATGCCTCCACCGCCGCCAGCGACAGCAACAGCAACAACACCCGCTCGGCAATCGCCCAAACCCGTTTCATGCCATTCTTGACGAGCGGCAAAGCAGGAACGTTACAGCTCTTGCGTAACTGGCAGGGGTCATCGAGGAATTTGGCCGTGTCCCGATTTGGCTGTTGTAGTGTCGGCGCTGTGCGCCGATTTCGAGCCACAGGCTCGACGCTACAACAAATCAGGACATAACCGGTGTTTGGCCGGTGCGGCTCCAGAATACAGATTCAATTTTTCCGCGGATCGGCCAAACCCGCCGTCAACCGGAAACGCGCGACTTCCATCGCCCCGCGTACGCCAGGAATCAGCGCCGCGATGCCCGTGTCTGCTTCCTGGAAATAAAAAAACAACAAGACGCGCCCGGCAAACGCCGCGTTGCCGTGATAAAACCGATGCTCGCGCAGCAAAAACACTTTCGCTTCGTCGAACGCCACCTTCCGGCCCAGCGCCTTCGCCGCCACGTGTGCCAGCACCGCGAGCAAATGCGGCGCGTCATCCGGCTCGGAAGCGTCCAGAAACTTCACGTCGCCGGCGAACTCCTCCAGGAAATAATTCAACGCCAGTTCATAATCCGTGGGATGCAGCATCCGTTCGCGCAGTTCGCCGAGGTGATGCGGGAGGTTTTGGGAGGCGGTGTTCATGCGACGGCAAGAACTTGTTTACCTGTCCGACACGAAAATAATGCCATCCTGAATCTTTACATCATGCACCGCCTGCCGCACCCCGAGTCCCAGGGGCGTGTTACCGGTCGCAATGTCGAATTTCCAGCCGTGCCATGGACACACGACACGCAGCACACCGTCGGCTCCGCGTTCGACGGTTCCTTCGGCAAGCGGGCCGCCCTGGTGGGGGCATGTGCCGCAGATTGCGGTGATTTTCCCTCCGTGATGAAACAAAGCGACCTCCTGCCCCGCGACCGTCACGGCCTTTTGCGTTCCTTCGGGAAGTTCGGAAACGGCAATGGTCTTCGTGTAGTTCATGATGTTGTTTTCAGGCGGTGCATCACGCCATCGCGCAAAGCTCTGCTCCCTTTTCCACAAATTCGCGAGATTTTTGTTCCATCCCGGCTTTCAGTGCCTGTTCCTCAGCCACGCCCTGTTCCTGACCGGCGGATTGAACGCCTGCTGGTGAAGCGGGAGAAAGAATGAGCATTTAGTTGTTTAACCCGGGTCACTGTCCCGCAACCTTGAAGGCGACGGCCACTGCTCCGGCTGCGCCCTTGGACCAGTTCCGCTGTTTACCGTCGGGATTGAACAGTTCCGCCGCACGGTCCCGCCACTTTTGATCCGTCGCACAGCCGAGTGTCTTCTTGAGACTTTGGGGCGCAACCTTGACAACGCGGAGGCCGCGTTGGGCAGCCGCGAGTTCGACCATCGCCTCTCCCTTGATCGCTTCCAGACAGGAACCAAACCGGCCCGACGAGCATTTCAACAGGGCAATGACGGAACCTGCGCCCTTGCCCTTGCGGTCGAAAAGGGCGATGAGACTTTGCCGCAACTCGGCCAGATCGTCCCCGGAGCGGACTTGAAACGAAATCGGCCGGATGGCAGTGACAACGAATTTGCCGCCCGCACCCCTGGTCTCCGCAATAACGACGGCGGACCTGGTGGCGTTTACGCCGAAAAGCATTCGAAATATCCCGTTGGGATTCTCACGGCAGACGCACGCGCGCACCAGGACCAAAGCCGAACCTTATTTGGTTTGTGTATCCGTGGTGGTCGTGGTGGTGGGACTATGATACGTGGTGTCTTGCGACGTGGTGGTCGTGCTGTGGGTGGCATCAGAGGCGCAGCCGGATATGAACGCCAGGGCAACGACGGCAAGGCAGGAGAGGATGATTTTTTTCATAAGTATGTTTGTTGTTCGGATGTTTTCTTAACCATGCGAGGTTAGGCCAGCGGTTGGTCAAAGGCTATGGGGTGTAACCCTACCTGTCTGGTTGTTCATTCAATCGACGAACGGGAGTTCCGCGTTCGGAAAGTCAGTCAGAACACTTTTTTCCAAGACGCCTGTTCATGGACGGGTGAATGAGGAGTGATAGGTGGGGTGAAGATGGCAAGTCACGTCTGTCGTCGCGGTCCTCGCGCTGTTCCTGCTTTGGCGTCACCGGGCAAGTTTCGCCGGCCGCTTGAAGCCCTGATTCGCATGGACACTCAACGGCCAGCGAACACGTTGAGTCCCTTGCCAGTTTCCAGGAAGGATTTCATGCTGGAAAGCACGCGCGGCCAGCCCCAGGAAACTCCGCGGTGCATCTTCGACCCCGCCTTCAATTTGTCGTGCGTCACCTTGAGGCACACCATGTCTTCGACCGCCTCGATCTCAAACGTGACGCGCGATTTGTCGGCGGGCTTGTCCGGATCGGCCCAGCTCAAGACCAGACGTTTGGGCGGAGTGCTTTCAAGGACCTTGCCGGTGATCCAGACCTCCTTCTCCGGATTGAGATGCTGCCATTCCGAACCTTTCTTCCAATCCGAAACGTTCGCAAACCCGCCCCAATACTGGTGCGTGAATTCCGGTTGGGTGATGGCCGCCCACAATTTTTTCGGCGTGGTGCGAATGAATGTTGCGTAAACTAACTTCGGTTTTTCCATAACGTTCTCCTTGTTTGTTTGTTTTCTTCGAGACCTTTTTTCAAATCGCTCAACGCCTGTAGGCGATGGCGTTCGTATTTGTCAATCCAGCGCCCGGAGATCTCGTGCAACGGCACCGGATTCAGGAAATGCAGCTTCTCGCGCCCGCGCCAGACGACGGCCACCAGGTTCGCCGCTTCCAACAACGCCAGATGCTTGGTGACCGCCTGCCGCGTCATGTCCAGATCCTTGCACAGTTCCGTCAACGTCTGCCCGTTGCTCCGGTGCAACTGGTCCAGCAGCTTTCGACGGCTCCGGTCGGCCAAGGCTTTGAACACTGCATCCATCTGCCGCCATAATATGCAACCAACAGGTTGCATGTCAAGCGCCAAATTGAAATAGACGCGACTGAACAATTATAAAAGGCAGAGCGGCAGCTTGCCCTACCAATTCAAATCAACGGTAGGGCGGCGGTGCTGAGACTGTCTCAAAAGTTTTTTTATTGGATGGAGGCGAAGGCAAAGGGGAAACCAATTGACCGGACTCGACTCTGCACAGCTGCCAAGGCCAA
>Ga0208188_1000643_pt1 | contig 19510 bp, 19 predicted proteins | sample June2015DPH_8_50_FD_184698 | JGI IMG/M metagenome (GOLD analysis project Ga0208188, IMG submission 184698) | Peatland microbial communities from SPRUCE experiment site at the Marcell Experimental Forest, Minnesota, USA - June2015DPH_8_40... | ecosystem: Environmental > Terrestrial > Soil >...
CAAACAACAACCAGCGGATGCCGCTGGGCGCACTGCCAGCCATCCCCTTCGAAATCATCCCGCCGCCCTAAATCGTTCTCGTCCTCGTCCTCGTCCTCGAAATCGCCATCCACCAGCCAGCCGTTCCCATGTAAAACAAAAAACCGGATTGATGTCCGGCCCCGGTTCGACCATAACTTTCCCATGTTAGCCAGGGTCTGTTCCGCCGCGCTCAATGGCATTGAAGCGTATCCCGTAGAAGTCGAGGTCAACGCCGGTTACGGCGACACCCTTGTCGCAATTATCTCTTATATTCTCCGTATGTGGCAATGCTTTGAAATGAAGCATCTTGCGGAAGCGGCATTTGCGCGTCGGAATTTCATTGCCGGGGACGACCTGTGTTTGCGCTGCAAAAATCTCGGTTGCATTTGATGCGGGCTGGCGCAAAAATCCGCAATGCTCGCTCGTGTCTGCTCCGCTGCCTTGAATGGCATTGATGCCTACGCCGTTGAGGTTGAAGTGAACTGCGGCTTTGGCGAAACGCTGGTCGTCATCGTCGGCCTCCCAGATGCCGCCGTGAAGGAATCGCGCGACCGTGTTTCCACCGCGTTGACCAATTCTGGTTTTAAGTTCCCAATGGGCAAGACCACAATCAATCTTGCTCCGGCGGACGTGAAAAAGGAAGGGCCAAGTTTTGATTTGCCGATTGCGATTGGAATGCTCGCCGCCAGCGAACAGATCGAAACGGATCAGCTCGACAATTTTGTCATCGTCGGCGAACTCGCGCTGACCGGCGGCGTGCGAAGCTGCAAAGGCGTTTTGCCAATCGCGCTTCAAGCCCGCGCCGCCGGCAAGACCGGCGTGCTCGTTCCTGCCGAAAACGCCGCCGAAGCCGCAGTGGTCGCCGGCTTGCAGGTTATCCCGGTGCAAAATCTTCGCGAGGCCGCGCAGTTTTTGGAGGGCGAAATAAAAATTTCGCCGACCCGCGTGGACATTGCGAAACTCTTCGCGCACCCGTCCGACGACGAACATGATTTTTCCGAAGTCAAAGGCCAGGAAAACGTCAAACGCGCTTTAGAAATTGCCGCCGCTGGATCGCACAACGTCCTTTTGGTAGGCCCGCCAGGAACAGGAAAATCCATGTTGGCAAAACGACTCGCGACGATTCTGCCACCGCTCACGCTCGACGAGGCGCTGGAGACGACGAAGATTCACAGCATCGTCGGCCTGTTAAAATCAGGTCAGGCGCTTGTGACGCAGCGACCGTTCCGCGCGCCGCACCATACCGCCAGCGACGCGGGCTTGCTTGGCGGCAACATCAATCCGACGCCCGGCGAAATCTCGCTGGCACATCACGGCGTTTTATTTCTGGACGAGTTGCCGGAATTCAAGCGCAGCGTGCTCGAAACCATGCGTCAGCCGTTGGAAGATGGCGTTGTGACCATTTCCCGCGCCGCTGGCACGATGACTTTCCCAAGCCAGTTTATGTTAGTGGCCGCGATGAATCCGACGCCCGACGGCAAAATGCCGCACGAATCGAGAAGCTCACCGCGAGAAATTCAAAATTATCTGGGCCGGATTTCGGGGCCGTTGCTCGATCGGATTGATTTGCACGTGGAAGTGCCGCCGGTGAAATTCCGGGAAATCGCCGGCGACCGCACGGGTGAAACCTCGGCGCAAATCCGCGAGCGCGTCGTCAATGCGCGGAAACGTCAGCAGTCGCGTTTCGCGCACAAGCGGAAGATCACCTGCAACGCCCTCATGGGTCCGAAGGAACTCAAGGAATTCTGCGCCCTCGACGAGACGACCAAGGAATTGCTCAAGAACGCGATGGCCGATTTGAATTTGAGTGCCCGGGCCTACGACCGGATTTTGAAGGTGGCGCGGACGATTGCGGACCTGGCCGGTGCGGAAAAAATCCTGAGCGACCACATTTCGGAAGCCATTCAATACCGCTCGCTGGACCGGCAGATTTGGAGTTAACGGGCGGCGAGGCTGTGACTGTTGTTTTCGGTGAAAACAATTTTCAAACGCCCGATTTTCTGCCATCTTGACTGCGGAAAGGATTAGCCTATCGGCGTCACCAAACAAGCAAGGCTTGGGATGGCCATGCGCCCCGGCCATCGGGTATTGACACCGGAAAGGCCAAGAAGCAAAGGTTGTCGGAGTAAATTTAACCAAAAGAAGTCGTGTTATGAAAAAAATTCTGTTGCCGGTACTGTTCAGCCTGACCGTCGCGGTTTGCCGCGCCGACGGGCCTTATCACTTCATCAAGGAAATCCCCGTCGGCGGCGACGGCGGATGGGATTACTGCTCCGTGGATTCGGCGGCGCAGCGCCTATACGTCTCGCACGGGACCAAGGTCGTGGTCATTGACCTCGCCAAAGACCAGGTCGGCGGCGAAATCACGAACACGCCGGGTGTCCACGGCATCGCCATCGCACCCGACTTGGGATTGGGAGTCACCAGCAACGGGCGCGAGGACAAGGCCGGCATCGTGGACTTGAAGACGCTGCAAACGCTTTCGAAGATGGACACCGGCAAAAATCCCGACGGGATGCTTTACGAGCCGGGCCGGAAGGAAGCCTACCTGTTCAATGGCCGCGGGCAATCGGCAACGGTGGTGGATGTGAAGGCCGGCAAGGTGGTGGCCACCATTCCGCTCGGTGGCAAACCGGAATTTGCGCAAGCCGACCCTCAAGCCGGACGCGTCTATGACAATCTCGAAGATAAAAACGAAGTAGCCGTGATTGACACGAAGTCGCACCAGGTCGTCACCAACTGGCCGATCGCGCCGGGCGAGGAAGGTTCCGGCATGGCGATTGATTTGAAAAACCACCGGCTGTTCCTTGGTTGCGGCGGCAGCAAGACGATGGTGATGATGAACAGCGCCACCGGCAAGGTCATTGCCTCGGTGCCCATCGGGCAGGGAGTGGACGCCAATGCGTTTGATCCGGGAACCGGATTCGCCTTTGCCTCGTGCGGCGATGGAACCACCACGATCGCGCATGAAGACACACCAGATAAGCTGACAGTGGTGCAGACGCTCGAAACCCAGCGCGGTTCGCGCACGATGGCGCTTGATCCCAAAACGCACAAAATCTACCTGGCCGCCGCCGAGTTTGAAACCTCGACCAACCAGGCCGCCGCCACGCCGCGGCAACGACCGCGCATGGTCCCAGGCACGTTCAAGGTTTTGGTGTACGGCATGGACAAATAGCCGGATCCGTTTCCCGCTCAACCACAATTCCCGGCGGCTTGGCTGTTCAAGCGGTTGCATTCGCACTCGACCAACCCGCCGCAAAGCGTTACTTTCCCGCGCGTCTCATCACGAGGTGAATTATGGATGAACTGTTGAAAATTTTGCAGGCCAACGCGACCGAGTCGCACGAGAACATCGCGAAGATGCTGAACCTCTCCGTCGCGGAGGTGAACAAGCGGATCGCCAAATACGAAAAGAGCGGGGTCATCCGCGGCTACCAGGCCATCCTGAACGAGGACCAGCTCGGGCTCGATACGGTCACGGCCGTCATCGAGGTCAAGGTGTCGCCCCAGCGCGAAGGCGGGTTCAACACCGTCGCCGCCCGCATCAGCCGTTTTCCCGAAGTGCGCTCGGCGTATCTCATGAGCGGCACCTACGACGTGCTGTTGTTCGTCGAGGGCCGCAACCTGCGCGAAGTGGCCGCGTTCGTCAGCGAACGGCTGTCGCCGCTCGAAGGCGTACTGTCCACCTCCACCCATTTCATGCTCAAAACCTACAAGCGCCTCGGCGTGCTGATGGAATCCGGCCATGCAGAAGAAAGACTCAGTGTCGCTCCGTAACCGCGTCAACGCGACGGTGCGCGACATCCCGCGCTCGGGCATCCGCGACTTCTTCGACATCGTCAGCACGATGAAGGACGTGATCAGCCTGGGCATCGGCGAACCGGATTTTGACACGCCCTGGCACGTGCGGGAATCCACGATGTTCGCGCTCGAACGCGGCGTGACGCATTACACCAGCAACTATGGCTATCTCGAACTCCGCCGGGCGCTCGCCAAATACGTCGGCAAAAAATTCGGCGCGGAATACAACCCGGAAAACGAAATCCTCATCACTGTTGGTGTCAGCGAAGCGCTGGACCTGGCGTTGCGCGCGCTCATCACACCAGGCGACGAGGTGCTTTACCACGAACCGTGCTACGTGTCGTACCGGGCAACCATCCTGTTCGCGCATGGCGTGCCGGTGGCGGTTGAAACCAAACCCGAAAATGGCTTCCGTCTCACGCGCGCGATGCTTGAAGCGAAGGTCACACCCAAGACAAAGGTGTTGATGTTGAATTTTCCGAACAATCCCACCGGCGCAGTCATGGGCCGGCAGGATTTGGAGGACATCGCTGCGTTCGCCCGCGAGCGCGACCTCATCGTCGTCACGGATGAAATTTACGGTGAACTGACTTACGACTCGCCGCACACGAGCATCGTGAACCTGCCGGGCATGCGCGACCGGACGATTTTCCTGCACGGCTTCTCAAAGGCGTGGGCGATGACCGGTTACCGCCTCGGCTACGCCTGCGGCCCGGCGGAACTCATCGAGGCGATGATGAAAATCCATCAATACACGATGCTTTGCGCCTCTTCGATGGGCCAGAAAGCCGCGATTGAAGCGCTCGCCCGGCCGGATGCGGACGTGGGTGAGATGGTCAATGAATACCGTCGCCGCCGGAATTTCATCGCCGCGGCGTTTGCGGACATGGGCATTGAATGTCACCGTCCGCTCGGTGCGTTTTATGCATTCCCCAGCGTGGCAAAGTTCGGCATGAAGTCGAAGGACTTTGCGTTGAAGTTGCTGCACGAGGAAAAAGTCGCGGTCGTTCCCGGCACGGCGTTCGGCGGGTGCGGCGAAGGCTTTGTTCGCTGCGCCTACGCGACCAGCATGGAAAATCTCAAGGAAGCGATGAACCGGCTCAAACGGTTCATTGCGAAGCGGTAATCTGTCGGAAGCGCGTTGCGACGCGGAAGGCACAATCTAACTCATTTGCAGCGTGGTGGTTAACAAAACTTTGTCGCATATGCGACAAAGTTTTGTCATACATCTTCACTGCAAATAGAAAGGTCAGCTCTACACGGCTTCTCCCACTTCATGCCGTGCGCTTCGGCGACGGCTTGGTGCGTGAGCTTGCCGTTCATCACGTTGATGCTGCCCAGGAGAGCCAGGTGCAGGCGGCACGCCTCGGCCAATCCGTGGTCGGCGAGTGATTCGATGTAGCGATACGTCACGTTCGTGAGCGCCTGCGTGGCGGTGCGGGCAAAGGCGCCGGGCATGTTCGCCATGCAATAATGCGTCACCCCTTCCTCCACAAAAACGGGATCATGATGCGTGGTCGGACGCGAAGTCTCGGCGCAGCCGCCGAGCACAACAACCTTCCCGGGCAGCACGCCCGGCACGCCGCCCAGCAGCACGCCGCTGCCGCCAAAATGTTTCGCCAGAAAATAACCGCCGACGAGAATGGACATACGGCCGGCAATTTCGCTCATCGGTTCGAGCAGCGGCAACCGGCGGTTGACTTCAATCGTTTCGTAGGCCAGCGCCGTCACCCTGGATTTCATCAACGCCTCGGTGAGCGGTTTGCCGGCGGCGAGGTGCAGGTAGGTGAAAAGCATCTGCCCGGGCCGCAACAGCCCGAACTCGGACGGCAACGGCTCCTTGACCTTCACAATCAGGCCGGCCTTGGCAAACACCGTGGCGTGCGAGTCGGTGAGGGTGGCGCCCGCCTGTTTGTATTCCGCGTCGGGAAAACCCGCCCCCACTCCCGCCCCGCGTTCGACGACCACTTCATGACCGCGTTTGACGAGTTGATACGCGCCGGAGGGCAGCAAGGCCACGCGGTATTCCTGCTCCTTGATTTCCTAGGGAACGCCAATAATCACAGGGGGAACTCCTTGTCTTCGTCGGGCACGACCACCTCGCGTTTTTCGGCAGGTTGGGCGGTTGATGGCGGTGGCGCAACCGTGGGAACCTCCGCAATACCGCCTGGCGTTTCTTGGGGTTCGTCCTCGTCCTTCGTTCTCGTCCTCGGCGGTTCGTCACTTTTCGAGGACGAGGACGAGAACGAGGACGATAAAGACTCAACAGTCGGCGGCAGGGGAATTTGTTTTTCCGATTCCGGCGGCGGTGGGGCGATTTCGAGCCGGGCGTGGGCGCGATTGACCAGCGCAAGCATCGTCACGGACGCGGCGGCCTGGCGCTCGGCTTCCTCGATGCGCGCAAATTCGCCATAAACTTCCGCGCGCACCGGTTCATTTTGCGAGGGCAGTTCCTGTCCGCCGCCGGTGCGCATGGCGTGCAGAATGTGGTGGGCATTCATCGAATCCAGCGGACGCGCGGGCGCATAGGCGGGTTCGGCGCCGGCGGTTTCAGTGACGAGCCGCGCCGCGAGGAGCGTTTGCAAAACCTGTTGCGCGAGCCGGCTTGGAATGCCCAGTTCGGCGGAAATTTCCTGGATCGTGACCGGCGGCAGGCTGCGTTGAAAGCGCTGGCCGATGCACGTCATCAGCCGGAGCGCGATGAATTCGCGTCCGCGCTGGTTCACGTTTTCGGCGAGTTTGTCCTGCAAGTACGCCTGGCGGTTTTGGAAGGCGTAGGCGACCTGCGCGCCGAACAGCAGAATCACCCACGAAAAATAAAGCCCGATCATGAACACGGGCACGAGACCGAGGCTGCCGTAAATTTTGCTGTTGGTGACGACGCGGGAAACGTAGAGGGAGCCAAAGACATTGTTCAAGTGCCACAGCGAGCCGCCGACGAGGCCGCCGGTGAGCGCTGCGCTGAACCGGACCTTCGTGTTCGGCACCAGTAGATAGACCAGCGCAAACGTCAGCCACAGGACCACGAACGGCAGGAATTGAAAGATGAAGCCGCCGATGAACGGCATTTGCTCGATGAAATGTTTCACGCTCTGGAACCGTCCGCCACCCATCAGCCCGACCGCGGTGACCAGCAGCAACGGGCCGAGCATGATGGTCGTGCAGTAAAGCTCGATCTGGCGCAGCCAGTTGCGCCCCCGCGTCACGCCCCAGATGTCATTGAACGTCTCCTCGATGCGGCTCAACAAGGAGATGGCCACAATAATCAGGAGGATCACGCCGATGGTCCCGAGCGTGCCGCTGCGGGTGTTTTGCACGAAGTCATGGATGCGCCGGGCCGCTTCTTTTTGCGCGCCGACGACGCGTGCGTCTGTGAATCCCACCAAAGTGTTTGTTTCGCCGGCTGAACCGGCAATCAGGTTTGTTTCCGCGGTTTCGGAATTCGTCGGCGTCAATGCGCCCGACAGGCCCGGGCTGAGATTCAGCGAAACCGCCTGGTCGTTGGTGTTGAGCGTTGCGGGCGGCATGACGTTGGAGACCAATTTGTCAATCGCCTGGTAGATTTTTTCCTCGCCTTCGTTTTTGAGCAGGCTGCTGGTGACGCTGATAGCCACCGCGAGCAACGGGATGAGCGCCAGCAGCGTGGTGTAAGACAACGCGGAGGCGCGGACGAGGCAGCGGTTGCGCACAAAACTTCTGATGACGAGTGCGCAAAAGTGCGCGAACCGTTCCAACCGGCTGGGTTCGACTTCCCCGCCGGAATAAACGCCGGTCAAAATTTTGATGAGACGTGAGAGCGGCTTTTTCGCCATGACGTTGCGCCACGCTAACAAACCCATTCGCCAAGTCAATCGGCGCGCGAATCCGCCTTCATTAAAATTCCGGCGCGATAAATCCGCTTTATCGCCGCCGCAAAATCCGCACAATGGCCGGGCAGGCATCCGTAGCTCAATTGGATAGAGCTTCTGACTTCGGATCAGAAGGTTGCAGGTTCGAGTCCTGCCGGATGCGCCAATTTTTATTGGGGTTTGATGCTTCTCTGCATTCTGTAAAGCTGCCGAGTAGTATCAAAAGAAGCAACCGGGGCGTCTTGAATCGCTCCGATTTGTCACAGCGGCAAATGTTGTCCATGCCACACGCTGAAACGACGGAGACCACCATTACCGGACATCACGGTCATGGGGGACAGTCAGGACGCCACACCCATTGTGAACAAATAATTTTTGTGCTTTGCGGCCCAGCCGCTACGATGACGCCATGTCTGCGGCTTACAACGAACTGCTCGATGCGACGATTCAACATTTGGAAGACTTGAAATCGCGCGGCGTCCGCCATGTTGCCATCGCACCCGAAACCCTCCGCGCCCTGGCGCAACCCGCGCCACGGCCTGCTACGCCGCCACAGGAACTTCGTAGCAGCCGACGTGAGGAGGCTCAAACTTTTCAGATGTCTGCGACCGGGAATCAAGCAGCGATACAACAGAGCCTCCTTCCGTCGGCGGCTACGGACAATTTGCCCGCCTCCGTGCCGCTGGATCCCCAAGCCAAAGCAGCGGCCTTCGCCGCATTGCGGGAGCGCGCGCTGGCGTGTGTGAAATGCGCGCACCTGGCATCGTCGCGCAAAAACGTCGCGTTCGGCGTCGGCAGCATTGACGCGCAGCTCATGTTCGTGGGCGAGGCACCGGGCGCGGACGAAGACGAGCAGGGCGAACCATTTGTCGGCAAGGCCGGCCAGTTGCTCACCAAAATCATCCAGGCGACGGGCTTGAGCCGCGCGGACGTTTACATCGCCAACATTTTGAAGTGCCGCCCCGACACCCCCGGCCAGTCCGCCGGCAACCGCAAGCCGACCTCCGATGAAATGGCCACGTGCATTCCGTATCTGCACGAGCAGATTGATTTGATCCGGCCCCGGGTCATCGTCGCGCTCGGCGCAACGGCGGTGGACGGCTTGCTCGGCAAGACCCTTGGCATCACCAAGCTGCGCGGCACCTGGAAGACGTATCGCGGCACGCCGCTCATGCCGACGTATCATCCGGCGTACCTGCTGCGCAACCAGGCCATGAGCGAGAAGCGCAAAGTCTGGGAAGACATGCTGGCCGTGATGGAAAAACTCGAAATGCCCATCAGCGAAAAGCAGCGGAATTATTTTCTGAAGGCGTGAAATGCGGGCGCGTTAAGTTGATGTCGGCCACCGTTTGCGTCTTTCTTTAATCCAATTTTGAACGAGTTGATGATATTGGTTGAGCGTCGTTTGTGATAACTCAAAAGCATTGCATTGGATTTTTACAGATTTACTTGTTGCTATCCAAGAATGGATTTTTGACATCAGAGAATTTTTACGAGAAGCGAAAAATCAGATTGTCGATAAAAAATTTAAAATTTATTTTTTAAGGAGTCTCTAATTGATTTCGAGATATAATTGACTCCCGCACTTGAAGATTTGCGTCTCGTTACCTCGACTCCTAGCGAATTCGCGGATTGCTTCAGCCTGCTTTTCCGCTATAACCACCCGCCATGCATCAAATCATCCAGTGGTTGGGCGATTGGTATAATCATGCGTTGCAAACGGGCGGTTATCCCGCCATCGCGCTGATGATGGCGGTGGAAAGTTCGCTGTTCCCGCTGCCCAGCGAAATCGTGATTCCGCCGGCGGCGCATTGGGCGCACACGGGACAAATCCCGTTGAGCCTGTGGGGCATCGTGCTGGCGGGCACCATCGGGTCGTGGTTTGGCGCAACGTTGATGTATTGGGCGTCGCGGATTGCCGGCCGGCCGCTCGTGCTGCGCTTCGGCAAATACGTTTTCATTTCAGCACAAAAAGTGGAAGGCGCGGAACGCTGGGCGGCACATTACGGCCCGATGGGCATTTTCATTTCGCGCCTGCTGCCGGTGGTGCGGCATCTCATCGGCATTCCGGCGGGCATCGTGCGGATGGATTACCTGAAATTTTCCCTATTCACGCTGCTCGGCTCGGGCATCTGGTGCTCGGTGTTGTGCTGGCTGGGCGTGAAGATGGGGCAGGACGACCAACTGATGAAAGGCGAGTATCATCGCATCACCCTCTGGCTCGGCGGCGCGGTGCTCGTGCTCGGCGGACTGTATTATTTCTTCGTCCACCGGCACATGGTGAAGAAGTCCGAAGTCGGAAGTCCCATCCTTCGCCCAGAGGCTGCGGAGGGCAGGCCGAAGTCCGAATAAAATCCGGACTGTGGTGGGGCGTAGCGCGGGATAACCGCCAACTTCATTTTGAACCGGCTCCAGCGCCGTCGGCGCGTTATATTTGTAGTTGTGTTCGTTCAATTTTCAAAGTTGAAACTATAAAGATTCCGCACCGATGGTGCTGGAACGTGTCCATTCCATTTTCGCTTTGCTTCAGCGCGACAAGCCGTGGTTAAAAAAACTTTGCGCCTTTGCGCCTCCCGCTCGCGCGTCAGCGAAGTTGCGTTGAAATTCCGCCCGCCGCCCCCCGACTCCTACTTGATGATCTGGAAGCTGAACGGATACTTGTAATCCTCGCCGTTGTTGGCCTTGATGCCCGCGATGATGACGAGGACCAGATAGGCAAGGCCAATCAATGGAAACAGCAAGGACATGAGGAAGCCGAGGTGGATGAACGACAACACAACAGACGCAATCACGCCGGCGATCCACACAATGAGCATCGTAATTTGAAAATTCAACGCGGTCTTGCCGTGGACATTTACGGAGGGAAATTCGTTCTTCTTGATCTGCCAGATCAGCAGTGTGCAAACGCACGGAATGCATGGCACCAGCCCGCCCAGGTGGCACAACATGTTCCACATGCGGGCCTGGCTTTCGTTGGAGCCGGGCGGAGTGGGCGCCGGTTGGGTGGGTGGAGGTGTCTGGGACGGAGGCATTTGATTTTCTGACATAGATTTCCTTTCTTGGATTTGCCCGCTTATTACGCCGATTTGATTCGCCGCGCAAGAAAGAATTTTCCCTTTGCGCCCCGGCGCTTTTGCGTTGAAATTCTTCGCGTGCCTGCGACTGAAGCCATCCGCAAAAAACTGGGCGCCTTGCCGCACAAGCCGGGCGTGTATCTCATGCGCGACCGGTTCGGCACGGTCATTTACGTCGGCAAAGCGCGCGACCTGCGCAAGCGCGTGAGCCAGTATTTTCATCCGTCGCGGCGCCTGGGCTGGGACCTGAAATTCAACGCACTCGTCGAGGCCATCCACGATTTTGACATGCACATCGTCCGCAGCGAACCGGAGGCATTCCTGCTCGAGGGCAAACTCATCAAGGAATTTCACCCGCGCTACAACATCAGTTTCCGCGACGACAAGCGCTTCCTGATGCTCAAGGTGAACTTGAACGACCCGATCCCGAACTTCACCTTCACGCGCCTGAGAAAGGACGACGGCGCGCGTTACTTCGGACCGTTTTCAAATTCCGGCGCGCTGCGCAACACGCTCGCGCTCGTGCGGCGGCAGTTCAATCTGCGCGGCTGCCGCGTGTTCACGCCGGGCAAGGCTGACTACAAGCATTGCCTCTACGCACACCTCAAATACTGCACCGCGCCGTGCATCAGCAATGTGACGCACGAACAGTATTTGGAACAGGTCCGCGCCGCGTGCGATTTCATCGAAGGCCAGTGCCACGAAATGAAGGAACAACTCGAAGTCGAAATGCGCAAGGCCGCCACCGCGCAGGATTACGAGAAGGCCGCCGGCCTGCGCGATCTCATCCGCGACTTGAAAGAAACGACGAAGAAGGAACGAAAGTTTGAGCGTGTGCCTTACACGTTGCCGCTGGCGATTGATCCGCAACGCGATCTCACGGAACTGGCGAAGGCTCTTGGCCTGCGCGAACCGCCGCGGCGCATTGAAGGCTTCGACATTTCGAACATCAGCGGCACATTCGCCGTCGCGTCGCTCGTGAGTTTCAAAAATGGCCGGCCTGACCGTGCGAATTACCGCCGGTTCAAAATCAAAACCGTCGAAGGCCAGGATGATTTTGCGGGCATGGCGGAGGTGGTAAGGCGCAGGTATTCGCGGCTGTTGCGTGAAGCGAACGTAGCGCAGGCGTCCCGCCTGCCAAAGTACGGGACAGAAACAGGGGCGGGAAGCAGGCGGGACGCCTGCGCTACATTGCCCAACCTGATCCTGATAGACGGAGGCAAGGGACAATTAAGCGCCGCGTGCGCCGAGTTGAAAAATTTGGGTCTCGAAAAAATTTCGGTCATCGGGCTGGCGAAGGAGTTTGAGGAGATTTACCAGCCGGGCGAAAGCAAACCGCTGCGGCTTGGCCTCAATCATCCGGCGGTGAAATTGTTGCAGCGAATTCGGGACGAATGTCATCGCGTGGCGAATTCCTACAACGCGCAGCTTCGCATCAAACGCATTTCGGAGAGCGTGCTCGACGAATTTCCCGGCATCGGCGAGCAGCGCAAGCAGGCGTTGCTGAAAAAATTCGGTTCGGTGCAGCGGCTGCGGACGGCGACGTTGGAACAAATTGCCGCCGTTCCGGGTTTCGGCGGGAAAGCGGCGGCGGAACTGAAGGCGTTTCTCGAAGCGCGGTCGGTGAGTTAAAAAGAAATTCGTGTTGTTATTCCGTAGGAGGCGACGTGAGGAGGCTCTGAACTTGGGTCTTGGATCTCGCGTTTTGGGATGTTTGAGTTTCGTCACCTCGACTCCTACAGGGACTTGAAACGTTGCAAAAGAAATTCGTGCCAATTCGTGAGATTCGTGTCTTTATTCCGGCATGAACATTCAAATGGCCATTCTCTGCGATGCCGCGACCGAGGACCACGGCAAACTCAATCTTCTCGGCGCGTTCGACACGATTTACGCGCCGCAATTGCCCGCCGTGCATCCGCAATGCGCCGTCGCGTTGCGTGTCACGTTCAACGCCGACGACGAGGGCACGCGCAAGCTCAAGCTGAACTTTGTCAACGCCGACGGCCACGCCATCATGCCGCCCATCGAAATCCCGGTGGCGGTCGCGCTGCCGGACGACGTGCTTTTCGCCACGCGCAATTTCATCGTGAACATCCAGCAGTTGAAATTCACCGAGGCGGGGTTGTATTCCGTGGATGTCCGGCTCGATGACAAATCGCAGGCGAGCATTCCGTTGTTGGTCAAACACCTGCCGCAAGCGGTGGCATGAAGAAAGGCAGAAGGCTGAATGAAGAATGAAGAAATTATTTGCGCACACCCGGTCTTTGAACGGTTGGTTTTTTTGCATTCTTCCTTCTTCATTCTGCCTTTGAATAGAAACAACTTTGTGCCTTGAACTTTGGGTTTTGGACTTAATAATTCGCGCCATGGCGAATTCAAACAACGAAACGGTCCTGCAACTCGATTTACCGGGTGTCAAAAAGCTCAAGAGCGGCAAGGTGCGCGAAGTTTTCGACCTCGGCGACCGCCTGCTGTTCGTCGCCACCGACCGCCTCTCGGCCTTCGATGTCATCATGCCCAACGGCATCCCGCGCAAGGGCGAGGTGCTCACGCAGATTTCCTATTTTTGGTTCGCGCAAACCGAATCGTTCCAACCGAACCACCTGCTTTCCCGCGCTGGCGACGTGTTCGGTGTCCCGGCTTTAGCCGGTCTGCCCGCGGACTTAAAGGCCCAGCTCACACGGCGCAGCATGATCGTGAAAAAGGCGAAGCCGCTCGCCATCGAGTGTGTCGTGCGCGGTTACCTCGCCGGTTCGGGCTGGAAGGAATACCAGAAATTCCAAACCGTCTGCGGCATCAAGCTGCCACCCGGTTTGAAGGAATCTTCCGAGTTGCCCGAACCGATTTTCACGCCCGCCACGAAAGCCGAAACCGGCCATGATGAAAATATTTCATTCGCGGAAGCGGCGAAAATTGTCGGTGACGACATCGCCGGGCAGGCGCGCGCGGCGAGCCTGAAAATTTACAATTCGGCGCGCGATTACGCCCGCCAGCGCGGCATCATCATCGCGGACACGAAGTTTGAGTTCGGCCAACTCGATGGCAAACTCATCCTGATTGACGAAGTGCTGACGCCCGATTCCTCGCGTTTCTGGCCCGCCGACCAGTATCAACCCGGCCGCGGCCAGCCGAGTTTCGACAAGCAGTTCGTCCGCGACTACCTCGAAACACTCAACTGGAACAAAACCCCGCCCGGCCCGGTGTTGCCGCCCGATGTCGTCGCCAAAACCAGCGCGACTTACCTCGAAGCCTATGAAAGACTCACCGGGCGCAAGCTCTGATGATGCAGACACTGATAGAAGATTTTCTGCAATACCTGCGCCATGAGCGCGGACAGGCGGAGCACACGCAGAAAACCTACGCCGCGTTGCTGAACAAATTCACCACTTGGGCGGCCAAACAGAACCTGACCGACTGGAAATCGGTCGAGTTGAAGCATCTCATGGCGTTCCTTCAGTATGAGCGCCAACGTCCCATGGCCGATGAGCCGAAGGAGTCCATCAAGCGCCTCAGCAGCGAGAGCGTTTATCTCGAAATTGCCGCGCTGCGCGCGTTTTATCGCTTTGCGGAAAATGAAAAGTTGCTGCCCACCAACGTCGCGGAAAATCTTTCTTTGCCGCGCCGTTGGAAACGTTTGCCGAAGGCGCTGACGAACGACGAAATTAAAAAACTGCTCGAACCGGTAAAACCAGAAACCCCCGAAAGTTTGTGCGATCAGGCCGTGCTCGAGCTCGGCTACGCCTCCGGCTTGCGGCTCGCGGAATTGCGCAACCTCCGCCTCGAACAGCTTCACCTCGATGCCGGCTTTATCAATGTTATCGGCAAAGGCAACAAGGAGCGCGTCGTACCGGTCGGGAAAATGGCCGTGGCAGCGTTGAACTGTTACATCGAGATCGGTCGCCCGAAGCTCGTCACCCCGAAATCACCGGCGAACGTTTTTTTGACGAAGCGTGGCACACCCTTCGCGGCGGTGACACTGTGGTTGCACATCAAACAGCGCGTACGCCGCGCCGGGGTTTCACGCAACATCACGCCGCACATGTTGCGGCACAGTTTTGCCACGCATTTGCTGGAGCACGGCGCGGACTTGCGCGTGATTCAGGAATTGCTCGGCCACGCGAACATCAGCACGACGGAGATTTATACGCACGTCACCGGCAACCGCCTGCGGGACATTCACCGGAAATTTCATCCGCGGGCGTGAAGTAAAACAGGCATCCTGCCTGTTTCTGAATTGTCTGGAGATGGAGACAGGCGGGACGCCTGTCCTACTTTACTCAAAATCGTAAACCACCACCTTTTTGACCAGCCGCCTCACATATTTTTCCACGAACTCGACGTGCTGCGGATGCGCCTGATAATCGTCCTGCGCATTCTTGTCCGGGAAAATGAGGTTCAGCGCGACCTGGTAACTCTGCTCGACCGCCGGGCGATGGCTTGGCGTCATTTTGCCGGCGTGAAATTGCAACACGCCGGGGATGTTTTTGAGCAGTTTATTCGCGCCGGCAAGGAATTCGTCCGCGGCGTTCGGGTTCCCCGGGTCGGTCCAGAAAACGACGATGTGTGAAAACATGGCGCGCATTGTTGTCAACGTGCCCGCTGCGGCAAGTGAAATTTCCGTTTGCGTTTGCGCGCAATGGGGTAAAATCAAACCATGAACGCACGGATGAATGCGTTGTTTGTGACCGCAATGCTCGGCTGTCTGGTCACGGCCGGTGGCGCGGACAAACCCAACCCCAAAAAAGTTATGAACCTCCAAATCACCAGCACCGCCTTTTCCGAAGGACAACCGATTCCGGCAAAATATTCCTGCGAAGGCAGCGACGCTTCGCCGCCGCTCAAGTGGATCCCGCAAGGCGGGACGCCCGCAAACATCAAAAGCTTCGCGCTCATCGCCGACGATCCCGACGCGCCGATGGGGACGTGGGTGCACTGGGTGCTTTACGACCTGCCACCGAATACGACCGGACTTCCGGAAGGCGTGGCCAAAACGCAATTCATTGCCGGCAATGCGAAACAGGGATTGAACAGTTGGCCGCGCCTGGGCTATGGCGGGCCGTGTCCGCCGCCCGGCAAACCGCACCGCTACTTTTTCAAGCTCTATGCCCTCGACACGATGCTCGACCTAAAGCCCGGCGCGACGAAGAAAGACGTTGAAGCCGCGATGAAGAGCCACATCCTGGCGGAGGGGCGGTTGGTGGGGACGTATCAGAGGAAATAAATCGGATTTCACAACGGAGACACGAAGATGCAAAGACATAAGTTTCGAATGGGAAAAAAACTACTTTGTGTGGCCGGCATCGTGGCTATCGTTGTTATCGGATGTGCTCCGAAGGGACCAACTTTTCAGGGTCATAACATGGTTCAATGGTTACAAATACTCAGGGCAAACACCAACTCCACTGAAAATCCGTTGAAGATTGTGCAGATGATCTACGACAATAAATTCGAAGTTATAACGGTTGAAGTGGCCCTGTCATACGATTTATTAAAAGAACGCGATTTTTTAGGGGAAAACGGCAAGTTCAATTTAATTATAAACGGGCGCGACTTGTCGACTAATTGTTCGCGTGCCACAAATGGGGATTGTTTGTGTGAATTCGACAAAAATGTTCTTAATCCCGGTACAAATCAAATCCAAGTTGCTTTCTCCATATTTAAAATGGATCAACCCTTATATGTTACAGGCCCAATTACAGAGTTTGTTTCAAGCAATATATGTCGTGTCAATGAGCATGTTACAATAGATCGTTTCAAAGGGGTGGCTGTTTTATGGGCAGATTTGTCGATTCCAAACGCAATCTTTAGCATCGAATTGTTAGATACTAACGGCAACCACATTAAAACAATTTCTGGCATCACAACGAACGGGGTTATTAATGAGCGCTGGGATTTGATTGGCGACTCTGGCAAAAGTTATCCATACGATTCCTTTAACGCGGTGTATCACCTTGCCCTTACAAATTCCTTGTCACAAACAAAAAATCAAACCAATAACATTCAATCTCCATGATTTCAGGTAAGTTTTTCCCTCGCGGTAAAAACTTTCTTTCACCATAAGGCGAGTTCGTGTTTGTTATCCACCGCTTATGAGTAAAACCGCATTATTGTTTGCCGGACAGGGCGCGCAGGCCACCGGCATGGGCAAAGACCTCGCTGAAAAATTTCCGTCGGCCAAAGCCTGGTTCGACCGCGCCAACACTGCGCTCGGCTACGACCTCGCTTCAATTTGTTTCAACGGTTCGGAAGCTGAACTCACGAAAACTGAAAACGCCCAGCCCGGCATCTTCCTTGTAAGTTGGGTCGCATTTCAATTGCTCAAGGAACAGGCGCCATCGCTCAAATTTGACGCCACCGCCGGGTTGTCGCTCGGCGAATTCACGGCGCTGACGGCGGCGGGCGCGATGAGCTTCGAAGATGGTCTGCGTGTCGTGCGCCAGCGCGGACGATTCATGCAGGAGGCTTGCGAAGCCACGCGCGGCGGCATGGCGGCAGTCATCGGTTTGGATGAAGCGCCCACGCGTGAAGTTTGCGCCGGAGCGGGTGTGGTGCTGGCAAACTTAAATTGCCCCGGCCAGTTCGTCATTTCCGGCGAGTCGGACAAAATCACCAAAGCCGTTGAACTCGCCAAAGCCAAAGGTGCGAAGCGCGCAATTCCATTGCCGGTCGCCGGTGCGTATCACTCGCTGCTCATGGCTGGCGCCCAGCCGAAACTGCAGGCCGAACTGGCGAAAATAAAAATTTCTCCTCCAGTTGTGCCGGTGATTTCCAACGTCACGGGGCAGCCGCACGGCAACGTGGCGGAAATTTCCGCACGGCTGGTCGAGCAGGTCACGTCATCGGTTCTGTGGGAAAAATCCCTGCGCCATTTGCTGGCGCAAGGTTTCACGCGGTTCATCGAACTTGGTCCGGGCACCGCGTTGAGCGGTTTCATGAAGCGCATTGATAAGAATGTGCAGATGCTCAACGTCGCGGATGTGGCCAGCTTGGAAGCGACGGGGAAGGTGTTGAGCGGGTAGGAGCCGACGTAAGGAGGCTCTGAATGAACAATCCGCGGCAAAATGAATAGAGCCTCGTTACCTCGGGTCCTACGGGGGAAATTTTTTCGTGTGCATCCGTGCCGATTCGTGGTTAAACAGTGGCTGCCATGACATCTCGCGAACGTCTCCTGACGGCCTTGGACCATCGCCAGCCTGACCGCGTGCCGATCGACCTTGGTGGCAATCAGACCGGCATTCACAAATTCGCCTACGAGAAACTCCTCGCCCGCCTCGGCCTTAATGAGGAGATCGTCATCATGGATCTCGTGCAGCAACTGGCCAAGCCGTCGGAGGCCGTGCTGCAGCGGTTGCGCGTGGATACCCGCTACATCTGGGCCGGGGGCGCGGCCAGCTTCAAGGGCGGCGTGGTCAAGCGTGAGCGCAACGGCCACGTCTGGAACGATTTCACGGACGAATTCGGCATCACCTGGTCCATGCCGGAGGAACAGCCGTATTACTTCGACATTTCGCACTCGCCGCTGGCCGGGCTGACGCTCCAGCAGATCAAGGACTACCCGTTTCCGAAAGGCGACGATCCGAGCCGCTTCAAGGGGTTGCGCGACCGTGCGCTGGCCATTAAACGCGAAACGCCCTACGCCGTCGTCAGCGGCATCTCCGGCGTGGTCTATGAATTCTGTTGGTACCTGCGCGGACTGGAGAACCTCTTCGCCGACATGATCGAACAGCCGGAAGTGTTCGAGGCGATCCTTGACCGCACGCTGAAGTTCTGGATGGACTGGTTCCGGCTGTTCCTCGACGAGGCGGGCGACGTGGTGGACGTGATCATGATTGGTGACGACCTCGCCGGACAGGGCGGGCCGCTGTTTTCGCCGCGCATCTACCGGGCGATCGTCAAGCCGCGCCATAAACGCCTGGTGCAATACATCAAGTCCCGCACCCGCGCCAAGCTCTGGTATCACTCCTGCGGTTCCATCGTCACCTACCTGCCCGACCTGCTGGACAACGGGATTGACATCTTTAATCCGGTCCAGATTTCGGCCAAGGACATGGACCCGGCGATGCTGAAGGCCCGGTTTGGAGACAAGGTCGTTTTCTGGGGCGGGGGCGTGGATTCACAACATGTGCTGCCGCGCGGCACCACGGAGCAGGTCCGCGAAAACGTCCGCGCCAACCTCGAAGCGTTCAAGCCCGGCGGCGGCTACGTTTTCAACAACGTCCACAACATCCAGGCCGACGTGCCGCCGGAGAATGTCCTGGCAATGTTTGATGCGGCGTATGAATTCGGGAAGTACTAATCCCTGACCTGCGGTGCGGGCGCAGATGTGAAACGTTGCGGACGTCGCGAACCTGGAAGCGGCGGTGAAAACACCGAACAGAAACGTCTTGCGTGTTGCGTCAAGGGCGGCGGGATCATCTCTCAATGCTTGACGCAAAACGAAACACGTAACACGCTTTGCCGCCATGAAACAACTTGAGAATCAAATCGCCGTGGTCACCGGCGCGGGCCGGGGCATTGGCCGCGCCATCGCGTTGAAATTCGCCGCCCACGGGGCCGACATCGTGGCTGTGGACTTGAAAATCGACTTTGTGCAGGAAACGGTGGATGAGGTGCGCAAGCTCGGGCGCAAAGCCTGGGCGGTGGCCGCCAATGTGGCCGAGGCCACCAGCGTCGAGGCCGCCGTCGAGCAGATTTTGAAGGAGGCCGGCCGCGTGGACATCCTCGTGAACAACGCCGGCATCACCAAGGACGGCCTGCTCATGC
>Ga0208188_1000647_pt1 | contig 19398 bp, 14 predicted proteins | sample June2015DPH_8_50_FD_184698 | JGI IMG/M metagenome (GOLD analysis project Ga0208188, IMG submission 184698) | Peatland microbial communities from SPRUCE experiment site at the Marcell Experimental Forest, Minnesota, USA - June2015DPH_8_40... | ecosystem: Environmental > Terrestrial > Soil >...
GTGTTCGGCTGTTGAAGTTCGCGGAAGACGGTGGGCGGAATCACCACTTGGCGGAAAAGGCGCGGCAAAATTGTTTCCGCGCCGCACAGAATGAGGTAGTGCAACGGCGAAGTATCCGAAACCACGACGCTCACGGGCGGGCGAGGATTTTGTCCAGCATGGCGTTGTCAACGGCCAGGTCCGTTGCGGAATAATTCAGCGGCACAGCGCGTTCCGAAAGGAAAGTTTCCGTCTGCCAGTAATCGAGTCCCAGCATCGCGCCCACTTGCCGTTGCGTGAGGCGTCCGGCGCGATAACCTTCAATCGCGGCGTCTTCCATGACGTGACGGCCTACCGTGTCCGGGGTTTCTCCCCACTGACGGGCGACTTGATCGGGCATTTCCACTGTGACTTGCATAACGGTGTCAATCTAACACGGCGACGGCGGGTGTGGCAAACGACTTCTGACGCCTGACCAATCGCGCAAGGTCACGACTCCGCGCTGCCGTTCCTGCCATCTTCGTCAATGTTCAACATCGAAGACGATGTTAGCGTCGAGCGAGAGTTGCTTCTTTGGGCTGGCCGCCATAAATTTTTGCCATGCCGCGCCGGAAATGCTCCGCCTCTTCCTCCGAGGTGAGTTTGCTGGCCAGCTGGCGAGCTTTGGCGGCCAAACGGCTGCCGGGGGTTTCATCCGGGTAGTCGAGCTTCTTTGGCGCGGCGCGTTGTGGCTGTCTCATAACCAGCTAAATCTCCCGTTTCCCGAAGGCGTTGTCAATAGCGGGCGATGATTTTGTCCAACGGCGCGTTGCTCTTGGCCGCAAGGAGTGCAAAACCGCGTGAACGCGGGACACCGAACCGCAAGCAAAGTCGAGAGCCGGATTTAACCCCGTAAAGGGGCGTGGCCCCCACGGGGCTTTACGCCCGCAAGGAACGCAGTGCGGCAGAGCCGCCACCAAACGGAAACGCCTTCAACGCAGCTCCGTTGACACGCGAGCGGGAGACGCCGAGGACGCAGAGAGCCGCAGGGCTTTTTCCTTAACCACGGATCCCGCAGAGCGGGACGGATAAGGGCGAGACGCGAATTTCGCGAATTGACGCGAATTCAGTTGGCGATAATTCGCGCAATTCGTGTCAAGCATGGTGCTCCCCTCTTTCCCATCCGTAATACAATGACGAATATCTTTGTTTTCCTGGCAAAGAATTGGCCGCGAAAGAACACGAGAGAAGTCGCTTGCATCTCGCGCGAGCACGCGCGCAGCGGTGTTGCCGATTTCGGATTTGAAAGTCAGAGTCCCCTGAATCAATTTACGAATGCCGATTTGCGATTTACGATTTTCAGATGGAGCCTCCTTACGTCGGCTGCTACAAAGTGACGATGATTTTGAGGGAATCTTCGGTGGGTTTGGACGCAAGGCGAATGGCGGCGGCGGTTTGTTCAAGAGGGAAAAAATGGGAAATCAAATTGCGCACATCAAGCTGGCGGGAGAAGACGAGCCGGGCGACTTCGTCCTGCAACGTGAAATCGGATGAGTAGCTGCCGAGCAAATCCTTTTCGTCGAGACAGACGGAGGCCAGGTCCAAGGGAAAGTTGGGAGATGGCAGATGGGAGTTAGAACATGCCACCTCACCCCGGCCCTCTCCCCCGCAAGCGGCGGAGAGGGAGGCTGGCGTGCCGCGCTTGGTGTGGGCGAAGAGGAGCACCTGTCCGCCGCCGCGCACGAGTTGCAGGGCTTGTTGCACGACGGCGTCGGAGGGCACGGCGATGACAGCGGCGTCGAGGCCGCAGCCGCGCGTGGCGCGGTGGATGAGGGATGAGCCGTCTCCGCTCCGCTTCCGTCTTCGCACTGCTTCGCCGAGACAAGTCGCCGCGCCAAGGAGTTGAGGGTTGAGGGTTGAGGCAGGGACGCGCTGCCGCGCGTCCGGGCGGAGCGGCAGCTCCGCCCTACCAGTTTGAGCGAGCAGGGTCCATTTCGCGCCGAATTTTCTGGCGAGGCGCAGGCGCGGTGCGAGCAGGTCGGTGGCGATGACCTGCGCGCCGGCGAGCTGAAGCAGGCGGGTGAACATGAGGCCAATCGGCCCCTGCCCGGCCACCAGCACGACGTCGCCGCGCAGCAGTGACAAGCGGCGGACGGCTTTGAGGACGGTGTTGACGGGTTCGAGCAGGGCGCCTTCGGCAAAGGAATTTTTGGCGGGAATTTTCACGACGCCGGGCAGGACGAACGGCAGAACGCGGACGTATTCGGCGTAGCCGCCGCCGGCGGGCTGGAAGCCGGCGGTGATGCCGGTGCGTTTGTAAGTCTCGCATTGGGCGAAGGCGTGATGCCGGCAAAAATGGCAGTCCCGGCACGGCACGTGATGGTGGAGCGCCACGCGGTCGCCAATCTTCCATCCCAGTTTCGAGACGCCCGGCCCGAGCCGGGCAATCACGCCGGCGGTTTCGTGGCCGAAGATGCGCGGCGGCGGCACGGTGCCGTATTGGATTTTTTTGATGTCGGTGGGGCAGACGCCGCACACGGCGACTTTGACGAGGAGTTCGTTGGGGCCGATGGGCGGGACGGGGACGGTTTCGAGGCGGAGGTCGTTGACGCCGCGATAGACGACGGCGCGCATGGTTTTGGGGATGTCAGGCACGGGGAAATTTTAACCACAGATGAACACGGATGAACACGGATTTTTTTACCACAGAGAACGCAAAGCCCATTTCGGATTTTTGGGGTCAGAGCACCTGCCGACGAGACGCCCTGCGCCCATTCAACCTTCAACCTTCAACCCTCAACCATTCAGAGGGCGTTCCAGCCGTGGCTGATGATGATGGCGCGGACGATTTGCCGCCGACGTTCCAGCGCCACCGTGCCGCGATGCTTTTTCAATTCGTCGCGCGGGATGGCGTAGATGCAATCGCATTTGCAAAACGTGGGCCAGTCCATGCCGTCAGCTTTGTCCAGAATCACTTCATTTTCATTCGGGGGACGGTTTGCCCGTTGGGATGAGCAGTCCAGCACTTCGAGAAAATCTTTCCGCGCGGCGCGCGCCGGGTGGGAAACGACAACCACCGGATGGGTCGGCCATCCCAAACCGGCTTCATAGACCTCCCAGGCGTTCACGGTTTGGCGCCTTGGCGCACGGCGGCCTTCAGTGCCCTGAAAGCGCCCCGTCCGACGGTGGCGGCCTGCTTGTCTTGCCGTCCGTAGATGGCTTCCACCTGCGCCGGGGTGAGCGGCGGCGGCGTGAGATAATCCGTCTCCTGGCGTTGCATCCGGCGGAGGGACTCCCGCACCGCCTCGCTTTGGTTGTTGAATCTCCCGGATTTCACGAGGCGGGAGACGAAATTCTGTTGTTCTTTGGCCAAGGCGTAACCCATGCAAGAAGATTGGACAACTATTGGAGAAAGTAAAGCGGAAAAACATCATCTGATTTTGAGCCGCAAAAAGGCGCCAAGGGCACAAGGTTGTGAAATGACGAAGCCGCGTAAAGCTTCCAACTTCGTCCTGTGTTGCAGGACTACGATGGACAGGGCGCCACGCGGCCACGCGGTTACCGGGACGGGGCGAACCGCGAAATTGGCTTCCCCAGCCTGCCCCAAGCTGGATGCCCCAAATTATATTGTTCGCTGACGCGAATTGTGGTCGCGAAAGCAGAAAGCCGAAAGCCGGCCTGCTTCCGCCTTCGCCTTGCTTCGGCGCGACAAGTCGCGGAAGCCTTTCCGGTTCGAGCTTCCACCCTCCGTCCCGCATTGCGGGACTACGGAGGACGGGTCGGATCTCGTCCCGCTTTGCGGGATTTCGGGATTCGGGATTCGGGATTCGGTTTTTAAGTCAGGCCTCCTCATCCACCTTCACTTCATTGCGTCTTGGGAACTTTGCGCCCTGGCGTTGAAGTCAGAAAACGACGGTTACGGTCTAAGGCGAATCCAAAGGAATTTCCCGGTCCCGGAACAGGGACAACCGGTGTTTGACGAGGATGGGATATCGTTCCATGACGACTGCCGGCCGGGGATAAATGGCGCGCAAGCCCTGATAGCCGGTTTCCGACGCCGGGTTGGCGGCCACGTTCAGCAGACTGTTGCGGCCAAAGGTTTGCACCCGGGACATGGCCTTTGCGCCGCCGGTCCCAAAAACCGTGCCGAGCATCAGCATGGCCAGCACGGCCAGGAGCATCCAGGTGGCGACGGTCTGGCAGGCATCCGGGGCCGGTTTTCGGCGCGGCCCGGACGCGTGACCGGTGTCCGCCGCCGGCGGGCGGCCGTTGCGGAGCAGGACGAGCCAGACGACCAGCGACACCCACAGCGGAGTCACCATGGTGCAGTAGCGGGAGGCCAAAGCCTGATTGGTTCCAAAGCCAAGCCTTCCGACTCCGGTGACAAGGGCGCTGCCGACGGAATAGAGGCTCAGCCCGAAATAAGGAAGCAGTGTCCCGGGATCGGCGATTTTCTTCCGGAACAGCGTCCAGCCGGCCCAACCGGCGGCAACGGTCCCGGCCAGACCAAAAACAAAGGCGAAGGCGCCGTCAGAAGAAGCGTCGCTGCCCAGATACTGGGCGCAAATACTCCCGAGATATTTGAACACATAAACGGCATACTCGACCGGCATTTTGAAAATGAGACTGAGCGATGGGTGGTTTTCCGGCTTCTGATAATGATAGAAGTAGGTCCCCAACGTCAGAGCCCCGATCAATATCCAACCCGTGGTGGCGGCCCTTCTTTCCCTGGCCCCGGTTTTTATGAGGAAAAGCATTATCAGTCCGATTGGCCAGAAGAGGGCGCCATTGGCAAAGGAATAGGTGGCCACGATGCCAAGCAACGCCGCGGCGGTGAATTTACTCCAACGGAAGGGTTCATTGGCCAGGAGCACGATGCCGCCAGCCACGGCCAGCAGGTTCAGGAACATCTGGAGCTGCCAGCCCCAGAGCCAGTTTTGATACTGGCTGACCGAGAACACGATGAGCGAGATGGCGGGGATGGCCCAAGGCAATCCGGCTATCCCCGATTTCCGTTCCGTTATTTTTACCTGATGAATGAAGACGGCGAAGATGCCGAGAGCCAGGATTATGTTCACCGCCAGTTCATAATGGATGTTCCAACGGGTCAGGCGTGCCAGCAGCAGCATGATGCTCTGGGGAAAGACGAGCCGGTGCTCGTTGTGTTGCGCCCACAGGTCGTGGAAGGTCAAATCGCCGTGATACGTCTTGTCCAGGAGCGGCACCAGTTCCCATTGGTCCAGGTAAGGCACGGCCACGGCATATTGGGCGACCACCCAAATCAGAAAAGCCAATGGAACCAGCGCCAGGATTTTGGCGCTGTGGCGCGAAAGGAACGCGGCGAACGGCGGCATCCCCGATTTCTCCGGCCCGCGATCAATGACGGCGCGCATGGTTTTGGGGATGTCAGGCACGGGGAAATTTTAACGCCAAGACGCCAAGACGCAAGGGGGCAGAATTGCAACAAAAACATTGAACACTGAACATCGAACTTCGAACGTCCAAGTGACCGATGCAGGAAAACTTTGATGTTTCCACCCTCCGTCCCGCATTGTGGGACTACGGAGGACGGGCGGATGAACCCGAATTTTTTTGACGCGAATTGCACGAATTATCACGAATTTTTTACCACAGATTCGAATAACAAAGGATCAAAGAATGGGGAGCGCGCCCGCGTCGAACTTTTGGCGGTGCGCGCAACCGGACCATTTTGTCCTGCCTTCGCGTGAAGAGTTCGGCGCGGGGGCGCGCCGAACCACAGTCCCGACCGTTCGGGACTGCGCTCCCTATTTGTTTCAACGCCTTCATCCGATTTCGGCGCGACGAGCTGGAGAACGGGCATCGAATTCGAGGACGAGAACGAGGACGAGGAGGATTTAACCGGTGCTGGCAAATTCAAGAAACCACGGCTCGGGGGCGCAGGAAAATTCCATCGGCTGGCCGCGCCAGAGAAAGCGGACGGCGCAGGCGTGCAGGGCCTGGTGCGGCAAAATGAGCCGGGCAAGTTGCTCCGGCGTCAGGCGATTTTCGACCAGCGCCAGATATAGATCCTCGTCGCCGCCGTAAAGTTTGTCGCCGACGATGGGATGGCCGAGGTGGGCGAGGTGAATGCGGATTTGATGTTTGCGGCCGGTGCGGGGAATGAGGCGGAGAAGGGAAAACTGAGTCGAGAGACGAGAGTCGAGGGCCGAGGGCAGGCCCACCTCACCCCGGCCCTCTCCCCCCGCCGGGCGGGCGGAGAGGGAGAATTTTCCGCCGTCACACTGCCATCTTTCGTCCTGTCGATTTTCACCATCACACGGCACAATATATCGGGAAAAACGGCGCTCGACCCGGAATTTGGTTTGGGCGGGCGCGCCGTCGGGACGCACACAATCTTTGACGGCGACCTTGCTTTGCTCGTCTTTGCCGAGCGGCGCGTCAATCAGGCCGTGGTCGTCGCGGACGTGGCCGTGGACGATGGCGAGGTATTCCTTCTCGACGGCACGGGCTTCCCAGATTTTTCCGAGTTCGCCGGCAAGTTTGGAATTTTTGGCGACGACGACGATGCCGCTGGTTTCGCGGTCGAGGCGATTGATTAAATGAGTTGAAGGTTGAAGGTTGAGGGTTGAGGGTTTAAGGTAAAGGCGCACGCGGCTGATGAGGCTGGAAAATTCATCGCCTTTGGTCGGATGACAGACGAGTCCGGCCGGTTTGTTGATGACCAGCAGGCCGGCGTCTTCGTGGAGGATGTCGAACAGGTTTTCCAAACGCGGGGGTATTTTAACCACGAAACACACGATAGACCAACTCTCAACTCTCAACATTCAACTCTCAACCAATGCTGATTGACTTTCACATTCTGCATTCTTCATTCTGCATTTTACATTTAGATTGAGATGCGGCGTCAATTGTTCATCGGTCTGCTTCTGGCCGGAATCACGCTGGCGATTTACTGGCCGGCGCGGAACTACGGAATTGTCTATTACGACGACCCGCTGTTCGTGACGGAGAATGCGGAAATTAACAGTGGCCTGAACTGGCACAGCCTTTGGTGGGCGTTTTCCGGCATATTGATCGCCAACTGGCATCCGGTGACGAGTTTGTCGTTCGTTCTGGGGCACCAATCCTGGGGCACGAATCCCGGCGCGGAGCATCTGGTGAACGTGGCCTTTCACATGGCGAACGCGGTGCTGTTGTTTCTGGTCTTGCAGCGCATCACTGGTTGTCCCTGGCGGAGCGCGATGGTGGCGGCGGTTTTCGCATGGCATCCGCTGCGCGTGGAATCCGTGGCGTGGATTTCCGAGCGGAAGGACGTGCTCAGCACGTTTTTTTTCCTGCTCACCTTGGGGGCGTATGTACGGTACGTGCAAAAGCGGTCGAGAGTCGAGAGTCGAGAGTCGGGCGCAGAAAGCAGCGGTTTGGCCCTCGACTCTCGACGCTGGACTCTCGACTATTTTCTGGTGCTGGTGTTTTTCGCGTTGGGGCTGATGAGCAAGCCGATGCTGGTGACGGTGCCATTCGTGCTGTTGTTGCTGGATTTCTGGCCGCTCAGGCGGATTTCGGAGTTCGGATTTCGGAGTTCGGAATTGAAGAACGCCTCTCACCCCTCAGCCACCCTGTCCTCCCTGACGCTTGCGCGACGGAGGATCAACCCTCAACTTTCAACCTTGCTTCTGGAGAAATGGCCGTTCTTTTTGTTGTCGGCGGTCTTCAGCGGGCTGACGTATGCGCTCCAAAAAACCCATGCCGCCGTCGTGCAACTGTCCCGGCTCAGCTTGGAGGAGCGGCTCGGCAACGCGGTCACCAGTTACCTGCAATACCTGGCCAAACTGTTCTGGCCAACAAAACTGGCCGTCATTTACCCGTACCCCAAAAGCCAGGATGACGCGGAAATCTGGCTGACGGCGCTGCTGCTGCTGGCCATTTCGGCCTTTTGCGTCTGCCAGTTTTTCCGCCGGCCTTACCTGGCTGTCGGCTGGTTCTGGTTTTTGGGAACGGCGGTGCCCATCATCGGCCTGGTGCAAGTCGGGGAACAAGCCATGGCCGACCGTTACACCTACATTCCGTTGATCGGACCGGTCATCAGCCTGGTCTGGCTCGGCGCGGAATTTTTCCAATCCCGGAAATTTTTTTTGGCTGCCGTTTCGACCGTGATACTGGCCGCTTGTATCGGGCTGACAACCCGGCAATTGCAGTTCTGGCGCGACACCGTTGTCCTCGCCGGGCATAACGTCGCCGTAACACCGCAAAACGCTTCCGCGTATTTCCTGCTGGGACTTGGCTTGGAACACGCCGGTGAAACGAACCGGGCGATACCTTGTTACCGCGTGGCCACGGCGATTTTTCCCGGCAACATCGAAGCCCACAGAAACCTTGCGTATCTTCTGCGCCGGCAAGACCATCTGGCCGCCGCGGAGGAGGAATACTATACCCTGCTCGCAATGAACCCGGACGATTTAGCCGCACAACTTGGTCTGGCAGACATCTTCAACCATCTTGGCCGCCCAGACAAAGCGGCAGCCCATTTCAACGAGGCATTGCGGATCAAACCGGATTCGACGGAAGCGATGAACAATCTGGCCTGGACGCTGGCCACCAGCCCGGACACGAATGTTCGCGATGGCAAACGCGCCGTTGAACTGGCGGAACGCGCCTGCGAACTGACCCATTACCAAAAAACGATTTACCTCGGCACATTGGCCGCCGCCTACGCCGAGGCGGGACGATTTGACGATGCGATTGCGATGGCGCAGAAAGCCTGTGCGATGGCATCCGAGTCAGGGGAACAGGACCTGTTGAAGCGAAACCAGGAACTGCTGGCTTTGTATCGCGCGCACAAGCCGTATCGCGAAACCCCATAGTCAGCTTGCCATCGAACACAGACGCCAAACATAATGACGACACGCATGCGGCAATCCCGGCGTCAGAGTTTTGTAATTGTTGCCATCCTCCTTCTCGCGTTATGGACGACGGCGGGTGGATTCTGGTGGCTCTGCACCCGCAACAACGGGATTGCTTTCCTGCCCACGAGGCCGGGCGCAGAATGGATTGTTTATCCCAAACCGCCTGATGCCAAGGCGCAACACGCCGTCCCCATCAGAGCGATTTTCCGATACACCTTCGTGCTGAACGAGCCGCCCGGCAACGCTACTCTGAAGGTCCGCGCATTCAAGAGCGCCGCCGTCGTCATCAACGGGCAAAAACCCGGCAATGTCGAGCTTGCCGGCGAAAACTGGAAGTCGTCTTCGACCGCAGATGTAACTGGATTGCTCCGAGCCGGAACAAATGACATCACGGCGTATGTCACAAACGTCCTTGGCCCCCCTGCTCTGTGGCTGCGGCTCCAGACCGGCCAACTGTCCCAAGGCACGGATGAGCGTTGGCAGGTGTCACTCGCGGGCGCAGCCTGGCAGAAGGCACGCCGCGCCACGCAGCCGCCAACCATTCGACCGGGGAATTTGCTTTTCGGAAGCGAGCGGACAATGGATTCGGTGAAACGGGTTTGGCCCGTAATGGTGGTGCTTTGCGCGTTGTCTGTGTTTATGGTCTGGGGCGTAAACTGCTGGCTGCGGCAGCGAGGCCGGCAAGTGGCCGTTGCAATTACTGATCCATCGGCAAAGTTGATTTACGGTCTATTTATCATCGTGGTCATCGCACGAACCGCTCTCTTCATCAACAATCTGCCGCAACTGCCTCGTTTGATGGGTTTTGACGCGGATAAGCATGAACAATACATCCAGTTCATTCAGGAGAAACATGCCTTGCCGCTGCCGAAGGATGGCTGGGAAATGCATCAACCGCCCCTCTATTATGCGGCGTCAGCCATGTTGCTGGACGCATGCAGCCTTTCGGTGCCCGAAAACGATGCCGCTTTCCTGCTGCGAACCGTGAACGGCATCGTTGGGCTGGTCCATTGCTGGCTGGCGCTGTTATGCCTCCGGCTGCTTTTTCCGGAGAATCCCGCTGCCCAAGCAGTGGGATTGTTGATTACCGCCTTCCTGCCACCGCATTTGTATCTTTCGCAATACGTAACCAACGAACCCCTTGCGGGTCTGTTCGTAACCGTCGCCTTCTACCTTTGCCTTCGCGCCCTGCGGGCGGAAAAGGAAAGCCTTTATCTGCACTTAGGCATCGGAGTGGCTCTCGGCGCAGCGATGCTGACCAAGTTTTCCTCGTTGCTGGCGATTCCGGTCTTTCCTGCCGTTTTGGGTCTGCGGCTGCTTTCGCGCAAAGACCATGCACTTCACGACTGGCTGCGCAATGTGGGCGCAGTTTTTCTTTCGTGCCTGGTCGTCTGCGGCTGGCACTACGGACGTGTTTGGGCGTACCTCGGCAAACTACCCCTGCCCAACTGGGAAACCGGCCTCGCGTCCGCCTGGTGGCAGGATCCCGGTTTTCGAACAAGCGCTTACTACTTCAATTTTGGGCAGGCCCTGGTCTCCCCGCTGTTGAGTGCATTCCACAGCTTCGCCGACGGCATCTATTCCACTCTATGGGGAGACGGTTTGATCAGCGGTGCAGTGTGTCTGGCGCTTCGACCGCCCTGGAACTATGACCTGATGAACGCAGAGTATCTGCTGGCTTTTGGAATTTCCGTTCTGTTCCTCGTCGGATTTGCCGTCGCCCTTGTCCGATTCATCCGTCAACCCGCACCGGAGTGGCTCCTTGTCTTCGGGCTGATCTCACTGTTCGGCCTTGGAATCGTTTACATCACGCTGCGAGGTCCCTGGCTTGCGCATGTCAAAGCCTTTTACGCTTTCCCAGCGCTGGTGCCGTTCAGCGCGCTGGTCGCGGTCGGATGGAATTGGCTGGGACAGAAACATCGCGCCATGCGAACTGTGCTCTGGGTCATTCTGCTGGTTTGGACCATGACCGTTTACGCGGCATTCTGGGTTCGAAACAGCAATCCGGAAACCGGTCGGATTCGTGGCAGCTACCAAATCACGCAACAACGTTATGCCGAAGCCATCGAGAATCTAACGCAAACGCTGCGACTCAAACCCGATGACGCAGATGCCCACTGTCTTCTGGCCGAAATTCTCAGCGGTCAAAACAAGGCGGTTGAAGCGGTTCAGCATTACCACGAAGCGTTGAGGATCAGACCCGATTTTCCCGAAGTGCTCAACAATCTTGCGTTGATGCTGGCCACCAGCAAAGAAACTGACATCAGAAATGCAGCGCACGCCATTCAACTCGCCGAACGTGCCTGCGAACTGACACTCTACGGAACACCGAGCTACATCAGCACTTTGGCAGTGGCTTACGCTGAAGCCGGGCGATTCGACGATGCGATTTCGACGGCGCAAAAAGCATGCGCATTGGCATCTGAGTCCAGCGACAAGGATTTGTTGAAACAAAATCAGGAATTTCTGGCCATCAATCTGAACAATTTGGCGTGGACACTGGCTACCAGCAAAGAAACCAATATCAGGAATGGAACGCGCGCTGTTCAACTCGCCGAACACGCCTGCGAACTGATGCACTACAGTGTGACGCTCGTAGTAGGCACGTTGGCCGCCGCCTACGCCGAGGCGGGACGATTTGACGATGCGATTGCGATGGCGCAGAAAGCCTGTGCGATGGCATCCGAGTCAGGGGAACAGGACCTGTTGAAGCGAAACCAGGAACTGCTGGCTTTGTATCGCACCCACCAACCGTATCGCGAGGCCGCCAGTCCAAGCCAAGTCGGGCCATCAACCATCGCTCCTGCTCCCGGTGACACCGAAAAACCCGCCCCCACCGTGCCGTGAATCATTCCTTTTGCCGGGGATTTTGGAGGCCTTCGGAGTTCGCGCTGGCGATTAAAAGGAAACACCGGCAAAATCCGCGCCATGTTCGTTTACGCGCTGACAATTTTTACCGGGGCATTTTTGCTTTTCCAAGTCCAGCCGCTGATCGGCAAATACATCCTGCCGTGGTTCGGCGGCGCGACCGGTGTCTGGACGACCTGCATGTTGTTCTTCCAGATGCTGCTGTTGGGCGGCTACGCTTACGCGCATTTTACCTCCCGCTGGCTGAAGCCGCGCCGCCAGGCGATAGTGCATCTGGCCCTGCTCGTCGCGGCGCTGGCCCTGCTGCCCATTACGCCGTCAGATTCGTGGAAGCCGGACGGCGGCGGAAATCCAACATTGCAAATCCTCGCCCTGCTGGTCGTGAGCCTTGGCCTGCCGTATTTCGTCCTCGCCGCCACCAGCCCGCTGCTACAGCACTGGTTCAGCCGCACTCACCCCGGCGTTTCGCCCTACCGGCTATACGCGCTTTCAAACGTCGGTTCCTTGCTGGCGCTCATCAGTTATCCGGTTTATTTCGAGACGCATTTCACACGCAAAGCGCAGGCTGCGCTGTGGGGATGGGGATTGGTCCTGTATGCCGTCGGCTGCGGCTTCTGCGCAATCAAACTGTGGCAGGCAAAAGGTGTCGAGTGTCGAGTGTCGAGTGACAAGGGGGGGAAGTCTGAAATGCGGAGTCAGGCGTCTGCAACCCTCAACTCCTTGTCGCGCCGAAGCGAAGGGAAGGCGGATCAACCTTCAACTTTCAACCCTCTTTTGTGGCTGCTGCTGCCGGCCTGCGCCTCCGTGCTCCTGCTGGCGACGACAAACAGGATGTGCCAGGAAGTGGCGGTGATTCCTTTTCTCTGGGTGCTGCCGCTGGCACTGTACCTGTTGAGTTTCATCATCTGCTTCGACAGCCCGCGCTGGTACCGGCGCTCCGTGTTCATCCCGGCGCTCATGGCATCATGGGGTGTCTGCTGGCTGTTCTTTACCGGGTCCGCGGCACTCGTCTACCTGCAATTGAGTGTTTATTCGACGGGCCTGTTCATCTGTTGCATGGTCTGTCATGGTGAACTGTACCGGATCCGGCCTGATCCGCGGTATTTGACCGGATTTTATCTGATGATTGCCGCCGGCGGCGCGTTGGGCGGGCTGTTTGTCACGATCATTGCACCGTTGATCTTCACCGACTATTTCGAATTACAATGGGGACTTCTGCTTTGTGGCGGGTTGCTGCTGGTCATGGTGTGCAGGCCCAACCAGGTCCCCAAAAGACCGAAATTATGGCGGTATATCGCGGGCGTGTTGGGCCTGGGCTTGGCAGCGTTCGGCATCATGCTGTGGCAGCAAGCACACCCAGCGGATTCTTCGAAGATTTACAAGTCGAGGAATTTCTACGGCGTGTTGACGGTAAACAGCAAACGCGATGGTGGACCGGATTGGTACTTTGAGCTTCACCACGGATACACGTTGCACGGAATGCAATTTGTTGACCCGTCGCGAGCGGCCTGGCCGACGACTTACTACATCGAGAAGAGCGGTGTCGGCCTGGCCATGCACGCGCTCCCCGCCGGGCACCGGCGCATTGGCCTGGTCGGACTCGGTGCCGGTACGCTGGCCGCTTACGCTCAGGCCGGAGATGACTTCCACTTTTATGAAATCAACCCGGAAGTGGAGCGGATTGCCACTTCACGGTTCAGTTACCTCACGAATTGTCCGGCAAAGGTGGAGGTCACCCTCGGCGATGCCCGCCTTTCACTGGAACGAGAGCCGCCGCAGAATTTCGACCTGTTGGTTCTGGACGCATTCAACAGCGACGCCATTCCGGTGCACTTGGTGACCAAGGAAGCGTTTACAATCTACGAACGACACTTGAAGACCAATGGCATCATTGCGGTGCACGTTTCCAACCGGAATTTGAATCTCGAACCGGTCATGTATAATATTGCGCGTCAATTCAATTACCACGCGGTCACCGTCGATTACGACCCTCCTTCGCAACAATGGTGGCAGATGCGGTCGATATGGATATTATTTTCACACGGCGGGGAGTTCATTGACTCTGCCGCCCTCCGCGTGGCCGCCCGACCGCCGCGAACCGATTCGGCGAGCATCCCGCTCTGGACGGACGATTTTTCCAGTTTGTTTCAAATCCTCCATCCGGAACCACGCCCGCATATGGACCCTGAATTCTCGGCGGCACAGAACCGGACCGCCGACAAGTTATGCCGGCAGGGGGATTTTGCCGGGGCCATCGCCAGTTATTATCGTGTTTTGCAAGGCCACCCGGCTTCGCCGGATTTGCTCAACAATCTGGCGTGGCTGCTGGCCACCTGTCCGGATGCGTCGGTACGCAACGGCCCGGAAGCCGCGGCACTTGCTGAAAGAGCCTGCCAACTGACACATTATCGCGAGACCTTCTTTGTCGGCACCCTGGGTGCCGCCTACGCTGAAGCAGGACGATTTGACGATGCCATCTGGATGGCGCAAAAGGCCTGCGCCCAAGCGTCCGAGGCCGGGAACCAAGCACTGTTGAAAAGGAATCAGGAGCTGCTGGCTTTGTATCGCGCGCACCAGCCGTATCATGAGATTACAGGCTCGAACCAGCCGGAGCCATCAGCCGTCAACCATGCTTCCAGCGACGCCGAAAAGCTTGTCCCCGCCAAAGAGTGAATTATTCTTCAGTCTTGTGAAAGAAAAGTGGAATCGCTGGCTGCCGGTTTTGTTTCTGGCGCTGGTGGCCTTGAGCCGCTGGCCGGGATTGTTCCCGCCCAGCTTCAGCGTGGCGTATGCGCTGGCATTTTGCGCGGGGGTTTATTTCAGGGGGGCGATGGCCTGGTGGCTGCCGCTCGGCATGTTGCTGCTCACGGACATCGCGCTTAATATGTATTATTGGTCGCACGGCTGGAACGTGTGGGATGGGTCCGTCTTGCGATACCAGCTTTGCAACTACGCAGCTTATGTCGCGCTCATCGGGTTCGGACGGCGCTTCAAGCCGCAATCGTCGTTTTTCTCGCTGCTCGGCGGCGGCATTTTGGGGGCCATTTTATTTTACCTCGTCACCAACACGGCGTCGTGGCTGTTCAATCCGTTTGCGAATCCTGAATACGCGAAAAATTTCCTCGGCTGGCTCACCGCTTTGATCAAAGGCACAAACGGCTGGCCGCAAACGTGGGAATTTTTCCGCAATACGCTCCTGAGCGGCGGCCTCTTCACCAGCCTGTTCGTCGCCGCGATGAAACTCACCGCCCCCGCCGAATCGCCCGTCGAAAAAAAAGCCGGCGTGCGCGACGAGGAACCGGAAGCCGAGGAAGCCCCGGAGGAGGCCAGAGCGTAAAACTTTACGTTTCGGAGGGACGAGCTTTGCGAGTCTCAAACTTCTGGAATTCAAACAGGGACTCGTGTAACTCGTCCTTCCGAAAATGAAAATCGGCCTCATTTCCGACACGCACGGTTGGCTCGACCCGAAAGTCGCTGAAATTTTCGCAGGCGTCAGCCACATCCTGCACGCGGGCGACATGGGCGACGATTCAATCATCGTTGAACTGCGAGCGATTGCCCCGGTCACGGCGGTGCTCGGCAACACCGATAGTTCGCCCGCCTTCCGGATCACCGAAGTGGTTGCGCTCGCCCAACGCAAGTTTCTCGTTCACCACATTGTGAACCCGCACGCGCTGAAGGAAAATCTCCAGTTCCAGTTTGCGCGCGAACGGCCGGACGCCGTCGTGTTCGGCCACACCCACCAGGCCTTTTGCGAAACGATTGGCGGCGTGCTGTATTTGAATCCCGGCTACGCGGGCAAACCGAAGTTCGGCGCGGAACGCACCGTGGCCATCCTGCACTGCCGGGAAATGCGCGTGGAATTTCTGCCGCTTTAATTTTTAACCGCCGACGGCGCGAGCAATTCACCCACCGCCTGGCGCACTTCGTCCGCCGTCGAATTTGCCGGCATCGGTTTGCCAAAACTCACCGTCACCGGATACGAAATACGGCGCGGCCACTTCCAAAAGAATTTCCCGCCGGCAAAACTGAATAGGCTGCCCCAAACGCCGCCGAGCGCCACGGGCACAACCGGCGAGTCCACATTTTTCATGATGCGCTCAAAGCCGCGCTGGAATTTGTTCAGTTCACCCGTCCGCGTGATTTTTCCCCCGGCAAAAACGCAGACGATCTCGCCATTGCGGATGGCATCGCCGGCCCGATGCAACGCGTGAATCATTTCACGCGGGCGGACTTCGGAAGGAATCGGAATGACCCGCGCGATGCGGACGAAGGGCTTGATCCACGGCGAATCGTAATATTCCCGGCCCATGAGAAAACGCACCGACCGATCCGCCGCCGCCATCAATGGCAGCCAGTCCACGAAGGAAATGTGATTGCTGACGAGCAACGCCCCGCCCTGGCGCGGGACATTCTCCCCGTTGCGCGCGCGAACCCGGCAAAACGTGTGCGTCACCAGCCAAAGAAAGGCGCGCACCAGGGATTCGGGCGAAAGCACGAGCACAAAAATCGCGCCCACCAGCGTCAGCACCCCGCCAAAAAGAAAAATCGGCCGCGGCGTCAAACCCGCCCGTTGCGCCAGCAAATAATGTGCGCCGGACGCCAGAAACACGCCGACGAACGAAAGCAGGTTTGCCGCCGCCAGCACTTCGCCTTTTTTTTGCCGGGTCGGGACGGTGTTGCAACAGCGCGCAGACCGGCACGATGAAAAAAGCCCCCGGCAAATCCGAGCAACGCCAGCCGGACGAGCACCGCGTTCACCGACAAATCCGGTTTTTTTGAAACTTTTTTCCGGCCAGTCGAATATCAGGGGAAATATCCCGTTTGAGCTTGATGAACAATGCAAGTTGTTATTTAAGGCAGAGCAAGGCGCAGTGTTGTCAATTTTTTGGCATGAACGGTGCTATTTTTTATATGTTGTGTTAAGTGTGCCTGTGGCCTGAGTTGTGTCCGTACAATTGGTGATTTGTACCCGTAAACGGGATAAGAGCCATGAAAGTCAATAAAACAATCCTTTTCGTCGAGGACGACGCAGTTGTGCTGACGACGTATCGGAATCTGCTCCAGCGGGAGGGATTTCGCATCGAGTCTGCGCAAGATGGGTTGGAGGCCCTCAAGGCCCTTTCTCAGGCCACGCCCGATCTGGTCGTGCTCGACCTGATGTTGCCCAAGTTCGACGGCGCGGATGTGCTAAAATTCATACGCGCCGACCCCCGGCTGAAAATCATTCCAATTATTATATTTTCTAACGCTCAAATTGCAGATTTTGCTGAGGACGCGATAACCAGACAACTGCGCAAAACCGATTGCACACCCTCCATACTGGTTCAAACCATTCAGGAAATGTTGAGTCCCGCGCCCGCCAGCGCCACCAATTCCGCCAATGCTGTTCAAACTGATTACGCACCGGCAATCAAATTAAACATGGCCAACGACAGTTCGGCTGGTGAGCTCAACGATGACGCGACCGAAGCGCCCGCCGTCGAAACTTCGTCCACAAAAGAGCGCGCGGAATTTTTAAAAGACGCGCCAGCGGACATCGCGAAGGTTCGCGAGCATTGCCTCGCATATATTAAGGCGCCTACTTCTGCGGCCAAGCTGGAGCTGCTCTCTCAGAGCGTGCATTCCCTGAGCGTCAACGCCGGCAAAGCCGGTTGCGCACGCCTGGCACTGCTGACGAAGGCGTTCGACATGTTGCTCTCCAAAATCGCATCCAAGCCTGCGCGAGTAACACCTTCCATAATGCAAACTCTGGCTGAGGCGGCGGATTGCCTGGGTCTCGTGTTGAAAAGCGACGAAGTTGGTTCTCCCGAAGCTGCACCAAGGGCCAAAGTGCTGGCTGTGGACGATGACACCGTTTGCAACCACGTGATCGTCAACACGTTGAAACGTGCCAACCTCGACATCGTAAGCGTCGAAGACCCTTTGGAAGGCCTGAAACTGCTGCAGACCAACCATTACGACTTGGTGCTGTTGGACATTGACATGCCCAAGCTGACTGGCTTTGAAGTGTGTGAGAGATTGCGCGCTTTGCCTCATTATAAGACAACCCCTGTCATTTTCGTCACTGCCTACAGCAATTTTGGGAACCGTACGCAGGGGGTGCTCAGCGGCGGCAACTATTTCATCACCAAACCGGTTGACCCATTGGAACTGGCACTCAAAGTGACCATTCATCTGTTCAAGGCCCAGGCGCAACACGCTGGCGCGCCACAACCGGAAACCAAACCAGAAGTCAAACCACAAGCAGCCAGTGCCTCAGAAGTCGCCCCCAAACCTCCGGTTCCAACTCAAGCCAACCAGCAAATGAACGGCAACAACAGCGTGAATGGCAACGCGAAGAACGGGGATTCCACCAGTGCGGTACCACCCAAAGCTCAACCACGACCTGCCCCTATCCCGGAAGTTGCGCCCAAACCCGCGCCGCCAGTGTTCAAATCCGCGCCCCCGGTTCCGATCAACCCGTCCAAGAACGGCCGTGGGAACTACACGCCAACCGTGCCCGCTCTGAGTGTGGCGCCATCGGTGGCGCCGCTAAACATGGCATCTTCAGTCAAACCACGTGCAGCCAATATCTCAAAAGTCATGCCACCCCTCAGCCTGGCCCCCAACCTCGGCGAAACTGGCACGCTGAATGTTAGTAAATTGTCAGGCAGCAGAAATCGAAACAGCATTATGAACAACGAACAAGACGAAGCATTCGAAAAGGTTGTCGTCGCAGTGGTGCGAATCATCTTTGGGGACGATAACTTGACGGAAATGAACGTCCGCCTGGTGCGCATTGCACTGGAGCGTTACAACGTCCATGAGGTCATTAATTCTCCTGTCGTAGCGTAAGGGGTTGTATCATGGATTTGTGCCGTCAATTCCGCCCGCGAGGGGAATGCGAAATGGGTTGCACTCAATCGCAAGATTGGGAGCAATCGCCCTGCCTGCTTCATGGAGTCCATAATGTTTCTGCCCACCCTGCTTGCTGCCAGCTTGAGTTCCCGGGAACACACACACCCTCCCGTTAAAATATAACCCGTGTCCAGCCAACCTTCAACGGCCCAAGGTTGTTAGCGAACAGTGTTTTTCATCGCCTCGGCGTAGGGTTTGCCGTCCACAAATACCTCCTTGACGCGCCCGCGGCCGGACGCGGGCACCACGACCTGCGCGGTGAGTTTGCCAGCCGGATTGCCGGTGCCTTCGGCAACGTAAAAGCGTTCCAATCCGTATTCGACGTGAATGGAGTTGGTCGCTGCATTCCACCGCGGCCCGGTGCTTCTGCCTTTCAACAAAACCTCGTCCGCCGCCGGCACGAACTCGTTGGTGCTCGCCTTGACCACGACGTAAAACCGGTTCGCCGTTGGCGCGAGCGCGACAAAGACTTTTGTATCGCGGGGCAAATCCTTCATCACCGGCGTTGAAAACAGGTTCGTCGGCACGTCGCTGATTTTGTAGTTCAGGATGAGATAATCGCCGCGCAGCAGGTCGCGCGGTTCAACGCGCGCGGTTTCCAGCAGGATGACTTTGCCAGTGGCAAGCGCGTGTTCCTGCACAGCGACGGTGCCGAGCAGCCATGCGCTTTGCAACGCAAGAACGAGGATGAGCAGTTTGAGTTTCATGGCTGATTTTTTCCAGGCATTGTGTTCTATTCCGTCAACTTTTTGAAATCCGGGTCGCTGTACAGGTTTTTGAAACCGGC
>Ga0208188_1000649_pt1 | contig 19328 bp, 17 predicted proteins | sample June2015DPH_8_50_FD_184698 | JGI IMG/M metagenome (GOLD analysis project Ga0208188, IMG submission 184698) | Peatland microbial communities from SPRUCE experiment site at the Marcell Experimental Forest, Minnesota, USA - June2015DPH_8_40... | ecosystem: Environmental > Terrestrial > Soil >...
ACCGCGCCCGTGGCTGGAGCAAGGCTCGATAGATGACCGTGGAAGACGTGATCTGGCAACGTGTCGGCGACGATCGTCGCAGGCTGCCCAGGCTTCATGCGCGCAAGCTGATCTTCCTTGAAATTCGCATCGACCCATAATCTGTGCGCGGGAACGACCGTCAGCAGATAGGTGCCTTGCGATACATAGGTGCCGACTTGGGCCGCGCGATTTCCGATATAACCATCGATAGGAGAGCGGATTTCGGCATAGCTGATATTGAGCTGCGCGGCTTGGAGATCGGCTTCTGCTTGTTCGACGGCGGCATTAGCCTGTGCTATTTCCGCGTCCAAGACGCTGAGTTGCTGTTTTGCCGCGGATAATCCGGCTTGAGCCGAGATAACCCCAGCTCGCGACTGCTGATCGAGGGCTGACGTTCTTTGTTCATCCTGCCGAGAGCCTGAGTTTGTAAGGGCAAGGGTGCGGTAGCGGTCGGCATCTACCTTCGCAAAATCGGCCTGTGCCATCTTGGCGTCTAGGTCCGAAACGGCCTGTTGGATAGACAATTGCTGCTGCACATATTTGGCGCGCAAACACGTCAGCATCGCTTTTTGCTGGAGGAGTGCGGCTTCGGCATGATTGGCAGCGGCACGGACATCGCGGTCGTCCAGGCGGATCAACAATTGACCTGCTTCGACCTCCTGGTTGTCAGTGACCGCAATCTGCGCGATGAAACCGGAAATGTGCGGCGAGATAGCAGTGACGTCGCCGCCAACATAGGCATCGTCAGTCTTTTGGAAAAAGCGATCAAATGTCCACCAATAGTAGCCGTAGCCGAGCGCGCCTATGGTAAGCGCGGCCGTCAGGCCTAGCAACGCAAGCTGCTTGGACGTGTACGTCGGCTTCGTCTTTGCGGCCCGCGTTTCGCTCCATTTGGTGAGTGCGTCCATGATGGACTCCCAAATTCTTGTACGAGTATAAAAGTTGCTTCATGGATCCGGCTGGGTTTTCAGGTGCGAAAGGCGCGGCGGGCTAGGCGCGGAGCTTTTCGGGGTGACGAACGTTGTAGCGAGGAGCCGGGATGACGCTCGAAAGCTTGCCCGACATGAAGCGGCGCGCCGCCTCATAGCGATCCCATTCCGCCTCGTTGGCCAGCGACGGAATGGTCACGATCTCACCAAGGTCGAGACCAGCCAGAGCGGCGTCGACCATGTCGTCGGCCAACATCACGATCTGCGGCGGAAGCTGGTGAACCGGCACGCCGGCGATGTCCCAGAATTCGGTTGCCGTGGCACCCGGCAGCACCGCTTGCACACGGACGCCCTTGTCGGCGAGTTCGTGAACGAGAGAGTGCGACAGCGCGAGCACGAAGGCTTTGGTACCGCCATAGACGCCATTCAGCGTCTCCGGCGCGATCGCAACGATCGACGAAATATTGATGACCGTACCGTTGCCGCGAGCGACAAATCCCGGCACCGCCGCATAGGTCAGGCGCGTCAGCGCGGTGACGTTCAGACGGATCATGTTGTCCATCTTGTCGACGTCAGAGGCGACCAGCGGTCCGGTTGCGCCCACGCCCGCGTTGTTGACCAGCAGGGAAATGCCCGCATTGGTCCGGAGGATGTCCTCGACGCGCTGCAGGTCCGCTGGGGAGGTGAGATCGGCTTCGACCGTCTCTACGTTCCGGTTTGTGTCATTGGCGAGCCGGCGCGCCAGCGATGCGAGCCGCTCCTTGTTGCGGGCGACAAGAATGAGATCGTGGCCGCGCTTCGCCAGACGATCGGCATAGACCGCGCCGATACCGGTCGATGCGCCGGTGATAAGGGCCGTGCCTTTGGCTTCGATCGTTTTCATGTCCGTCTCCGTGCGGTTGGTCAAATCCGTTGCTTCCACCTCGCAAGTAGACCCTTCCGTAAATGTTGAGTATCCACCAAAATCGAGATATACCCTTCCATAAAATGGAAGCATTCATGGATCGTCTCGAAGCCATGTCGATGGTGTTGGCGGTCGCCGAGGCCGGCAGCCTGTCGGCCGCGGCGCGCAAGCAGAAAACGCCGCTCGCCACCGTGAGCCGGAAGGTGTCCGAGCTCGAAGCGCACCTGCAAACCAAGCTGTTCAATCGGTCGAGCCGCGCGCTCGTCCCGACGGACGCAGGGCGCTCCTACATCGCCGCTTCAAAACGAATCCTCGCCGATGTGACCGAAGTTGAGCGCGCTGCGTCCGGCGAGTACACGACACCGCGCGGGGAACTGAATGTGTCAGCCCCCGTCGCCCTCGGCCGTATGCATCTGCAGCCGGTTCTGGCGGAGTTCCTAGCGACGTTTCCGGAGGTTGATGTTCAGCTCAGCTTGCAAGATCGGGCGGTTAATCTTCTGGAAGAGGACGTCGACGTCGCACTTCGCATCGGGCTCCTCGCCGACAGCAGCCTGATCGCGGTGCGGATCGGGGAAATTCGCCGCGTGGTCTGTGCCAGTCCGGCGTATCTGAAATCTCGCAAGACGCCAAAATCGCCGGACGACCTCTCCGCACACGACTGCATCAGCTACGCGCCAATACAGTCGCCAACCACGTGGAGATTTAAACGAGATCAGACTGATTATCTCGTGCCCGTACGATCGCGTCTCGTTGTGAGCAATCTTGAATCGGCCTGCGATGCCGCGCGCGCGGGCATCGGGATTACTGTTGCGTTTTCCTATCACGTCGCCGAATCGATTAAATCCGGAGAGCTCACCCCGTTGCTGCAGGATTTTCAGCCGCCGCCGCTACCCGTCAGCTTTGTATACTCACCAAATCGTTTCATGCCGGTCAAATTGCGCGCTTTCCTGGATTTCGCGCTACCGCGGCTTCGAAGACGCCTCGGAGATCTGCCGAAGAGTATAAGTCCGCGGGGACCGATCAAGGCGCGGTGACTATGTCCAGGCTCGAAGCGCCACTGAGATCGGCGAATTGCACGCTCACGTTTCGCCGAAATACGCTGCGGTGTAGGGAGCTATAAAAAAGCTAGGGGTGGCGCGCTATCTCAAAATGAATGGCCGCCGCCGCTTGATCGGCTCGATGGTCCACGGCTCGATGGCGAACGCCATGCCGCAGGCGATCGGCGCGCAAGCCGCGTTCCCCAGATCGCCGGGGCGCCAACGTCAAACGTGAAGACGGCATCCTGCGCCGCGTGGTCGTTGATCAGCTTGGTCAGATATTGCGGGTGGATGAGCTTGCTGCCTGGCATGCCCGTCGATAGATCGTCGAGGCCCTCGCGCGCCTTGCGATAACGGGCGAGGCTTTGGTCCAAATGCGATCGGTCCGCTTTGACGGTGAGCTGCGGTCCCCAACCACGCCAAGATCGAGTCGCGTGTGGCGCCCGAGATTTTCGGGCCGCAGGTCGACCTGAATGATCTTGGAATCGGTGGGGTAGAACTCACGGTACGGAAAATCCGTACCCAGCATTAACAGCGCGTCGCAGCCAAACATCGCGTGATAGCCGGAACTGAAACCAATCAGGCCGGTCATACCGACGTCGAAGGGATTATCGTATTCGACATACTCTTTGCCGCCGAAGGCATGCACGATAGGTGACTTCAGGGTGTCGGCAAGCTGCATTAGCGGCTCATGCGCGCCAGCACAGCCTCTGCCGCAGAGCAGCGTGATGCGTCTGCCTGCATTGAGAAGCTTCGCCAGTTCTCCCAAATTGCGCTCGTCGGGCGTTACCCGCGGTGCGTCGATCGCAATCGCCTGTCCGACAGAGGCCGCCGCCGATATCTCTTGCAATGCGACGTCGCCCGGAATCACGACGACCGCGACTCCCCGACGGCCAACGGCTGTCCGCATCGCGGCTTCGAGCACGGCCGGCAGTTGCGACGGATGTGAAATCAGCTCGCAGTAGTGGCTGCACTTGCGAAATAACTGATCTCCTGGAAATAGCCGCTACCGATCTCAGCGCTCGGAATCTGCGCAGCAATCGCGAGGACAGGCACGCGCGAGCGATGCGCGTCAAATAAACCATTGATCAGATGCAGATTGCCCGGACCGCAACTGCCGGCGCAAACAGGAGCGCACCGGTCAGATGCGCTTCAGCACCGGCTGCAAAAGCTGGGGCCTCTTCGTGTCGCCTGTGAATCCAATCGATATCACCACGCTTGCGCAGCGCGTCAGTTATCCCGTTAAGGCTATCACCTACAACGCCATAGATTCGGCGGACGCCTACTGAATGAAGAACATCAGCAATGAGGTCGGCTACTCTCTGCGTTTTCATGATGCCTTTCCCACGGTTTACATCTCACCTGATGACGTTTGTTGCCGGTACATTTAGGACGAGTCATGAGCGCACGAAGAATGGACAGGTCTGCGTTGAAGGTCTCGGGATCGACCTGAGCGAAGCCATGGCTGCCGCCCTTCTTCCTCGATTAATAGCTCCAGAGCTGCCAGCCGACAGCAATCGCCACCAGCACCAGGACGAGCGTGAGCAGCGCACGCCCGAGAGAGGCAAAAATGTTCATCGTCGCACCCGATTTTCACATCAGCACCCTCACGCAAATGTAAAATGCGCGCGGCTGCTGCCGTGACGACGCCAAGCAAAATCACATAGAGCTCCAGGTCGAACAGCGCGCGATGCCAGACGAAGCGATAGATTCCGTGCGCATCCAGAAGCCGCTTGACCGCAAGCTGAAGTACAAAAACGATCGCGGCGAAAACGGCAAAAGCCCGAAAATACACGCCATGGATATCGAACTCGCCAACCACGGCATGCTCCTTCATGTGACGCGGGCGGCCGCGCTAGGGCCCGACTGTGCCCGGCGGGGCCGCTGCTATTTGCATCGGCTGATGTTGCGGCGCATCCGGGTAGAGCGTCCGCCGCAAGCCGACAACCGCAGCCACACAAGCGTGGGTCGCTGCGGCGCAGGCTGCTATTTCGTCGAGCGCAATATCGATCTTTTGTAATAAATCGTCGCCAAGCGGCGGCACCCGGCCGTGCGCCAAGGAGCGGAAGAGCGAAGCGACCCCGGCAAACAGCGGGCCCCAGGGCCTGTTGTGCTCGCTCTGACATGCCGGACGCCATGGATTGCGTCTCGATGATGTTGACACCGAGCCGCAGATCTTCGAGCGCGCCGGCGAATCGCTTTTGGCTGTGTGCGTTCCGATCGCAGCAATCAGCTACGGGGTCATCGAACAAAGATCGAAAAATCTGCGCCTGATGCCGGCAACCTATCGCGAGATCGGCGACCTTGCCGATGGACGCGTGTCGTGCTGTGGGTGCGGCTCAAAGCGCGGTTGGCGATACATCGCTTGGCGTCTGCGCCGGGTCGGCGAGATAAGCGGCAAAGTCGAGGCAAGCGTGCCAGGACTCGATCAGTTCGATCAGGCGCACGGTCAAGTTGACTGTCACGAGATCGGCCCAGCTTGATTGCGGACCGACGGTGGGGGTCGCGGCGACACAGGCTTCCTTGAGCTCGGCCGTGCGACGTCGGTCGCCCGGCGGTTTCAGCCCTAGCCAATCGTGAACGCTGGCCACCGCCTGCGACAGCTTTGTATCCAGCGGCCCAAGACGCCGCAGCACGGTCAGCCGATCCGCAACAGCGCTCAGCAGCGGCAGGAGCGCCACGATCTTGCGATCGAGCGCGCGAATGAGGCCGACGTCCGGACGATGCGGCGAGGTGTCGAAGCGCAAGCTTGTGCCAAGCAAATAAAGCTCGGTAATATCAGCGGCGATCCGGAGCCGTTCCATTTCGGCCTGTGGGTTGCTTGCCGGACCAAGCCATCAGCAAGCCAACGGCGCGCATTGGCCGTGGCGCTTTTCAACTTGTCTGCGAAGGCCGAAAACGCGCTTTTAGGAAAGATGAGACTGTGAACAAGCGCGGTGCAGACGACACCGAGCGTGATCTCCTCGACGCGTGACACTGCGGTGTCGAACACCGTGCCAGGCGCAAGCACGCTGGGAAAACCGATCAAGGCCGCGGTATAGCCGGACAGCACGAACATGTAGGATCGCGGCGTGCGGTCGAACAGCGAAACGAAGACGCACAGCGCCACCCAGAGAATAATCGCAAGCGTTGTAAGCTCGGGCGCGTCGACCAGATTGGGAACGATGGCGATCATGACCGCACCGCCGATGAATGTGCCGATGACGCGATAGACGGCCTTCGCGCGCAGCGCGCCGGACAGCGGCTGGCTGGTCAGATAGACCGTGGTCATCGCCCAGCCTGGACTCTTCAAGTCCAGGCTGAAGGCGACGAACATCGTGAGGATGGTCGCGATATAGCAATTGACAGAGAATATGATCGGCCGAACGCCAATGCGCCGGATCACATCAGGTCCACTTCGTGGGCCGAGGAGCTGCAGAAGGCGCTCCCACGCGCGAACGTGGTCAAGGCCAGAACGGACTTCATAACTCGCTCGGGGCAGAGCCGCCTGCAGCGCTCTACCGGCCTTGCCGGATCCGAGAATGGCGATCTTCTGGCTCATTTGGACTCCCGGTCCACTGAGAGGCTAACAACTGGAGCCGGCGGCCGTTCCTGCTCATCGGATTGCGGCAGTGTCGACCGGCATCTTTCGCAAGCGCTTGCCGGTTGCCGCAAAGATCGCGTTGCTGATCGCCGGAACGATGGCCGAAGTCCCGCACTCGCCTATGCCGCTTGGCGGCTCGGAGCTCGCGACGATGTAAACCTCGACGGCCGGTGCCTGGTCGATACGAAGCATTTGGTAAGTATCGAAGTTGGCTTGCTCGACACGGCCGTTCTTGAGCGTGATCTCGCCATAAAGCGCGGCCGTGATGCCGAAGATGATCGCGCCTTGAATTTGCGCCCGTACCGTATCGGGATTGACCACGGTGCCACAGTCCACGGCGCAGACAACGCGCCGGACATGAACCGCGCCATTCTTGGCGACTTCGACTTCGGCAACCTGCGCCATATAGGTCCGGAAGACGAACTGGAGGGAGACGCCGCGGCCGGCCCTTGGCGGCAGCGGCTGCCCCCAGCCGGCCTTCGCCGCGGCAAGGTCGAGAACAGCTTTGGCACGGGGCGATCGGTCGAGCAGCGCCCGCCGATAGGCGACCGCATCTTGCTCCGCCGCGGCGGCGAGTTCGTCCATGAAGCTTTCGGTCACAAAGACATTGTGTGACGGCCCGACGCTGCGCCAGAAGGCGGTCAGAATGCCCGGAGGTTCCACCCGCAGATACTCGACGTGCATGTTCGGAAGGGCATAGGCCAAGTCGATCGCACCCTCGGTCGAGTCCAGGTCGAGACCATTCTTGAATGCCGGAGGCAGCCATCGCGCAATCACCGAGGAGCCCGCGTAGCGATGGTTCCAGGCGACTGGCTTGCCAGTGTTGTCGAGGCCAGCGGAGATGCGGTCGAGCCAATAAGGCCGGTACATGTCGTGCTGGATGTCTTCCTCACGAGTCCACACGACCTTCACCGGGCCGTCCACGTGCATGGCGATCTGAACGGCGCGAGTGACGCCGTCGACATCGAGCCGGCGGCCAAAACCGCCACCGATCAGGTGGTTGTGGACCACGACCCGATCCAACGGCAGCCCCGTGGTTTTGGCCGCCGTGGCTTGGGCTCGCGTGAGCGCCTGACTGCCGACCCAGACTTCGCAGCCGTCGTTACGGACATGCACCGTGCAGTTCATCGGCTCCATTGCCGCATGCGCAAGGAACGGCACCTGGTAGGTCGCCTCGACCTTGGTGACGGCGCTCGCCATCGCCTTGTCGATGTCGCCGATGTTTTGCGCAACCGGTCCCGAATTGAGCGTCGCCTTTTCGAGCTCAGCCACGATGTCGTCGGTGCTGAGCTTCGCGTGCGGGCCGTCGTCCCATTCGATCACCAGCGCCGCCAGTCCTTTCTTCGCGGCGCCCATGTGGTCGGCCACCACGGCAACGGCATCGTCGAGCCGCACGATCTGACGCACACCCTTGACGGTTTTGGCCGCCGCATCGTTGACGCTTTTCACGCGGCCGCCGAAGACGGGCGATTGGGCAAGGGTCGCGATCTTCACGCCCGGCGGCCGCACGTCGATGCCGAAGACGGCCGTGCCATTGACCTTGGCCGGCGTGTCCAGCCGCTTTACCAGCTTGCCGATGAGCTTGAAGTCCTCCGGGCGTTTCAGCGCCACGTTCTCCGGGACCGGCAGGCGTGCGGCCTCGGCGGCAAGATCGCCATATCTGACCCTTCTGCCGGTGGGCGCGTGAAGCACTTCCCCGCTTTGCGCCCGGCAGGATGCCGGATCGACATTCCAGCGTTTGGCCGCCGCCGATACCAGCATGGTTCGCGCAACCGCGCCGGCCTGGCGCAGCGGCTGCCACGCCCCGCGTATCGCGTTCGAATTGCCGGTTGCCTGCACGCCCAACAACGGATTGGCGTAGCGCTTTTCGTCGGGCGGCGCATGTTCAAGCCGAACTTGTTCCAGGTCCACTTCGAGCTCTTCGACGATCAGCATCGGGATCGCGGTGTAGGTGCCCTGGCCCATCTCGACATAGGGCATGGTCAGCACGACCGGCCCATCCGGCGCGATGCGAATGAAGGCGTTGGGCACAAAGCCGTCAGCGCCGGCCGCTGCGACATCGCGGCTGGCAAAGGGCAGATGTAGACTGAGCATCAAGCCGCCGCCGGAGGCGGCCCCAGCCAGCAGAAACCTGCGGCGGGAGACGCCGTTCGCTGCGGTGGTCTGTTCTGGCTCCGGGGCCCGGTAATCGATTTGCGGGAGGGTCATTGTCGGTCTTCCTGTTCGCTTCGCGGATGATGTGCTGCATGCTCGGGCGAAAACCGCTTCTCGGGATCAAGCCCTAGGCAAGGAAAGGCACGAGCTCGGCATTGATCTCTTCCGCCCGCGTCCAGGTTAAGCCGTGGGAGGCTCCCTTGAGCTCCACGTACTTGACGTTCTTGATCATCTTCGCTTGCCGCCTCGCCGTTGCATCCACCGGCAGGATGCGGTCGTCGTCGCCGTGGATGATCAGGGTCGGCACGTCGTTCTTGGGCAGGTCCTTGCGGAAGTCCTCGATCCAGGCGTCGATGCACGCCAGGGTGCCGATGGGCGACGCGCCGATGGCGACCGTCCAATTGGCCTGAATCACGCGCTCGCTGACCAGCTTTCCGTCAGCGCCGCCGACACTGTAGAAATTCTTCAGAAAATCCATCAACGCGACCGGCCGGTCCGCCTTGATGCCGGCGCGAGTTGCGCTGAACACGCTCGCGTCGACGCCCTCCGGATTGTCCGGCGCCTTGACCAGGTAAGGGCCGAGCGTGCCGACCAGCACGGCCTTTCGTACTCGCTTGGTGCCGTATTTGCCGATGTATCTCGTGATCTCACCGGTGCCCATGGAATGTCCGACTAGCGACACGTCCGTGAGATTTAGGGCGTCCAACAAGACATTGAGATCAGCTGCGAAAGTATCGTAGTTGTAGCCGACACCGGGCTTGCTGGACCGGCCGAAGCCGCGGCGATCGTAGGTGATCACGCGATGGCCCGATGCGAGCAGCGCGGCGGTCTGCTTTTCCCATGCGTCGCCGTTCAACGGCCAACCGTGGATGAGCACGACGGGCAAGCCCGAGCCGTGATCCTCGTAATAGAGCTCGATGGGTGTCGAGTTTTCCTGTCCGACCTTGACGAAGCTCATGGGGCTACTCTCCTTCCTGGTTTGTGCGAATGCGAATGCTGGCAGCAGCGGGGCGGCAAGACCTCCGGCTCCTAGCATCAGGCAATCGCGCCGGGTGGTTCTGCTCTCCGATGCCGACGGTTCGCCGGTGTCGGCGGCGGGGTGAGCAATTCGATCGAGGGTCATCGTGGGCCTCCCTGGTCGCTCTATTGCGCGGCCTGCTTTATCGCATCGCGAATTCGCACATAGGTTCCGCAACGGCAGATGTTGCCGGACATAGCCGCGTTGATGTCGGCATCGCTCGGGTGCGAGTTGCTCGCGAGCAGCGCCGACGCGGACATGATCTGGCCCGATTGGCAGTAGCCGCATTGAACGACCTCGCGGTCGAGCCACGCCTTCTGGATCTTGGCGCCGGCGGCCGTCGCGCCGATCGCCTCGATCGTTGTGATCTGCGATTTGCCGACGCTATCGATTGAGGTGATACAAGAGCGGGTGGCGACGCCATCGACGTGCACGGTGCAGGCGCCGCACAGCGCCATGCCGCAGCCGAACTTGGTGCCGGTCAAGCCCAGCACGTCGCGCAACACCCAGAGCAGCGGCGTGTCGCCATCGACATCGACGCTGTGCGCGGTCCCGTTGACATTGATTATTAAAGCCATGGTGCTCTCTCCTTTTCCATCAACTACGTCGCGTATCCGGAAACGGCAGCATTCCTTTTCGATTCGCCTGCACCGTCACATCGCTGCCGAGGATGCCTCTGAGTTCGTCCAAACCGGTTCCATGAGAGACGGCGATCGATTGCCATTGGCAGCATCCGGCGGGAGTCTTGACGCCGAAGATCAGTGCGGCTCGGTCTTCGGTGCGTCCGGATGCGAACGACAGTCCGGCAACGATGGCTGCAGCGATCGCAATTGCGAGCACCAGAATTGTGAGCCATTTCATGGCGCGTCCTTTCCGAGAGAGACAGGTTCAGACCAAGTTGATCGCAACGTCGATGTTGCCGCGCGTGGCTTTTGAGTACGGACAAATCCGGTGCGCTTCGTCCACCAGGGCCTGGGCTGCTTCGCGCTCCACACCAGGCAGGCTGACGTTGAGGCGAGCGCGGAGGAAGTAACCGCCGTCCGCCAAGTTCAGGTCCACTTCGGCGTCGATCGCCACGTCAGCCGGCAAAGTGATTTTCCTGTTGCGGGCCGCAAGCGCAATCGCGCTCTCGAAACACGCCGACCAGCCGGCGGCGAACAATTGCTCCGGATTGGTGCCGATGCGCGCCGAGCCGGGAGTCGAAAGCCTGACATCGAGGCGGCCGTCAGAGCTGCGCGAGACGCCGTTCTCTCTCCCGCCGGTGGTGTGAGTTTTTGCCGTGTACACGACTTTTCCGATTTGGTTCATTGCGTTTTCTTTTCTCTCGTTTCTTGCCCGACGGCGTTCAGGTCGGAATAGCGCCCTGCGGACTGGGTTTTTCAGTCCGCAGGGTATGGGAGTCGATCAGACTTCGGCGACATCGATGATCGCTTCGGCAAAGGCGCGTGGGGCCTCTTGCGGCAGATTGTGCCCGATGCCGCCCGTGATGGTCCGGTGCGAATATTTGCCGGAGAATTTCATGGCGTAGGTGCTGGGCTCCGGGTGCGGCGCGCCATTGGCGTCGCCTTCCATAGTGATGGTGGGCACGGTGATGACCGGAGCTGCGGTAAGCCGCTTTTCCAGATCGTCATATTTCGCTTCGCCATCAGCCAGACCGAGCCGCCAGCGGTAATTATGGATCACGATTGCAACATGGTCGGGATTGTCGAAGGATGCCGCGGTGCGACCGAACGTGGCGTCGTCGAAGTTCCACTTCGGCGAAGCGATCTGCCAGATGAGCTTCGAGAAGCCGTGCCGGTATTTGTCGTAGCCGTCGCGGCCGCGGTCGGTGGCAAAATAATATTGGTACCACCATTGCAGTTCTGCCTCCGGCGGCAGCGGCGTCTTGCCGGCCGCCTGGCTGCCGATCAGATAACCGCTCACCGAGACCAGCGCCTTGCAGCGCTCCGGCCACAGCGCCGCGACGATGTCGGCCGATCGCGCGCCCCAATCAAAACCGCCGATGGTGGCTTTTTGGATCTTGAGCGCATCCATCAAGGCGATAACATCGAGAGCAACCACCGACTGCTGGCCATTGCGGGGCGTGTCGTTAGAGAGAAAGCGCGTCGTGCCGTAACCGCGCACATAGGGGACGATCACGCGGTAGCCGGCCGCCGCCAGCAGCGGGGCGACATCAACAAAGCTGTAGATGTCGTAGGGCCAGCCGTGCAGCAGAATGATCGGGGGGCCGTCGGCGGGGCCGGCTTCGGCATAGCCGACATTGAGAAGGCCGGCATCGATCTGCTTGAGCGGACCGAACGAAGTGTGCGTTCCCGGCTTGACCGCGGGCAGTTCCTTCGCGCTTGCCTTGATAGCCTGTGCATTTGCCGAACCGATCATGCCGAATCGGGCGGCGGCAAATGTCATGGCAATAGCGCCGAAAAAACGACGGCGAAGATGATCAATGTCTGCTGACGTTTTGATCTTATTCATGGTGGATCTCCTTGGTTCGATTGTTGCGTTGCGGATCAGCCGAACGTGAACGAGAAAGCCTCCACGCCCGGATCGAAAAACTCGATTTCGAACTGTGGATCGGCGATGGGCTGCGGTTGTCGGATCAGCTGGTACACCCGCTGTTCGGCAACTGTGCCGTCGCCTTGTTCGTCAACGTCAACTCCGTGAGCCGCGCCTAGCGGCTGTCTATCGATGAGAACGCGAAATCTCGCGGATGTTCCCGGCGCTGCCGGGCCCATGATGAGACGAAGATCGCGGGCATGAAAACGGTACGCGATGCGCTCATTGGGCTTGTTCAGCACGGCGACCTGCCGCTTCGCCGTCCAATCCCCGGAAAGCGCCCAATCGTTCAGGTGCAGTTGCGCAGGGAGTACGTAGACGCCAGGCCGGTCCACGACCATACCGCCCGGCGACGTGAAGTTCTGGGCGCGCCCGTACCCGACATAGGTTTCCGGAGACTTCAGGTCGCTCCAATCGGCGGCCGCTTCAATACCGCGGGCATCCACCGCAACCGGTTCACGACTGACGTTGCCTGCTCCCGCCTCGGCCAGTAACTTTTGAAAGACCGTTTCCGACTCTTCGTAGCCGCCTTCGCCCAAATAATGATGCCGAACGCGCCCCTGCGAATCGATGAAATACAACGCCGGCCATCCTTCGTTGTTAAAAGCCCGCCAAATGACATGGTCGTTGTCGACCGCCACCGGGTAATCGATCCGCATGTCTTTCACGGCCCGGCGGACATTGTTCAGGTCTTTTTCAAATGCGAACTCCGGTGCGTGGACGCCGATCACCACCAAACCCTGATTCCGATATTTTTGGTCCCAGGCGCGGATATAGGGTAGCGTGCGCAGCCAGTTGATGCAGGTGTAGGTCCAGAAATCGATGAGGACGACTTTTCCGCGTAGCGCCGGCGCTGTCAGGGGCGGCGAATTGAGCCACTCGTCCGCCCGCTCGAGAGAGGCCAACCCGGTTTGATTGGGTAATTCCTCCACCAAGGCCGCGATCGGAGCCCCGATCGCGCCGGCGAGTACCGCGGCTGCCAACAGCTTGTTTGTTTTCATCGATGAATGCCCTTCAGGATTCCGAGCAATGTTGACGCGCGTGCACTGGGCGCGGCGCGCACGCACTGCGCGTCGCGTTTTCTCAAATCGACTGACGCAGCGACCTGAACGCGGCTCGGAGCTCGGCACTGAAGAGTTCAGGTTGCTCCCATGCCGCGAAGTGTCCGCCCTTGTCGACTTCGTGGAAGTAGGTCAGGTTTGGAAAGGCGCGGCGGGCCCATGTTTCCGGGGCTCGATAGATCTCCTCCGGAAATACCGTGATGGCCACCGGGATCGAGATTTCGGCGGTCTTCAGCGCCACCGCTGACAAGATGTTGCTGTGGTTCTCCCAGTAAAGCCGCGCCGATGAGGCCGCGGTGTTCGTCAGCCAGTATAGCGTGATGTCGTCCAGCATCTCGTCTTTGGTGAGCAAGCGCTCGGGCTCGCCGTTGTTGTAGTCATAGATAAAGGCCGCAAGCCCCGCGGGAGAATCCGTCAAAGCGTAGCTGATCATCTGCGGCCGCGTATTCATCATCACCGAGTAGGCCCTGTTCTTTTTGGTGAACGTGTCGAGCGCTTCGAACGCCGCGCGCTCCTTCTCGGAAAGTGCCGCCGGCGCAGGCCCGCCGGCGGCAAGCACCGCGCCCACCTCGGGCGGTATCGTCGCCGGCAAGTTGACGTGAATGCCGAGTAATCCGGCCGGCGCCTGGCGCGCCATCGCGGTGGAGATAGGGGCGCCCCAGTCGCCGCCTTGGGCGACGTAGCGGGTGTAGCCGAGGCGCTTCATCAGCTCCGCCCAGGCTCGCGCGATGTGGTCGGGGTCCCAACCGGTCGTGGTCGGTTTGGCTGAAAACCCGTAGCCCGGCATCGACGGGATCACCAGATGGAAAGCGTCCGATGCGCTCCCGCCATGCGCCGTGGGATTGGTCAGTGGATCGATAATCCCCAGCTGCTCGATGACCGAGCCGGGCCACCCGTGGGTGACGATGAGCGGCAACGCGCTTTCATGTTTCGAGCGGACGTGGATGAAGTGAATGTCGAGGCCATCGATCTCGGTCATGAACTGCGGCAAGGCATTGAGACGCGCCTCCACCTTGCGCCAGTCGTAGTCCTTGCCCCAGTAGCGAACGATCTCCTGGATTTTTGCCAGCTGCACGCCCTGGGACCGATCGTTCACGGTCTCGCGCTCGGGCCACCGCGTCGCCAACACGCGGCGACGCAGGTCGGCGAGTTGGTCTTCCGGAATGTTGATATGGAATGGACGGATCGAACCGTCCTCAGCCGCTGCCCGCGCAGACGTGGCGAACAGGGCGGAGGCACCAATGGCTGCCGTGCTGGCAAGAAACTCGCGTCGGCCGAGCGATGAGGATATTGCGGACATGATAGTTCTCCCTATTGGCGGCGCGACCTGCGATCACCAGCTGATGCTCCGGCCGCAATCCGCTTCTGCTCCAAGCATTTTGTGCAAAGCCGCGGGAAATGCCCGTTAGGTGTTGTGATGAGTTGCTAGCCGTTGCCGGCGTTGGACCCGCCTAAGGAGCGGCATTGCGGTCGGCGCGCGCCGCCATCGCGCGCCGAAAAACGTTTGGGACGGCAAAGACTAGGTCTTCCGGGCAAACAGTTGGCACCAGCCGCTAGGGCTAATGTCGCCTTGGACGAATTTGCACGCATTCGGCGGTTGGAAGTTGACGCAGCCGTCGCAGTGCTGGTCGCCCTTTGGAGTTCCCTGATATTTGGCGTCCGCCTGGCTGATCTTCTGCTGCGCTGCCGCTTGCGAGACCGCCGTAGCGGCTGCCGCCGTGCCGAGTGCAAGCGCGGTGCCGGCGAGCACCACGCGGCGTGAGATGCGTTGGCAATCGTTCCCACGGCTATTCATGATCGACTCCCATCAGGCTTTCGCTTCGCCGAGTTCGACGGCTGTGGTGGCGGAGACATCGGGCGGACGATGATAATCCTGTTCGCTGTTCGCCGTTCACCGCTTCCCGTACTCCGTGAAAACATAATCTCTTGTCTTCACTATTGTGTGGCACGCGACCCCGCACTTGGCATCGTTCGCCTGCGGCGGCTGGTCAGATAAATTGCCGGGTCTGAACGTCTCGGACGCGGGGTCATACTCGAACTCGGCATATCCCCATCCGCCGCCGTCCGCGAACCTCTTGCTATCCTTCACCATGAAGTCCACGTCATGCAGAGTGTCCGGCACCATCGTCGGAGCGGGAGCCGTCTCGCTTTTTTTCTGGGCCCAATGGATTTTCGCCATCTTGGCGCCGTCGGGGAAAGGCTTACCGTTGCCGGGAATGCCCGCCTGGTAGGCGTCGATCATCACGGGATTAGCGAGGATCAAGGCGAGCCTTCCGGCTTGACTGATGGCGACAGCCTGCCAGCTTTCGTATCCCCTGAACTCAGAGAACGCGAGCCCGCCCCGGACTTGCACGGTGAACTTGTCCTGGGCGGAAATGGCCCTGTCGCCCAAGCCGACGAGTACTACCGCAATGGCGGCGCATGCAGCGACGGCAAACATCGCTGCGGTGCTCCCGCGGCGATCACGATTGATGTCTTCGGAGGTTGTGGTCGTACGCATCGGTAAATCTCCTTGCTTCGACGGCCGATCGGAAATCGCCCATTTCAGGTTGTTCGAGGCCATCACAAACATCTTCAGGTACGGTGACTGCGCGTTGGCTCGGCCTCAATTGGCTTCCTGGCCCAAACGTTTACGCCGAGATAGCACGAATGACCCGTTATGAGTTGTGAGGCGTTGTTAGCGGTTGCCAGCGCTGCCAAATTATTGAGCACGTTTGCATCTTGCCGAACTGGCGCAGGTTCCAGCGGCTGCTGCGGTCTATGGCGTGGCGCCGAACCTTGACGTAAAATGCAACGCGGGGGTCAGGCGGCTACAAAAGACGATGCCATGGTGACACCGGCGGCGCAGACCAAAGACGTAATGTCGTTTGGTCCGTTTAGTTTGGTCGCGAGCGAAAGGCTCCTCACCAGGGACGGCGCCCCTGTCGAATTGGGTGCGCGAGCCCTCGACATTCTAATTGCTCTGGTGTCCCGTCCCAACGAAGTTGTCAGTAAGAAAGAGCTGTTAGCTCGGGTCTGGCCCGACGTCACCGTAGAAGAAAACAGCTTGCGGTTTCATATCGTCAGCCTGCGTAAGGCGCTCGGCGATGGCAAGGACGGCGCGCGATACATCACCACCTTGGCCGGGCGGGGCTACTGCTTCGTGGCGCCGATCTCGCGGTCGGGCGATCAGAGCAATGCCGCTTCGCCACTTGTCGGCAGTTTTCCGCATGCCAACCTGCCCAGTCGGTTGATGCGAATGGTCGGGCGCGACGATGACGTCTTCAAGGTCTCGACTCAACTGAGCGCTTCGCGCTTTGTTACAATTGTCGGCCCTGGCGGCGTCGGTAAAACCACGATTGCGATAACGATTGGACACCACCTGACCGAGGCCTTCGCCGGAGTCGTGCTCTTCGTCGATCTTGGCATGCTGAGCGATCCCAAATTGGTGGCCACGGCAGTCGCCTCGATGCTGGGTCTATCGGTTCAGTCCGATGACGCGACGCCCAGCCTGATCGCATATCTGCGGGATAAGCAGATTCTCTTGATCCTCGATACCTGCGAACACCTGATAGAAGCGGTGGCAACTTTGGCGGCAAACATCGTCGCAGCCGCACCGGAAGTGCACATTCTGGCGACAAGTCGCGAGGCGCTTCAGGTCGAAGGTGAGCAGGTCTACAAATTAGATGCTCTAGCTTGTCCCCCAGATGATTCGAAGCTCACGGCAGCGACGCTGCAGAAGTTCCCCGCGACCCAGCTGTTCGTCGAGCGCGCGACGGCGAGTGGCGCTCGCTTGGACCTGAACGACGACGCCGCCGCAATCGTCGTAGGCATCTGCCGAAAGCTAGACGGCGTGGCGCTCGCGATCGAGTTGGCCGCGCGACGCGTTGAGTCACACGGCCTGCAACAAACCGCAGCCCTTCTCGACCAGCGCCTGACCCTGCTGTGGCTTGGGCCGCGCACCGCGCCGCCACGGCAAAAGACTTTGAAGGCCACGCTGGATTGGAGTTACGGGCTGCTCTCCGAGCTGGAGCGCGTCGTGCTGCGCCGGCTCGCCGTGTTCATCGGGCATTTTACCCTTGATGCGGCGCTAGCGGTGGTGACCAGCACGAGCGTCGATCAATCGCGCGTTTTTGGCGCCATTGACAGCCTCGTCGCCAAGTCGATGGTCGCGACCCGTCCGATCGGGGCCATGATGCGCTACCGGCTGTTGGACACGACGCGCGCTTACGCCCTCGAAATCGCCAGCGGCGATGCCGAGATCGCCGACCTGGCTATACGACACGCGATCTATTACCGGCGTTGGCTGGAGCAGACCGGGGACGAATGGCCAACGTTTTCGAACGGCACGCAACGGGCGCCCCACTTTACAGCTCTCAACAATGTCCGGGCGGCTCTGGAATGGTGCTTCGGCGTCAACGGCAATGTTGAAATCGGCGTTGGGCTTGCCGCTGCCGCCGCGCCGGTTTTCTTGGCGATGTCGCTGTTGACGGAATGTCATCGCTGGTCCGAGCGCGCGATCCTCGCTCTCGACGACAACGCCACGCGTGGCGGGGCCGAGGAGATGCATCTTCAGGCGGCGTTGGGCGTGTCGCTGATGTTCACGCGCGGCAACAGCGAGGCGGCGCGTCTGGCGTTGATCAGAAGTCTTGGGATTGCCGAACAGCGCGGCGATGCGCCCCATCAAATGCAGCTGTTGAGCCTGCTACACATGTTCCACCACCGCATTGGAGATTTCAAAACCACCCTGGACTATGCAAGGCGCGGCTCCACCGTTGCCGAGTCCATTGCGGTCCCGGCCGCCAAAGCATTAGCGCATTCGCTTTTAGGCAGTTCACTCCACCATATCGGCGACCTTGGCGGCGCCCGCGTGGAGCTCGAGGCGGCGCTCCAGCGCGGGCCGGGGCATCAGCGCACCAGCACCATCTATCTCGACTTCGAACATTACAATTACGCCGGGGTCGCCTTGGCGCGGACGCTGTGGCTGCAAGGCTATCCCGTGCAAGCCGTGGAACGCGCACGCGAGAGCGTCAAGGATGCCGCATCCATGGGCCATCCGGTGCCGCTATCCAGGGCTTTGGTCTGGGCCATCTCTGTGTTTCTTTGGGCCGGCGATCTGCAAAGCGCCGATGAGCACACGGATTGGATGATCTCCCACGCCGAGTCCCACTCCTTGGGACCCTACCGCGCCGTCGGACGCGGCTATAAAGGCGCGCTGGCCATCTGCCGTGGCGACCCAAAAAGCGGGGTCGAGAGCCTGCAGGGCTGTCTGGAAGTATTGCACGCGACGCAATACGAGCTATTGACCACGGCGTTCAACATTTCACTCGCTCAAGGACTGGCGGCGATCGGCCGGTTCGCCGAAAGCCTCAATCGAATAGACGAGACGATCGGACTGGTCGAGACCAACGGCGACCTGTCTTACATGCCGGAGGTGCTGCGGGTGAAGGGAAGCCTTCTTGCGGCGTGGCCGCAGCCCAGCGGTGGCGACGCCGAAAAGCACTTCACGCAGTCGCTCGAACTGAGCCGGCGTCAGGGCGCACGAGCATGGGAGCTGCGCACCGCAACCGATCTGGCTGCGTTGTTGGCCGGTCAGAGACGGACCGAGCGGGCGCGAGCGCTTCTGCAGCCGATATTCGAGCATTTCGTGGAGGGCTCGGATACGACAGATGTGAAGGCTGCCGAACGCCTATTGGCGACCTTAGGGTAGCTTTGCTTGCAGCGCCAGATCGGCCGCTGACCCAGCCCTCGCATAAACCTCACCGCGGCATCGATGATCGATTTTCGCAGTAGTTTCATGTCCGCTATTGATGCTGTGGACGGGTGCGCCGGGAGACCGGCAAGAGGTAGACGGTCGCCCGCCGGGATTTGTACGGGGGGCGGAGAGTAATCTCCGTCCCGCGACCTCCTCCACCCGGCACGTCAGTTCTACAGCATGGTTGATGGCGAAAAGGCTCTCTGTTCTTCTGCATGTCTCGAATGCGCCGCACTTTGGTTCGCATAATGCCGTGGATCTTTCGCCACATTCTGGCGGGCAGCCGAAATGAAAATGACGGATTCGCATCAGACGGCGCGGCGCCGGGCGGGGC
>Ga0208188_1000651_pt1 | contig 19260 bp, 18 predicted proteins | sample June2015DPH_8_50_FD_184698 | JGI IMG/M metagenome (GOLD analysis project Ga0208188, IMG submission 184698) | Peatland microbial communities from SPRUCE experiment site at the Marcell Experimental Forest, Minnesota, USA - June2015DPH_8_40... | ecosystem: Environmental > Terrestrial > Soil >...
GGGGTGGTGCACAAAAGCCTGCCGGTGCATGGCGTGCAATTCCATCCCGAGAGCATCGCCTCGGAGCACGGCCACTTGATGCTGCAAAACTTTCTCGACATCGCCGCGGCCTGGAATGCATCGACTGGCCGCCGACCGTCGGCGCAGGCCGCGCCGCGAAAATCGCCGGCGCGGGTCAATTGAGAGTCCCATCGTGACCGACGCATTCAGGGCGCTCATCGGTAAAGTCGCGACCGGCGCTGCGCTGACGCGCGAGGAAGCGGCGAGCGCGTTCGAGCAGATGATGTCGGGCGAAGCGACGCCCTCGCAGATGGGCGGCCTGTTGATGGCGCTGCGCGTGCGCGGCGAGACGGTCGATGAAATCACCGGCGCGGTTTCTGCCATGCGCGCCAAAATGCTGCGGGTGAACGCGCCGCCCGACGCCGTCGACATCGTCGGCACCGGCGGCGATGCTTCGGGCTCGTTCAACATCTCCACCTGCGCGGCACTGATCGTCGCCGGCGCCGGCGTTCCGGTCGCCAAGCACGGCAATCGCGCGCTGTCCTCGCGCTCGGGCGCGGCCGACGTGCTCGCCGCGCTCGGCGTCAATATCGATCTGACGCCGGAGGCGATCGGGCGCTGCATCCGCGAGGCCGGCATCGGCTTCATGTTTGCGCCGGCACATCATCCGGCAATGAAGAATGTCGGACCGACCCGCGTCGAGCTCGGCACGCGCACGATCTTCAACCTGCTCGGCCCGCTCTCCAACCCGGCGGGCGTGCGCCGGCAGATGGTCGGCGTGTTCTCGCGGCAGTGGACCCAGCCGCTGGCGCAGGTCTTGAAAAATCTCGGCGCCGAGCGAGTCTGGGTGGTGCACGGCTCCGACGGGCTCGACGAGATCACCACGGCCGGGCCGACCAGCGTTACCGCGCTCGAAGACGGCGCCATCAAGAGCTTCGAGATTTCGCCCGAGGACGTCGGTCTGCATCGGGTCAAGCCGGAAGCCTTGCGCGGCGGCGATGCCGCGGCCAATGCCGACGCCTTGCGCGGCGTTCTCGCCGGCAAGGATTCCGCGTTTCGCCACGTGGCGCTCATCAATGCGGCTGCCGGGCTCGTGGTCGCGGGTAAAGCGAAGACCCTGAAGGAGGGTGTCGAGCTTGCCGCCCACGCGGTAGATTCCGGCGAAGCCGGAGGACGGCTCGAGCGGCTGATCGTGGTCTCCAACGATGGCTGACATTCTCGCCGACATCGCCGCCTATAAGCGCGAAGAGATCGCCGCGGCAAAGCGCCGTCGCCCGCCGGCGGCGCTCGAACGCGAAGCCAAAGCGGCGAGCGCGCCGCGCGGATTCTTGGCGGCGATCGAGCGCCGGCGCGCGGCGGGCGACTATGCGCTGATCGCCGAAATCAAAAAGGCGAGCCCCTCGAAGGGACTGATCCGGGAAAAATTCGATCCGCCGGCGCTGGCGGCCGCCTATCAGTCCGGCGGCGCGACGTGTCTGTCCGTGCTGACGGACGCGCCGTCTTTCCAGGGCTCGCTCGGTCATCTTCGCGCGGCGCGCGCGGCCAGCGCGCTGCCGGTGCTGCGCAAGGATTTCATGTACGACCCCTACCAGGTCACCGAAGCGCGCGCCGCCGGCGCCGATTGCATCCTCGTCATCATGGCGGCGGTCGATGATGCCTGTGCGGCGGACCTCGAAGCGGCGGCATTTGCGCTCGGCATGGACGTGCTGGTCGAGGTCCACGATGAAGAGGAGCTGACGCGAGCGCTGCGCCTGAAATCGCGGCTCATCGGCATCAACAACCGCAATCTGAAAACCTTCGAGACGACGCTCGCAACCAGCGAACGCTTGGCGGCCTTGGTCCCGCGCGGGCATGTCGTCGTCGCCGAAAGCGGCATCTTCGCGCCGGACGATCTTACGCGGCTCGCCAAAGCCGGCATTTCCACGTTCCTCGTCGGCGAAAGCTTGATGCGCCAGAACGATGTCGCAGCGGCGACGCGCGCGCTCATCGCCCGCAGCCCCGCGCTCGCTTCGGCACGGTGAATGCCCGTGGCGCCGCGGAAAAAACTCAGCCATCTCGGCGCCCGCGGCGAGGCCCGCATGGTGGACGTCTCCGCGAAGCCCGCGAGCGAGCGCGAAGCGCTCGCCGAGGGGCGCGTGCTGATGCAAGCCGCAACGCTCGCCATCGTGCAAAACGGCGACGCGAAAAAAGGCGACGTGCTCGGCGCCGCGCGCATCGCCGGCATCATGGCCGCGAAGCGCACGCACGAACTGATCCCGCTCTGCCATCCACTCGCTATTTCGCAAGTCGAGATCGATCTCAGGCCCGACGCCAAGCTTCCCGGCATTCACGTCAGAGCGCGGGTCAAGGTCGCGGGACAAACCGGCGTCGAGATGGAAGCGCTGACCGCCGTCGCCGTCGCCTGCCTGACCATCTACGACATGGTGAAGGCGGTCGAACGCGGCATGCGCATCGAGGGCATCCGGCTCGTCGAGAAACGCGGCGGCCGTAGCGGCCATTATCGCGCCAAGGAGTAAAGCGGTGGCGTTGCTGTCGGTCACCGACGCCCTGGAACGCGTCCTCGCGCACGCAGCGCCGCTACCTGCCGAAGAAGCGCCACTCGCCGAGGCCGACGGCCGCGTGCTTGCCTACGCGCTCAAGGCCCGGCGCACGCAGCCGCCGGACGACGTCTCGGCGATGGACGGCTATGCGGTGCGCGCCGACGATGTGGCGAACGTACCGGCGCGCTTAAAGATCATCGGCGAGGTCGCCGCCGGACGGCCTTTTGCGCGCGCGGTGGGTCGCGGTGAGGCGGTGCGCATTTTCACCGGCGGGGTGGTCCCGGACGGCGCCGACACGGTGGTGATCCAGGAATTCACCAAGCGGGAGGGCGATTGCGTTGAGGTGCAACGGCCGACCACGAAGGGCCGCCACATCCGCGCGCAAGGATTGGACTTCACAGCGGGCGACACACTCCTCCCTGCCGGCCATCGGCTCACGGCGCGCGACCTTGCGCTTGCCGCCGCCATGAACCATCCGCTCGTTCCCGTGCACCGCCGGCCGAAAGTCGCCATGTTCGCGACCGGCGACGAGCTGGTGCCCCCCGGCGTCGAGCCGGGGCCCGGCCAGATCGTCAGCTCCAACACCTTCGCATTCGCGGCGCTGGCGCGCGCGGAAGGCGCCGAAGCCGCGGACTTCGGCATCGTCGCCGACCGGCTCGACGATACGGTCGCGGCAATCCGGCGCGCGCGCGAATACGGCGCCGACATTCTCGTCACCTCGGGCGGGGCTTCGGTCGGCGAGTACGATCTGGTGCAGAAGGCGTTTGCCGCCGAGGGCATGGAATTGTCGTTCTGGAAACTGGCGTTGCGGCCCGGCCGTCCGCTGATGCACGGCCGGCTCGGCGCGATGCAGGTTCTTGGCGTTCCCGGCAACCCGGTTTCCGCCTTTGTCTGCGGCTTCCTGTTCCTCGTGCCGCTCATCCGCCGCCTCGGCGGACGCCGCGATCTGGCCATGCCAACCGAATCGGCGCTGCTCGGCTGCGACCTCCCCCCGAACGACGAGCGCGCCGACTATCTGCGCGCAACGCTCAGGGAGACCCCGGAGGGCTTGGTGGCAACGCCCTTCCCGGTCCAGGACAGCTCGATGATGCTGCCGCTGGCGAAGGCCGATTGTCTGATCATCCGACAGCCTCACGAACCGGCGGCGAAAGCCGGCGGCCGCTGCACGATCGTACGATTGGAGCGCTAGACACTCTAACGGCGATGCAAAAAAGCCCGGGGCGCAGCCCCGGGCTGAGATAGTTCAAAGGATCGCGTGACGCTATCGGCCGAACCAATTGAAGCGCCAGACAAGCGAGCTTGTAGCCGTCTGCACGTACTTCTGTGAGTGCTCGTAGTAGCCCGATTGCGTCCCAGTACTGGTAAAGACGAGCGGAACGTCTTGGGCCTCGTAGCTCGCATACCGATACTCGCTGCGCCAGAACAGGCCTTGGATCGGAAGCCACGTAAGAGCATATTCTATACCGCTGCCAAGGAACCAGCCGCTATAGGTTGTCCCCGGCAAACTGTAAGCGGTTGCCACGGATGGCAGAAACTCCCTAGAAAAATTCACTTGACCGAAGCGCGCCTGGGTATAGCCGCCCTCAAAATAGGTCAACAGCGTCGGCGTGACCAGATAACCGATCCGGCCGCCCACATACCAGGCTCCAGTCTCCGTTTCGCTGCCCGAAATATCCGCAATGTTAGTGGTGATCGGTAATTGAGACTCATTCGTGCCCGTCAGACTCATGGGGTCGTAATCGCCGAAGGCGCCCACGACCCAATTGCCCAAATTGCCCATGCTGAACTGATAATCGCAGCCGCCGCCGATGGTGCCAAGCCACCCTCGGCCGCCATTGGTGTAGGTCACCGAGACTGGGTCAAAGCCACCGGTTGTGAAAATTGGCGGACCGAATTCGGCGTAGTGGTCCTGGTTCCACATGCCGTAGCCGACGCCGCCATTGATGTAGCAACCGGTCCAGTTATAAACTGGCGGCGGCGGTGCCTTGTAAACCGGTGGCGGCATGTCGGCGGCGCGGGCAAGCCCAAATGCCGCGAATGCAACGAATGTGGCACTGCCAATCAGAAGCTTCTTCATGGTCCCCCTCCGATTCGTCCCCAACCCGGTTCCGGAACACAGCTAATGTACAGCGTTCGCCGGCTGGAGGTTGTGCCTTTTGGGTCACGGTCATGATAAATCAATAGCAGCGAGCGTTTGGCGTTGCCCTCGGTTTGTTCGCTTCAAATTACGTGAAAAAAAAGATTTCAAAGCGTTGCAGGTACCAACGTAGGTGGGGTCCGCTCATTGCAACGGATGGGCATTCCGGAAAAAACACTAACTTCGATTAGAAGGACGTCGCTGCAACTGGCAGAGGCCGGGCACGTCAGGCGGTTTGCGGTCAGCGTCTCGAAGGCGGCTATACCTGCTTCGGCTGACAGAGCGAACTAGGGTCAGCCATGGGCGGTTGCCGAGCTCGGGGAAATGCTGGCCTCAGCCCTGACCCTCGACCGGTCGGGCCGGAAGATCATGAACCATGATGCGCCGACCGTTGATCGTCTGGGTGGATATGCGACCACGGCGCTCGTCTGAGTCTGCGACCTTGACGGCTGACGTGCCGGCAGACGCCGAGCGGGCGATTCCTGGCCAAAAACCTCAAGGGAACCAGAGCCGAGACAGCTCTCTCCGTCCCCGCTCAACATGCTCGGCGCCGTCAATATCAAGATCGCAGCCGCCTGAAACAGAAAAAAGGCCCCGGTTTACTGGAGCCAATTTTCCCGTTCTCAGCGCTTTAGCACCACCTCGATCGCAGTCAGCTTCCGATATTGGCGATCGTGTGACGGTGGCCCGCGCAATAAAATCTTTGAAACAACCCCTTACAAAGTAGGTGATCCAAGCTTGCGGGAGATGCAGCCGCGCGTTCTTGGTTATCAGCAATATCGCGCCTCAAGTACGTCTCTTTTACGTTGCCCATCCAAACAACAAGAATGGTGGAAATGACGCCGGCAACCAGTGCGCAGATCAAACCTATATTTGCCCAATCGTATAGGCATGATGCGATCTCAAATGACGGCCATATTCGCCTTCCTTTTTGGTTCCCGCTTTCCGCTACAGGTATTGTTTTTTCGCTGGTTGTTTTTTTGTGATTATTCAAATCGTCCGAATAGTTGGTGAGAGGCGGCGGTGATTAATCAAATATCTTTCAGTCGCACAACGTCGGATTTGATTGCAATGAGCGACGCAAGAAAGAACATTGCTGAGAACGTCCCCCGACTGATCTTATTCGCAATGCTGGCCTCAGTCTCCGTCAAGCCATGCTTCTTGAGCCGTTCGGCCAATGAAGCCACGGCCAAGACGCCCGCGAACTCAACCTCGATCAGCTCCAGATCGATTTTGCGGGAATTCCCGGCGGTAGCGTGATCGCTGTCCTCTGGACGAGATACGGTGGGACGAACTACATGAGAAACCAACAGAAAATTGGCTTTGTTTTGCATTTTCATCGCAAGAGACATCTTATAATTGTATTATTGTCTTGTTCGACTTTTAATAGCACGCACCGACCATGCGCGTATTACCGCGGCGCGTCGCTCATACCGGTCAAGCTTGACCAGGTCGGGCAGCGCGCGTCGCACAGCTTCGGCCAAGCGCTCGGGGTCTGACGAGGGCATTGTCGCGGCGGCGTCGATGGCCGGGGGGATCACCCCAGTCTGCTCGTACGCGCGGTCATGGGCTATGAGCGTCTTGGTAGAGACCTCCGGTATATCAAGCTCGCCAAACACACACAGACGTTCGATCAGCGCGACTTTGACCTGACGCACGCGTGCAAGGTCAAATTCGGCTTCCGCAGCTGTACGGGCGAACTCGAGGAGGACGACGTCCGTGGTATCGCCGGCGATCTTGCGTGCCAATCTTTCAATGCGTTTGGCGCGTTTGGTGCTTAAGGTAAGGCGCGCCGTAAGACCGTGACGGTAGGAATTGCGGCTCGTCCTTCTCTTGCCGGCGCTGGAGCGCGGACCGGTGCTCTTGCGCGCGTTGCGACGGTTCGCTGCAATTTGCCGTTTGCTGGCCACGGTCAAGCTACTGCCGATGGCTTTTTGCTGGAGGGTTTTTCCAGTGCGAGGACCTTGCCATCGATGATCCGGTTGCTGCTCTCGCGCAGTTGCCGCGCAAAACCGCCGCGATAGTCGGCGATGCAACGCAGCGCCTTGTTACGACGCGATTCCAACGATGCCAGTAACCTGTCAATTCGCTCGAGGTCCGCAGCTGAACTTCTGATGGCCTCCGCTTCAAAGGCCGATTCATCAAGCTGAAAATCACTGAAAAATTCCAAAACCTGTTTTTTGGCTGCTGGACCAGAGAACCATGCGCGCCCGAGAGACTGCCCCATACCTTCCATTATATAGGCCTGTCCCCGGGGGCTCCCCGTAACCTGCGCGAAAAGGTTATCCACGGCATGACGAAACGCGGAATTGATGATGCCCGCTTTGCAGCGCCGCAACCGCAGAATTTCCCAGCTAAGGTATGCGATATCGGCGACATACATCTGCTCGATGATCCCGCGCGGCTTGATTTCCTCATCGAAAGCATCGCGCATGCGATCGAACTCATCCCCGGATTCGGTGATCAGTAGCGGTGACGCCGGCAGGAGCGCCGACTGGGCGCGACGGTGTTTGGACATTTGTGCTCCACGGGCAGAAATTGATCCCCTGATAAGCAGAAATTGATCCCCTGATAAATTGGGTTGAAACCATCCGATTTCAAGCACGGACCGAGTTGGCGGACAGCAGCTGCCGTACCGCGCCTTGACTTCAAAATCTCAGCGCGGCTCGATTGGAGCGTCGCGCATTTATCGGCGGCTCGGACGCCCGAATCATCATGGGCGACGACGCGGCCGCCCTCGTCCACCTCTGGCGGGAAAAGCGCGGCGAAGTTGAGCCCGAGGACTTGTCGGGCAACCTCATCGTCCAGCTCGGCGTCGTGACCGAGCCCCTCAATCGGATCTGGTACGAGCGCGGTAGTCGGCCGTCCAAGACGTCCAGTCCGGATAGACCGCCACCCGGTGAATCGGCGGTGGTCGACCGCATAAATCCCGCAAAGTTTGCTCTTGGTGACGGAAGCGCGCTGCTCCGCCTACGGGGGATTAAAACGCGGCGACGCTATTTTCGCTTTGGACGCCGCGACTTTCGAAGCCGAAGGCCTTCCCCGCCCCCGTTTTCATCAATGAATTCGATTCCGGCTCGCTCCAAAGCCATTCGGATTGCTTCGACAGCTGCCAGGGAAACTTGCCGCCGGCCTTTCTCGAAATCGACCACTGTCGACAGCCCTCGGTTGGCCGCATCCGCAAGCTGCGATTGCGTAATTTCCAGCAGCCCACGAGCAGCTCGACATTGGGCTGGCGTCATTTTATCAACATTTTTTGTTGACAAGCCATGTGGCACCAACTATCAATAATTTTTGTTGATGGCGGACTAACTGAAGACAGCACAACGAAACCTTCGACGTGGGAGAGAACTCGGTGGACGCTCAGACTCAAAGAATAACTGATTCAACACGTAGGCGCAGCTTCATCGGCGGCTCCGACGCCCGGATCATCATGGGCGATGACGAGGCCGCCCTGCTGCGGCTGTGGCGGGAAAAACGCGGCGAGATCGAGCCGGAGGACCTGTCCGGCAACCTGATTGTGCAACTCGGCCTCGCCACCGAGAAGCTTAACCGGCGCTGGTACCAAGCCAATACTGGGCGGGTTGTCACCGATGTCCAGCAATGGGTCCGCCATCCAACGCTTCGCTGGATGGCGGCAACCCTCGATGGTCGGGTCGAGGGTTGCGATGTATTCGAGAGCAAATTCATGCTGCCGTGGTCGTTCTCGGAGGAAGCGGCGGCCGAAAAATATATGCCCCAGCTCCAGCATAATATGTGGATCGTCGCGGCAAGGGCTGCGGTCCTCTCGGTGATTACCGGCGGCGGCAAATGGGTCGAAATCAAAACGCATGCTGATCCGCTGTATCAGCATCTCGTCCTGACCGCCGAACGGAAATTCTGGCGCTGTGTTGAGAGTGGCGAGCCGCCTGCCCTCTTTGGCGTTGAACCACCGAAGTCGCGCATCGAGGCTGTGCGCATCGTGGACATGAGTTCATCCAACGCCTGGGCGGAATTTGCTGGCATTTTCGCCCGAACCCGGTCGGCTCATCTCGAACACGAGCAGGCCAAGGCCGAGCTCAAGAGGCTAGTGCCTGACGACGCCCAGTAGGCTATTGGCCATGGCATCCGAGCCAAGCGTTCGAAATCAGGAGCCATCAGTTTCGAACTCGTTGACGTGGAAGCCAGTCATGCAGCGGTCTAGTGGCTCCATCGGCAACTTGGCGGCCGCTCTCGCCAAGGCTCAAAGTGAACTGGTCAATCCGGAGAAGTCGCTCGTTGCGACAATTTGTATGGATCGCCGTGGTGGAGCTGAACAGACATTTCGCTACGCGCCACTATCGAGTGGGCTCGACATCGTGCGTAAAATTCTGGGGCAGCACGAAATCGCCACCGTTCAGACGACTTCCATTGACCAGACAGCTGGCATGGTCAATCTCACGACGGTATTGGCGCATTCCTCGGGGGAATGGATCGCCTCGGACTGGCCGGTCTGCGCCGTCAGTGAGACTGCGACCCCGCATCGGATGGGAGCGGCGCTCACCTATGCGCGCCGCTATGCCCTGTTCACCCTGGTCGGGATTGCCGGGGAAGACGACCTCGACGCGCCGGATCCCACCGCTCCGACGGTACCAGATTCAAGACCGGAGAGACCGGTTATTACCTCGAACAAGATGGCTGCAATGAATGGCGGGCGGGGAGCAGGAGCAACGTCGATCCGGCGAACCCGAAGGGCCCCTGCAAATATCATAAAACCTGTGCTCGACCCGGACGAATCGGCGGCGTTGCGCGATCAGCTGTTAACAGACGTGGACAGCCTGAGTTCGACCGATGCCGCCGCGATGTGGGCGCACCGGATCATGGCGGCAAAAAACAGCCTGGCGGCCGCCGACGCTCGATGTGTCGAAGAGGTATTTGCGGCGAAAATGGCAACCGTCGGAAGCCGTGACGGAGACGTGATCAACGGACCCTTATCGTCACCAGAACCAAGCCAACTTCACCTGCCGCAAAATCGGCCAGCAGTAGAGCCGAGCGAAGTGTCGGTTTCCGATCGCATCGACAAGAGCCTGCTCGCGTTACCGGAGCCGCGCCGGTTTCGGGACAAGACCCACCGCAAATTCGTGTCCAAGCAGCCCTGTGTCATTTGTGGGCGCCAACCAGCGGATGCGCATCACCTTCGGTTCGCGCAGCATCGTGCGCTCGGACGCAAGGTGAGCGACGAATTCATTGTCCCGCTGTGCCGGGGCCATCATCGCGAAGTGCACCGATCAGGTGATGAAACCGCATGGTGGAGCAAAGCCGGAATCGACGCCATTGGCACCGCCCGGACGCTTTGGACCGAGACTCACCCGCATTCGGTCGGTCGCAAAAGCTCCGGACTCTGATCAGTCGATGACACCGCGAGCAGGAAACTCGGATTCAACATCCGTTCGACGGCCGCCCAAAGGCACCCGAAATCGCGAAACGAAGCCAATTGTTGCGGCCGGCGCTCCCGCGACCAGCGCAGGATCGCCATGCCAGTCAGCTCGGTGCCGTTGTCGGACGAACTCGTCAGGCCGAATCGGCCGTCCTTCACCGCGGCAAATCAAACTGCAACCGGCAGCGCCGAGTGCTGAGCCAAGTTCTCCGGCGGCGCGATGGCGATGCATTCCGGGTTCCAGGACAGCTCCATGATGGCGCCGCCGGCGAAGGCAGATTGTCTTTTGATCCGAGAGCCTTATGAGCCGGCGGCGAAGACCAGCAGCCGTCGCTCGATCGTTAAATTCCAGCGTTAAGCGGACGTTGGACGCGACCCCCGTTTTCTTCACTTCAAATTAAATGGTTGCGGAACACATATGGAACGGATAGTGTCCGTTCATGATTTGTTTCGGCTGCGGCCGGGCAGCCAGGGGAAGCGCCAATGCTCACACGCAAGCAAGCCGAACTCTTGCGGTTCATCCATGAGCGCCTCAAGGAGGCCGGAGTTCCACCTTCGTTCGATGAGATGAAGGATGCGCTCGACCTGCGCTCGAAGTCCGGCATTCATCGGCTGGTCACCGCGCTCGAGGAGCGCGGCTTCATCCGCCGCTTGCCCAATCGGGCACGCGCCATCGAGGTGATCAAGTTGCCTGAGTCGGTGGCCCACGGCATCGGCTCGAGCCGCGTGCGGGGATTCACCCCGAGCGTCATTGAAGGAAATCTCGGCCGCGTGCGCGCCGCTTCGGAAGATGAAGGCGGCCGTCCCGTCGCCGTGCCGGTGATGGGCCGTATCGCGGCAGGCACGCCGATCGAGGCGATCCAAACCCGCAGCCACACCATCAACATGCCGGCCGACCTGTTGACTACGGGCGAGCATTTTGCGCTCGAAGTGCGCGGCGATTCGATGATCGAAGCGGGAATTCTCGATGGCGATATCGCGCTGTTGAAACGCAGCGACGCCGCCGACACCGGCGACATCGTCGTCGCCCTGATCGACGACGAGGAAGCGACTCTCAAGCGTTTCCGGCGGCGTGGCGCCTCGATCGCGCTCGAACCCGCCAACACCGCTTATGAGGTGCGCATCCTGCCGCCCAACCGGGTGCGCATTCAGGGCAAGCTGGTCGGGCTATTCCGTCGGTACTGATGCGCTCAATCGTTTGGATCGAGATCTTCCGGCCGCGGTGTCGCGTCGCGCGGTCACGCCGCGCCCCACGCGCGATGGCGAGGGAGCTTGGGGAGAAGGCGACGCCGTCTAACTACCGCTGACGACCTTGGCCCAGCTGTCGCGCAATCCGACGGTGCGGTTGAAGACCAGGCGCTCCGACCTTGAATCGGGATCGCGGCAAAAATAACCCTGCCGCTCGAACTGCACGGCATCGGCCGAATTTTGCTCGGCCAAGGCGGGCTCGACGCGCGCATCGGCAATCACTTCGAGCGACTGCGGATTGAGGTCGGCGGCAAAGGTTGCGGCATTCGGATCGGGGCGCAGGAACAGCGGATTGTAGAGCCGCACTTCCGCCGGCACTGCGTCGGCGGCGGAAACCCAGTGCAGCGTCGCCTTCACCTTGCGGCCGTCCGGCGCGTTGCCGCCGCGGGTCGCCGGATCGTAGGTGCAGCGCAGCGCGATCACCTCGCCGGCTTTATCCTTCACCACCTCGCGGCAGGTGATGAAATAGGCGTAGCGCAGCCGCACCTCGCGGCCTGGCGCCAGGCGAAAGAATTTCTTTGGCGGGTCCTCCATGAAGTCGTCGCGCTCGATGAACAGCTCGCGGCCGAAAAGCAGGCGCCGCGTGCCGGCACCGGCATCCTCCGGGTGATTGACCGCCTCGACCTCCTCGCTTTGGTCTTCGGGATAATTTTCGATCACGACCTTCAGCGGTCGCAGCACGGCCAGGCGCCGCGGCGCCGTTTTGTTGAGTTGCTCGCGGATGGAAAATTCGAGCATGCCGACGTCGACGACGCTGTTCGCCTTGGCAACGCCGATGCGCTTGATGAAGTCGCGGATTGCGGCTGGCGGCACGCCGCGCCGGCGCAAGCCGGCCAGCGTCGGCATGCGCGGATCGTCCCAGCCGCCGACATGGCCGCCGCGCACCAGTTCGGTGAGCACGCGTTTCGACAGCACCGTGTAGGTCAGATTGAGCCGGGCGAACTCGTATTGGTGCGGTCGCGACGGCACCGGCAGGTTATCGAGGAACCAGTCGTAGAGCGGCCGATGGTCCTCGAATTCGAGCGTGCAGATCGAGTGGGTGATGCCCTCGATGGCATCCGATTGGCCGTGGGCGAAATCGTAGCTCGGATAGATGCACCATTTGGTGCCGGTGCGCGGATGCTCGGCGTGCAGGATGCGGTAGAGCACCGGATCGCGCAGGTTAATGTTCCCGGACGCCATGTCGATCTTGGCGCGCAGCACGCGGGCGCCATTGGGAAATTCGCCGGCGCGCATGCGGCGGAAGAGGTCGAGATTTTGCTCGACGCTGCGGCCGCGATACGGGCTCTCGGTCCCAGCCTCGGTCAGGGTGCCGCGGGTGAGCCGCGTCTCCTCCTGCGTCTGGTCGTCGACATAGGCCTTGCCGGCGCGGATCAGGTATTCCGCCCATTCGTAAATGCGCTCGAAATAGTCGGACGCGTGATAAAGATGCTCGCCCCAATCGAAGCCGAGCCAGCGCACGTCGCACTCGATGGCATCGATATATTCCTGCTCTTCCTTGGTCGGGTTGGTGTCGTCGAAGCGCAGATGACAGCGGCCGCCGAATTCCTCGGCGATGCCGAAGTTGAGGCAGATCGACTTGGCGTGGCCGATGTGCAGATAGCCGTTCGGCTCCGGCGGGAAGCGGGTGACCACGGTCTTGTGACGGCCGGACGCGAGATCGGCGCGGACGATGTCGCGGATGAAGTCTTGCCCGGCTTCCCGAGTTATCGTTGCGTCCGTCATCGGTCGCCGACTCCCATCGCTCAAGTCCTGTTAGCAAGCCGTGTTGTGCAAGTCCTGCTATGTCGGTCCGCAATCGGTTTTACACAAGCCAGCGCCAGAGGAATATCACCAAGCCGGCGACGAACAGCGTGCCGAAAATTGTCTTATTGTGCTGGGCCAACCAATTCGGCAAGTAGATGTCGAAGTTGTCGGTGCGATCCTGCGTATACCGGCCGGCGACATTGGTCAGCGGACATCGACCGTTATTGGTAGCCAGCGCTACACACTCGATGAGAACCACCACGCTCAAGGCCGCGGCGAGATGGAACCGATCCATCAAGGCCGCCGCCGGCAGCACCAGAATACAACCGACCATCATAACCCAGATCAGGGTATGCAGGATTTTGATGGCAACAAGCCGGGAGATCGGGCCGCTACTCCTCAGCAGCCGGAACCTTGCTCTTCGCCGAGTCAATGCGGGCCTCGTCAGCGGTCTTTGAGGGTGAGCAATAACTATACTTTCACGCCGGCGCATCGCATCCACGCGGCATTCCGCTATGCCTTGCCATCCAATGATTATGGTGTACACGGGCCGCAATGACCGAGTCCGTCGTCGTCCGCTTCGCCCCCTCGCCGACCGGCTTCCTGCATATCGGCGGGGCGCGCACCGCGCTGTTCAACTGGCTTTACGCCCGCGGCCGCGGCGGGAAAATGCTGCTGCGGATCGAGGACACCGACCGCGAGCGCTCGACGCAAGCCGCTATCGACGCCATCCTCGACGGGCTCAGTTGGCTCGGCATCGATTGGGACGGCGAAGCGATTTACCAATTCGCGCGCTCCGCCCGGCACCGCGAAGTGGCCGAGCAGCTCCTGGCCATGGGCCACGCCTACCGCTGCTACGCGAGCCCCGAGGAGCTTACGCAAATGCGCGAAGCGGCGCGGCGTGAAGGCCGCTCGAAACTCTACGACGGGCGTTGGCGCGACCGCGATCCCGGTGACGCGCCGCCGGGCGTCAAGCCGGCGATCCGGCTCAAGGCGCCGCTGACCGGCGAGACCGTTATCGACGATCAGGTGCAAGGCCGCGTGGTCTGGCAGAACGAGAACCTCGATGACCTCGTGCTCCTGCGCTCCGACGGCACGCCGACCTACATGCTCGCCGTGGTGGTCGACGATCATGACATGGCGGTGACGCACATCATTCGCGGCGACGATCATTTGACCAACGCCGCGCGGCAGAAACAGATCTACGACGCGCTCGGTTGGCCGTTGCCGGTGATGGCGCATATCCCGTTGATCCACGGTCCGGACGGTTCGAAACTCTCAAAGCGCCACGGCGCGCTCGGCGTCGATGCTTACCGGGCCATGGGCTACCTGCCGGCGGCGCTGCGCAATTACCTGGTGCGGCTGGGCTGGAGCCATGGCGACCAGGAGATCTTTTCCACCGAGGAAATGATCGCGGCTTTCGATCTGCCGCAGATCGGCCGCTCGCCGGCACGGTTCGATTTCCCCAAGCTCGAAAGCCTCAACGGCCACTACATCCGAGGGGGCGCCGATGCCGCGCTGCTGGCAGCGATCGATCAGCTGCTGCCGCACGTTGCTGATGGCGGAAAAATCGCCGCCAAGATGACGCCGCAGCTCCGCAGCCAATGGCTGGCGGCGATGCCGAGCCTGAAGGAGCGTGCCAAGACGCTTCTCGATCTTATTGACGGAGCACATTTTCTACTCGCCGATCGGCCCCTGCCGCTCGACGATAAGGCAAAAGCCCTCCTCACGCCTGACGCGGGAGCCCTGCTGCGAGACATTGCCGCCGACCTCGTCGCAGTCGAGCCATGGACGATAGAGACGACCGAGCAGGCCGTGCGCGTGTTCGCCGAGCGCAGGGGCGTGAAACTGGGCGCTGTCGCCCAGCCCTTGCGGGCGGCGCTGACCGGCCGCATCACGTCGCCGGGCATTTTCGAGGTTCTGACCGTGCTCGGCAAGGCGGAGAGCTTGGCGCGCATCGCCGATCAGATCACACCTGACGAGCAGCTCGGCGCATCGGTCGATCCGCGCGAATAGAGGCCCTGCAATGCCGGCGTGCCTGCAGGCGGACACCAAAGTTCATTCCTGAAGCGGCTGGCGCGGCCGGATCACGGCTCCGTGCCCCCCGCTGGCGCGTCTCCCGATAAAAGCCTATTTTCTTGCAGTGCACACTGGGTTGGGCTACCCAAAATAGGGCCGGACCAATAGGCCTGCACCCGTTTTGCCCGTTAGGCCGCGTGCACCGCACTGTTGAGGCTGCCACACCAGCGAGGATGCGATCATGGACGCGAAAACCGGCGCCAACATCAAGACCGGCAAGCTGACGCTTGGCGACAAGAACTGGTCGTTTCCGCTCTACGACGGAACGATCGGTCCGCAAGTTTTGGACGTCAGCAAGCTCTACAGCGAGGCCGGTATCTTCACCTACGATCCCGGCTTTACCTCGACCGGTAGTTGCGAATCCAAGATCACCTACATCGACGGCGACGAAGGCATCCTGCTCTACCGCGGTTATCCGATCGACGACCTCGCCGAGCACGGCGACTTCCTCGAGACTTGCTATCTGCTGCTCTATGGCGAGCTGCCGACCGCCGCGCAGAAGCAGAACTTCGACGATCGCGTGGTTCATCACACGATGGTCCACGAGCAGATGATGCGCTTCTTTCAGGGCTTCCGCCGCGACGCCCATCCGATGGCGGTAATGGTCGGCTGCGTCGGCGCGTTGTCGGCCTTCTATCATGACTCAACCGACATCACCGATCCGATCCAGCGCATGGTCGCCTCGATCCGCATGATCGCGAAAATGCCGACGCTGGCGGCGATGGCCTACAAATATTCGATCGGCCAGCCGTTCATCTATCCGAAGAACGATCTGGGTTACGCGGCGAACTTTTTGCGGATGTGCTTTGCGGTGCCGTGCGAGGAATATGTCGCCAATCCGCTGGTGGCGCGCGCCATGGACCGCATCTTCACCCTGCACGCCGATCACGAGCAGAACGCCTCGACCTCGACGGTGCGGCTGGCCGGCTCGACCGGCGCCAATCCGTTCGCCTGCATCGCCGCCGGCATCGCCTGCCTGTGGGGTCCCGCTCACGGCGGCGCCAACGAAGCGGCGCTGAAAATGCTCGGCGAAATCGGCTCCGTCGACCGCATCCCCGAATACGTCAAGCGCGCCAAGGACCCCAACGATTCGTTCCGGCTGATGGGGTTCGGCCACCGCGTCTACAAACACTACGATCCGCGCGCAAAGATCATGCAGAAGACTTGCCACGAGGTGCTGCATGAGCTCGGCGTCAACGATCCGCTGCTCGACGTCGCCTTGGAGCTCGAGCGCATCGCGCTGCACGACGAGTATTTCATCGAGAAGAAGCTCTATCCCAACGTCGACTTCTATTCCGGCATCACGCTGCGGGCCATGGGCTTCCCCACCACTATGTTCACGGTGCTGTTCGCGGTCGCGCGCACCGTCGGCTGGATCGCGCAGTGGAAGGAAATGATCGAGGACCCGCACCAGAAAATCGGCCGGCCGCGCCAGCTCTATACCGGCTCGCCGCGCCGCGATTACCAGCCGATCTCGAGAAGGAAGTAGCATCGTCCTCGTCATTGCGGCCTTAGCTAAAAATGACTGTACGAAGGCCGCGCGAAAGTCAGTGCTTTGCCGTCCTGAATGAAGCGGGCGCCCTCCCCGGCCTGCACACTGCCGATTTCCGCCACTGCGATACCGACGGCCTTCGCCGCCGCGCGGAAAGCGGCGAGTTTTTCCGGTGCCAGCGTCAAGATGATTTCATAATCGTCGCCGCCGGTGAGCACCGTCTCGAGCAGCTCCGGCGCGGCGGCAATCGCGGTGCGCGCCGCGTCCGAGAGCGGCACCCGCGAAACATCGATTGCGGCTGAGACCGAAGAGGCGCGGCACAGCTTGGCGAGATCGCCGGCAAGCCCGTCGGAGACGTCCATCGCCGCCGCCGCATGCTGCAGCACCGCCTCGGCCAGCGTATTGCGCGGCTGCGGCAACAGATAGCGTTGCTCCAGGTGGTGGGCCATGGCATCCGTGAGCTGCCACCGTCTGGCGAGACCGCGGTCGCGCCGCAGTTTTACACCAAGCGCCGCGTCGCCGATCGTGCCGGTGACAACCACGCAGTCGCCGACCTTGGCGGTCGAGCGCCGCACCATCTTGCCCTGCGGCACAGCGCCAAACGCCGCGATCGAAACCGACGTCGGACCTGGCGTGCGGTCGGTGTCGCCGCCGAGCAGCGGACAGCCGTAGTGCGCGGCGTCTTCGCCGAGCCCTTGGGCGAATGCCGCAAGCCACGCCTCATCGGTCCCCGACGGCAACGCGACCGAAAGCAGAAACCCGATCGGCCTGGCACCTTTGGCGGCGAGATCGGAGAGGTTCATGCGCAGGGCCTTGCGGCCTATTGTTTGCGGCGGGTCGTCGGCAAAAAAATGGACGCCGGCGATGACGCCGTCGGTCGTGAGCACGACATCGCACCCCGCCGGCGGCGTCAGCGCTGCTGCGTCGTCGCCGAGACCAAACGCGCCCGGATGCGTGGCGAGCGGGCGGAAATAGCGCGCGATCAGTCGCTCTTCGGCCGATTCAGCGTCGTCTTGCATCGTCTGGACCGGTTGATTGCGCGGCAAAACCCTCAGCAGCCCCCGCGATCGAATTCGCTGACGCGCAGCTGGTGCGCGAGCTGATCGAGCACGGCATTGACCATGCCGGTCTCGTCCGCATCGACGAAGGCGCCGGCGACGTCGACATATTCCGACACGACGGCGCGCGCCGGCACGTCGGAGCGGCAAGCGAGTTCGTAGGCGCCGGCGCGGAGCACCGCGCGCAACACCGTCTCGATGCGTTTGAGCGGCCAGCCGCGCGACAGCGCATCGTCGATCCAGGGATCGAGCCGGCTTTGCTCGCGCACCACGCCGCCGACAATGTCGCGGAAAAAGGCGGCCTCCGCCGGCCGGTATTGCTCGCCCTCGACCTCACCGCCAAGCCAATGGCTTTCGAACTCCGCCAAAATCTCGTTCAGGCCGGTGCCGGCGAGATCCATCTGGTAAAGCGCCTGCACGGCCGCCAAGCGCGCCGCGCCCCGCTTGTTGGCTTTCCGGACTTCGCCCGCCGGCGCACGCGCCATCGATTTATTTTCCCCGCTGCAGGCGGCGCTTCAACGCGACCATTGTCAATGCCGCGCGGGCGGCATCGCCGCCCTTGTCCTGCTCTTCGATACGGGCGCGTGCCAAAGCCTGGGTCAGGGTGTTGACGGTCACGATGCCGTTGCCGATCGGCAAGCCCCGCGCGACCGATAGCTCCAACAGGCCCTGAGCGGAAAGCTGCGAGACGATCTCGAAGTGGATGGTGTCGCCGCGGATCACGCAGCCGAGCGCCACGACGCCCTCGTAGGCACGCCCTTTTTGCTTGGCCGCATCGACCGCGATGACGATCGCCGAGGGGATTTCCAGCGAGCCCGGAACGGTGATGCGCTCGACCTCGGTGCCGGCCTCGTTCAGCACCTTCATGGCGCCGGCCAGCAGGAAGTCGGCGATGTCGTCGTAATAACGCGCCTCGACAACGAGGATGCGCGCGCCCTTGGCGCCGCCCGTTCCGCGCTTGCCCCGCCGTGGACCGGCCATCGCCTCACTCCGGTTGAGGGGCGGTGGTAGCAAGCGAAGGCGGCGCGAACAAGCGCGGCTGCGTCATCGCACCCGCTAGCGCGCCGCCGCCTTGTCCATCGCCGCCAGAATTGCGGCGAACCGCTCTTCCGCAGCGACGCGCATCTCAGGATGCGTAAAGACGTAGAACTGGTCCTCGCGGATCGCGGTCAGGACCCGCTCTGCGACAACGGAAGGGTCGAGCCCGGACTGCACAAGTTCGGCAACCACCTTCGCGGCCCCCGTCATGTCTGGCGGCCGGGCCGGTCCGTAGCGCTCAGACCGATTGCGTGCGCTCTCGGTGATGCGGGTGCGAACCCAGCCGGGGCATAGCACGCTCACGCCAATACCGAGCGGCTTGAGCTGCATCGCAAGTCCCTCCGACATGCCCACCACCGCGAACTTGCTCGCTGAATACGGACCGAACCCCAGCCCGCTGACCATGCCGGCCATGGAGGCGGAGTTGACGACGTGGCCGCCCTCGCCGTGGGCGCGGATGTGCGGGAGGAAAGTGCGGATGCCGTGAAGGACGCCCATCAGGTTGACGTCGAGCACCCAGCGCCAAT
>Ga0208188_1000658_pt1 | contig 19043 bp, 14 predicted proteins | sample June2015DPH_8_50_FD_184698 | JGI IMG/M metagenome (GOLD analysis project Ga0208188, IMG submission 184698) | Peatland microbial communities from SPRUCE experiment site at the Marcell Experimental Forest, Minnesota, USA - June2015DPH_8_40... | ecosystem: Environmental > Terrestrial > Soil >...
CCTCACACGTACCCGACTCAGAGCGGGAAGGGCGTGTCCCAGGGGTTGGCAGGCGTGCGGAAAGCAGCACGGGAAAATAAGGAGATGAAGTTCACCGCTCTGCTCCACCATCTGACCGTCGATCTGCTGCGGGAAACTTTTACTCACTAGAGAGGAAAGCGCTATCTGCAAATTCCGTGGCATATAGCAGCCGCTATAGGGGGCGTCGGGCAAGTGGTCATAGTCACCTTCTTGCTGATGATCGTCCTTGAACAACGTCGCAAACGGTTGATCCAGCATGCGCAAGAACTCACCTTCTTGAACCATCACATTTGGAATGCAATCACCCAGATGACCATGGCTTCGTATTTCACTGATGCAGACGAGCAGCAACGGATCAGGTGCGAGGCGGTGGAGCGTATTTCAGGGGCACTGCGCCGAGTCGCGAACAGTGCAGACCTCAACGGGATATCTCTGGAGGTTGATCTCACCGGCGTGGAATTGACCCGAGAGGCGGAGAAGAGGACCGCCTAACGAAGAAAGAATGCTTCCGCACACCTGAGTTTCAGTGTTCGTGCCGGACAATTAGACCCCAAAAGTCACTAATGTCACGGCCTATCTCACCACTGCACTCTCCTGAAGGAAGTCCAAGCGGAGTACACGAAGTTGCGGAAGTTGCAGTAGCTGGGAAAATTCCTTCCCCGTCGCTTACTGTTGACCGATAGTTGCTGAAATCAGGCGTTTACACTCATTTGACATAGTTGAGTGAAATCGCATAGATGAGCCTTTTTGTTTTTCCAGCATAGGCGTAGAGTTCACACATGAACGATAGCTCAATCGCGGGACGGACTGAAAAACTCCGTCGAGAGATTGAACTGATCCGGCAAGAGGAGCGACGCTACCGCGATCACAGGAACCATTCACTAGCTGAGAATGCAGAGCATGAAAAGCGGGAGTTTCGAGTCCTTGCAATCCGCGAAGAGCTTAGAACGCTTGTCGAAAAAGGGAAGCAACAATCAAGCCACGGATCAGTCTGGTACAGTTGACTTCTCCTTCTTTCAGAAAGAGAGCAGTTGCGATAAATCGGCCGCCGTCATCGCTCGCCTCTGCGTCTTTAATCTGCAGGCAAAGGCTCCAGACGACGTTATAAAACTCTTTGTCTACCACCCATGCCTTGGTCGCTTGTGACTAACTGCTTATAACAGGCGATTTCACGTTTTGCCGCTGGTCATTGAGCGCTATCGGGATTTATCAATAGTTAAGCTGCAAATTGGGCTGTCGGAAAATGGGGCTGAATGGGTGTAACATCGGTGCGTTCTAAACAGGAGATTCCCCGTGCGCACATTTTGTCTCCGAATGGTGCTCCCATTCGTCGGCCTGCTCGTCAGTTCCTCGCTCTGTGGCGCCCAGAATCCTGCATGGAACAACCTAAAACAACTCACCCCGGGACAGCAGGTCCGCGTCGTGGTCAACAACAATAAATCCTTCAAAGGCCAGTTCCAATCCACCACCGACGATGCCATCATCATCCGGTCCAAAGGAACGGACCAGACTCTTTCCCGCTCTAGCGTGCAGCTGGTATCCTCACGCCGCGCGGGGCATCGCGGGCGACACGCCGTCATCGGCGCAGCTATCGGGGCGGGTGCCGGCCTCGGAATCGGTGCAGCCATCGATAATGACTGTTCTCCCAATTCCATCGTATGCACCGGTAACAAGGGAAAGGCCATACTTACTCCTGTATTCGGCCTCCTCGGTGCAGGTATAGGTGCTCTTCTCCCCGCCGGGGGCTGGCAGGAAGTTTATCGCTCGAACTAGGCGGCGCTGGGTTTCCTATGCGATGGCTGTCCGGTCTGGGTCGATGAGTGATAAGGGGATTTAACGTCAACTACAGGGAAATTCATGGTAAAGTCTCGACGGAGGTCGCTGCTATGTATCTCCGGCTCGCTTTTTGGACTGGGGCGATGGCCTACATTTCCTTCCTCTTCGCCCGCTTTGACCTAGGCACCGGTCGTTCGTCACCGGGCGTCATGCTCACGGCAGCATTTTTCGGAGCCATGTTGGGCTTCGCCCTCGCGGGCATGTTCGTCAATCGGGTTAAGCGTAAAGCACTGCTGCGATGAGCTGCTTTTATTGCGCTCGCATGGCACAACGCCGAACAGGGCGAAGATAGAAGCGCACTCTCCCATAGGGTGTTCCAGCCACAGCCTCGTCAATGCGTGTAATCGGGATGTTTCACCAATTCTGCGGCTGTTGAGTTGATGCGCCTCAGTTCACCGGACTTGGTGCGGTGGCAGATTGTTTGAGGTCCAAAATAAATTGGTGCACTTGAGCCCGCTCTGCGGTGTCGAAATTAAAAGCCCGAGCTTCCAGGTTCGAAAATACCTGGGGATTTACTTTCCCCGTCTTCTTCAGAATCGCGAGGGCACGATCCCACAGTGGAGCAGCTTGTTGGAGCTTTGATTCAGAGTCATAGATCAGCGCCATTCCAATCGAGGCATAGCCTAAGTCGGGATTGTTCGGGGTCAGAGATCCTTCCAGAAGGGCAATCGCCTGCTTCCCGCGCTCCTCCGCCTCGTCAAATTTGCGTTCTTCCGAGTACGTGTCCGCCAGCCTGCCCAACGTGTCTGCCGTCCGCACATCTCCGGCCGGAAATGATTGGGCCAGCGCCAGAGCGTCCAGAAACTCGCGCTCAGCTTTTGCAAACTCGGGCGCACCCGCCAGGTTAGTTTGACTCGTAAAACCGCCCCAATAGTACTTTTTCGACATACCCTTGGCGTAGGCTTTGCCGCCCTCTTTCATGTGCTTTTCCCATTCCTTCTCCTGGGCCCACGCGGCCGGAATTGCCAGGATCAGGAGGGAACTCATCACGAGCGCCCAAGAGACTCGACGGTAAAACGAATCAAAGCGTGACGCGACAATGCGCATGCAGTCCTTCTCCTGCCTCGCCCTTGCCGTGGTACCTCATCAGGAACCCCGCGGCGACGGTCAACAGCATCGGTGATTCCCCGCGTCCATATTTACGACGAAACCGGAAACAGCTTTGCAACTGCGTTCAACGCCTTGACGAGTCAGGGATATCAAGGGGTCCCCTGGATCATCGGTGAGGCATTTTACAATGACGCGGCGGAGGCAGCGGCGCAGCTCCAGGAAGCTAACAGCACCGGGCAGAAGGTGCTTTACTTGACGCAGTGGCCCCTAACTAACATCCAACGAACGCTGCAGTAATGCTGTGAATGTAGCCCCGCCGGTGGACTTTTCGAATTACCAAGCTCAAGATTTCTGAGCGTCTTTACTGGTTAGCGAATATATCTCATGCTTAGTCTTTAGGCGATTTCACACTGATTTAAAAACGGCGCACTAACCGGCCAGCTTTAGTTCCCGCACTCAGTACCTGATGCAATCAGGCCATTTCACGTTTTGACCGCTGGTCATTGAGCGTTATGGGGATGTTTCACAAGATAGCGGTTGGACCAACCTCGAAACAGTTTATTTACCACGAGAAAGACTTTAGAACTCGCTTCTGGACTGTCGCAAGATTGTTGTCCATATCTACGTACATGAAAACAAGTACAATCGTGTTCCCATTCTTTTCCGTCGTGTAGAAATCGACATTCGCCCGCCCTCCGTAGTCGCCGTACCAGACATCATATGCAATCAGGATTCGATGCCATTGGTCCCTTCTTGTCCTTGCCGTACCAGCTCAACCCACTTCTTCATTCCCTCGAAATAGCATTCCCTCGAAATAGCTCGACTGGAAGCAAGAAACGGTTTACGATTCCATTTCATGAAAGCCTCAATGGCAGGCTGAACTCGAAGCCTGCAGGGGAGGTGGCTCATGAAGCGGAATTCGCCTACCTATCGTTGCGACGTTTCCACTCTGACTTTATTCTGCGCCGTTACGTTAATGTTTTGCGGCACGCTTGCGCATGGGCAGGGAAGAAAAGGTGGAGGAGCGCCGCCTCCAACGCAAACTGTTCCAAACCCTGCAGCAATGCCACCCGCTCCCCCATCATCGTTTGATGAAGCCAATATGGTCCTCGGTAACAACCGCAACCCAGTTCCGTCAAAGAATCCGAAGGAAGATAACTGTTTTCTTCCACCGCTGAATGGGCTGGACACGGGCACGGTCGGAGTTGGGGATTTGCAGGTTCCGGAGAAGACACAAAGGGAGTACGCAGATGGCTGTGCCGCCATGAGGAACAGGAAAATAGCTGCTGCGGAGAATCACTTGCGCAAAGCGGTGAACCAGTATGCGAAATATTCCGCCGCTTGGGTCCTGCTGGGTCAAGTGCTGGTGGCGCAGCAGAAGACTGAAGAAGCCCACGATGCGTGTGCCAAGCCGCTAACCTCCGGTTCCAATTACTTGCCCGCTTATCTTTGTCTCACGGATATTTCCTCGCGCTTGAAGAATTGGGATGAGGTGCTGAAGCTTAGTACTCGCGCTCTCGAAATTGACCCGACCACCGATGCGGCCGCCTACGCCTATAATGCAATGGCCAACTTGAATCTGCATCGTTTGCCCGAAGCGGAAAAGAGTGCACTGAAGGCTTTGGAAATCGACAGGAATAGGACCGAACCGAGGGTGCACTACCTGCTCGCTCAGATCTACGAAGCCAAACGTGATCGCGCCAATGAGGTCGCTCAACTGCGGGAGTATTTGAAATACTCCACCGATCCCAAGGATACGGCCACGGTGAAGAACTACTTGGCGGAGCTCGACGAGAAGAGCCGTAAGTAGTCAGACATGAAGCGAGCTATCCCTTCTAGAGTGGGAACGCGGGTTGAAGCTTGCCCATAACCCAGGGCAGCCCTGATGTGCCGAGAAGGAATTCCTCGTGAGAACCATTTGCGGATAACTGTTGTAACCAGGCGTTTACGCTCAAAACCCCCTCGACGGGGTCGGTGAGCGAAATCGAGATTTATCGCCAACCATCCTTTCGAGCCACCGCCAACCCCTTCGCTTTCATTGACTTGCCTGCTCAGCCCACGTAAGATTTGCCCCTGATGATCGGCCAGACCATCTCGCACTATCGCATCGTCGAGAAGCTGGGCGGTGGGGGGCGCCTCGCGCCCTTCGCGCCGATCTCCTCAGCCGGTTCCGTGCTCAGCCGGCTCCGTGGATGGCTCCCGCTTTGTTCCTGGCGCCATGTTGATGGAGCGTAGGCGCCGCGGACTTGCACTCACTGAGCGCCCTTCAAGTACCTATCGAACCAGTCCACCGTGCGATGAATCGCGTCGATCTGGTTTTCTCTTTTTGCAAATCCATGGCCCTCGTTTGCATAGTAATGTGCGTCCACAATCTTGCCGTCGTTCTTCAACAGATCGACGACTTGAACGGCTTCTTCTTTCGGCACGCGCGGATCGTTATCGCCCTGCAAAACCAGCAGCGGAGCCTTTACGTTGTGGATGAAACTAATGGGTGAGGCCGCGTCGTACATTTTTTTATCTTTGACGGGATCTCCCAGAAGACTTTTCTCATACTGCTGCAGCTCCGGGTCGGAATGCTGGAGCATGGTCATCCAGTCGATAATGCCGAACAGTTCCACCCCCGCCGCCCAGATGTCGGGAGTCTTGCCAATCGCCATCAGCGTCATAAACCCGCCATAGGAGCCCCCCGTGATTCCGATCTTCCTGGGATCGACGTAACCGGTGGCCTGCAGGAACTTGGTTGCGTACACTTCGTCCTGCAGGTCTCCGCCGCCCAGATCCTGGTAATTGGCTCGTTGAAAATCCATTCCGTATCCGGTCGATCCCCGCACGTTGGGCGCAATGCAGATGTAGCCGCGCGAGACCAGCGCCGCCACACGTGGGCTCCAGTAATCCAGAACCTGCCCTGTCGGCCCTCCGTGAGGCAACACCAGCGCAGGATTTGAGCCGTCGCGCTTCAAATTGAATGGCACCCACATTAGCGCGCTAATGGTTTTCCCATCGAAAGTTTTGTAGTGGACAATCTGCGACTCTGGCATCGGCGCTGAATTCAGGCTGGCAATCGCGGTATGCGTGAAGCGATTCGCGCTTCGGGACGCGATGTCATAGACCCAGAAATCGCCGGGCTGAACCGAACTCTCATGCGAGAGCAGCAAACGATTGCCCGAAGGGGAAAATGAATTTGGATGGGCGGCGAAGTCGTTGAGCCCCTCCTGCAGGGAAAGTTTTTCGGCGCGCATGGTTGCAGCATTCACGAGGTAGACTTCGGTGAGGCCGTCCGCGTTGAGCCTATACGTGAAGGAGTCTCCGCTCGGAGAAAAGTCTCCCGAGCTTGCCTCCCACTTAGTATCTGTGACCCAAGTCGATTTTCTAGTGGCAATATCCAAGAGCGCGACGTTCTGGTATCCGCCCTTCCCATTGCTGGTAATCAACAGGGTCTTTCCGTCGGGCGATAAAGATGAAGCAAAATTCACAACTTTGCCTTCATGGGGAGTCAGATTCGTCGTCTTTCCGCTGGCCACATCCACGGCATAGACATCGGCGTCCGTGAAACTTACTTCAACCCGATTGGCATACAAAGTTTTTCCATCGGAACTCCACGCCACGGAACTCCAGGAATGATTCGGAGTTTCTTCGTGCGTCAGTTTGCGAACTTGATGGGTCGCCCAGCCCAGGAGTGCGAGATCGTAAACAGTCCCTTCCTTCGGCTTGTAATTCAGCGCTATCGTCTTGCCGTCGGGCGACCAACGCGGGGACTCTTCGCGGACGTCCGGTGTAGCGGTCAGGTTGACGACCTCGCCCCCATCGCTCGGAACCGCGAAAATATCCCACAGTTCGTTGCCGCCAGTATCCTGCTGGTAGACAATCCACTTCCCGTCCGGTGACCATGTGCCAGCGTACTGCCGCTCGTCCGACTGAACCAACTGGATGGGCCAACCGCCTGCCGAGCTGATCTTCCATAGATTCGGGCGGCCCGCCATGTTGGTGGTGAACAGGATTTCTTTTCCATCCGGCGACCATGAGGCATTGGAAACCGATCGCGTGAAGTACAGGTCGTCAATTGGAACCGGACGGGCCTTTGAATTTGAAGCCGAGATGATGGATTGCGGATTGGTGATCTGGCGATCATCTGGACCGGTGGATTGTGCCAGCAAGAGCGTCGGGAACAGCAGTACCAGCAAAACCGCGGCAATCAGACGCAGATGTTTCATTTCTTGACCTCGCGAGAAATAATGTTTGGAGTAAAGTTCGAAATTCGCGGACCCCACGAATTTTACTTCGAACTGGCTCGGTAGGGGTATGCGGAAACGCCAAGGGAAACTCTGTTTACCTCGGCGCTGCCGGTGGGCATGAACCTGATTACTGCGGTATACGGCGGCGACTTGAACTTCGAGGGCAGCACGTCGAAGGCACTGAAGCAGGTTGTGCAGAAGTAACGGGTCTGGCTGCGTCAGAATTGCCGCTCGGGTCCCTCGATTCGAGCGGCTTCTCTTTGCTCACACGGAAAGGTGGAAGAGGTAACTTCTGTTAGCAGGCGTTAGCACAAGCTTGCGCCTTTTGTTTCGCCAGACGGGCGAAAGGAAAGCACAAACTTGTGCAATGGGTTTTTCAACAACTGATCTGTTGAGCCACTGCCATCCCATGGCCTTCATTGACTTGCCCCGTTTCGCCCGCGTAAGATTTGCCCCTGATGATCGGCCAGACCATCTCACACTACCGCATCACCGAGAAGCTCGGAGGCGGCGGCATGGGTGTGGTCTACAAGGCTGAGGACACCCGGCTCCATCGCTTTGTAGCCCTCAAGTTCTTGCCCGATGAAGTGGCCAGGGACTCACAAGCATTAGCCCGCTTCCAGCGTGAAGCCCAGGCGGCATCCGCTCTGAACCACCCCAACATCTGCACCATTTATGACATCGGCGAGCAGGACAGCCAAGCGTTCATCGCCATGGAGTTTCTCGACGGTCAGACCCTCAAGCACGTGATCGGCAACCGCCCGCTGGAACTGGAAACTCTGCTTTCGCTGGCCATCGAGACGGCTGACGCGCTCGACGCGGCTCACTCCGAAGGCATCGTCCACCGCGACATAAAGCCCGCGAACATTTTCGTCACCAAGCGCGGTCACGCCAAGGTGCTCGATTTCGGCCTGGCTAAAGTTACGGCCGCGGGCGGCAGCAGCCAGAATGAGGCCACGCGTACCGAAGCGATCGAAGCACAACTGACCAATCCTGGCACCGCGGTGGGCACGGCCGCCTACATGTCTCCGGAGCAGGCGCGCGGGCGCCAGCTCGACAACCGAACTGACCTGTTCTCCTTCGGGGCGGTGTTGTACGAGATGGCCACCGGCCAGTTGCCATTTCGGGGAGACACGACCACCGACTTGTTCGATTCCATCCTGCATAAGACGCCGATGTCTGCGGTGCGGCTGAATCCCGACCTTCCGCCCAAGCTGGAAGAGATCATCAATAAGGCGTTGGAGAAAGACCGCGAGCTGCGCTATCAGGTTGCTGCGGAAATGCGGGCCGATCTGAAACGCCTGAAGCGGGAGATAGAATCGAGTCAGACGGGAATTCCGGCCGCTGTGGACGATTCCCGCCAGCCCGTCTCCGGAACGCCAGCTGCAAGCTCAAGTGCATCGAGTGGCAAACAGCAGCCGGCAGTTACTTCGGCGCAGACATCGGCGGTGGGGCAATTGACGGGCGCCCGCTGGAAGATTTTGGTTCCCGCCGTGGTGATCGTCGTCGCTGGTCTCATCGCCGGTGGCCTCTACAGGCATTCGCGTTCCGCGAGTTCCGAGACGAATCCTACGCCGCTCACTGAGAAAGACACGGTCGTACTCACGGACTTCACCAACACCACGGGCGACCCCGTCTTCGACGGCACCCTCAAGCAGGCCCTCGCCGTCGATCTGGAACAGTCTCCGTTTCTCAACATCCTCTCCGACCGCAAAATCAGCGCGACGCTGAAGCTGATGGGCCACGCGCCAACCGAGCACGTAACCGCCGAGGTCGCCAAGGAACTCTGTGTGCGCACGGGGAGCAAGGCCATTTTGGCCGGCTCGGTTTCCAGCCTCGGTACTCAGTATGTGATCGGCCTGGAAGCGGTCGCTTGCAGCACCGGGGACCCGCTGGCCAAGGAACAAGCTGAAGCGGCCAGCAAAGAGGGTGTGCTAAAGGCGTTGAGCACGGCAGCAACCAGCCTGCGCGGCAGGCTGGGCGAATCGCTTGCCTCGGTACAGAAGTTCGATGTGCCCGTGGAAGCGACCACGCCCTCTCTCGAAGCCCTGAAGGCTTACAGCATGGGCGTTACGACCGGCCGCACCAAGGGTGACGCAGAAGCCATTCCGTTCATGAAGCAGGCCCTCGAACTCGACCCCAACTTCGCCATAGCCTATGCCGGTCTGGCTGTTTCGTATGGGAATCTTGGACAGGCGAGTCTGGCCGTGGACAATGCCAAGAAGGCGTATGACTTGCGTGACCGGGTCAGTGAACGGGAAAAGTACCGGATCTCCGCCTTGTACTTTGATGATGGCACCAGCGAAGTGGAGAAGGCCACGGAAGCCTACGAAATCTGGGCGAAAAGCTACCCGCGGGACATGGTACCTCACATAAACCTCGGTTTTATCTATAACGCTCTGGGGCAATACGACAAAGCGATCGCAGAGACTGAAGTGTCCCTGCGGCTGGAACCCACGATTAACGGCTATGGAAACCTGGCAGCCAACTATATCGCCGTCAATCGGCTCAAGGATGCCAGGCAGACGCTCCAGGAGGCACAGCAGAGAAACTTCGATGGCTTCGTTGTTCGGGCTGATCTTTACTACTTTGCATTTCTGTCCCGGGATACCGCTGAAATGGAGCGCCAAGTTGCATGGGCAGCGGGCCGCCCCGGTGAGGAGGACCGGATGCTCAACATCCACGCCGATACTCAGGCCTACTACGGCCGCTTGGAGAAAGCCCGCGACCTTGCCCGACGCGCCGCTGACTCCGCTGTGCGAGCGGATGCCAAAGAAACTGCGGCCCAGTGGCTCGCGTTTGGGGCGCTCCGCGAGGCTGAACTAGGCAACGTGGCTGCTGCCCGGCAAGCCGTCGCCCGCGCCTTAGCGCTCGCTCCCGGGCGTGATGTCAAAGTCCTGGCCGCAGTGGCGCTGACGCGCACCGGCGAGACTGCTCAATCGAGAGCTATCTTTGAAGGGCTCCAAAAGTCCGAACCCACGAACACGTATCTAAAGGTGTACTGGTTCCCGGTGATGGAGGCATCCATTGCGATGGCGCAACAGGTACCCGACCGGGCGGTTGTCGCGCTTGAGCCCTCCCTACCCTACGAACTCGGAAGCCCTCCTCCCGGAACCGCTATGTATCCCGCGTACATTCGCGGCCTGGCTTACTTGGCCCAGCGGAACGGTGCCGCTGCGGCCGCCGAGTTCCAGAAGTTCCCTGATCATTCCGGACTTGTGGGGAACTTCCTGCTCGGCTCGCTCGCCCATCTCCAACTTGCCCGTGCCTACGCACTATCCGGCGACAGCGCCAAAGCGAAGAGCGCATACCAAGACTTCCTAGGACTCTGGAAAGACGCCGACCCCGACATCCCCATCCTGAAGGAAGCCAAAGCGGAGTACGAGAAGCTGCAATAGGTGCAAAGGCGATCTTCCATGCGTGACCTGCTTGCACAAAATTGTCAACTGACGCTATCAGGCGATTAAACTCAGAATTCGCTCAATGAATGAAATCGTGATTTACCGACAACTACCCGCCACTAGGAAGTAACTTCCTCTCAATGAACTCTAAACGACGTTCCAGTTCGTGACCCCATTCAGCGGTTGCCGGAACGTTGACGGGTATCAGGTCATCCACAGGGTTTCCGGCTTTTACTGCTGCCGTCCATTCACGCATCTCACGAATGTATGTCTCTACCGCGAGTACGGGTGTATTTGCATCGTCCGTGACGATGTACGCTGAAGGGCCGAGACGGATACGGATCGCTCGGATGGCCGTCCGTGCCCGTGAAAAGAAACGGAAGGAACAAGCCAGAAAGATGGCAAGACTGTCCGAGTGCGAACGTGCAATAGCTATTGATTCTGCGGGGCTGAATTTAGGCCTCTGAGCGGGTCAAACCCTCGCTCTCCAGGCCGCGCGGGCCGGCGTGCTCCAGGGTTCTTTGGACGGGGCTAATCCACGTGGGTAATTGCATTGCACTTCCGAACGAGTAAAGTGCCACAAACGCCATCTAGCTGTCCCCTCATTTTTGCCTTCAGAAAGGAGATCCCATGAAAGCTCCAAAGACTGGACTGTTGATTTTGCTCTTGGCTGTGGGTATGTCTGGGAGCGCGATCGCGAACACTGTAGAGCATGTCGCATCGCCCTACCCGACCGCAGCAACCCCTAAGGCAATCGATCAAGGCGCTCTCGCCACACAACCGACTACAGCGTCAATCTCGATCACTCTCGCGCTGAAGCTGCGTCACTTGAGCCAGGCGGACGAGCTTCTCAAGGCGCTCCATACACCTGGCGATCCGCAGTTTCATCATTTCTTGACCGCGGAGGAATTCGTGGCGCGGTTTGGGCCTAGTGATGCCGAAGTCGCCCAGGTAATCGCGGGCCTCGCCAAATATGGGCTAACGGCCCAACGGACCACGGCGATGACCCTCAAGGTGACCGGACCGGCAGCCAATGTGGAGCGCGCCTTTAGCGTGAGTCTGCACAAGTACCAAGTCCCTGCGCACAACAATGCATTCGGGTATACCTTTTACGCACCGTTGACTCGCGGCAAGATTCCAGCCGAGATTGCGGGATTAGTGTCGGGTGTTGCTGGTCTCGACAACCGTCCACGCTATCGTCCTCATTTTCGAAGTGTTTCCGACCGGATGAAGCTCGCGCCAACGAATGTGCAATCGGCGAGCACCGGAGATCAGCCTGGTGAATACACGGTGCTTGACTTCGTCAAACGCTACGACGTGCAGCCGCTGTACAACTCCGGTGTGTCGGGAAGCGGGCGCACCCTCGGGATCATGACCCTGGCAAGCTTCAGGCCGAAAGATGCCTTTAAGTACTGGAACGCACTCGGACTGACGGTTGCTTCAAACCGGATCCATGTCGTCAACATTGATGGCGGGCCTGGCGCGCCTAGTGACGAATCCGGCTCCGGTGAGACTACGCTCGACGTCGAACAATCGGGTGGAATCGCTCCGGGAGCGAAGATCATCGTCTACCAGGCACCCAACACCAATCAAGGTTTTCTCGACCTCTTTGCGGCAGCGGTCGAAGCCAACGTGGCCGAGACCCTGTCGACGAGCTGGGGCACGTGGGAGTGGTTTGATAATCTGCAGAACGCCCCAGTGACCGATCCGCTTACAGGCAAAACTGTGAGCAGTATCGTGGCTGTCCACGAACAATTGCTGCGCGCCGCAATCCAAGGACAAACAGTATTTGCAGCCGCGGGAGATGGCGGGGCCTATGACGTCAACAACGATTTGGGTTGCTACGGACCGTATTCACCGGCGGTACCTACCAGTTGTAGCGCGACGCTAAGTGTGGACAATCCCGCAAGCGACACAGCAATTACCGCAGGAGGTGGGACAACGACGCCGGCTCACCTCCAATTGTGCTTGAATAGCGAATGCACGCCACCGTTTTATAACATCGATATTCCCCACGAAAGGGTATGGGGGTGGGATTATTTTGATGATTTCTGTAATTTCCTTGGATTGAATCCGATTTCTTGTGGAATCTTCGCTGCCGGGGGTGGGGGAGGAGTCAGCGTAATCTTTGGCACTCCGTCATATCAGGCCACCCTGCCTGGGATCCAGCTCAGCCAGCCCGGCCAGTATTGGCAAGGTGGCTCCGCGTTCAAATCCCTTGGTCTTGGAACGCACTACGTGCTGCCATCTCAGTTTGCGGGCCGCAACGTTCCGGATGTCTCCTTCGATGCCGATCCCTACACTGGATACGTGATTTACTACACTTCGAACGTGATCGGTTTCACGATTCTATCCGGCTATGGCGGCACGAGTTTCGTGGCGCCGCAGCTCAATGGCGTCTCTGCCCTGTTGGGACAATATCTGCAGAGCAGGCTCGGTCTGCTGAACTTCCCGCTTTACGATCTCGCTCTCAGTGGCAAAGCTTATGGTCACGCGCCGCCGCTGCATGCAGTTCAGTATGGCGACAACTGGTTCTACTACGGCAGCGATGGGTACAATCCCGCGGCCGGACTTGGTACCTTGGACGTGGCGAATTTCGCGAACGTCCTTCAGAGCATTTTCTACTGATTGCTCGCGGGTACATCAGGGCGAGCGGAGTCTGGGCGATCAATTCTTCTGATCCAAGTCCATGCGTTCGTCCGACCGTCGCTGCAGCCCCGGAGGTCACGAGAGGCAGGCTGAAGGCAACTCCCTTGCTCCATGCCCAAGTTAACTGGTGAAGAATCCCCATTACACGCATTGAGAATTGGCCGACCCAGGGGTCTTTTTTACAAGGGCCGGAGAACCCGAAGGATGCTCCCGCGAAACGATAGCCTTCCGGCTCGTCCGCTGATTCCGCTGGCCGCGCGCGCGACACCAAAGATTTCCGTTCAAAGAATCGAATCGGACACCATCGGGACACCAAACCGCAATTTCGGCCTAGAAGGATCAGCGGTGTAGCAGGCGCAACCGACACCTAAGTGTTTGCGATTAAAGGACTGGCGGAGAGGGAGGGATTCGGTCCCACTGTCCATATTGATAATACATAACTTATTGATTCGACACCCCCACATATACCACGTTTACCACACTTCCCTGATATGACGGCACAAAAACGGCACAATCCGAAGCACGTCCGGGGCTCGGACAGGAACATGGACAATACGCTGAGACGCCTGAAGGCGGCGCGATCCTGAGTGAAATCGAGATTTTTCGCCAACCATACTCTTGAGCCACCGCCAACTCCATGGCTTTCATTGACTTGTCCTCGCATCATGCCTACCATTTGCACGACTCCATGATCGGCCAAACCATCTCGCACTATCGCATCGTCGAGAAGCTCGGTGGCGGTGGCATGGGGGTGGTCTACAAGGCCGAGGACATAACCCTCCACCGCTTTGTCGCCCTGAAGTTTCTGCCCGAGGATGTAGCTCACGATCCCCAAGCCTTGGCTCGCTTCCGCCGGGAAGCGCAGGCAGCCTCGGCCCTGAACCATCCCAATATCTGCACGATCTATGAAATCGGACAGCAGGACGGGAAGCCGTTCATCGCCATGGAGTTTCTGGATGGGCTGACCCTGAAGCACCAGATCGCGGGGCGTCCGATGGAGACGGAAGTGATTCTGTCGTTGGCGATCGAGATAGCGGACGCTCTCGATGCGGCTCATGCCGAAGGCATCGTGCATCGCGACATCAAGCCGGCCAACCTCTATGTCACCAAGCGCGGCCACGCCAAGATTCTTGATTTTGGGCTGGCGAAAGTGAATCCAGTGCTGAACAACGCCGGACAGGATGCCGCGGCGGAACAGCCAACGGTCGCACTCGAAACCCGCCTGACTACCCCCGGAACAGCATTAGGAACCGTTGACTATATGTCGCCGGAACAAGTGCGGGGAAAGGAACTGGATGCCCGCTCCGATCTTTTCTCTCTCGGAATCGTGCTGTACGAGATGGCCACGGGCGTGCTGCCGTTCCGGGCCGAAAGCACCGGAGTGATTTTCGACTCCATCCTGAACCGGGATCCGGTTTCTCCGCTGCGATTGAACCCAGACCTGCCGGTCGAACTGGAACAGTTGACCACCAAGTGTTTGGAGAAAGACCGCAACCTGCGCTACCAGCACGCCTCGGAGATTCGCACCGACCTGCAGCGGCTCAAGCGGAACACAGATTCAGTGCAGGCGACAACGGGTGCGAAAGCCGGAGCTAAGACTTACACTGCAAAACGCTGGAAGGCGATTGTTCCTGCCGCCATCGCCGTGCTGGCGTTGTCAATCGGCGGTTACCTCTATTTTCACCGCACGCCTAAGCTCACCGACAAAGACACGATTGTCCTCGCCGATTTCATCAACACGACAGGCGACGCCGTGTTTGACGAAACGCTGCGTCAAGGCCTGGCGGTGCAACTGGAGCAGTCGCCATTCCTCAGCCTGGTGCCCGACCAGCGTATCCGGTGGACGCTTCGTCAGATGGGCCGCCCGGCGGATGCGCCACTTACTCCCGAAGTCGCCCGGGAAATCTGCGAACGAACCCAAAGCGCCGCGGTTCTCGACGGATCGATCGCAAGCCTTGGGACTCAATATGTGCTGGGGCTGCGCGCCAAAACCTGCGCCACCGGAGACGTTCTCGCTGAGGAGCAGGTGCAAGCCGCCCGCAAGGAAGACGTGCTGAATGCCCTGGATCGAGTTGCCAGCAAATTCAGAACCCGCATCGGTGAATCACTCACCACGGTAGAGAAACACAACACGCCGCTCCAGGAGGCTACTACTCCGTCTCTGGAAGCCTTGAAAGCCTTTAGCGCAGGGTTAAAAGTTGAGTTCGCAACCGGTTTTGTCGCCTCGGTGCCACTCTACAAGCGCGCCGTTGAAATCGATCCCAACTTCGCCATGGCACATGCGACCCTCGGGCTCATCTACAGCAGTATTGGAGAGTCTCTCCTGTCCAGGGAGAGCACGACCAGGGCTTATCAGTTGCAGGATCACGCCAGCGACCGCGAACGGTTCTTTATCACGGCTATGTACGAGCGGCAGGTGACCGGTAACCTGGAAAAGGCGCTTCAGACCCTTGAGTTGTGGGAGCAAACTTATCCTCGTGATGTCTTGGCCCACGGACTGTTGTCGGGGTTCTCCAACCAGGGTCTTGGCCACTACGAAAAGTCAATCGAAGAAGCCCAAAAGGCGCTCGTGATTGATCCGGACCTCACTCCCGCGTACGTCAATCTCACCGCCGATTATTTTTACATGGACCGGCTGGACGAAGCCGAGAACACTATTCACCGGGCCTCCGAGCGCAAACTCGAGATCCCTGAACTCTTACTCTTCAGATACTACATCGCGTTCTTAAACGGTGACCGGGCGGGGATGGACCGGGAAGTGGCTCGGGCCAAAAGCGAACCCGGGGCGGAAGATTGGATTTTCCACGCACAGGCTCTGGTTTTGGCGCGTTCCGGCCAGTTACAACTCGCCAGGGGGATGTCACGCCGCGCTGTGGATCTGGCTCAGCAAGCAGGCCAGCGCGAGAGAGCCGCTGTCTATGAAACTGCGGCCGGGGTGTCGGAAGCCCTGGTTGGCAATGCGCCCGCAGCCAAGCGCGGCGCGATCGCAGCAATCGATCTGTCCCGGGGCCGCGATGTGGAATACGGCGCTGCCTTCGCACTCGCGCTCGCGGGCGACTTCCCCGGCTCGGAAGCACTCACAAATGATCTGGAAAAACGCTTCCCTGAGGATACGTCGGTTCAATTCAATTACCTGCCAACGCTTCGCGCACTGTTCGCACTGAACCATGGCGAGCCTGCCAAGGCCATCGAACTGCTGCAAGTCGCCGTTCCCCACGAGTCGGCCATCTCTGCCATCGCTTTTTTTGGCCTTTTTGGGTGTTTCTATCCGGCCTATGTGCGCGGCGAGGCCTATCTGTCCTTACACCAAGGCGCTCAAGCCGCTGCCGAGTTTCAGAAAATTCTCGATCACCGCGGCCTTGTTTCGGCCGATCCCATCGGTGCGCTGGCCGACCTGCAGCTCGGACGCGCCTACGCGCTCGCCGGCGAGCGGGACAAAGCCCGGGCCGGCTACGAAGATTTTCTCAAACTCTGGAAGGACGCCGACCCCGACATTCCGGTTCTGAAGCAAGCCAAGTCGGAGTATGCGAAGCTGCAATAGCCAGAAAGAGTTCGTCTCGTCCCTTGCGGTTTTCCGATGGTTTACGAAACCAGGCGATAGCGCAAGTTTGCGCCGTCTGTTCGCCCGTCAGACTGGGGTTTTGAGCGTAATCGGGATTTATCGACAACGGTGCCGGGAACTTCCACGCTAAACAGCTGCAGACGTTAGTAGTAACCCAGCTTACGACGAATGACATTCGCGGGTCGAAATGCTTCGTCCGGTTGAGAGCGGCTGACAATGGTTTGCTCGGTCCAATTGCCATACTGATCGTACTGGTACGTGTACTGAGTTTCGGAGCTTAAGGGTAGCTGAGGAGGATTCGGTTTTCCCGTGGGAACAAAAGCTCCGGCTTCTGTAAGGTTCCAAGGCCCAGTATCCGACCTCATGACCATAGTTTCACGCTCTGATGCCTTATCGCCATGGTCGTTATACGTGGTGATGGTTACTTGCTCGCCCAAGACTCCGCCACTCCTGTGCCGTTCCGTCACACGACCTTGAGCATCGTAAGAGTAGGAAATAACGCTGTTCTGCATCCCCGCGATCATTGCACCGACAGACCTAATTTGTTCTGGATTGAGGTTTGACTGAAATTCTTCGGGGAGGTTTACCTGAGGAGCATCCGCGGCCTGTTCCTCTGCGATGATGCGACCTTGTGCGTCAAACTTGCGCACAATGTGGCCCAGGATGGTGCCCTCAGCATCACGGAGTTCGGCACCCGTCGCCACCCCCTGCTCGTTGTACGAGGTTGTGAGAGTGCCGCCGGGATATGGAGCAAACCCCAAGTCAGTTCCCTCCCAATGTGGTGCGTAGGCCGTGTTCGGAGGTAGGGACCTTGAACCATAGTTTTCGATGATCGACTTCCGTCCCTTCTCATCGTACTTGTAAGTCGCCTTATCGTGGTCGCCCGACTCCACTCCGACTAGCCTGCGTGCATCATCGTACAAATAGGTCGTCTGGGAATCGGCGGCAGATCCCGCTTTACCGGAAACGGTCTTGAGGAGACGTCCATCGGCGTAATAGGTGTAGCTCGTTACCCATATCGAGCCATCCGAGTTTCCGATTCGCAGTTCCAGAATCCTGCCATCCGATGCGTAATCCGTGGTCGTAGACGTCAGGAACTGCTGACCGTCCGCACCCGAAAAGGTCTGCTCATTCAGCACTGTCTTCACGGGACCTCGAAGCCCTGCTTTGTCGCGGTCTGACATGGAAGCACCTGTTTGGAATGATTGTTGTGCGCAAGCAAGCCATGCAGGCGAAGCGACCAATACCAGAATGCTGGCGAAGTATAGCCGAGCGCTCATTGCACGCAACTCCGGAAACGAAACTAGATTTTACTCTGGAATGTCCGTTGATGTTATCAGGCGATGTCACAAGCTTGCGCCGTCTGTTCGCCCGTCCGCTGGGGTTTTGAGCGTAATCGCGATTTATCGCCAACAATGTCATGAACGAGGTAATCGTAGGGGCAGTGCTAGAATCGCCCGGATGGACACCCCTGCCTTGAAATCCTGCTACAACTGCCTCTTCCTGACGCTTCTGGTTCTCGGACTGGGTATTGATCTGATGGGGTGTTTGAGTTGTCGGATGGGACAGAACATCCCTCAGAAGGTGCTTAGTGCGGACACTGCACCCGGTATCATTCTGATTGACGTACTGGCAGCCGGCGAACCTGAAGACTACTGGCAGTACGAAGTGCAGCCCACAACCGGAACCGTGCGCCTTGTGAGAGAAGAGCAGTTTCAAGACTACAAGCACCGGAGCCTGCCCAAGCATTACCAGTTGCCTGCGGGTGCCATCGGGTCCTGTATGCAAAACCCAGAGGCAAGTTCACCCAATAGCCAGTACCGGATCTACTGCAGGGGTGCGGCGTCGGATCAGCTGTATTTAGAGGACAACAAGTCGATCGAAAAGTTGCGCACTTGGAAACTAGGAAAACAGATCCGAGGGTTTGCTTGGGCCCCCAATTCCGGCTCCATCGCTGTCCTGAATGTGGGTGGCCACGTTGGGATTCGTCCAGCTGAGTTACTCGCCTTTATTTCCGGCCATCCGGTATCTCACGACACCGTATTTCTGGACATTCAGGATGTGCGGACAGGAAAGATCACTGAATACGTTGTGCGGAAGGATGTCATTTCTTCTTTCACCCGGATTCTGAACTGGTCAGAGTAGTCATAAGCATGGTAGCTGATGCAATCGCATTATAAAAGGGCGCCCCTCTTGGAGTAGGTTGTGTGGTTCGAACCATCACCTACGAAAAGGAGCACCCTAATGGACAGCGAAAAGTATATTGGGCTCGACGTTCATCAAGCAACCATC
>Ga0208188_1000661_pt1 | contig 18949 bp, 16 predicted proteins | sample June2015DPH_8_50_FD_184698 | JGI IMG/M metagenome (GOLD analysis project Ga0208188, IMG submission 184698) | Peatland microbial communities from SPRUCE experiment site at the Marcell Experimental Forest, Minnesota, USA - June2015DPH_8_40... | ecosystem: Environmental > Terrestrial > Soil >...
ACCCGGCCTCGGCGCAAGCAAAAAAGCGGATCGCCGCGGCAACTTCGCCTGGCTGCCCAAAACGCCGCATCGGAATCCGCTCCCGGGCGCGCTGGCGCTCAATTTCGCCCATGACCGCAAGCGCCTCCGTGTCCACATAACCCGGGCAGACCGCATTGACGGTGATTCCGATCCGAGCCACCTCTTTTGCCAGCGACTGGGTCAAGGCAACCACACCGGCCTTGGCTGCCGCGTAGTTGGTCTGGCCGGCGGGCGCCAGCAGCGCGCTAAGCGATGCGATATTGATGATCCGCCCACTGCGCTGGCTGATCATCGTTGGCAGCACGGCCTGGCAGCCGTGGAAAACCCCATCGAGATTTGTCGCGAGAACCCGCCGCCAGGAATCCGGCGGCATCATGGCCAGCAAGGCATCCTGGTGACTGCCGGCATTGTTCACCAGCACGTCCAAACGATTGTGGCGGGCAAGGATTTCAGCAACTGCCTGTTTCCAGGAATCCGGCCGGGTCACGTCCAGCGAAACGCAGAAACACCGGCCGGGATTCTCATTGGCCAGTTTGTCAGCGTGCTCACGATGGGTATAAACACCGAGCCAGATATGATTGGTGGGCGACTCTTGAAGAAAGGCTTGTGCGGTCGCCTGGCCGAGGCCGCCATTGGCACCGGTAATCAAAATGACGCGCAAGCTCATGGGGTGATGTTGCCTGCTCTGGTGACTGGCGACAAATCCGAAATGCCCGGGCGGCTCCACCTGAAGCGCGCTCCCATCGCCTGTTGATTGGAGCCAACCAGGCTGATGTTGGCGGCCGGGAAGCGTCCCGCTGAAACCAGGTCGCAAGCGGCCACACATTGCCACGCGGCGGCAGCCATCAAACCTTCACCGAGCACCCGCTTGGGACTCAGGCGCGGGCCGGTCCAATCGAGCCACGCGGCCCGTTCGGCAACGTCGGTGCACGGGCTGTCACTTAGACCATCACAGAGAAGTTCCACAGTGGAACTGGCTGGCAACTGTTTGCGCATGGCCTGGGCGGCTTGCGTTCGACTGGTGGAAGCCCGGTAGGAATGCACATCCGTGATTGTCTCAAGTGCAACCCCAATGGACAACGCCGGATCAAGGCTCAGGCATATCGCCCCGGCGCCGCCGGCAATGACGGCGAGGCGATCGAGGTGCCAGAGCGCGTCCGCAAGAATCCAGTTGGTTTCTTCCGCCCCGATGACAAGGCACGCGTCCACACGATTTTCCTCCAGCCACCGGACGCCGAGGGCCGCTCCCTGCAGGAAAACGGCCGGATCGCCCACGAGCGAACAGGCGAGCGTAACATTTTCCAGGAGCGCCGCGACGTGGCTGGCCGGAGCGGCATAGACCGTTTCGGGAAACAGCAGCGGACTGGCGGTCGCGGGGTCCTTCAGGACTTCATCAAAAAATCGGCAGGAGTAATTCACGCAACCGGCCTGCTGGCAGACCACCAGGCCCAGCTGGATTTTTTCAGCCCGGAGCGCCCGCAAACCGGCCACCGCGTCCAACGCAGCCGCCGCCGTGTAATGCGTGATCGGACTCGTCCGCCGCAGGCGGGGATGTGCCAGAAATTCGGGACGCGTGGCCGGAGCCGGCACCAGACGCGCGCGGAGGGATTTGTCCCCGCCAGGGCGTTCCAGCGGTTGAACCGGCAGCGGTTCACCCCGGTCCAGCGCCGCTCGCAGGGCGGCGACATTCCAGCCGGCCGGGGAAACCGCGCCCAATCCCGCCACAAAAATCCGGCTCATGCCCACCTCCGCAAAATCAGGGTCGCATTGACGCCGCCGAAGCCGAACGAGTTGGACAGGGCGACCTTTAACTGCGCGTCCCGGGGCTGGCGCACGATGGGAAAGTTACAGGCCGGGTCGGGAGTTTCAAACGCCGCCTGCGCCGGCAGCCATTGTTCTCGCAGGGCCATCAGGCAAATCACCGCCTCGACCGCGCCGGCGGCGCCCAAGAGATGCCCGATGCTGGCCTTCGTGGAGCTGACCGGCAGGGTGGCGGCCCGAGGCCCGGCCCAGCGCGAAATGGCGGACGCCTCCGCACTGTCGTTGAGCACCGTGCCCGTGCCGTGGGCGTTGATGTAATCAACATCCTTCGGACCAAGCCGGGCGGCGTCACAGGCAAGGTTCATGGCCGTCAGCGCCGCATTCCCTTCCGGTTGCGGCTGGGTGAGATGATGCCGGTCAATGGTCGTGCCGTAACCGATGAGTTCCCCGAGAATCGGGGCATTCCGCCGCCGCGCCTGTTCAAGCGTTTCCAAAGCGACGAGCGCCGCGCCTTCACCGAGCGCCAAACCGTCGCGCCGGGCGTCGAATGGACGGCAGACGGTGGGTGACAACGCCTGCAACGCATCGAAGCCCGCAAACACCAGCAAGCTGAGCGCGTCATAACCGCCGGCCAAAGCGCGTTCGGCATGGCCGCAGCGAACCAGGTTCCAGGCATGGCCGATGGCGTTGCTCCCGGAGGCGCAGGCGTTTGAGATGATGGTGATCGGCCCGTTGAAACCCAGGGCGTCCAAAACCATCCGCGCCTGGACTTGCGGCTGGTAGTGGATGGCGCGGGTGGGTTGCCGGCGATGCCGGCCCGGGGATTGCACCGCCTGACGAAAATAATCCTCTCCCAGCGACATGCCGCCCGCGGTCGTGCCCAAAACGAGCGGCACATCCCTGGTTTGCCCGGTAGGGCGGCGCTGCTGCGCCGCCGGGCTGACCGGCAGGTCAGCCCTACCCGGTTCAAGGTCAGATTTCCAACCGGCCTGTTGCCAGGCTTCATTCGCCGCCAGCAACAGCATTTTGCCGGCGCGGTCGAGACGGGCCAACTGGCGGCGGCTGAGGCCGGTGGGCGGCAGCGCGTCCGGCAAATCCACCTCGGCGGCGGTCTTCACCCGCTGACGGCTCACGTCAAACAATGACACCGGACGGAACGCCGGGCGTCCTGCACGAAAGCCCTCTGCGTTCGGCTTCCACCCGAGACCCAAAGCCGTGACAATGCCGGCGCCGGTGATGACCACTCGCGGCGGCGGGGCGGATGTTGGCGGGAATGGGAAAAGCATGGGTGAAAGTGGCGATGAAAGACCGGGTCAGCGAGGCGTTCTTAAATTTGAGTTTCGACCAAACACGTCCCGGGTTTCGAGGTTAAATCGCATGGTTCAAGCCAGCAGAAGATATAAGGCAGGTGACAACGGAGCAACGGAAAAGCCGGGTAGTGGGTCAGATTGAGGAAAGTGGACGGATGAAGACCGAAACCCTAATTCCTAAATCCGAATGACTAAAGAATTCTCAAATGACCAAATAACTAATGCGCCGGCCGGCCTCCTCATTCGAGCTTGGTGATTCTTTCGTCATTATGGTTTAGGAATTAGTCATTCCGCAGAGCGGCATGGTTTAGGAATTGGTCATTTCATGGAGGTGCCTTTCACGGGGACATCCTCCGCCCTGCCGGTTTTGCCTCGATTGCCCCGAAGATTTTATTCAAGCTGGACGCGTGCCGGGACCGACGACATGCGCGGTGGTGATCCCCTGTTTCAACGAGGGTGCGAGCATCGCGGCCCTGGTCGCCGCAGCGCGCCGTCAATTCCCCCGGGTGCTGGTCGTGGACGACGGTTCGACGGACGACACGGCAGCCCGGGCGCAATCGGCGGGCGCGCAACTGGTTCCGCACGCAAAAAACCTCGGCAAAGGCGCCGCGCTCAGGACTGGCCTGTCCCAGGCACGACAGCAGGGTTTTGCATGGGCTTTCACGCTGGACGGCGACGGCCAGCATGCGCCGGATGACATGCCGGCTTTTCTTGAGTGCGCCGAACAGACCGGGGCGGTGCTGGTCGTCGGCAACCGGATGCCCGACGCGCGCACCATTCCCTGGCTGCGCCGGGAGGTGAACCGCTGGATGAGCCGCCAGCTCTCCCGGCGCGCGGGCCGTCCCCTGCCCGACTCGCAATGCGGTTTCCGGCTCATCCATCTGGCAACCTGGGCAGCCCTGCCGCTCCAGACGGAACGTTTTGAAGTGGAATCCGAAACGTTGATGGCGTTTCTGGCGGCGGCGCACCCGGTCGCGTTCGTGCCGATCCGGGTCATCAGCCGGGGCCGGAGCAGCCACATTCATCCGGTGGCCGACTCGCTGCGCTGGTGGCGATGGTGGCGCGGTCTTGCCCAGTCTTCGTTGCATCCGGTCGAAACTGAAAACAACCGGCCGGGTTGAGCGCGGAAACGAAATTCAAACCGGGAGCGCGCCCGCCCCCGGGCGCAGTTTTCCGCGCCCCCGCGGAAAACATCGAACGCGCTGAACATATCCGCACTCATAAAAACAACCTTGCGCCAAACAACTGGACGCGTGGCGCGCCCAGCAACGCCCGAGGCGGGCGTGATCCCCAACCTCGTTTGCGGGTTCAACACGGCATCCGCCGTGAAATCAGGCTTGCAGCCGAAACCGTTGTTGCCTTACGAAAGAGCGGATGCTTTACGAACGCTGGCAGAAAATCACCCGCGACCGACGCAACGAGGTGGCTTTGCGCGATCTGGCTTCCGGGCGATGCTGGACCTTTGCGCAACTGGAGCGCGCGGCGGAAACTCCAGCGCCGGGCAGGCCGGAGATGATCTGTCCGCAGGGCCACTCGCCGGAGTTCATCTTTGCCGTCCTGCGCGCCTGGCGTTCCCACGCCGTGGTTTGTCCCCTCGAACCGCATGAGCCGCCGCCTTCCGTTCCCCCGCCGCCCCCGCCCTGTTGTCATTTGAAAATCACCTCGGCCACCACGGGCGCGCCGCGCACCATCGCTTTTACCGGGGAACAACTGGCCGCCGACGCAGACAATATCGTGGCCACGATGGGACTGCGGCCGGACTGGCCGAACCTCGGCGCGATTTCGCTGGCGCATTCCTACGGATTTTCGAACCTGGTGCTGCCGTTGCTGCTGCACGGGATTCCGCTGTTCCTGGCGCCGTCACCTTTGCCGGAAGTCCTGCGGGGCGCCGCGCCGGACCAGCCGGACCTCACGCTCGCCGGCGTCCCGGCGCTCTGGCGCGCCTGGCATGAAGCCCGGGCCATCCCGCACAACGTGCGTCTGGCCATCTCCGCGGGCGCGCCCCTGCCGCTGGCGCTGGAACAGGCGGTCTTTGAAGCGCACGGACTCAAAATCCACAACTTTTACGGCTCATCCGAATGCGGCGGCATCGCCTACGACGCGACAACCGTTCCGCGCACCGACGATGCCTGCGTCGGGCGGCCCATGCAAAACGTGGACCTGGCGCTCGAGCCGGACGGGGCCTTGGTGGTGCGAAGTTCCGCGGTGGGCGAAACGTACTGGCCGAAACCGTCCGACACCCTTGGCCGGGGCCGGTTTCAGACCAGCGATCTTGCCGAACTTCAGGCGGGGACGGTTTATCTTCGCGGTCGTGCCGGCGACCAGATCAACGTGGCGGGCCGCAAAGTGTCCCCGGCCGCCATCGAACAAGTTTTGCGCGAGCACGAAGCCGTCGCCGAATGCCTGGTCTTTGGCGTGCCGAGCGGGAATGCCGATCGCGCGGACATCATTGTGGCGTGCGTGGCCGCCAAACGGCACAGCCCGGCCGGGGAATTGAAACAGTTCCTGCTCCGGAAACTGCCGGGCTGGCAGGTGCCGCGCGAGTGGTGGTTCGTGAACTCACTGGATGCCAACACGCGCGGGAAGGTTTCACGCGCGGAGTGGCGGGGCGAATTTCTCAAAATGCGCGCGCAAGGAAACACCAAAAGCTGAATCAACCGCAGGGAACGCGGAACCGAACAATGAATCAACCACAGAGAACGCAAAGAACGCAAAGAACCAGACCAACAATCCCGTTCCTTTCTTTGTGACTTAAAAAGGAAATTCTGAAAGACGCCAAATCGAGGCGCTGGCCTCCGAACGCAAAAATTTCCAGTCTTTTCCTCTTTGCGCTCTCTGCGCTCTTTGCGGTTAAATGAAGGACCGCAAAGAACGCAGAGAACAAAAAGAACTACAACCAACAGTCCTGTTTCCCTCTTTGCGGTTTAAAAAAGGTAAAAAAGGCAATTATGAAAGACATCAAATCGTTGAGCGACCAGGTTCGGCAAACCGCGTATGACATTCATGTTTATCATGGGCACGGCCACTTGGAGAAAGTTTACGAAAATGCGCTGGCGCATCGTTTGCAAAAGATGGGCCTTGACGTAAAACAGCAGTGTCCGATCAAGGTGTATGACGAGGATGGAACACTGATTGGTGACTATCTGGCGGATCTGCTCGTGGAGGGGGTATTGATCGTTGAATTGAAGGCTGCAAAAGCGCTGGCCGCCGAGCACGAGGCGCAAATTCTCGGCTACCTGAAATCGGCGCGGCTGGAGCACGGCTTGCTGATCAATTTCGGCTCTTACAAGTTTGAAATCCGCAAGTTCGCATGGAGCGAGCATCAGCCGCAGCAAACACAAGGAATTGCCGGCTTTATCCTCTCTGCGCTCTTTGTGTTCTTTGCGGTTAAATAGCGGATGAATCAATCAACCGCAGAGAACGCAAAGAACACAAAGATTTTAACCGCTAATTCCCGCTCATCAGCGCTGATAAGCGAAGATTAGCGGTTAAATGACGGCTCTAATTTCATTTGGACATGCCTGACCCGATCCGTTATCAATTGGCGGCATGATTTTTTGCCCGAGCTTTGGAGGTTTAGGTCGCCTGAGCAGAAACGTGAGCCGGCCGGTCCTTCTTCTCTCATTGGTTATCCAAGCCCTCCCCTCAACGAGCATGGCCGCGCTCCCCAAGCGGCTGATCATCGGCCTGGATGGGATTTCCTACCGCGACATGAAAGCCCTGCAGGCAGGGATCACCTACAAGGACACCCATGGCATACAATTCCATCGTCAGGGCTTCCATCAGGGATACTTCCCGGTCAGCCGCCTGATCTCGACGTTTCCCTCGACCAGCGACGTCGCATGGACCGACATTTTCGGCGACCGCCCGCTGCCCGGTTATCAGCGCACTTATTTCAGCGAGGCCGCGAATTTGGAAATGTCCGTGAACGGCATCACCACCTCGATGGAGCACGAACGGCAGATGCAATGGGAGGTGGAGAACGGATTCCTTCGGACGCTGGGTTATGTCTATCCGTCCCACATGTATCAATACGAGGTGCATGAATTGGTCAGAAACTTTCTCAATACCCGGAGCGGGGGCGACAACTTCTATGCCTATATTCGTACGCCGGACGATGCCCAGCACTTGTCCCGCGATACTTTCGCCATGCTTTGCGCGCTCGATGAAAAACTCCAGGAACTGCGCGCCCTTTACAAGGCACGGGAAGGACATGAGCTCGAAATTCTGATTCTCTCGGATCACGGAAACAATCACGCCGGCGTCGGCCAGCGCATCGAGATTCGGACTTTTCTGAAAAACGCCGGGTACCGGATCACGAATTCCATTGTGAATCCAAAGGACGTTGTCCTCCCCACGGTCGGGATCGAGTCCTGGGTGGAAATCCATAATTCGCCCGCCGAAACCGAAACCCTCCTGCAACTGCTCTCGCATCTGAAAGGCGTGGACGTATTGACGGCCAGGCTCCCGGGTCAGACCAATCGGTTCATTGTCATGAATTCAAAAGGCGAACGGGCCATCATCGAGTGGAATCCCGCAAAAAACTCTTTCAGATATTCAACCGAGCGGGGGGACCCAATTAACTATCTCCCGGTAGTCGAAGCTCTCTCCCAAAAGAACCGGCTCGACGCCGGCGGCTTTGCCACGGCTGACGACTGGATGGCTGAGACCATGACCAATCGCTATCCTCTGGCAGTCGAGCGGATTGTCCGGGGCCACACCAGCGTCACACTCAATCCGGCAACCATTCTTATCAGCCTGAACAATCATTATGTTCACTCCGGATGGCTGGTCAAAAAAGGCAGCGAATTGGTGACCTTCGGGGGCACTCATGGAGCGCTCGACGACCTCAACTCGGACGGAATTTTGCTGAGCAGTTTTGCCCCCACCCAGGACACTTCGAGCGGCCGGGTGGCCCGGGTGTATGATTGTTTTCCGGGACTGCGAAATTATCGGGCGGAGGAAAATGGCGCCGAATGGATCACCGGAAAAGAACAAGCCCTGACGAGGATCGCGCGGGTGCCGCTCGATTGGGATCGCCAGATGCTTCCGGGTGATGAGGTTTTCCTGCGGATTTGGACGCCGAGCTTTACTCACCTTGACATCGAAGTCCCCGTCGAGCTGACAATTAAGAAAATCCCGCATTTCTCAAGTGCGCAAATCCGTCGGGGAGTTCCCCAACCAATGGATGCATCCGAACCCTACGAAGCGGTGCTCATCGGCAAGCAGGATCAGGGAGATCCCCAGCCAATGAATGCATCCGAACAGCATTTCGCCCTCAATCTTCCGATTTCTTTTCTGGACAAATGCGCTTACGAAAGAGTCTATGCGCTCCCGGCCGATCTGAGCTTGGAGCCGCAAAAAGAATACTGGATTTCGGGGCAGGTTCGCGACCAGAAGAAAGACACCCGGATCTTCGAATTCACCTTCCGCACCGACAGCCGCGGCCTGCCGGTCGCATACTAATAACGCCGGGCGAAGGAGGCCCCGCCGCGTGAGGCTGAAAGCCTTTTACGCGGTTACGCGGCCCGCCGCGTGAGGCAAAGCTCGTACAAGGGACGTGGTCCGCGCGGCGCGGCTTCACGTCCTTTTACGCGGCTTACCACGTGGCGCAGCTTTACGTGGCGTAATTTCCATTGCAAATGGCCCTGTCCGTCCTACGATGCTGTCGAATCTCCATGGGTATGCTTAACGAAGCGGAATGGCTGACGCGGAAAAATCGCATAGACACCCGATTGTGTACTCTGACGCCTCCTTGGAAAATTATTCGATACCACGACGGCCTCAACATCTCCTCTTTGCATTGCGTCGCGGTTGAGGAGTTTCCCACCGAGAATGGCCCTGCCGACTACGCCCTGTTCGTCAACGGAGTTTTGCTCGGTATCATCGAGGCCAAGAAAGTCACGGTGAATCCTCAGAACGTGCTGGAGCAGGCCAAGCGCTACTCTGCCGGCGCATCGCAAGGGCCGGGAAACTGGGACGGCTTCCGCGTTCCTTTCCTTTACGCCACCAACGGCGAAATCATCTGGTATCTGGACGCCCGGCAGAAGAAGCGTGTGTCCCGCCCAATCAGCAATTTCCACACGGCTTCGGCGATGGAAGTGCTTTTTGCCTTTGATCAAAAGCCCGCGGAGGACTGGTTGCTCGATACACCGCCCGAACGCATTGTCCGTTTGCGTCCTTATCAAATTGGGGCCATCACCGCGACCGAGGCCGCCATTCGTTCTGGTCGGCGCGAACTCCTCGTGGCCATGGCCACCGGCACGGGAAAAACTTTTCTGACCGTGGCGCAAATCTATCGGCTGCTCGAAAGCAAGCTCGCCCGGCGCATCCTGTTTCTGGTGGACCGCAAGGCGCTCGCGGCCCAAGCCGTCCGTGAATTCAATGCCTTCAACACGCCCCAAGGCAACAAGTTCGCGAACGAATACGAGATTTACAGCCAGAAATTCCAGAAGGAAGACTTCGGCGAGGATGAACCATTCGATCCCAAAGTGCTGCCAAACGAATACCTCACCGCGCCGAAACCGAGCCACACGTTCGTTTATGTCTCCACCATCCAGCGCATGGCCCGAAATCTTTTCGGCGCCGAGGGTTGCTTCGTCCAAAGTGGTGGCGATACCGAAGCCGAGGCGGACGCCGACAAGCTCGACATCCCGATTCACGCCTTCGACATCATCATCGCTGACGAATGTCATCGCGGTTACACGGCGCAGGAGATGAGCGTCTGGCGCGAGACCATCAATCACTTCGACGCCATCAAGGTCGGCCTCACCGCCACGCCCGCCGCGCACACGACCGCGCTCTTTGGTCCGCCCGTGTTTCGCTATACCGTCGAGCAGGCCATCCTCGACGGCTACCTCGTGGATTACGAGCCGGTTGCCATCAAATCCGAAGTCCGCATGAACGGCGTGTTTCTCAAGGAAGGCGAAACCGTCGAGCATGTGGACACCGACACCGGCCAGAAGGCGCTCGACCAAATGGAAGACGAACGCGCCTACGACGCCGTGGAGGTTGAACGCTCCATCACCGCGCCGGACAGCAACCGCAAGATTATCCAAGAAGTCGCCAAATACGCCTACGAACACGAGGCCACAACCGGTCACTTCCCAAAAATCCTCATCTTCGCCGTCAACGACCTTCCGCACACCTCACACGCCGACCAACTTGTGAGGATTTGCCGCGATGTTTTCAAGCAGGGCGACGATTTTGTAAAGAAAATCACCGGCAACCCGAACGTGGACCGCCCGCTCCAACGCATCCGCGAATTCCGCAACCGCCCCAATCCCAAGGTGGTCGTCACCGTGGACATGCTTTCGACCGGCGTGGACATTCCGGCGCTGGAGTTCATCGTGTTTCTGCGCCCGGTGAAGTCGCGCATCCTCTGGGAGCAGATGCTCGGACGCGGCACGCGTCTTTGCCCCGACATCAACAAGTCGAAGTTCGTCATCTTCGATTGCTTCGACGGCACGCTCATCAAGTATTTCAAAAATGTCTCCAGCTTCGACATCGAGCCGCCGGGCAAAACGCCGCTCACGCTTCCGGAAGTCATCGAGAACATCTGGCAGAACGTGGACCGCAATTACCACGTGCGCATCCTGGCCAAGCGCCTCCTGCGGATTGACAAGGACATGAACGCCGACGCCCGCACCCAGTTCGCGGCTTGGATTCCCGAGGGAGACATGGGCCGGTTCGCCAAGGAACTGCCGCAACGACTGAAACAGGACTTCACCGGCACGATGAAGCTGCTGCGCAATCCCGACTTTCAAAAGCTGCTGCTGGAATATCCCCGGGCCAAACGTACCTTCCTCACGACCATCGAAGACAAGGACGTGGTCACATCGCAAAAACTCGAACGCTACGGCAAGTTCGACAACGCGGAAGATTATCTCGATGCCTTCGAGAAATTCGTGAAGGCCAACGCCGACAAAGTCGCCGCGCTCTCCGTTCTCCTCCAACACCCGAAAGACTGGCGGCCTGCCGTAATGGAAGAACTCAAGCGCGCTATGAACCAACAGGGTTTCAGCCCGGAAAAGCTTCAACAAGCTCACCGTGCCAAAGGATTTAAGGCGCTGGCCGATGTGATTTCCATCGTAAAACACGCCTCCGCCGCGCAATCGCCATTGCTCACCGCCGAGGAACGCGTGAATCGGGCGACCGACAAATTTCTCACCGCGCACAAGCTGACCCCGGAGCAGATGCAATGGCTGTCACTGGTGCGTGAGCATCTGGTGAAAAATCTCTCGATGGACGAGGAGGATTTTGACCTGACCCCGCTGCTCGAAATGCGTGGCGGGAAAGCCAAGGCAAAAAAGGTATTTGGTAAACTTGATTTACTTGTGTCGGAACTCAACGAGGCGGTGGCGGCGTAAATTTCTCAGGTGCCCTTGTCGTCCACTTCCTTGCGGATCCAACCTCACCGTCGACGGCATTGTAGGGAAACGCCAAAAATAACTGAGACGGCCAATAGAGACACTGCCGGCGGCTCCGGCACTACTACGCTGCTCACACCATAAGAGAAGTCCCACGTTCCGGAGCCTGCAGTTGTATCCGCAACTGGCACGAAGTTATAACCCGTCGGACCATTTTGGTAGGACATCCCATCTCCTATCGGGAAACCTGTTGGTGACGGATTTGGGTCACCTGCGGGACCCACATTGCCCCCGGATGTTGACGAGATATAGGCCTCATCCCAAATTGAACTGCCCACTGGCGCCATGCCCAACCAATAAGTCCCGGCGGCCAGTGTTAGATTCAAATCAGCCAACACTTGATACTCTGGCAGGCCATATTGACTTCGTCCGGTTGGCGTAACCTGCACAGGCAACATACCCGAATACAACAACGTGCCACCATTCCCGGCGGACACCCCGCTTCGGATTTCGCAGTACGCTTGGGTCGGGATGAATTGTGTTGGTATGAATGTTAGTCCAAAATTCCCCCAAATGGACTGCAAAGTCGAGGTCTGTGAAAGACCGAAATCATCAAAAATTAGGTCCTCGAGATTAGGTGCCCACTGTGACGGAGCACCAATGCGACCATCGTAATCTCCGCCATAAAAAAGCACCCCTGCTTGGCTCGCAGGTGCCAACGCGTAAAGGAACGCTCCGATAAGGAACTCCAACAATAATCGACCGGGTCTCATTCTGAATCAGACTAATTTTACCATTCAAAAGAACAAGGTCAAGACTTAAGGTCTACATGACCGGAAACAGCTCCCAAACCCCGTGCCAAGCGAATGAATACAACAAGTCTTTCTTTTCTTTCCCCGCCTCCTTTATGAGTGTATTTCCAATAAGCGCATGTCTGACATCGTCCAAAAACTCTGGGGGTTCTGCCATACGCTGCGGCATGATGGCGTGGATTATGGCGATTATATCGAGCAACTCACCTACCTGCTGTTCCTCAAGATGGCGGATGAGCGCGGGGCGAAGGTTCCAAAAGATTGCGATTGGGATTCGCTCAAGGCCAAGTCCGGCACGGCTCTGACCGATCATTACGCCGATATCCTGCGCAAGCTCCGCGAAGCGGGCGGGTTGCTCGCCGACATCTTCGCCCAAGCCACGCCGCGATTTAATAATCCCGTCAACCTCAAGCGCGTCATCGCCATGATTGACGAGGAGGACTGGTCGGCGATGGATGTGGACGTGAAGGGCGCTGCCTTCGAGGGCCTGCTCGAAAAGGCCGCTAGCGAAGGCAAGAAAGGCGCGGGCCAATACTTCACGCCTCGTCCGCTCATCCAATCCATCGTCCGCGTGATGAAGCCCGACCCACGTGGCAAGCCCGAGTTCAAGATTTGCGACCCCGCCTGCGGCACGGGCGGCTTTCTCGTTTGCAGTTACGAATGGCTGGTGTCCAAGGAAGTCTCCGGCGGCGTCTTCGGTGACAAAGCTGAATCCAAACGCATCAAATCGCAAACGTTCATCGGTCAGGATTTGGTGCCGCGCCCGCGCCGGCTGGCGCTGATGAATCTGTTTCTGCACGGCGTCGAGCCGCACATTTACCTTGGCGACACCATTTACGAGCCGGACCGGGGCGAGCGTTACGACGTGGTGCTCACCAATCCGCCCTTCGGCACGAGAGGCGCGAACCAGGCGCCCGACCGTGACGACTTCACCATCGAGACCAGCAACAAGCAGCTCAACTTCGTCCAGCACGTCCTCACCGTGCTCAAGCCCGGCGGACGCGCCGCGCTGGTGCTGCCGGACAACTGCCTGTTCGAGGACAAGGCCGGCGAGGTGTTCGAGTTGCTCATGCAGGACTGCAACCTGCACACCGTCCTGCGCCTGCCGCGCGGCACGTTCACGCCCTACAGCCAGGGCGTGAAAGCCAATGTTATCTTCCTCCAGAAAGGCAAGCCAACGGAAGCGGTCTGGATTTTCGACGCGCGCTCCAACGTGCCGGGCATCACCAAAAAAGACCGTCCGCTCACGGCGCAGCACTTTGAAGAATTTGAAAAAGCCTACGGCAAAGACCCGAACGGCTTGAGCAAACGCGCCGATGGCGGCGAGACCGGGCGCTTCCGCAAATTCCACATCAGCGAAATCAAGGAACGCGGTTACAAGCTCGACGTGACCTGGCTCAAGGACGACTCGCTGGAAGACAGCGACGAATTGCCCGAACCGCAGGACCTCGCCAGCGAGGCGGTCACGGAACTGGAGGCGGTGGTGGATGACCTGAAGGAAATCATCGAACTGCTCGAAAAGGAAGAAGGGGTGGAGAAATGAAACCGATTCGTTTATCCCGGCACGCCGGAGAGCAGGCGCGGGAACGCGGCGCAACCGTCGCCGAAGTGGATGAAGCCGTCCGCAAAGGAACGCGTGAGCCAGCCAAACACGGTCGCGAGTTGTGCCGGTATAATTTTGGCTTCGGACGCAAATGGCAGGGCAAACACTATGCCATCAAGCAGGTTGCGCCGGTCATCAAAGAGGAGGCCAATGAAATAGTTGTCATTACCGTTTATACGTTTTACTTTTGAATGAGGTGAGCCATGAAAATCAGTTACGATTCGGAAATTGACGCGCTTTACATTCGGCTGCTGGAAGGCAAGCACGAATGCCGCTCCGTGCGCTTGTCTGAAGAGGTGGCGCTGAACATCGGCGCCGGGGAAAAGCTGGTCGGCATTGAAATTCTGGATGCCAAATCAATTCTCGGCCCGGCCAAAATTCCCGCCGTAACGCTGGAAGGGCTTGAATCGGCGGCCACACCGCTGGTTCTTCATGACAAACCCGCAAAAAAATACGGGAAATGACGTCCGTTCGCCCGCGGCAGCGAAAGCGGAGGAAATAGACCACGAACTACGCGGATAAAGAATTCCCCATCCGTGAAATCCATGCTATCCGTGGTAAAAAAACTGCGGCCAGGGAAATAATCACGGAGTCGGAATAGGTCCGGCCCGCTCTGGTCGCCGGCAAGAATATGCTGGAAAACCGAATGAATCACAAACCCGAATTTGCCGCCGCTGAATCTCGCTCTGGATCAAGCGAAAATGGAGGCGTGGAGAAATGAGCGACGAACTTCCGCAAGGATGGGTAGCTGCGCCCGTTTCTGAAGTCATCGAAGATTTCCAACCGGGATTTGCTTCAGGCGAGAAAAATGTCAAAGGTGGTGTCGCGCATCTGCGGATGAATAACATCGGCCTCGTCGGCGAACTCGTGCTCGACCTCGTCCGCACCGTGCCAGAGAAACTTGCAAAGCCATGGCACGACTTATCGCCGGGAGACGTTCTGGTTTGCACCACGAACAGCGGCGCACTGGTTGGTAAATGTGCCTATTTCGATCTGACAGGACGATATGCTTTCAGCAATCACATTACGCGGCTTCGTCCAAAACGTGACGTGGTTGATGGCCGCTTCCTTCGTTGGAATCTGTGGCTTCACTGGAAGTGCGGTGTGTTCGACGACAAGTGCAAGCACTGGGTAAACCAGTCCACTTTGCCTAAAGACGCATTGTTGGAGGACGAAGTTGTCGTTCCGCCGCTCGCCGAACAGCAACGGATTGTGGCGAAGCTGGAGACGCTGTTGGGCAAAGTGGACGCCTGCCAGCAGCGGCTGGCGAAGCTGCCGACGCTGCTCAAACGCTTTCGCCAATCCGTCCTCGCTGCCGCCTGCTCCGGCCGCCTCACTGCCGATTGGCGGGAAGAGAATCCCAACACTGAATCCGCTGCTATTTTTGTCCAACGAGTTCAGGAGGAACGAAAGTCTGCACACGAACTTGGCTGTGCTGAAGCCGTGAAAAATGGCCAGCGCAAACCCAAACCTCCAAAGAACGAGTTCGTAGCATTGGTTGATGAGCAGGCGGAAGGATTGCCGGAGCACTGGTGCATCGCGCGCATTATTGACATCAGCGATTGCCTCGACCACATCAGGGTTCCAATAAACAAAACCGAGCGCCTGACTCGCAAAGGCACGATTCCATATTACGGTGCAAATGGCCAAGTCGGCTTGATTGATGATTTCCTGTTCGACGAGGATTTGGTTCTGGTCGTCGAAGACGAGACATTCATCGGGAGGGAAATTCCATTTTCCTACGTCATCCGAGGTAAAGCCTGGGTCAATAATCACGCCCATGTTCTTCGTCCACTCAGCGGAATGCCCGTAGACTATCTCAATGTCTGCCTTTCGTATTACGACTTTACCCCACTGACTTCTGGCACGACTGGACGACGCAAGCTTAATCAAGATGCGCTCCTTAACGCGCCGTTATTGATAGCACCGCTGGCCGAGCAACAGGAAATCGTACGGCGAGTGGAGAGCTTGTTTGCGCTGGCCGCCCAGCTTGAGTCGCGGCTGAAAATGGCAGTGTCCCGCGTCTGCGGGATCACGCCCTCGCTCCTCGCCCGCGCCTTCGCCGGCAAACTCGTCCCCCAAGATCCCGCCGACGAACCGGCGGCTGTTTTGTTGGAACGGATAAAAGCAAAAGAAGATTTTGTGGCAAGAAAAGAGAGGCATGATGTCTGACCTGATTCAAAAAGCCTTGTCCGCGAAACGTGAATCGAAGTATGTGGAGTTCAAGCAGGGCTTCGATCCGAATTCGCCCGAAGAATGGTGCGGGGTCATTAAAGACATTGTTGCGATCGCCAATTCGGGCGGAGGCATTATTGTGTTCGGACTGGACAATCTCGGAACACCAACCGGATCACCGCTTGATGGGCTGGCACGGCTTGACCCCGCCGATGTAGCCAACAAAATCGCGAAGTACACTGGTCCGGTTGATTTTGAGTTTGAGATACGCGAGTTGAAAAAGAAGGGACAGGCATTGGTTGCCTTTGTTATCAACGCGGTTTCAATTCCAATTGTGTTTCAAAAGCCGGGTACATTCGACATCGGCAATGGCAAACAGCGAACGGCTTTCGGTGTCGGTACTGTTTATTTTAGACACGGAGCGAAAAGCGAACCCGGGACGAGCGACGACATCCGAAGAGTGATTGAGAGACAGCTTGAATTTATCAGAAAGTCATGGATAAGGAACGTCCGCAAAGTTGTTCAGGCCCCACATGGAGCCCAGATCGTGACGGTTCAGCCAAGTGTCAGGATGAGAGCGTCTCCGACTGCCGCAACTACCGTCCGGGCAGTTAAGGACCCAAAAGCCACGCCCGTGCTTCTGACGAGAAACCCAAGTATCGCCTCAGGATCGTTCGTTCATGAGGAAGTGTCGGAAGGCATTTTCGATGAGATCAACAACGTCATAGATGCGAACCGTGCCCTGACCAGAGGGCAGCAGCACTTCTTCTTTGGGCAACCCGTGTACTACAGAATCTATGCCGAAAGACATCATGTTACACAAAAAGACGATGACGTTTTGCTCTTGCTCCATAGTGCCGTGTCAGACTTCTACGCCCCCGGCATTTTTTGGATACTAAAACTCCCTGATGAACTGGTTGCACAAGCGTTCTCACGACTGTATCTGCATCCAAAGAACCCACACATACACAGCCTCGTGCGCTTGTCCGTTTTACTGGGAAAGGAATTTTCTGAGTGGCTGTACGAAAGATGGCACAAGAAGTGGAAGCGTGACCCGCAACCACCGCCGTTTATCTGGACCTTCAAGGATATGATCTCAAAAATGGGAGTCGTGGAGCCGCGAGTAATCGCTGCGCGTACCACACCAACATCTCAGTTTCAATTTCAGGGCGAGGCGCCCGTGAGTGTGCAAGAACTCTTAGAGAAACCCGAACGTGCCGCCACATTGCTCTCGAAGGCATGTATGAAAGTTTTTGAGGGCGAATCTGGCATGCGGACAGTTGCGAGAAATCTCGACTACTTCGCTTACGGACCTAACCTGATTGAACGCACACGACATCTCACGAGAGCAATAAAGAAAGCCATCGGCGATCAAGAAGCAGGCGACGTAATGGAATCAACAGTAGGAGAGAAACTGGAATGAGCGTGGCCGACCAGATTGAAACGAGAAGGGGTCCTAGAATTATGACATTTTTCTGCATCCCGAAAATCAAACGCTGGCCGCGTAAAAGACTTCGTCTCACGCGGCGGGCCGCGTAAATTCTGAAGGCTGAATGGAAAAAGCTGAAACCAAGAAAACACCCACGGGCTGGCCGCTCATTCGCCGGCAGATGAAGGGCTGGTCACGACCGGCGTTGCTGGCATTGATCAAGGTGTTGCACGATAACTCCGCCGACAATCGGGATTTTCTCCGGGCACGGTTCCAGGCCGAGGACGCCGGCGGGGAGGCGCTGGAAATGTTCCGCAAACGTATCGTGGCGCAGTTCTTTCCGCAAAGAGGGTTCGGAAAACTCAAGCTGGCCGAGTCGCGCAAAGCCATCCGCGATTACCGCAAAGCGACCGGGAACGTCGTGGGCACGATTGACCTGATGCTGACCTACGTCGAGAACGGCACGGCTTTCACACGCGAGTTCGGCGACATCAACGAGGCGTATTACAACAGCCTGGAGTCGGTGATGAATGAAATGGCCGGATTGCTGTGCAAAGAGGGCGTGCAGCTATATCCCCGTTTTCGGGAGCGCATCCGGCGATTGGAGTCGCAGGCCGACCATATCGGCTGGGGTTACGGGGATTTCCTCCGCGAACAAGTTGGTTTCCTGGAGAATGAATTGGGGGATGAACCGCAATGAAACATGTTTTCGTGCGACAACCATCCGCCTCGGTCGCATCCTGAAAATCAAACGCTGGCCGCGTAAAAGACTTCGTCTCACGCGGCGGGCCGCGTGAAGGGGTCAGTGAAGGGGTCAGTCCTAGAATTGTGACATTTTACGCCTTCACAATTTCAGTATTTCAGCTTTTCCCCTGTTGTCTCGTGATCCGTGGTCCGTGGCCTCGCAGCCCACTTCACCATTTCAGCTTTCCGAATTTCAGCTTTTCCCCTCATCCCCCCACCATTGCCGTTCAAACATATCCCGGTCAATCCGCACCGGCTCGATGCAGCGCGCATCATCCGTCTTGGGGCTGTTCACCAGGTCGCTGACCGGATAAATCTTCAACGGCTCCTCCAGCGGATGCCCCAGCGCCATTTTATGCGATTCACTGCGCTCGCCATCGTTCTTCAACCACCAGCCAAAATGATTCGGCGCCATGATGACCGGCATCCGGTCATGCAGCGGCGCAACGGCCGCGTTCGCCGCCCGCGTGATGATGGTGAAGCGGCGTTGAATTCTCCGCCAAATGAGCTGCGTTCTTTTTGGGTTCAATATCAACTGGGCCAGCGGCATGGCCGTCGTAGTAGAAGCCTGCACGAATTTGGCCATAATTTCTCAACGAGGACGGCATTGGTAATGCTTGATGGAAGTCTGATGACGTGGTTTGGCTCTTTAAACAATCAAAAGGTTGAGTATGAAACTAAGGATTGGAGGGAACATACGTTTGGGGAAATGCATTGCACTGGGG